>Ga0155953_1009_pt3 | contig 79611 bp, 63 predicted proteins | sample RifCSPlowO2_02_FD_107607 | JGI IMG/M metagenome (GOLD analysis project Ga0155953, IMG submission 107607) | Betaproteobacteria bacterium RIFCSPLOWO2_02_FULL_63_19
TCTTACTTAGAAAATCGACAGCCCGTTCGCGGATATAGCTGGTCGGATAGAGCTCCGCGGGCACCGCGGTGCGTACGGCCTGCGGGCAGGAGTACTCATGAGGCAAGGCCCCCGAGGCGCTGCGAAGGCGATCCGCCTCCGGATGACGCTCGCGCAGCCAGTGCAGGTAGTCGGCACCGCACTGATCACCGTGTCCCGTGACCAAGTCGACGTGCTGAAACCCGTAGAACGGCACCTCGACCCTTCGTTTGCCGAGCTCCCAGTCCGTCGGATTCTCCTCGTCGTAATCGCGCCCGCCGAGTTCATGGTCAACCGCACGAGCGAGATATTCCGGCAGCCGGCGCCGGTCGTTCGCCGCGCCCAGAGGATTGAACAGAGGCGCGGCCCCCGTGAAGTTCTGCAGATGGCTCTTACCCACCAGAGCGGTCCTATAGCCCGCCGCCGCGAGCAGGTCGACGAAGGTCACGGCTTTACGCGATAGCGGTATACCGTTTGAGCGCACACCATGCACCGAGGGCATGCGTCCGGTCATGAGGCTCGCGCGGTTGGGCATGCAAACCGGACTCGCCACATGGAACCGGTCCATCGCAACGCCACTGGCGGCGATGCGGTCGATGTGGGGCGTCCTGAGCACCGGATGACCGTAACAGCCGAGATGATCGGCGCGATGCTGATCGGTGATGAACAGGATGAAATTGGGCTGGTCGGAGGGCATCGTGCGTTCCTTGGGTCAAAGTAGGCCAAACCAATTATGGCATCGAGCGGCTCAGGCCGCGGTATCACGCGCCTTCGTCATCGTCGCGCAGCGGCCGGGATGCGCATTCATTGAAAATGCGTACCTTGCAGCGTGCGCACACGTCGGGATCGAGCCGCGCGAAGACTGCCGCGATCGCTTCACGCTTTTCCCTGAACACGCATTCCTCACCGATTTCGTGCATCAATCCCGCCGCCCTGAGCGTTTCCTCCACCTGCCGGCGCATGCCGTACAGGTACAGCCTGCCTCCGATCGCGCGCCGTCGAACGGCCTCGCGCGCGAGCGTCTCTGCGCCCTCCATGTCGACGAAATTGATGTTTCTGGCGACGATAAGAAGGTGCACTTTCCCGCTCTCCCGGGCACGCAGCGTGTCGAAGTGAGATTCGACGTGATCGACGGCACCAAAATAGATGGACCCCTCGACCGAAAGGATCTTGAACTGGGGGCATTCCTCGAGGCCTTTCGCCGCGGGAGCGAAACGTCGCATCGCGTGCAACGGATCGGGCACGACCGATGTCATTTGCGGGCGCGATGTCCGGTTCAGGTACGCAACCAGCGAGAACGTCACGCCCACGAGAATCGCCGATTCGAGATTCATGACCAAGGTAGAGGCAAACGTAGCGACCATGACGAATCCGTCGGCGCGGCTGGCACGCAGGATCTTGCGGATCGCGTCGACGTCGATCAGTCCGAACGCGACCATAAACAATATCGCCGCCATCGAGGCCAGCGGAAGAAAGGCGATCAGCGGTCCAACGCCCCAGACGAGGGCGAGCAACACGACCGCCGAAAAGACCGCGGCGAGCGGCGTGCGCGCTCCCGCCTCATAGTTGAGGCCCGAGCGGTTGAAGGATGCCGAACCCAGATAGCCGGAGAAAAAACCGGCCGCGATATTGGCGAGGCCCTGTCCCAGGCATTCCTGATTGGCGTCGATCCTCTGGCCGGACTTGAGCGCCAGCGAGCGTGTGATCGACATGGTCTGGGTCAGCGACAGAATGGTAGCGCCGACCGCGATGCCCATCAAAGTCTTGACGGTGTCGGGTGTCAGGTCGGGTCGGGACAGGGAGGGCAAAGCCCCGGGCAGCTTCCCCAGGGTCGGTATGCCAGCGCGTTCGGGACCGAGCAATAGGTTCAAGAGGAATGCAACCAGTCCGCCGCCAATCATGGCCGTGATCATGTACGGTATGCGCGGCAGAAACCGCCTTGCAAGCAGCGCCGCCGCTAGCGTCGTTGCTCCGACAAGCAGAGCCGGAATGCTCGTGTGCGGGATCTCGGCCGCAAACGTGCGCAGACCGCCCAGGAACGATGTTCCCGCCGGAACGACAACGCCGAAAAAGACCGGAAGCTGGCTGGCGAAGATCAGCGCGCCGGCCCCTGCGGTAAATCCAACCACTACCGAGTTGGACACCAGATTGACGATCCGCCCGAATCTGAACAGTCCGACTACAAGCATCATGACGCCTGACATGAAGGCAAGCGCAAGCGACAGGCTGATGTAGTCGGGGCTGCCCGGCAGCGCAAGCGGCGACAGAGTGGCGAACACGTACAGCGACACCGCATTGGTCGGCCCCGAAACGGCGTGCAGGGACGAACCGAACAGTGCCGCCACGGTCACCGGAACCATGGCGGCGTACAGTCCATATTGGGGCGGCAACCCGGCAAGCGTCGCAAACGCGATACTCTGCGGAAGAACAACGACAGCGCCGATTAGCCCCGCAATCGCGTCGGCACGCCACGTTGCCGAGTCTCTTGCCGGCCACCAGACGAGAAACGGAAAGAAATTCTTCAGCGTCACTTTTTCCAATGAGTGCGAACGCTCGCACCTGAGTGATTCTCGTACGTCGAGAAGAAGCAATTATCCTCCCACGCCGCCCGACCATGTGTTCATCACGGCACGTTAAGCCCTTTTCTGCGCGTCGTCTTGCGCGAGCAGGCGGAGCTTTCGCAGCGATCAAAGGTCAGGCGGTACCTTCCGAGGGAATCGGTTGCCCCTTGCTGCCGCCTCAATCGAAATCTTCGTAATGCATATCGGTGCGCTCTTCGATCAATCTGAGCATGCCCTTGGCGTCCTTCGTGCGCACCAGAACCTTCGCCGCCCGCTTGTAATCCTCTCCGAAGACACCACGGCTGTTCAACGGGCAAACCATCAGGCAAATCTTGCAGCCGTAGAGCCTGTGAAAATACGGTTCGCAAGCCGGCGTGTCCACGTGCCACCGTTCGACGCCATTGATGACTTTCTTGTCAGGCTTGATTGCGTCACCGGGGCAAAACCGCGTGCACACCCCGCATTTCACGCAAACTTCATCGATGCCGTAGTCCTTCGGCCGGTCGGCACGCAAAGGCATGTCGGTGGTCACCGCGCCGAGCCTGAATGACGACCCCAGTTCGGGCGAGATCAGCGAGCCGTGCTTGCCGAGTTCGCCCAGTCCGGCAAGATAGGCCAGCGCGATCAGCGGGACGTCACCCTCGTTCGGCTGCATCGCCGATTGGTAACCATATGCGGCCACCTGATGCGCCAGCCTCAGCCCTATGTCGTCCAGCTTGTGATAGACGCGGTGCACCTCGTCCTGGGAACGGGGGCCGATATCGGCCATGTTGTCGTAGGACATGGCGATTCCGAAAACGACAGCGAACCTGTGGTTTAGGCACTCGACATCAGCGAATGCAAAGCGACTATCGAATTCAGCCACACCAGCGACGTGTGCGCCCATCTCCTGCGCCATCGCCTTGATTTCCATGTTTGTTGCGGCAGCGTCGGTGATCTCGGTCCGGGTCGGGTTGACTGGCGGGCGGCGGTTCGGCAGCAGGATCTTGTTTCGAATGTAAAGGTTGCGTTTGGCCGCGGGCGGATAACGGTCACGGAAGCGCGCTGCGCGGTCGCGATCGGTACCGCCGACCACTCCCCGAACCGGAGCCGCCGCATCACTGAGATACATTTTTCCCATGTCGTCCCCCGTCAAGTACCGACACAGCGTTCATCAGACCAGCGAAGCAGACGTTCTCACCGGAGACGCTCCGCGGTCGTCCTGGCTGTCAACGCACACGTGGCTCATCGTGTTGGGAGCTCTTATACGGGCTCTCGGCCGCCAGGCCGGAGGACGACTTGGCAGCACCGGCTGCAGGCGTCGGGATATAGTGGAGCGGCACGGACCCCCTCGAGGCGACGCGCGCTCGCGCCTGCTCCGGAGTCTCGATCAATGATGCGGCTGCCAGCGCCGCCTTTCGATCCACCTCCACCGGGCCGGGTTCATCAGGCGGCGGCATCATGTTGGCGTGGTAGTAGGCAATGGTCTTGTGCGCCGGATCCACGTTCTTGTGCAAATCAAGATTGCGCTGATTGGTTCCCTTCGGCGCAACCGCGACTCCATCAACCAGTTCGTGGTCGAACCACCACTTCTTGACCGGATTGCGCATTCCGTTGCCGGCGCGGTCATCCACCCAGGTAGCGATGGGCACCAGCAGCGGTTTCAGCCACATGGCGTTGATGCCCATCCAGCTTGCCACGCGCGTGAGCAGTCCCCCGTCGGCGTCCACGACTTTGTTGATTGGACAGGTCTTCATACAGCGTCCGCAGGCGGCGCCTTTGGAATTGGTCACCCGGTAGCGCGCGCACCTCTCCACGTCCGGCTTCCACATCTCATAGCCGTTGAACATTACTTTGTTGCCGTAGGGTATGGCATTGCAGGGACACTCGCGGGCGCACTTCCAGCAGTTGCTGCAAAAAGTCTGCAACCCGAAATCGATCGGCTTGTCGACATCCATGGGAAGATCGGTCGTCAGAACGACTGACTTGAATCGTGGACCGACAAAGGGGTTGAGTACGAGTTCGCCTATGCGGCTCAGTTCTCCCAGTCCCGCCCAAAGTATCAGCGGAATGTGCAGCACGTCGCTGTCGGCGTTGGTCTGCGATCGCGCGGAAAAGCCGCTGCCGCGAATGAACTCGGCCATGATCCCTGCAATCTCGGCGCCGCGCAGGTACCCGCGCATGGACTGCGCGCCGGATATCCAATCGTCGCCGCTCGCGCCTTCCATGGTGTCGTAGCCCTGGTCTATCAGCATCACCACGGCGTACCGGTGATAAGGCGTGATCTCATTGCCGTCCTCCTTGTGCGAAGACCACGCGTAACGGGGAATCTCACATATCCCCGTCAGATCCGACCCAAGGAAATACGACAGCGACTTGATCGCCCGCGCGTTTGCCGCAGCGTCCTCAAATCCCGCAGCAACGGTCGCGCTTACGTCGCCGTCCTGCGACGGAACCAGCGCCCGGATCGCCTGCAGCAAGGCGTACGAAAATGGCGTCTTGAACGCGAAACGCCTGCGCTCGCGTTTCGCCTTTTCTCCCAGATCCCCGTGCAACGCACGCTGGAAGAACGCCGCGCGCTTCGATACGCGCGGCACCTCGTCGTCCAGAATCAGGGTCGTCGGACGCTCCACGCGTTTGACGGTTTCCATTGGATAGCGGCTCAAATGCGTCGCGCGCCTGGCTTGTCGATTTCGCTCGCGTCCCGACTGTGCGCCGTTGATGCCCCACCAGTAGCGCAGTCCTCTGGATGACGGCCCCAACGCATCGGCATGCAGCGGACGATCGGCGATCAATTCATAATCCGTCGAGACTGCAGCGATCGCGAACCTCCGTCCGAGATAGGGGTTCTCGATGCCCCGCTCCGTGCGCACCGCGAGTCCGGACAGTACGGCCACTTTTTCCAGGTCCAATGCGCATTCGCCTGCGATGTGGCCTCGCGCCGTGAAACCCATGCAGCGGATATGCTCGGCCAGCACGGCGATGATTTCCGCCGCGCGCATGTCGGCGACCGCGCCAACTGCGTCGCCAGTCCAACCGTGCGCAATATTGTCCGGCTCGGGCAGCCGCGCATATTCGACCAGAATGGCGACGGCAAACGCCTGCGCAGCCTTCTCCGTGCCCGCTTCCGAATCGGGCAACCATGCCCACTCCGACAATCGGCAAATGCCGACCTGACTCGCATCCATGAAATAGGCCGCGCCCTTAATGTCGGCCACACGCGGTTCAAGTTCCGCAGGAAGCGGCGCGCGCGCTGGCGCCACCGTCCCCCTGAGAAAACGTCGGAAGATCTCACGGTAGTGATCTGCGGTGCGGGCGAACAAGCTATTATGCATCTCGTTCCTGGAAACCGGCCGTAGCGCCAACCGCCGCTCGCGCTCGGTCACTCCGTCATCGCGCGGCAGGACCTCCAGCGGGAAGGGTCCGAAATGAAACGGCCGGTCCTTGGATTTCGGATGAATCAGCATCGCCCCTCCATCTTTGCCTTAAGCCTGGGCACGGTAGAATTCATTACGCTTGACCTACATCGAGCGCGCGTTCGCCGGGCCGATAAAAAGGAAGCACGCACCGTCCACCCGATCGAAACCTGGCTCCCCCGTGCATTATAGTGTCGCAGGCGTCGCGGACGATTATTGACTAGGAAGAACACCATGACCCGAAGCATCCTTGACGAAGCCCACATCCATCGCGCCATCCGCGCGGTATGCCCGCACTGCCCGTGTGGGCAGTCGAATTGGGCCTTGTTATTTCACGCGGCCGGTCCTGCTATCATCGGTACCGGGAGAGACCTCGGGGAAATGCGATGGGTACTGTAGTGGCATTGGCGGCGCAAATCGGCGGCGCGAAACTCGCCGACGGTTTCCACAAGATACGTGGCAAGGACCTTGCGGTGGTCGTCAACACCGGAGACGACTACGAGCAGTTCGGGGTCACTTTTTGCCCCGACCTTGACACCATGCTCTATACGCTCGCCGGGATTGCCAGCCCGAGCGCAGGCTGGGAACCCGAGGAGGAGACTTTCTCGATGTTCGAGATGCTGAAGGCGCTTGGCGGTTCAGACCGGTTTCGCGTCGGCGACAAGTCTCTTGCGGCGCCACTGCTGCGCAGCGGTGCCTTGTACGACGGTCGCCGGCTCACCGAGATAACGCTGGATTTCTGCCGCCATCTCGGCGTCAAGGCAAGGATCCTGCCGGCCAGCGACGATCGTCTTCGTACCCAACTTCTGACGGCGGATGGTGCGGTATCCTTCCAGGAATACTTCGTGGAGCTTGGCTGCGAACCCGCAGTCAAGGGGTTTCAGTATGCGGGCGCAGACGAGGCGCGCATCTCAGACGAGGTGCTCGACGCGCTGTACGCCATGGACCTCGAGGCAGTAGTGATCTGCCCCTCCAATCCGTACCACAGCATACGCCCGATTCTCGAGGTCAACGGCATGAAGGAAGTCCTGCGCCGCTGCGGGGCCCCGGTGATCGCAGTGACACCCATAATCGGCGGCCATGCGCTCAAAGGATCTGCCGCGAAAATGATGCGCGAACTCGGGCGAGATGTGTCGGCGCGGTCGGTCGCTATGGAATACCTGCGCATCATCGATGGCTTCGTAATCGATGAAGAGGACATCGAAATGGCCGAAGGCATTCGCGCCTCCGGCATCCAGGTGATCGGCGCCAAGACCATCATGCGCACCCTCGACGACCGCATTGCGCTCGCGAACACGGTCCTTGATTTCGCGCAGTCGATCAAAGAGTATCAGTTGCGCGAGCAGGAAGAACTTCCCTGAATTGCCGCCGCTTGGCCTGACTACGTATGCGGGCCGCGGCGGGCGCTCAGTTTCGGGGGATCCTCCCAAGCAGAACGTGCCGTGCCGGTGTGCGGCTCAGGGTCTGCGCCGCTGTGCTTCGAAATCCTTGCGCTCGAGCAACCAGGACAGTGCGAAACCGAACACCAGTCCCCAGAACGGCGCCCCGATATTGAATATCGCCACATTGGCGACCGTAACAATGAACGTCAACAGTGCGCCAAAGGTAAATCTGTCCTTGAACGCAACCGAGAATGCCGTCTGCAGCACGCGCAGCATGGCAAGCCCCGCAAGCGTGGCAATGAACGCGGGTGGAGTCGCGAGCAACAGGTGAGTAAACACCGGCGCCAGCAGTCCGAATACCAGCGCGAGAATCCCTACCAGCAGGCCTGCGGTGTAATGCCGTTCCTTCAGACCGGAGCCTGAAATAATCGCGTTGACGGGACCGGTCAAGCAGCTCGACACGCTGCCGACCATCGCGGACACGATGGAACCGGCACCGCAGGCTACCGTGATCGCGTTGATGGGCGGTTCGTGCCCGGCCGCCTTAAGCACTGCAAAGCCCTGGCCGTTTTGCACCACCAGCACCGTGATTGCGAGCGGCACCACGAGTTCCACCATTGCGGGCCACGAGAACACGGGCATGTAAAGGTTCGGTCGCGCCACGCTTAGCATGGTCGCTTCCGTTGGATTGAAGGAACCAAGAATCGCAATCGCCACCGCGCCGACGATCAGAGCCCCGATAAGTGGAGGCATCATCCGAGCGAATCGTGGCAGCGCACTGAGCGCTAGAAAAGTGACCGTCATCGGAGCTGCGAGCCAGAAATCGTCCCGGATCGCGAACACCAGGTCCAGACCAAAGCGCATGAACACCCCGGCGACCATCCCCATCACGATCGGCATCGGTACGGCTTCCATGCACCGTCGAACCCACCCGCTCAAGCCCAGCACGAGCATCAGCAGGCCCGTGGCGAGAAATGCACCGATGACTTCCGGAAAACTGAGATGCCCGAGCGCCGGTCCGACCAGAACCGTTCCTGGTATGGTCCAGAAAAACACCAGTGGCTGGCGGTACAACCAGCAGAAGCCGATGCTGACGAGGCCGTTGATAAAGAAGCACCCGAACAGCCAGGAAGCCAGATCCGATTCGCTGAGGCCTCCTCGAGTGCCGACGGAAAGAATGATCGCCACCGGACCCGAGGCGGCAAATATAAAGGCGACGAACGCGTTGATCCCGTACTCACTTCCGAAATCGCGCAGCGCCTGACCGAAGCCGGTGAGCGGTCTGTTGTACGTCTCAATATGCATGGCTTTTCCTGCGCAGTAACCGTGAATACGCGGGATTAGAGCAGATTCTCGACGACCAGTCTGCGTATGGTACGTATGGTATCGATGTCGGCCTCCATGTAGGCCTGCTTCCGAAATGCGTCATAAAACCCCTCATCGGGCGCATCTCCGGTACGGCGCAAGATCTCATACTGGAATCGAACCGCCAGCTCGTCGGTGCTGCGTCCCTCTATGGTCATGACCAGGCTCGAGGCCGGAAGCCCTCCTCCGGCCTCGGTCTCGTATCGCACCTGCTTCATTGGCTTTAGCGTGACGCGGTCACGCACTGTCAGGGCGCCGAAATGAAGCTCGCGCCTTAACGTATGTTCGGTGCGCACGACGATGCGGCATTCGTCAAGCCCAAGCACGAAGGGCAGCGGATTTTCCACCCTGTAGACAAGCCCCCGCCATAACTGCTCCCGGGACAGTGGATCGATCAGCGGATTGAGCGGATCGTTTATCTGTATCAGGTGGCTGAATCGCATTGCTTATCGCCATCGACGGATACAGCCGTGGCCAGCTCCTGGGCGTTCTGGCGAATGCTACCAAATCGACGCGATAGCCATTTGAATCCGATATCGTTAAGATTGCCACTTCGTCATTGTCGCACCATCGCCTGGAATTCTGCCGCACCGTGCAAACGTCGATTCAGCCACCCACCCCAGGACCAATGCGCGGTGGCGTCGATCCTCTGCACCCACCTATGCACATACGCACACACGACGGCGACGAACCGCATTTCCACGAATGGTCCGAGGACGCGAAGAACGCAATCGCCGAAATCATCTGGAAAACCGAAAACATCGAGCTGACCACCGTTGGCATCGACATCGGCAGTTCGACCTCCCACCTGATGTTCGCGCGCGTTCATCTGCAGCGCAATACGCAGATGCTTTCGAGCCGGTTCCTAATCGTGCGACGCGACATACTCTGGCGCTCCCCCATCCTGCTCACGCCCTTTCTCGCCGATTACACGATCGACGCGAACCGGCTGCGGACATTCGTCGAGGAGTGTTACCGCGACGCAGGTCTTGCCGCCTCCGATGTCGACAGCGGCGCAGTGATATTGACTGGCGAGGCGATCAAACGCAGAAATGCCGAAGCGATCGCCCAGATATTCGCCTCGGAAGCCGGCAAGTTCGTGTGCGCGTCGGCAGGCCATCGCCTCGAATGCGTGCTGGCGGCGCATGGAGGAGGCGCTACGGCGATTTCTCGCCACACGCACAAGACCATTCTCAACGTGGACATCGGCGGCGGAACGACCAAGTTCGCGTTGATCCAGAACGGCGAAATCCTCGGTACATGCGCGGTCGCGGTCGGAGGCCGCCTGATCGCGCGGGACCATGACGGGGCGCTCGCCCGAATTGAGGATCCGGCACGGCAGCTGGCACGCGCTCTTGGCATCGATCTTCGTCTGGGAGAGGGAATCAACGACGACGACCTGGACCGCCTCGTGCGCGCGATGTCCGAAATCGTCATCGACGTGATATTGCACAACGAGGCGAGTGGAATCGCGAAGGATCTGCTCCTGACCACGCCGCTGGCCACTGGCGTGACTCCGCACTTGATCTCGTTCACAGGCGGAGTCTCCGAGTACATCTATGGACGCGAAAGCGAGCTTTACGGAGATACCGCCTGGCTGCTCGCCGAGCGGATCCTGGCGGCATTCTCCAGCGGTCGCATCGGAATCGAAATGCTCGATCCGGGACAGGGTATCCGCGCCACCGTGATCGGCGCGTCGCAGTTCTCGGTTCAGGTGAGCGGCAAGACCATTCATCTCCCCGAACAGCTAGATCTGCCTATTCGAAATGTTCCGGTCGTATTTCCCAAACTGGCACTGGACCGCGACTTTGACGCCGGTTCGGTGGCGGCCGCCATCGGCGCAGCCATGCAGCGCATCGACGCTGACGATTCCGTGCCCATCGCACTTGGCATACGCTGGCACGGCGATCCTTATTACGCCCGGATGCGCGAACTCGCCGTAGGCATTGCCCAGGCTGCGGGATCCGGTACCCGGCTACCGCTCATACTGATGGTCGATGGAGACATAGGGAAACTGCTCGGACACATACTGGAACATGACCTGCGAGTGAGCCGCCCGGTCATTTCAATCGACGGAATCCAGTTGCATGAATTCGACTATGTGGACCTGGGAGAAGTCATCCATCCCAACAATGTCGTTCCGGTTATCATCAAATCGCTGCTGTTTCCGGGCCGCTGACCGGAAGATCCTTGTGCGATCGAATTCATCGATATCCATCTCGTCCGAACTGTAGGAGCAGACCATGAGTGAACCCGTAGCCGCGCGAATCGGCGTCGATCCCTATCTCGAATGGCTCAAAGGGGAAGGCATCCCTACGGTCGAGGACTTCGGTGTGGACCTGTTCGGCGTCGAAACCAAACCCTGGGTGCGCCTCGGCGTCAACGGAGCGGCGGTACACCTGAAAGGACGCGGCGATTTCGTCTCCATGTTCGTGCTCGACATCGCCCCCGGAGCCGCGACCTCGCCGCAACGCCATCTCTACGAGGAAGTGCTGTACGTACTTTCGGGTCGCGGCAGCACGACTATCGAGGCGGCCGAAGGTGAAAAGCATACCTTCGAATGGGGTCCGCGGAGCTTGTTCGCCGTTCCGCTCAACACCCGATACCGGCATTTCAATGGCAGCGGTTCCGAGCGCGCCCTGCTCGTGTCGACGACCAGCCTGCCTGCGGTGCTTAACATGTTCCACAACGAAGCCTTCGTCTTCGACAATCCGTACAACTTTGAAGAACGTCTGGGCCAGTCGAAGTATTTCAGCGGTGAAGGTGATTTCATCCCCGCGCTGCCGGGGCAGCACATGTGGGAGACCAATTTCGTCCCCGATCTGGGGGCCATAGAACTGAAGGCCTGGGACGAGAGGGGAGCCGGAAGCAAGAACATCATGTTCATTCTCGCCGATGGCACGATGCACGCGCACATCTCGGAAATGCAGGTCGGTACCTACAAGAAGGCCCACAGACACGGCGCCGACTTCCACGTCATGTGCGTGACCGGCACCGGGTATTCACTGCTCTGGTACGAGGGCGAGCCGGATTTTCACAGGGTCAACTGGAAGCACGGAACGGTGTTCGCGCCACCGGACCAGATGTTTCATCAACACTTCAACGCCAGCCCGACGCCGGCGCGCTACCTTGCCACGGCATTCGGCAGTCTGCGTTATCCCTTCACTGACAGCAAACGCAAATCGCTGACCGGCGGCGGCGCCGATGGCCTCAAGCAGGGCGGCGTATCGACCAGCGTGAAGCTGGGCGGCGCGCAGATCGAATTCGAGGACCAGGCGCCGCGCATCCATCAATTGTATCTCGAGGAAACGCGCATGGCGGGCGTCGAAGTGCGCATGCCGGCGTTCAGCTGACCCTAAGCGGTTCCGTGCAACATCGCAGTTGCGCAAAGGCGGAACGGCGCGCCGCTGCCCGCTACTCGGCGAGCATGTCCCTGCCCAAGGCGGATATATCGGCGCACCCCAGCAACGCGAGATCGCGGTCGATCTCCTGACGCAACAGCGCGATGGCATGGCGAACGCCTTCCTCGCCTGCCACCGCGGCGGCAAGCAGCATCGGCCTGCCCGTGAAGACAAATTTGGCTCCCAGCGCCAGCGCCTTGAGCACATCGGTGCCCCGCCGAATACCTCCGTCCATCATCACGACCGCTTCCTTTGCCGCTTCAACGACTTCGGGCAGTACGCGCAGCGGGGCGATCGCGCCGTCGAGCTGACGTCCGCCATGGTTGGAGACGACGATACCGTCGGCGCCCTCCTCCCTTGCCCGGCGCGCGTCGTCCGCGCGCAGAATACCCTTGACCACCAGCTTTCCCTTCCACTGGCTGCGGATCCAGCCGATGTCGCTCCAGGTGAAAGCGTCGCGCGGGGCGAATTGCGCTCCTCGCTCGGCCGCGATGATCGCGGCGCCGCGCTCCGCCGCATAATTCTCGAAATGCGGAATTCCGGACCGCAGCAGCGTGGTGGCAAGCGTTCCCACCAGCCAGCGCGGGTGCAGCAGCCCGTCCAGCGCAAGCTGCAGGTTTAGGCGCACCGGCATGCCGAAACCGTTGCGCAGATTGTTTTCACGGTTTGCTCCCACCGGAACATCCACGGTGACCACGAGCACCTCGTAGCCCGCGGTGGCCGCACGCTCGAGCAGGCGCCCTATGCGCTCCCGACCCGCCGGCAGGTAGGACTGATACCAGGCGCCGGGCGCCTCTTTGATGACGCGCTCCATCGGTATGCTCGATGGTCCGCTAAGCACGAACGGCAGGCCGGCGGCCGAGGCCGCGCGCGCCAGCGCGAGATCCGCCTCGAACCAGCAAAGCGCGCAGGCGCCCATCGGTGATATGCCGAACGGTGACGCGTAACGCTTGCCGAACAGCGTGACGGCCTGCGATCGCGCGGAGACATCCACCAGCACGCGCGGGCGCAAGGCGTAGTCGTCGAACGCGGCGCGATTGCCCTGAACCGCCCGACCGTCCTCGGCGCCGCCGGCGACAAAGCCGAATACGCTCTTGGGGAGCCGCCGGCGCGCAGCCGGCTCGAAATCCTGAAGCGAAAAGATCCTGCGCAGGCGAGCCATCTACTTCAAACCTCCATGATCGCGCACCTGGCATCGCTATCGTCCCTGCAGTGTGGCATCCGGAGATGGCCCCCCGCGGTCACAAGATCCGCATTGCCGAGCGGTCTACTCCCGAGAAAAGATGCAATTCATTCGAATTCGCACGTTGCGACATGCGCTAGACACGTCATGTCCATCAATTGACGGTGACGCGCACCATGTCGTAGGTCGCGGACTGCATGTCCAGTGAACCGTTCGGGACAGTGTCGAAACCGAAATAGATGTCGTATGTTCCCGCCGACAAGTTCAAATACGGCAACGCGAAGAACGGAAGATCCCCGAGTGGCCCGGTATAGGTTGGAACGAGCCCACTCTTCCACGACATCGCCGCGAGATCGAAGTAGAAGACCCCGGCCGGGCCGACCGTCACCATCCACCAGTCCACGGACGGGCCTGCTTGTGCCGCAGCCTTCATGGACACCGACAAACGCAGCAGGTCCGACGCGAGCGCAGCGTAATCATGCCGGAAACCGTTCATGCGCACGGCCGGTCTCGCCGCGACCGTCGGGTCGGTGATCGTCACGTTCCACGAAATGGGCGTGCCGTACAACTCGCCCTGGGTCCCTACGGTGACTTTACCGGAGTAGCCAGTATTGGTCACCGAGCCTGTGAAACTGCTGCTGACGTTGCTGAATCCGGCCACGGTGCCTGATCCGGTCAGGCTGAAGGTCCCATCCGAGCCGATCGTGCCGCTCAAAGGCATCCACGACGCCGAACCATTTATGCTCAAAGTCGCCCCGGCGAACGCGCCCAACGATATATCCAGCGTTGAAGGCGGTACGTCCACGCAACACGAATGCCCTGCCGGATCGGAGAAGATCGAAAACGTCTCGGTAGGAGGAGGTGGAATGTACTTTTCGCAGATGACCTGCTCAATCTTGTTCCCGTCCCATTCATACTGCGTACTCCCGGCCGGCTTGGTGAGCCAGTGGAACAGGAACCCTGAACCGCCGGCTCCTTTCGCGTCGTCACCCTGATCGACGTCCGAAGCCTCGAGAATCCACAACTGCCCATTGAATACTCCGGCGCCGACGATATCGACCGCATGTGCTCCCCCCGCTGCCCAACTGACGACCAGCTCGCAGTCCTGCTCTTCCTTGAGCGCGGCGCGTACTTGATCAAAGTTGACCGTGGAGCCCTTTCCTGTCGAGGTCGCGGTCACGCCGTTGACGGTCTGGGAGACGTTGTTTGCCCCGGAATCCGGCCCTCCGACCCCCCAATGCGTGGTGGAAATCCGCCCGTTGAGATTGTTGGTCGCAAGGTACGTCAACTTACCTTGCAGGCCCCAAACACCCGTCGCATTCGGATCGCGACGATTGGTCGTATCTGGCACCGTACGGTTCATGGACGTATCGAGCTGCCCCACCAACGTATTGTCGCCCTTCAGCCCTGCCTTGTGCTCGTGAGGCAAGTTCAAACCTTGGGTATCTTTGAGGTACTGCAGACTATTGGCGACCGACATGGGCATGCACTGGTTATTCGCGGCCTCAGCGTTGGGGTGGTCCCATTGAATGTACGTATCGTTATTGGTCGGATCAGCGAACAGTACGTCCGTCAAGTTGGGAGTAGTGAGAGGACCACCACCGCTGACGCCAGCTCCGCCCATCGACAGATTGCGCGGCGCGACCGGGAAAACGGTCGCCGGTGTTGCGCTGAACGAGGTCTTCAGATCTTCGGTGTACTGGACCGCTGCAGTAAGTTGAGTCACCGCCGTTCCAATCTGGACCCCGAGGTCGAATGCGGTACTGATTGCCGAGTATGGATAGACATTCTCGGCGAAGACGGGAACATTTCTCACCACCCAACCCTTGTCGGTTGCGACATTCACATAGCCGGAAAGCATCCCGGTCTGGTTGCGCAACGTGTTCAAATCGAGCCGGATCATGCCAATGGAGGTATTTGCCCCGCCTGAAATATCCGGATAACTGACCTGCGTGAACACGGCGCCTTGTCCCGGAGTCAGGTCCAGCGCCCACAGCGAGATTGAAGCCAGTGAAAAGGCCAATACAACCAGAATGCGAATCGCGTATCTCATCGTTAGTCTCCGCTTACAATTGTCTGAACGAGATCGAACGTCTGCGAATTCGTGCGCCGCCTACCAGCGTCAAATGGTGCATCCGAAATGCGCACATTTCAACCGGGCATCTCGGCCGCGCATGCAGATCGAGATTCCAGCAATAATCTGCGCCTTGAGCCCGAGAGGCGCTCCGGCCTGCGCCGGTACTTGACCGCGACCCGCTTCCGGCCCATTCCGTTTAGCGCTTGTTCTCGCGTGGACTCCGCGTGTCCGCGTCGGGTTCCTTCGTCGTCGTCGATCCCGCCTTCGGTTGCGGGTCGACGATCTGAAAGAACACTTCGTCCTGCTTGATCATGCCGAGATCGTATCGCGCGCGTTCTTCCACCGCCTCCAGCCCCTGCTTGAGATCGCCCACCTCGGCATCGAGTTCGGCGTTGCGCGTCTGCGCTTTGACGTTCCTGTCCTTCCGGGACTGCAGTTGCCGGTCCAGATCCCAAACGCGCAGCCATCCCCCCTTTCCGAGCCAGAGCGGAAACTGGATCAGCACGATGAGTCCGGCCAGGACCGCGGCGAGTATTCTCATCGCCGGGGTCGCTCGCCAGTCACACGTTCATCGGAGCTGATAGAACGCTTCCCTGCCTGGATAGCCGACGGCGTCCCCAAGGTCCTCCTCGATGCGAAGCAACTGGTTGTACTTTGAAACGCGATCGGAGCGCGACAGCGATCCGGTCTTGATCTGCAATACATTGGTTCCCACTGCGATGTCGGCAATGGTGGTGTCTTCGGTTTCGCCGGAGCGGTGCGAGATCACCGAGGTATACCCCGCGCGCTTGGCCATTTCGATCGCGGCAAACGTCTCGGTCAGCGTTCCGATCTGGTTAACCTTGATGAGAATGGAATTGGCAACGCCGAGTCGGATGCCTTCGCTCAGTATCTTGGTGTTGGTGACGAATATGTCGTCGCCGACGATCTGCACCTTCCTCCCCAGCTTATCGGTGAGAAGCTTCCAGCCGTCCCAGTCGGATTCGGCCATGCCGTCCTCGATCGACACGATCGGGTACTTGTCCGCCCAGGTCGCGAGAACATCCGTGAATGCTGCCGAAGTGAGCTTCAGATTCTCAGAGCCAAGGACGTAATGACCATCCCGGTAGAACTCGGACGCCGCGCAGTCGATCCCCAGCAACACGTCGGCGCCCGGCTGATAGCCAGCTTTCTCGATTCCGGCGAGTACGAGTTGTATCGCCTCCTCGTTCGACCCGAGATTCGGCGCAAAGCCACCTTCGTCACCGACCGTGGTCGGCACGCCCTTGTCTTCGAGCAGTTTCTTCAGAGCATGAAACACCTCGGCGCCGCAACGCAACGCCTCTCTAAAACTTTGCATACCGACCGGCACGATCATGAATTCCTGAATATCCAGGCTGTTGTTGGCATGCGCTCCGCCATTGATCACGTTCATCATCGGCACCGGCATCTTCATCGCCCCGGAGCCGCCGAAATAACGATACAGCGGAAGCCCCGACTCGTCCGCTGCGGCCTTCGCCACCGCCATCGATACCGCAAGCATCGCATTGGCACCGAGACGCGATTTGTTCTCGGTGCCGTCGAGATCGATCAGCGTCTTGTCGATGAAACTCTGCTCCTGCGCGTCGAGCCCCATAATCGCTTCGGAGATTTCCGTATTGATGTGCTCCACCGCACGAAGCACCCCCTTGCCCCCGTAGCGCGTCGCGTCCTTGTCGCGCAATTCCAGCGCTTCCCGGGTGCCCGTCGAGGCGCCCGATGGCACCGCCGCCCGGCCCATCACACCCGACTCAATCAGCACATCGGCCTCCACGGTCGGATTGCCTCGAGAATCGAGTATCTCCCTTGCCACCACGTCGACGATCGAGCTCATTTTCCCGCCCCTGTCTTTATCAAATGTTGTTCCGCAAATCCGCGGCGCTTGATCAGTGTATCGATTTCCACGAGAGTTTCCAGCAAGTCCTTCATCATCCCCAGCGGCCAAGCATTGGGCCCGTCGGAAAGAGCCTTTTCAGGCCGCGGGTGCGTCTCCATGAAAATTCCGGACACCCCGCTGGCCACGGCGGCCCGAGCCAGCACCGGAACGAATTCGCGCTGCCCGCCCGATGATGTCCCCTGGCCTCCCGGCAACTGGACCGAGTGAGTCGCATCAAATACAACCGGGCAGCCGGTCTCACGCATGATCACCAGCGAGCGCATGTCCGATACGAGGTTGTTATATCCGAACGACGCGCCGCGCTCGCAGACCATGATGTTGTCCGTTCCGCTGGCTTCCTTCGCCTTTGCAACGACGTTCTTCATGTCCGCGGGCGCGAGAAATTGACCCTTCTTCATGTTGACGGGTCGCCCTGCCGCCGCGACGGCGCGAATGAAATCGGTCTGCCGGCAAAGAAACGCGGGGGTCTGCAGAACGTCGGCCACCGCCGCCGCGGGCCCGATATCGTCGTGACCATGCACATCCGTGAGTACCGGCACGCCGATCGCGGCTTTGACCTCGGCGAGAATCGCCAGTCCCGCATCTCGGCCCGGGCCGCGGAAGGACTTGCCCGAACTGCGGTTGGCCTTATCGAAGGATGACTTGTAGATGAACGGTATGCCCAGCCGGGCGCAAATCTCCTTCAGCGTCCCTGCGGTGTCGAGCGCGAGTTGCCTTGATTCGATGACGCACGGACCTGCGATCAGAAACATCGGGTGTTCCAGACCGGCCTTGAATCCGCATAGATTCATTCGGCTTTCCCAGCCGATGGTCCCTTTGAGCGGCTGCGTTCTGCCCTCGGGAACCTTCCGACGCTCACATCATGACGACTGGGATTCACGCGGGCTTCGGCGTGTTCAGGCGGCAATTGCCGTTTTCGACTTTTGCGCCTGGTGCTCGATCGCCGCTTCGATGAACGACTTGAATAGCGGATGTCCGTCCCGCGGCGACGAAGTGAACTCTGGATGAAACTGGCATCCCATAAACCAGGGATGCGCCGGCAATTCCACTATCTCGCACAACTCCTTGTTCTCGGTGAGCCCCGATACGCGCAGACCCTTGTCCTTGAGCCGGCCGAGGTATCGGTTGTTCGCTTCATACCGATGACGGTGGCGCTCGTTGATCACATCTGCGCCGTAAATTCGTTGCGCTTGGCTTCCCGGTTCCAGTATCGACCGCTGCGTCCCCAGGCGCATGGTGCCTCCGAGATCGGAATCCTCGGTGCGCCGCTCAATGCGCCCGTCGCGGTCCTGCCACTCGGTAATGAGCGCGACGACAGGATGCGGCGTATCGCGATCGAACTCCGTGGAATTGGCTCCCATGAGTCCGACGACATGGCGCGCGAACTCGATCACCGCGAGTTGCATACCCAGGCAAATGCCGAGGTAAGGCACGTTGTTCTCGCGCGCGTATTGAATCGCCTTAATCTTGCCTTCGACCCCGCGCTTGCCGAATCCGCCCGGAACAAGCACCGCATCTACACCCTTCAGCGTGCCGATACCCTCGCGCTCGAGCGATTCGGAATCGACATAGCGGATGTTGACCCTGCTTCGCGTATGGATACCCGCATGCACGAGCGCCTCGTTGAGCGACTTGTACGAATCGACGAGGTCGACGTATTTCCCGACCATGGCAACGCTCACTTCGTGCTGCGGATGCTCAAGTGCATCGACCAAGCGCTTCCACACCCGCAAGTCGGCAGGTCTGGCGAGGACGCTGAGCTTGTGGCAGACGATCTCGTCCAGCATCTGCTGGTGCAGCATCCAGGGGACCTTGTAAATGGAGTCCGCGTCCCATACCGAAATTACCGCCTTCGCCTGCACATTCGTGAACAGCGCGATCTTCTTCTTCTGATCCTCCGGGATGGGGCGATCCGAACGGCACAGCAGCGCATCGGGCTGAATCCCGATTTCCCGCAACTCTTTGACTGAGTGCTGTGTCGGTTTTGTCTTGAGCTCGCCAGCACCTTTTATGAAAGGCACGAGCGTCAGATGAATATAGCAGGTGTCGTGCTCGCCCAATTCCAGCCGCATCTGCCGCACCGCCTCGAGGAACGGCAACGATTCGATGTCGCCAACGGTTCCTCCGATTTCTACGATTGCGACTTCGGCGTCACCTGCCCCACGCGCAATGAATGCCTTGATCTCGTCGGTAATATGCGGGATGACTTGTACCGTACGTCCCAGGTAATCCCCGCGCCGTTCCTTCTTGATGACCGAATCGTAAATCTGGCCCGTGGTGAAGTTGTTATTCTTCCTCATCTTGGCCGATTGGAACCGCTCGTAGTTGCCAAGATCGAGGTCGGTTTCGGCACCGTCCTCGGTGACAAACACCTCGCCATGCTGGAAGGGGCTCATCGTGCCGGGGTCGACGTTGATATACGGGTCGAGCTTTAGAAGCGTGACCTTGATACCCCGGGACTCTAGGATCGCAGCGAGTGAAGCGGCAGCTATCCCCTTCCCCAGCGAGGACACCACGCCGCCCGATACGAACACATATTTCGGCATTTAAAGACGGGGAGAAAGCATGGCAAATCATACCCCAAAGGCGGGGGTCGGACAAACGGACCGACGCGGTTTGCGAACGCCCCGGACCGCATTGACAAAATCCCGGGGCCGAGAGTCGCCGGGCGGACCACAACGGAACACAATTTGGCGTCGCACCCAGTCAGAAACAATCCGCATCCGGTTTAACGCCGGGGACGCGGTCCGGGAACTTCAAGTCATCGTGTTGACCAAGTACAGCGAGATCCCGGGAAACGAAACCAGCAGCGTGAGCCGCACGATGTCCGCGCCGATGAACGGCAGCACACCCCTGAAGATCCTCCCTAGGCCGATGTCGCCGGTCATGTTGTTCATGACGAAGCAGATGATTCCGATCGGCGGTGAGATCAGCCCGATCTCCACGGTGGTCACCAGCAGCACGCCGAACCAGATGGGATCCAGGCCCAGATCGATGACGACCGGGTGGAAGATCGGGATGGTCAAAAGGACCACCGCGAGCCCGTCGACGAACATACCGGCGATGATATAAAACACCATGATCAGGATCACCACGCCGGTCGGCCCGATCGGCAGCTCGGACAGGGCGCTCCCGAGGCGCTGCGGCGCCTGGGTGACCGCCAGGAAATACTGGAACAGAAACGCCCCGATGAGGATGAAGAAGATCGCCGCCGAGGTGCGCAGCGAATCGACGAGCGCCTCGATGATCTTCGCCCAGGTGAGACGCCGGCGCGCGATGCCGATGACGAGCGCGCCCAGCACGCCCAGTCCGGCGGCCTCCGACACAGTGACGATTCCGCCGTAGATCGAGCCGACGACCAGGCCGAACAAGAGCAGCGTCGCCCAGATGTCCTTGAGGCTCTTCCAGCGCTCGATCCAGTCTGCGCGCCGGGTGGCAGGCATCCAGCTTCGCTTGACCCGGTAGAGGACCTGAACCGTGGTGCAGTACAGCGTGATCGCGAGCAGTCCCGGCAGTATGCCGGCAACGAACAACTGTTCCAGGCTCTCTTCGGTGATGATCGAGTAGAGAATGAACATCACCGATGGCGGAATCAAGATGCCGAGCGTGCCCCCGGCGGCGATTACCCCCGCCGCCAGGCCCGAATCGTAGCCGGCGCGGCGCATCTCGGGCAGAGCCACCTGCGTCATCGTCGCCGCCGTCGCCACCGACGAGCCGTTGATGGCGGCGAAGCCGCCGCAGGCCGCGACCGTCGCCATCGCCATACCGCCGGGCAAATGGCCGATCCAGGCGTTGGCGGCGCGGAACAATTCGCGGCTCATGCCCGAGGTGCCGACGAGCGTGCCCATCAGCACGAACAGCGGAATGACGGCGAAATTGAAATTGGTGACCGTGCGGATCGGCGAGTCGACCAGGATGCCGAGCGCCGGTTCCCAGCCGGCCAGATAGCCGAATCCAATGAACGCGACGCTGCCCAGGCACACGGCAATCTGCACGCGCATGAACATGAGCACCAGCACGGCCGCGCAACCGATGATGGCGACAAGTGATTGCTCATCCATGACGCTTGGCGCCGGTCGGTCCGCCCCGCGTGACCTGCCACCAGCGCAGCACGGACATGACCAGCGTCGCGACGATGCCGAGCGACGCGGCCAAATAGCCGCTCCACAACGGTATGCTGAGATCGTTCGAGATCTCGCCGTCCTTCATGATGTCAAGGACCTTGAAGTTGATCGCGTACGCGAACAGCGCCAGAAACAGGACGTTTATCGTGTAACCGATCGTATCGAGAACGCGCTGGACGCCCCTGCCGCTGGTGCTGTAGATGAGGTCGACCGTGATGTGGCGGTCGGCGTAGGTCGCAGTGGCGATCCCCCAGCAGATCGCGATGCCCTGCATCGTCTGCCCGATGACGAACCCGTCAGGGATGTGGGTCCTGAATCCGTAACGCAGGATGGCTTCGCAGAATGAGATGACCGCGAGAATGCCGATGCAGCACCCGGCCGTCTTCTCGACAATCGCGATAAGTCGGTTCACCCGAAAAATTCCTCGCACCGATGGCAGCGCCCGCCGCTCATTGCGAACCGGCGGGAGCGCGGCCGATGATTGCCGCGCAGTTTGCCGCGTTGGGTGCTACTCGACCCGGGCGCCGACCTTACCGAGTTCGGTCTCCAGTTCAGTGAGCACCTGATGTGGATCGTAGCCCGCCTTGCGCACCGATTCGGCCCACTCCTTCTCGACGGGCTTGGCCGCGTCGTGCCACAGCTTCAATTCCGCCGGGCTGACTTTGGTGAAGACGTGATTCGTCAGCTTGCGGCTGTTCACCTGGTCGCGCTGATCCTGGTCGTACCAGTGCTTGTAGACCCTCCCCGCCCATTCCGGCGTGCAGGTGTCGTCGATCGCCTTGCGCTGCGCGGGCGACATGCGCTCATATACGGCCTTGTTGATGACGTGGACGAACGTCGCAACATAGACCCGGGCGTCGAGCGTGTATTTCGTCACCCGGCCGAACTTGAAGGGGCCGGTCAATCCGCCTAACGTGACGGAGATTCCGTCGGTGACGCCGCGCTTCAGGCTCTCGAAGGCCTCCATGATCGGGATCTGCACCGGGTTGCCGCCCATCGCGGTGACGTAACGCGACATGGTCTGGTTGGCAGTGCGGATGTTCAGCCCCTTGATGTCGGCCGGAACCCTGATCGGCTTGTTGCTGTGAAAAGTGGCCCAGTCGTGCGTATACGCGTGGCACGTGATGACGTCGCTCATTTCCTTGGCGGCGTACTTTCTGTACCAGCGGGTGATCGCGGGCGCCGCCTTCAGGCTGTCGCCGACCGTGAACGGCAGGTCGACGGTACCAATCACCGGGAAACGGCCGGGCGTATAGCCGGGATTGACGAGGGTAATGTCGGCGATACCGCGCTTGGCCATGTCGTAATGGTCGCGGCCCGAACCGAGTTGCGACGACGGATACAACTGGACCTTGAGCGTGCCGTGGGTCGCCTTGGAGAGCGCCTCGCCCCACTCCTTGTAGCCGGCGGTTAACCCATGCCGCGGCGGCACCCAGTACCCCAGCTTAAGCGTGATTGTTTCTTCGGCATAGACGCCGGTCGCTGCTGCCATAAGCACGATCGCGCCCGCGGTGCGCTGCCATTTCATGTCCATCTCTTTCCTCCCTTTTCACGGTGGCTTTCGGCCAAACCTTTCCGTCTGGTCTGCCGATCGGCGGAAGGGGTTCGACGCCTTTCTGCTCTTTCTATGGATCTGGTGAAACGGGTTCCAGTCTATCTCACCTGTTCCGGACCTGTCGATGCAAAACGAAAGGACGATTCTCCCCCGCACTCGTGCTCGGATGTCATCGGTCATGGCTCGCTGCGCAGCGACTGAGCGTTTGATGCTGCGGCGCGCGATCTCTATCAATTCGACTCGGAGCGCGTGATTCGCGCGAATCGGGCCACGTGGCGCGTCGTCTGCTGGACATTTTGTTGCGCCGCAGCGCCCCGGCGATACTCATGCCCCGACGTTCGTCGGTGGCTCCTCGGGTCCGCCTGAGATTCAGACAGGCTCAAGCAGTTGAATGCACCCCGCCTGCGCCGATCTCAACACAGGCGAGACGCTCAATCGTAACGCCCGAAATCGTGCACGGCCCGGAACATCGCGAATACATTTTCGTTCTTCGCCTCTTCAGGAATACCAGTGGCGGCGTCGAGCATGAAGCCCCCGCCCTTGCCGACCACTTCGATCAGCTTGCGGCAGTAGTCGCGCACTTCCTGCACCGAACCGGCGATCAGCATCGAAGCGGGCACGTTGCCGCGCAGACAGGTGATATCCCCGAGCACCGCCTTGGCGCGGAACAGGTCGCTGCGCTCGAACCAGTAGATGCACTTTGCCCTCGGAACGTCGGCGATAGTCTCGAAGCGCGAGCCGCATTGCCCCTCCCAGAATACGAGCGGGGTTAGCCCCGCGGCGATTAGGCCGAGCATCACCTTGCGCAACTGCGGCCAATAAAAAGTTTTGAAGTGATCCAGCGACATGAAATTGTCGGTGCCCCAGTGCAGCGGCATGAACACCAGCTTGCAGGGGCTCCCCGCCGCCCGCTGGACCGCATCGCGAATGAGCATGGGGATAATGCGCTCCATCGCTTCGAGAAGCTTTTCGGGGCGCCTGCGCAGATCGAGCATGATGCCCTTCGATCCGCGCAGGTAATCGCCCAGGTAATCGTAGGGCGCAACCGTGGACGCGTGGCGGCCCAGCGGAAATCCCAAGTCGATGAGTTCCTGCTGGAAGGTGGCCGCGCGATCGAGCATCCGATTAGCCTCGCGCCCCGCTTCGGCGATGCGTTCCAGCGCCGCCGCTGTTTCAGGTTCGCCGAAGTAACGCACGTAAAAGGGCACACGCACCGAGGTGCGCCCGGCGAGCTGCGGCAGCTTCGCGAGCGGCGCGTAGGCTTCGCACACGCGCGGCAGGTAGCGCGTGAATAGAAACCAGCTCGGGTCCTCGATGAAGTCGCCGTACTCCTCGGCACTCATGTGTTCGCCGTCGATGTACTGGTAGGGGCGATTGTCGGGCAGCCCGTGGCCGGGCCACTGCATCGAGCGGTAGTCGAGTATTTCGAGAGTCGGTCCGAGCGCCGTTGCCTCATACGGAGAATTCACCGAGTCGGGCTGCAGATCGAGCACCGTGCGCCGGGTCGCGGCAGCCAACGCTTCGTAGTCGTACATCGCGGTCCGGTTTGAAATGCCCGCGTAGCGCGCGTGCCAGAACGGGCTGGAGTACGAAATCGGTACGCGGTCGGGGATCTTGAGCGCCTCGACGTCAGCGAGCCGCCGCTCCCTTGCGGCGTAGGCCTGCTTCGCCTGCTCGGCCGACGGGGCTGAAAGCATCGTCGCGTCATTTTTCATGGAATGCATTCCCTATGCAGGCTCGCCAATATTAGCCCATCTTTATACATGATTCGCCCAAAGACGCAGGAAACTACGCGTGCTACCGGATTCCATCGCCCCCCGCTTCTGGGCATCGGATCGCAAAAGTGGGCGATGGGCACCAGCCCACACTGCAACGGCGATCCCGCAATGCTTGATGCAGATCAAGCACCGGCAGGTCCGATTGTTTGTAATGCCAACATTTGGCCCAATGACAAGTTCACGCCCGCAAGGGCGACGGGCCAGGAGGATCCCCGCACCATATGACTGAGCCGATCGCCGCTACTGCGGCCGGGACCACTGCGGTCCGGGGATCAGCGCGCGCGCGTGCGGCGTGCCGAAGTCCCGGATGAAGAGCGTCCGACTTTGGTCGGTTCGGCACGCAGGAGCGATCGGGCGTCTGCACGCCCTGTTCATACGCGTCGCACCGCGATTACGCCGCAGCGTCGCGTGGGTGGGTCCGCAGCGCGTCGAGCGACTGGTCGCCCCTGCGGAGCGGGCGATCAAGGGGCTGTTATTCGATTGCCATATGTGCGGCTGCTGCACCCTGTCATCGACGGGCATGGCGTGCCCGATGAACTGCCCGAAGCGGCACCGCAACGGCCCTTGTGGCGGCGTCGCGGCAGACGGCAGTTGCGAAATTGACCCAGGCATGCGCTGCGTATGGCTGGAGGCGCTGGACGGATCCAAACGCCTTGCCGACGCTACCAAATTCGCACAGATACAAGCGCCGGCGGATGAAAATCTAACTGGCTCGTCGGCCTGGGTACGCACCATCCTGAGCGGGAATGTCATCGTTGAAGAGTCGACGAACACGAACAACCCGCCCGCCGAGCGCGTGCCAGGCGCACTGGAACAGGCATGCAAATCGGGACGATTCGTGGTCACCGCGGAACTCTCGCCCCCGGACTCAGCCGATCCGCAGGACCAGTTGCGCCGGGCAACGGCATTTCGTGACATGGTCGACGCGGTCAACGTCACCGACGGCGCCGGAGCGAACTGCCATATGTCGAGCCTCGCCGCATCGAGCCTGCTCACAGCCGCCGGATTCGATTCGGTATTTCAGCTCGCGTGCCGCGACCGAAATCGAATCGCCATGCAGGGCGACATTCTCGGCGCGGCGGCACTGGGCGTGCGCAACCTGCTCGCGGTGACCGGCGATGGCGTGGCCAGCGGTGATCATCCGCAGGCGCGCCCGGTATTCGACCTGGACTCGGTGTCGTTGTTGCGCATCGCCCGCGGCATGCGCGACCGTGGCGAATTCGCCTCCGGCCGCCGCTTGAGCGTCCGCCCCGACCTGTTTCTCGGTGCGACCATTAATCCGTTCGCACCTCCGTTCGAGGAGCGCATCATCAACTTCGCAAAGAAGATCGCCGCCGGCGCGCAATTCGTGCAAACCCAGTATTGTTTCGATCTCGCAATGTTCGAAACCTTCATGCGTGAAGTCAGATCGCGTGGATTGAACCAGCGCTGCCACATATTGGCCGGAGTGGGACCTTTACCTTCCTTGCGCACGGCGCGCTGGATGCGCGCCCATGTTCCCGGCGTGCACATTCCCGAGCAAGTCCTGCACCGGCTGGAGCAGGCGGCGGATCAGAAACGCGAAGGTGTCAGAATCTGCGTGGAGTTGATCCGCGCCTTGCGTGGGATCGAAGGAATCGCAGGTGTGCATATCATGGCGCACCGAAACGAGCATCTGGTGCCGGATATCCTGCGCGAATCGGGATTGACCGAGGAGCGCGGCGAATCGTCGGCGCAGCGCGACGCGACTTGAACGAGGCGCGCAATCCATATCGAAAACGGCAGCCGCGATTCGAGCAGGACAGGACATTTTCGACGACAATGTAATGGCTTGAAACCCTTGCAGAATCAAGGAGCATGCAAATGGGTGAACGAAACTTCGTGATTGACATGCAGCATCACTACATACCGCCGCAGGCACTTCAATATGTTGGCAGAACTCCCGAATTCGATTTTTCGAAAAGCATTAACCGATTTCGCAATGCTTCAAGCAAGATTTCGGATATCGAAGCGGACATCGCCTACCTGGACGCCGCCGGCATCGACATGGCGGTCCTCAGCACCGGATCGTTCAGTGCCAACGGCATCAATTTCTGCCGAGCGTGCAATGACGGTTACGCGGCGGCCCTCAGGCGTTATCCCAAGCGCTACATCGGCATGATCCACGTCTATCCGCTCGGCGATCCGAAGCGTAATCGCGATGAAATCAAGCGCTGCGTCGAAGAACTGGGCCTGACGGGTCTGACGCTCGCGTCCTCTTACGGCGACACCAATGTCGATTCGCGATTGCTCGACCCCATCTACGAAAGCGCGCTTGAATACGATATGCCGATATTCGTTCACCCGACGGTGCGAACCGACCTGTGGGGCGGAGACCGCTATGACATGTTCGCCACCGTGTCGCGCGAATACGATATCGTCAAGTCCTTTGTAGAGATCTTTTATGGCGTGCTCCCGCGGTATCCGGGCCTGAGAATCATCGTGGCCCATTTCGGTGGCGGCCTCACGGCGCTCAAAGGCAGGTTGCTCGCCTGGCATCAGCCTGAGAACATTCCGATTCCGGAACTGAGCAGAAAACGCGGCCTCGCAGTAGAGGAAGCCCGGGAACTGGGCCTTTATCAGGATTTTGAGGAACGCCTGGCAAATTGTCTGTTCGACTCTGCGGGTTACGGTGGCTGGCTGCCCGTCATAAAGTCTTCGTTCGAGGCCCTGGGTCCGGACCATGTATGCTTCGCAACCGACTACCCCTATGAGATGGAAAAGATTCCTCACGTGAGAAAGATGCTGTCGGATATAGAAGGCCTGGGAGTAAGTGCAGAAGACAAGAAGAAGTTCTTCGGGGAAAACGTCAAGAAAGCGTTTCGCCTCTGATCGCCACGGGCACTCGCGGCGGATGGCTGCCTGGAATATGCTGTTCTTGCGCGAACCGGTCTTTGCGAGACAATTTCTAATGAGGTAGATGATGATTGAAAACGAAAAAGAACTGATCGAGGCGATCGCCGAAATGCGCGAAGAGGAGGCATTCGCTCTCGCAAAAGGGATGCTCGACCGGGGCGAGGATCCGGTGCGTGTGCTGGAGCTGTGCCGCGAGGCCATGGACATTGTCGGCAAGCGCTTCGAAAAACAGGAGTACTTTCTTCCCGAACTGGTGCTTGCCGGCGAGATGCTCGAGAACATCGGTGCCATTGCCAAACCGCTGATTCAGGAAAAATCCGGTGGCGCGTCCAATAAGCTTGGGCGCGTCCTCATCGGTACCGTACACGGTGACCTGCATGACATTGGCAAGAACATTGTCACCTTCATGCTCGATATCAACGGTTTCGAGGTAAAAGACATAGGCATCGACGTGCCGGTGGCGAAGTTCGTGGAGGAAATCCAGGACTTCAAGCCGGCGGTCGTCGGCCTGAGCGGCTTTCTTACACTCGCATTCGACTCGATGAAAGAAACCGTGCAGGCGATCGAGGCGGCAGGACTGCGCGATCAAATGAAGATCATGATAGGCGGCGGACAAGTCGACGAAGCGGTACGCACCTATACGGGCGCCGATGCATACGGGATCAATGCCGTAGCGGCGGTGACGCTTTGCCGGGAATGGATTGCGGCCTGATTACGGCGTGCACGGATCCATAGGTGAACCCTGAGGGCGAGCCGGCCATGCCCGCGAGCAGTGGTGCGATAGCCTACTCGGAGCGCATGAAGCGAGTCATGGATGCGGTGCAGCTGAGGCAGCCGGACCGCGTTCCAGTTGCGTTTTTCAGCATGTTCTGGCTCGCACGCTATGGCGGCATCAGCTATCGCGAAGCCATGTACGACTACGCGCGGCTGTCCGAAATTGCCCGACGAGCCCTCCTCGAACTGCAGCCGGATATGTACGCGCTGCCGCATCTATTGACGGCTGTTGGCCCGGCGATGGAGACGTTGGGATACAAACAGCTCGAGTGGCCGGGCCACGGTACCGCGCAGGATGTGTCCTACCAGTACGTCGATCGCGAATACATGAAGGCCGAAGAATTCGACGAATACCTGCTTGACCCGACCGGTTTCTACTTGCACACCTATCTGCCCCGCATTGGAGCGGCCTTTGAGGGCATGGAGAAGCTCCCCATGTTCCCGGGGCTGTATTATTTGCGTCTGGTCATTGCGTCACGCCAATTCGCATTTCCAGAGGTCCAGCGCGCGCTCGATCACCTGCGGCAAGCCGGCGACGAGGCAATGCGACTCGTCGAACACGCCGACCGGTTCGCGGACGAAATGGCGGAGCTTGGATTTCCTCTCACGAATGGTGCCACCGCTCCCGCACCATTTGATTTCTTCGCCGACTACTTTCGCGGCTCCAAAGGCATCATGCTCGACATGTATCGCCGTAAGGACAAGCTGCTGGCGGCGATTGAACGCGCCGCGATCTTCATCACGCGGCAGGCCATAAAGACATGCAAGGCGAGTTCGAGCAAGATCGTGTTCATTCCGCTGCACTGGGCCTTCGACGGCTTCATGTCGCTCGCCCAGTTCAAACAGTTTTTTTGGCCTTCGCTGCGAAAGCTAATATTCGATCTCATCGATGCCGGACTTGTCCCGATGCCGCTCTGGGAAGGCGACTGCACCTCTCGCCTGGAGACCATCGCCGACATTCCGAGCGGCAAGGCGATCTACTGGATCGAGCGGACCGACCTGATCCGCGCAAAGGAAGTTCTCGGCAACGTCGTTTGCCTTCGAGGCAACGTACCGGCCTCGATGCTCACCACCGGTACGCCGGACGAGGTTGATGCATTCTGCCGCCGCCTGATCGAAACGGTCGGCAAAGGCGGCGGTCTGATTCTCGACTGTGGCATCGGCATTCCGGACGAATCCAAGCCGGCGAATGTCAGAGCCATGTTCGAATCCGCGCGAAAGTACACTCCGTAATGCCGACTGTCAGCCATCTCGCTCTGTCACGAATGCTGCGCACATTGCCCGCGCACAGCGGCGCTTCCCACGCCCAGGCACGACACCGCGGAGAAGCCCTTGCCATCATCGCGCGCGAGCCGTTGACCGCACCGCGGTTCGATTACCGTATCCATCGGGCAAAGGTTACCGACAACGGATGGCTCAGCGCAGGGGAAACGACCCTTTATGCTCCGCGATTTCTGGTCGAACCCGGTGAACTCGTTGCAGTCGCGGCTACAGTGTGCACACTGGGCACGGCGCTCCAGGAGCGAATATCAGAGCTGTTCGCAACGCGCAGGCGTTCGCTTGCTCTGGCGCTCGACGCGGTCTCCAACGAACTTCTGTTCAGGCTCGCCGACCGAGCCACTGCGGCGGTGCGGCGCGCGGCTCGCAGCATGGACCTTGAGGCCGGCCTGGAGATCAGTCCAGGCGACGAAGGACTGCCGCTGGACCAGCAGGCCGCCGTGCTGACCCTGACCGGTTCCAGCGAGCACGGCTTGACCGTTAGCGATACCGGGATGCTGGCGCCGGTGAAATCGCTGTCCGTGCTCGTCGCATTGGGACGCAACCTGCGCCAACGGTCTGCGGCGACGCGCTGCGACGCCTGCCCTTCCCGGGTTCGATGCGCGAGGAAATGAGATCGCCCTCGCCATGGTTCGAAGTCCGGTTCGACAACCTGGACCGCGAGGCACGGTGCATAGAGGGTGAAACGATATTCCAAAGCGCGCGGCGCGCCGGAGTCCGAATCGTCGGCGCCTGCGGCGGGCGCGGCGTCTGCGGTACCTGCATCGTGCGTGTCGTTTCGGGCGATGTCGCGGTACAGACGGCCACCGCTGGCCCTGCCGCGTCCCGAACCAAGGAGTGGGTGCGTGCATGTCTCACCCGCCCTTCGAGCGACTGCATGGTGGAGATTGCGGCGCGATCAATCGCCCAGGTCGTGCGAGCGGAAGTCGGCGGAGAGGAAATCGTGATCGCCCCGGATTCCGCTGTCCGGGGTCACGAGGTAGTCCTTACGCCGGCAGTGCTGGGACACGACGCAAGCGGCAGCAGCGCGGACGCGGACCGCGTCGTAGCCGCACTGCGCAGCGCGGGTGTTACGCGCCTCGATCTGTTCGCGCTGCGCGAACTGCCCGGAATGCTGCGCGAGGCTGGCTGGCGCCTGCAGGCGATGATCAGGGGCGACGAAGTGATCGACGTGCGCCGCGCCGACGGACGCAACCTGGGTCTCGCGGTGGATCTCGGCACGACCAACTGCGCCGGATTTCTTGCCGATCTGGACACCGGAAGGCGGCTTGCCAGCCTCGGTATCGAGAATCCGCAGACCGGCTACGGTGCCGATCTTGTGAGCCGAGTCAATTACGCGATTCGCTCGCCCGCCGGGGCAAGTGAACTGCAATCGGCCGCCGTGGCGGCAATCGTCGGCCTGGCGCGTGATCTGTGCGAAGCCGTGTCGGCCACCCCTGCGGACATACTCGAGATCGCCGTGTGCGGAAACACCGCAATGCATCATCTGCTGCTCGGACTCCCGGTTTCGCAGCTGGGCCGTGCACCCTTCGTCCCCGCGATTTGCGAATCGATCGACATCAAAGCGCGCGACCTGGGCTTGGCTGCCGCGCCGGGCGCTTACGTGCACCTGCTGCCCAACGTGGGCGGCTACGTCGGCGGCGATCATGTCGCGACGCTACTTGCCACGGAGAATCGCTGGTCCACGGCCACCACCATCGTGATGGACATTGGTACCAACACGGAGATCTCTCTGGTTTGCGGGGATAGCATCACGACGGTTTCGTGCCCGTCTGGCCCGGCGCTAGAGGGCGGACACATCGGAGCAGGCATGCGTGCCGCAGAAGGTGCAATCGAACGTGTGCGCGTCAGCGACGGCGGCATGGCGATCGAAGTCATAGGAGGTGATGAGCAAGCGGTGGGCATTTGCGGCTCAGGCGTCGTGGACACTCTGGCCGCGATGGTCGAACTTGGAATCGTGAACCGGCGCGGGAGAATACTGACGAATCACGCCGCAGTCGAGGTACGTGGCGACGATCGCGAAGTCGTGCTAGCCCCGGGCGTGGCCGTTACCCAGAACGACGTGCGGGCGGTGCAACTCGCCAAAGCAGCAATACGCGCCGGTATCGACTGCCTGCTGCGCCAGGCAGGCCTGAAGGACGATGCCATAGAGCGCGTGGTGATTGCCGGCGCATTCGGCACCTACATCGGACTGGAAAGCGCGCTAAAGATCGGATTGCTCCCGGCCCTGCCGATCGAGCGCATCGATCAGGTCGGCAACGCTGCAGGCGTCGGCGTACGCATGGTCCTTTCGTCGGCCGCGCTGCGCGATCGTGCACGGAGCCTCGCCGAGCGCTGCCGATATCTCGAACTCGGGTCCCTGCCCGACTTCCAGCGAATCTTTATGAGGAGAATAGGCTTTGACTGAATCAAGCGCATCGAAGGCGAACGCGCCGCTGTTCACTGTCATCGGGGACCGGATCAATCCCGGGTTCAAGAGCACCAAGGCGTTGCTGGAGAGCGGCGACATGGCCGGCATTCAGGCACTGGCGAGACGGCAGGCGGATTCAGGCGCCGCTGCGCTCGACTTCACCGTTGGCCCCCGCGCCAAAGACGACCCCGATTTCCTCGTCGAAGTCATCCGAGCAGTTCAGGAAGCGGTGAGTGTGCCACTGTGCTTCGATTACCCCGAACATGAAGTCCAGAAGGTCTGCCTCGAGACCTACAGTCCGGACCAAGCCGGCGGCGCCAAGCCGATCATCAATTCCATGGCCGAGACCCGCTGGCACATGGTTGATCTTCTCAAAATCCGTCCCTGCCGGGTGATGCTCATGGCTTCGGAGCGACTGGAGGACGGGATCGGGAAACCCAACAAGACCGCCGCCGAGATCGCCGGCACCGCGAAGCGCGCCGCGCTGCGCCTGGTGCGCGAACATGCCCTGACGCCGGACGACATCATCGTCGACGTGTCGATAAGCGCGCTGATCGCCGATACGGTGGGCCTGAACCGCGAAGCGCTTGCCGCGATCGGGCTCATCGGTTCGGATCCGGAACTCTCGGGCATACATATCTCCGGTGGCCTGAGTAACATCGCCCAGCAGCTACCACCCAAAGCAGCCGACGGTTCCGATTTGAAGCTTCAGCTGGAATGCGCGTTCCTGACGCTCGCAAGGCCGCTCGGTATGGACACCGTGCTCGCAACGCCCTGGCGCGGGTTCCAGACGCTGCCCGAGGACAACTACGTGCTCGGCGTATTCAAGCAGGTCTTGCAGGCATCCGGCACGGACGTGCTGCGCCAAGTCAGGAAGCTCTACCGCAAGTAGACGGCCGCATAAGATGCCACGCCATGGCGCGAGGCTAGCGCTGAAGTTCCGGGCGGTTGCGGTAATCCTCCAGCGCTTCCGGATTGGCGAGCGCGTCGAGATTCTTCACCGGCTCGCCGTGTACGATGCTCCGCACCGCTAGTTCCACGATCTTGTTGCTCTTGGTGCGCGGAATGTCCCTCACTTGAACAATTATTGCCGGCACGTGCCGTGGCGTCGTGTTGGCCCGGATCTGTTGCTTGATCCTGGATTCCAAACCGGCATCGAGCACGAGTCCCTCGCGCAGCTTGACGAACAGCACTACACGTACTCCTGCGAGCGGTCCTGGCGGCCAGTTCTGTCCGATTACCAGCGACTCGACCACCTCGTCGAGTTGCTCGACCTGTCGGTAGATCTCCGCGGTGCCGATTCGCACGCCACCCGGGTTGAGGGTCGCGTCAGATCGCCCATAAATGACCATACCACCGTGCTCGGTGATCTCGCACCAGTCGCCGTGGCGCCATATGCCGGGGAAATGCTCGAAGTAGGCGGCGCGGTACTTCCTGTCATCGTGGTCGTTCCAAAAGCCGATGGGCATCGACGGGAACGAATTCGTGCAGACCAGTTCCCCCTTGCCGCTTGCCAACGCTGCGCCCGTGTCGTCGAACACCTCTACGCGCATTCCCAACCCGCGCGACTGAATCTCGCCTCGCCACACCGGCAGGATCGGATTTCCCAGTGCGAAGCAGGATACGATGTCGGTGCCGCCGGAAATCGAGGACAGGCACAGGTCCTTCTTCACGCAACGATAAACGTAGTCGAAGCTCTCGGGGACAAGCGGCGATCCGGTCGAAAGTATGGTGCGCAGACTCTTCAAGCGATGGGTGCGCATCGGGGCGAGCCCGGTCTTCGCGCACGCATCGATGAATTTGGCCGACGTGCCGAAATGCGTCATACCCTCGACGTCCGCATAATCGAACACGACGGCGCCGCGGCGCAGCAGCGGCGAACCGTCGTACAGCAATAGGGTCGCTCCCGACGCGAGGCCGCTGACCAGCCAATTCCACATCATCCAACCCAGGGTCGTGAAATAGAACAGCCGGTCGCCCGGCTTGACATCGCAATGGAGCTGGTGCTCCTTGAGATGCTGCAGCAGCGTTCCGCCTGCGCCGTGCACGATGCACTTGGGCGCTCCCGTCGTACCAGAGGAGTAGAGTATGTACAGGGGATGGTTGAACGGAAGCTGGTCAAACCGAATCGCTCCCGCTTCATTGCCGGCCGTGAACTCTTCGAGCCGTTGCGCGCCGCGGATTGCCGAGACGTCAGGCCGCTCCGCGAGCTGAGGCACTACCACCACGCGGCGCAGGCTCGGCAACCCGGCCGTGATTTCCCGCGTCTTGCCCAGCGTATCCGCGGCCTTGCCGTTATACCAGTAACCGTCGGCGGCAAACAGCACGGTCGGTTCGATTTGTCCGAAGCGGTCGAGCACGCCCTGAACACCGAAATCGGGCGAACAGGAAGACCAGATCGCGCCGATACTGGCCGCAGCCAGCATCGCCATGACCGCCTCGGGCAAGTTCGGAAGATAGCCGACCACGCGGTCACCGCGCTTGACTCCGCAAGCGCGCAGGGCCTTGGCGATTCGGGAAACCTGCGCGTACAGCTCCGCATGGGTCACCCGGCGCTTTTGAGAATCTTCGCACCAGAACACGAGCGCAACCGAGTCATCGCGCCGCCGCAGCAGATTTTCCGCGAAATTGAGCTTCGCGTCGGGAAACCAGCGCGCGCCCGGCATCTTTTCGCGGTCCGCCACCGCTCTCGTGCCGCGGTCGCTCGCGATCACGCCGCAGAAACTCCACACCGATTGCCAGAACTGTTCCGGCTGCTTGATACTCCAGCGGTAGAAATCCGGATAGTTGTTGAGCCCCAAATTCCAGCGCCTGATAGCGTCACGCGCAAACTGCGTGATGTTCGCCTGCTCAATCCGCTGTTGGTCCGGAACCCAAAGGGGTCTTGACTCAGTCATTCGTCGCTTCCTTCGAATCAATCCTCGAACAGGCTACTCAGCTGCCGCGGCAGTGGCGCCGACTTTCCCTTCGGATAGTCGACCCAGACGAGTTTGGCGCTGCCCTGTGCATAGATGATTTCGGGATCATAGCTTGGGCGCATCTCCACCCAGGTTTCCACCGACGAGCGCCCCGCTTGGCCCGCGTACGTCTTGGTTTCGACGTTGCCCGGATAGGTCAACTGCTTCAGAAACGTGCAACTCGCGGTGATGACCGACGGTCCTTCGCCTGTTGCGGAGCCCCGCAATCCTAGTCCGTAGAGCCAGGAAATGCGCGCCTGCTCCATATATCGGAAGTAGACGGTGTTGTTGACGTGGCCCCAAGCATCCATGTCACCCCAGCGGATCGGCATGATCTCCGTGTGCACCAGCTTTCTCTTCGTCTCCATCGCGCATTCTGGCCCGGCAATCAGTGAGGGATTATAATTTCAAACCCTTCCATGAACGTTCGAACCACGCAGCGGCGCCCTGCGGCGGCGCCCGTGGTTCGCGTGTCGTGGCAACCGACGGAGGTGTCGTGGAACGCGAATCCATGCAGTATGACGTGGTTATCGTCGGCGGTGGACCCGCCGGCCTTGCGGCCGGCATACGCCTGAAGCAACTCGCCGCGGAAAAGCAGGCGGAATTGAGTGTTTGCGTACTCGAAAAGGGCTCTGAGGTCGGGGCACATATCCTGTCAGGCGCTGTCCTGGACCCGCGTACGCTGAACGAACTGCTTCCCGACTGGAAGGCCCAGGGCGCGCCGATCAGGACCCCGGTAATCGAAGACCGGTTCCTGATGCTGACCCAGACCGGTTCCTACAAGACACCCGAAGCACTGCTGCCCGCGTGCTTCAAGAACCACGGCAACTATGTCATCAGCCTGGGAGCTGTTTGCCGCTGGCTGGGACAGAAGGCAGAGGAAATGGGTGTGGAAATCTATCCAGGATTTGCCGCGGCCGAGCTGCTGTTCAACGACGATGGCAGTGTCAAGGGCGTCGCCACAGGCGACATGGGTCTCGGACGCGACGGCAAACCGACCGCCAACCACCAGGTCGGCATGGAACTCCACGGCAAGTACACCTTGTTCGCCGAAGGCTGCCGCGGACATCTGGGGCGCCAACTTCAGGATCGGTTCAGCCTTCGTGAAGGTGTTGATCCCCAGGTCTACGGCATTGGCATAAAGGAGTTGTGGGAACTTGATCCGTCCAAACACACTCCGGGACTGGTAGTGCATACGGCGGGTTGGCCACTAGATCCGAACACCTATGGCGGCTCGTTCATGTATCACATGGAAGATAACTTGGCCTCGGTCGGATACGTCGTTGGGCTGGCATACACCAATCCCTACCTAAGTCCATTCGAGGAGTTCCAGCGTTACAAGACCCATCCGGTCATCCGGCCGTTTTTTGAAGGGGGCAAGCGGGTCTCCTATGGCGCACGAGCGATTGCGGCAGGCGGCATCATGGCGCTGCCGAAGCTCGTCTTCCGCGGCGGCTGTCTGATAGGCGATGACGCCGGTTTCTTGAATGCATCGCGCATCAAGGGAATCCACACGGGGCTCAAATCCGGCATGCTCGCTGCCGAAGCCGCGTTCGAGGCCTTGCAGGCGAGCCGCGAGGGCGATGAGCTGGTGCGCTACCCCGAGGCATTCAAGGAATCCTGGATGTTCGAGGAACTGTGGCAGGCGCGCAATTTCAAGCAATGGATGGCCAAGGGGCTTTACCTGGGATCGATGATGGTGGGCATCGAACAGTTCCTTCTCAGAGGCAAGTTTCCATGGACGTTGCATCACAAGCACACCGATCACGAGATGCTCAAACCGGCATCGGAAAGCGCGCCCATCGCTTATCCGAAACCGGACGGAATACTCACGTTCGACCGGTTGTCTTCGGTCTTTCTTTCGAACACCGCCCACGAAGAGGACCAACCGTGCCACCTGACCCTCAAGGATGCTTCGGTTCCGGTCGGCGTGAACCTCGCACGTTATGCGGGTCCCGAGGCACGGTACTGCCCAGCGGGAGTCTACGAGTTCGTCAAGCAAACCGATGACGAGGGCAACGAGACCGACCGTCTGCAGATCAATGCGTCGAACTGCGTTCACTGCAAGACCTGCGATATCAAGGATCCAATGCAGAACATCGTGTGGGTAACGCCGCAGGGCGGCGAAGGCCCGAATTATCCAAACATGTGAGCGCGGCTTGCATACGGCGACCGCCAAAGCAAGCGCGTTCGTCCCGCACGACATCGCGCGCCCGATAGCGGGTGCGGCCGCCGGGCCGCTGGCAGGTCTCACGTTCGCGGTCAAGGACATGTATGACATCGCCGGCGAGCGAACCGGCGGCGGCAGTCCGCGCTGGCTCGAGACGCATCCACCGGCTGAAAAGAACGCCCTGGCGGTGCAGCGACTGCTCTCTGCCGGCGCCACTCTGATCGGGAAAACCATCTGTGACGAATTCTTCTTCAGTCTCACCGGCAGCAGCGCGCACTACGGTGCGCCAATAAATCCACGCGCACCGGGTCGCCTTCCCGGCGGGTCGTCGGCAGGTTCTGCAGCGGCGACCGCCGCGGGAGCCTGCGATTTCGCGCTTGGCAGCGACACCGGTGGCTCGGTGCGCATACCAGCTGCACTGTGCGGCATATACGGCGTACGCCCAACGCACGGCCGGGTCGACATGCGGGGCGCGATGCCGATGTCGCCCACGTTCGACGTTGCCGGCTGGTTTGCACAGGGGCCGGGGCTGCTGCGCAACGTTGGTGCAGCGCTTCTTGGCGGAACCGGCAGAAAGGCGAAGATCGACCGCTTAATCATGGCCGGCGACGCGCTCGCACAGGCCGACGCCGAAATTGGGCCACTGCTACGCTCGTTCCTGCAGCGCGCCTCCGACCTTCTCCCGGCGCCGCAGCCACTGGCGATCGCGCCGGAAGGATTCGACACTTGGCGCGATTGCTTCCGAGTGATACAAGGTTATGAAGTCTGGCAACACTATGGCGAGTTCATCACCGTCCACCGGCCGCAATTCGGCCCGGGAATCCGCGAGCGGATGGCCTATGCGTCGGGCGTGACTCGACCGGAGGTCGATGCGGCTCGTGCCGTACTGATGCACTTGAGGTCGGGGCTGCGGCGTACCATTGAACGCGGCACTGTGGTCTGCCTGCCCACGGCTCCGTGCATGGCACCCGAGATCAACGCGTCGATCGCCACGCTTGATGAGTTTCGCACCCGAGCCATGGCCTTGACCTGCATCGCCGGGATCGGTGGGCTGCCGCAGGTGACGCTGCCGATAGGAACCGTTGCCGGCTGCCCCGTCGGCGCCTCGTTCATTGGCTGGGCGGGCGGTGATGAGGCGCTCCTGGAACTGGTGACCGTGCTCGGGCCACGCTGTGCACCATAGGCAGGATCGGATTTTCTGTCGACGGTATTGGAGGGGAACTCGCACTTGGACACATCTTCGGTCTTCGACCCATCGCTCAGATGTAGCCGCCACAAACCGCCAGCGGGCGTAATGTCACGGCGTCACGGCATCCGACGCGCCTCGGTAACCGGTATGGGAACGTGTTGCCTTAACGACCAGGCTTCATCGATATGAATCAGCGTTCTCTCACCCTCTCATGGGATGACCCCGCCATAGCGAGACGCGAAGGTTCACGCCTGAGCGGCCTGGAGTTTCTGCAGGCGATGATCGACGGACGAATTCCGCGCACGCCGATGGCCGCCCTCCTGGGCTTCCAATTAGTCGAGGTTCGCGAGGGATTCGCGGCGTTTCAGTGCCGACCGGCCGAGCAACATTACAACCCCATCGGCGTGGTGCACGGCGGGCTCGCGTGCACCCTGCTCGATTCGGCGATGGGCTGCTCGGTATACACGACATTGCCGGCAGGCGTCGGCTACACAACCCTGGAGCTCAAGGTCAACCTCGTGCGAGCGCTGACGGTCGATACCGGCATGACGCGGTGCGAGGGACGGATCTTGCACCGGGGCGCGCGTACGGCCACTGCGGAAGGAAGGCTGCTCGATGAAGCTGGCAAGCTGTACGCCCACGCAACGACGACCTGCATACTGTTTCCCGCGGCCGGGAACTGACCGCTGCTTGCCAAGGTGCCCGTCCAGAGAGGCTAGAACTGCTCCTCGGCGAGCGCCATCACTCCGCGTGCGCCGCGTACAACCACGTCCCGCAGGCCGCCTGCCTGCGACAGCACATGATCGGCGTAGAACAATGCCGTTCCGATCTTCGCCTCGTAGAATGCCGCGTCCCCGTCGCCACCCTTACGAATCGCATCGAGCTTCTTACGTGCAACCAGCGCAGCCCGCGCCATTTGCCAGCCGCCGCAGACGATGCCCGTGAGTTTCAGGAACGGCACCGCTCCGGCGTGCACGGCACGGATATCGGCCTTGTAGTTCCCGGTGATCCATTCGGCGCATTCGGCCAGAGCCGACGTTCCACGCCCCAGAGACTCTCCAATCGCGGTCAGTGCCGAGTTGCCCGCCTGAGCCAGTTCGGTTTCAACCGCGCGTATCGTCCCAATCACAACCTTCGCAGTCACGCCTCCTTCGCGCGCAAGCTTGCGGCCTACCAGGTCGTTGGCCTGAATACCGGTTGTACCCTCATAGATGGTGGCGATGCGTGCATCGCGCAGATATTGCGCGGCACCTGTTTCCTCGATGAAGCCCATTCCGCCGTGGACCTGGATCCCGATCGATGCCATTTCGATGCCGGTTTCGGTGTTCCATCCCTTCACCACGGGAATCATGAAGTCGACGAAGGCCTGATGTCGCCTACGCTCGTCGCGGTCGGGGTGAAGACGCGCAATGTCCATCGATGCCGCGACGACGTACTGCAGCGCACGCATCGCCTCGGTATGGGCCTTCATGCTCATCAACATGCGACGCACGTCGGGGTGTCGGATTATGGGCACCGATTTGTCGCTGCCGGCAACGTCGCGGCTCTGGATACGCTCCTTGGCGTAGGCGAGCGCCCGTTGGTAGGCTCGCTCGGAAATCGCCACGCCTTCCAAACCGACGGCGAACCGCGCGGCGTTCATCATGATGAACATGTACTCCAGGCCACGGTTCTCCTCGCCCACCAGGTAACCGACCGCACCATCCTTTTCGCCGAACAGCATCACTGCGGTCGGACTGGCGTGGATTCCCATCTTGTGTTCGATCGAGGCGCATTGCACATCATTGCGCTTGCCAAGACTGCCGTCTTTGTTGACGATGAACTTTGGCACAATGAACAGCGATATGCCCTTGACGCCCTCAGGTGCCTCGGGAGTTCGCGCGAGCACCAGATGGATGATGTTCTCTGCGAGATCGTGTTCGCCGTAGGTGATGAAGATCTTCTGACCGAACAGTCGATAGTGGGACCCGAACTCCGGATCAGTCGCCGGAACCGCCCTCGTTTTGATCAGAGCGAGATCGCTGCCCGCCTGCGGTTCGGTGAGATTCATGGTACCGGTCCAGGCGCCCTCGACCATTTTCGGCAGGAACATGCGTTTGATCTCTTCGGCACCGCGCAATAACAGCGCCTCGATCGCCCCGCCCGTGAGCAGCGGACACAACGCGAATGACATGTTCGCCGACTTGCACATCTCGGTCACCGGGGTGGATACGATCCTGGGCAGTCCCTGCCCGCCAAACTCGGCCGGAAACTGTAACGCGTTCCATCCCCCCTGGATGAATTGCAGGTAGGCTTCCTTGAACCCTGCAGGCGTCGTTACCTTGCCATTGTCAAAGGACGAGCCTTCCCTGTCTCCCGGCTGATTGAGCGGCGCCAAGACCTCGCTGGAGAATCGGCCACACTCCTCGAGGATCTGGGTCACCAGATCGCTGGTCGTTTCCTCGCAACCGGGGAGCCGCGATATGCTGTCCATCCCGACGAGTTCGTCGATGACGAACGTCATGTCGCGTATCGGCGCCGTGTAGTCGGGCACGGTTTGCTCCAGAAGCAATAGCGGCTGCGACTCGGACTTCCGCCGTCAGCCGAGTTCCTTTTCCAGTTCCGGCACGATCTGGAACAAATCTCCGACGATGCCGTAATCAGCGACCTGAAAGATCGGCGCCTCTTCATCCTTGTTGATAGCGACTATGACGCGGCTGTCCTGCATGCCCGCCAGATGCTGGATCGCGCCCGAAATGCCGACCGCGATGTACAGTTCCGGTGCCACTACCTTTCCCGTCTGCCCGACCTGAAGATCGTTCGATACGAATCCGGCGTCGACCGCCGCACGCGACGCTCCCAACGCCGCGCCGAGCTTGTCGGCAACCGGTTCCAGTATCTTGAATTTCTCACTGGATCCCATGCCTCGCCCGCCCGAAATGACGATGCGCGCCGCCGCCAATTCAGGCCGATCGGATTTGACGATTTCACGGCCGACCAAGGTCGACAGCCCTGCATCGGCGCCTGCCGCCACGCTTTCTACGGCTGCGGATCCACCGGTGAAGGGCACCGCATCGAATCCGGTCGTACGCACTGTGATCACCTTGATCGCATCCTTGGACTGAACCGTGGCCAGAGCGGCACCGGCGTAAATCGGCCGCACAAAGGTATCCGGTGACTTCACGGCAATGATCTCGGAAATCTGTGCCACGTCAAGCAGCGCGGCGATCCGCGGCATCACGTTCTTGCCGTTCGTGGTTGCCGCCGCGAGAATGTGAGTGTGCCCCGCCGCCAGACCCACCACCAAGGCGGCCACGTTTTCCGCAAGCTGTCCGCCGTAAAGCGGCGAATCAGCCACCAACACCTTGCTTACGCCGGTTATGGCGGCTGCCGCCTGTCCGGCGGCCGCGCATTCGGAGCCTGCGACAAGAACTGCTATGTCGCCGCCAATCTGGGCGGCAGCGCCCAGCGCATTCAGCGTCGCGGTCTTTATTGACTGGTTGTCGTGTTCAGCGATGACGAGGATGCTCATTGGATCACCTTGGCTTCATTCTTGAGTTTTTCCACCAGCGTCTTGGCATCGGGGACCTTGACTCCGGCCTTGCGCTTGGGGGGTTCCTCGACTTTCAACGTCGCAATGCGCGGCGTGATATCTACGCCCAGCGCATCCGGGGCGAGAACTTCCAGGGGCTTCTTCTTGGCCTTCATGATGTTCGGCAGCGTGACGTAGCGCGGCTCGTTCAGCCGCAGGTCCACCGTGATCGCTGCTGGAAGCTTCAGTGACACAGTTTCCAGGCCGCCGTCAATTTCGCGCGTGACACTCACCTTGTCGCCATCGACTATGACCTTGGAAGCAAATGTGCCCTGCGCCCAGCCCATCAATGCGGCAAACATCTGCCCGGTCTGGTTGCAGTCGTCGTCGATGGCCTGCTTGCCCATCAGGACGATCGTGGGATTCTCCTTCTTGGCCACCGCGCACAGCAGTTTGGCCACCGCCAGCGGCTGCAGTTCGGCGTCGGTTTGAACCAGAACCGCGCGGTCTGCACCGATTGCCAGCGCGGTACGCAGCGTTTCCTGCGAAGCCTGTACGCCACAGGACACCGCGATGATTTCGGTCGCCTTACCGGCCTCCTTCAGGCGCACCGCTTCTTCCAGTGCGATCTCGTCGAATGGATTCATCGACATTTTGACATTGGCGGTTTCAACGCCGGTGCCGTCGGCCTTGACTCGCACCTTGACGTTGTAATCAACCACCCTCTTTACCGGGACCAGGACCTTCACGGCGGCTCTCCAATGCGAAAAAATGCAAATTATAGCGGAACGGTTTCTGCTCCTCGACTGATCCAGATCATGAACAGGCTCGGTTTGCGGCCGTCGCCCGATATAATCGCGCTACGCTTCGAGATCAGAAACCGCCATGTCGCAACCACTGTCACATATCCGCGTGCTTGACCTCACCCGCGTCCTCGCCGGGCCCTGGGCCGCGCAGAATCTCGCCGACCTCGGCGCGGAGGTCATCAAGGTCGAGCGTCCCGGCGGGGGTGACGACACGCGTTCCTGGGGCCCGCCATGGCGGCGCGACGGCGAGGGCAAGGAGATACGCGATTCCGCGTATTTCCTATCGGTCAACCGCGGGAAAAAATCGGTAACGCTGGACATTTCACGCCCCGAAGGGCAGCGCATCGCCCGCGCGCTGGCGGAGAAGTCGGACGTGTTGATCGAAAACTACAAAGTGGGCGCGCTCTCCCGCTACGGTCTGGGCTACGAGGACATCCGTGCGAGTCATCCGGGCATTATCTATTGCTCGGTTACCGGCTACGGACAGGACGGCCCGCTCGCCTCGCGCCCGGGTTACGATTTTGTCTTTCAGGGCATGGGCGGCTTGATGAGCATCACTGGAGAGCGCGACGACCGGCCGGGCGGCGGACCAATGAAGGTCAGCATTGCCGTCACCGATGTGCTGACGGGCATGTACGCGAGCCTGGCCATCACTGCGGCCCTCGCCCACAGACAGTCCAGCGGCGTTGGCCAGCACATCGATATGGCGCTTCTCGACACGATAGTCGCGTTCGGCGCAAACCAGATCCTCAGTTACTGGTGTTCAGACAAAGTGCCTGTGCGCGTCGGCAACGCGCATCCCAATATCGTGCCCTACGAGGCGTTTCCCGCCCGCGACGGCCACATCATTCTGGCTGTCGGAAACGACGCACAGTTTGCCGCGTTCTGCAAAGTCGCCGGACGCCCGGATCTGGCTGCCGATCCACGCTTTCGCGCCAACTCGGACCGCGTAATGAACCGCGCCATCCTGGTGCCAACGGTCAGGGAGATCATGGCGACCCGCACCAAGCAACAATGGACCGATGCACTGGAAGCAGCCGGCGTACCGTGCGGTCCGATCAACAATTACGCCGAGGTGTTCGAGAACGAGCAGGTCCTCCATCGCGGCCTGCGCGTGGACATTCCCCATGCTCTTGGTTCGGTACCCACGGTAGCCAGTCCCATGCGATTTTCCGAGACGCCAGTTGAGTACAAGCTGCCGCCGCCCCGACTCGGCGAGCACACGCGCAAGGTGCTATCGGAGGTGCTCGCAATGAAGGATTCGGAACTGGACGCGCTATCTTCGCAGGGCGTCATCTAGCGCTCGCGCCAAACCGGCTTGCGCTTCGCGATGAACGCGCCGACGCCCTCCCCTGCGTCCTCCCCCAGCATGTTTTCGGTGATCGCGACGCTTGCGATTTGGTAGGCATTCGACAGCCCTGACTCGAGCTGCTGATAGAAGAGTTTCTTTCCTGCGGCGCACACGGCGGGCGGCTTGCCCTTGATGCTGGCGGCCAGCGCCCCGACCTCTGCATCGAGGCGATCTTCCGGCACGACCCTGTTGACCAGGCCCCATGCGAGGGCGGTATGAGCGTCGACAAATTCCCCGGTAAAGAGCATTTCAAACGCGCGTTTGCGGGAGACGTTCCGGGACACGGGAACGCCCGGCGTCGCGCAGAACAGACCGAAATTGATTCCGGAGGTGGCAAATCGCGCGGCCGTCGAGGCGACCGCCAGATCGCAGGCCGCCACCAGCTGGCAACCGGCGGCCGTCGCAATGCCGTGGACGCGTGCTATTACCGGCTGCGGAAGGCTCTGGATCCGCAACATGACCCTCGAACAATGCCCGAACAGTTCACCTATGAATTCCGGCGTGCGGTTGGCCATCATTTCCTTGAGGTCATGTCCGGCGCTGAACGCCGGTCCGCTTGCCGCAAGTACCACAACGCGCACAACGCGATCTGCCGCTGCACGATCAAATGCCGACTCGAGCGCGTCCAGCATGGCGCTGGAAATGGGATTGAATTTCTTCGGCCGGTTAAGGGTAAGCGTCGCGACCCCGCCGCTAACGGCGTAGAGCAGTTCCGGATCGGTTGCAGTGGACTCGTCAGGTTTCATCGCGGGCCGCCTATTCGATGGAAGCTGCCGATTTGGCCTGCTGGCGGAGCACGAATTTCTGTATTTTGCCGGTCGACGTCCTTGGCAGCGGACCGAACACGACCACCTTCGGTACCTTGAAGCGCGCCAGGCCGGCCCTGCAATGCTCGATGATCTCTGCCTCGGTCAGCCCGGCCCCCTCCTTCACCTCGACGAATGCGCAGGGCGTCTCGCCCCACTTCGGATCCGGCATTGCAACCACCGCGGCCGCGAGAACAGCTGCGTGTCTACAGATCACATCCTCGACCTCCAGCGAGGAAATGTTCTCGCCTCCCGAAATGATAACGTCCTTCGAGCGGTCCTTGATCTTTATGTAGCCATCCGACTGCATTACCGCCAGGTCGCCGGAATGGAACCAGCCGCCCGCGAACGCCTCCCGTGTTGCCGCGGGATTCTTCAGGTAGCCTTTCATAGTTATGTTGCCGCGGAACATGATCTCACCCATGGTCTGGCCATCGGAAGGCACCGGTTTCATCGTCTGCGGGTCCATCACGGTGAGCCCTTCCTCGACGAGATAGCGCACGCCCTGCCGCCCGTTGCGTTCCGCACGGTTCACGATATCCAGATCCATCCACTGGGCGTGCTTGGCACACACGGTCGCCGGCCCATACGTCTCGGTCAGCCCATAAACGTGGGTAAGATCGAAACCGATTCTCTCCATGCCCTCGATCATCGCGGCCGGTGGCGCCGCCCCGGCCACCATGGCCGAAACCTTGTGGGTGATACCCTGGCGAAGCTTAGGATCGGCATTCACCAGCGTGCTGTGCACGATCGGTGCCCCGCAATAATGCGTGACGCCGTGTTTCCGTATGAGGCCGAAAATCGCAGCCGCGTCCACTTTACGCAAGCACACGTTGGTGCCGACATTGGCGGCAACCGTCCAAGGGAAACACCAGCCGTTGCAATGGAACATCGGCAGGGTCCACAGATAGACAGCATGCGGCGGCATGCCCCAGGTTAGGATATTGCCCACGGCGTTCAAGTAAGCGCCGCGGTGATGGTAGACCACTCCCTTCGGGTTGCCGGTGGTGCCCGACGTGTAGTTGAGCGAGATGGCATTCCATTCGTCGGCGGGCGGCTGCCAGTCGTAGTCCGGATCACCCTGCGTAAGAAACGCCTCGTAATCGCATTCGCCCAGCCGGCGACCGGGGCCTGAGTATTCCGCGTCGTCAACGTCGATGAGCGTCAGCGCGCCCTTTACGCGTGTCAGCGCCTTCGACACGGTATCCGAAAACTCGCGGTCGACGATCAACACTTTCGCGCCGCCGTGCTCCAGCATGAAAGCGATTGCCTCAGGGTCCAAACGCGTATTCAACGCGTTCAGGACCCCCCCGGCCATGGGGACGCCGAAATGGCAATCAACCATCTCCGGCGTGTTCGACAACATCACTGCTACCGTATCGCCGACACCGATCCCGTTCCTCGCCAGCGCCGAGGCGAGCCGGCGGCTCCGCCCATAGGTCTGCTTCCAGGTGAAGCGACGCGTCCCATGCACTACGGCCAACCGCTGCGGATGCACGTAAGCGGCGCGCTCGATGAAGCCAAGCGGCGTAAGCGCAGCATAGTTGGCCGGGCCGCGATCCAAGTCGACTTCGTAGGGATTCGTTCGTTCGGTAATAGTCATTTTTTCGTCCTATTACGCGCTTGTGTGGCGCCCTTCCCGCAGGTCATGACCCGTCCGCGCCGGCAACGTCTCTCATTGGGTCGCTTGACCCGCGGGAGCGGCATTTCCCTCATCCGCATCCAGACGGCGCCACAGCGACACGCCCCCCATATGCTGTTCGATTCGATCGAGCGTCGTTTCGTGCGCCTCCAATTCGGCGGAGGTGGCGTACAGGACCTTCAACGCCGGCCGCTCGAATCGATCCTCATCACCGGTCCTATCCTTCGCCGGAACCGGTTGATCCAGTTCAATCCCCAGGCTCTCCTGCCCGCGCGTCATCGCCAGGTAGACCTCGGCGAGCAGTTCCGCGTCGAGCAACGCGCCGTGCAACATGCGATGGGCATTCCCAATCTGGTAGCGCTCGCACAACGCATCGAGCGAATTCCGCTTGCCAGGATGCAGTTCCTTGGCAAGTTTGAGCGTGTCGACGATAGCGGCGCAGTGCTGCCCGATCGACGGCAACTCCAGCAGAGCAAGCTCCTTGTCGAGGAATTCGACGTCAAAAGGTGCATTGTGGATGACCAGCTCTGCGCCGCGGACGTAATCTAGAAATTCGGACGCGATCTCACGGAATTTGGGTTTATCCTGAAGAAACTCGTTGGTTATTCCGTGAACCTTCAAGGCTCCCGCCTCACTTTCGCGCTCCGGGTTCACATAACGGTGAAAGTGGTTCCCGCTCAAACGACGATCCATGATCTCGACGCATCCCAGTTCGATGATGCGGTCCCCAAGCTTGGCGTTCAGACCCGTCGTCTCGGTATCCAGTACGATGCGCCTCATTTCACCCCCGCGCCGTTCCCAGTGCAGCCCAACGGACCACCGTGCGCCGACGTCTCCGTGCCCCAATTGAGAGACCGTCGCAATTGCGTACCCTTACATCATCGAGCGACCTGCGCGACACAGGCATCGGAGAGCTCGTCGGCGTATTTGCCAAGATTGTAGACGGCGGACTGGTCGCAGATTGGCTTATATCGGGCTAGCCCAGCGCGCTCTGCACACCTCGGTTGGCAAGCGCGTCAGCACGCTCATTTTCTGCGTGTCCTGCATGGCCCCGCACCCAGTGCCATTCTATCGCGTGCTGCTGCGCGAGCGAGTCGAGTTCGCGCCACAGATCTTCGTTCTTGACGGGTTTCTTGTCCGCTGTGCGCCATCCGCGCCGTTTCCACTGCGTCAGCCATTCGCTGATGCCTTTTTGTACGTACTGAGAATCGGTATAGACCTTTACGTTGCAATGACGCTTGAGCATTCCCAGCGCGCGGATTACCGCCGTAAGTTCCATGCGGTTATTGGTTGTCAGCGCCTCGCCACCGAAAATCTCCTTTTCATGCTTGTCAACACGCAGGATTGCACCCCACCCCCCGGGGCCGGGATTACCCTTGCACGCCCCGTCGGCAAAGACGAGCACGGCCTTATCGGCACTGCGGCTGGCGCTCATAGCTGGGTCGGGCGTGAATGACATTGCCCTTGCGCGCCACCTGCACCAGCGCCGCTTCTTTCACGCGCCGCTCGCGCCAAGACGGCGTGACCAGGCGCATACCCAGCGTACGCTTGACCGCACGCACGACGTAGACACCACCGGCGATCGGCCACCATCTTTCTCCCGCGCGCTCCATAAACGCGAAGCGTTCCAGCCACCTGGCCTGCGAGAAGGGCGGTACGTAGCAGCCGAAACGTCCGCCGTTCAGCTCGAATCCAAGCAGTGCAAGCCAGTCTTTCATGCGCAGCAGGCCGATGAACTTACCGCGCCATGGGTATTCGCCGCCACCACGCCGTACCGCTCGCGTCAGCGCGCTCCTTGCGCCCCATAGCGACAACGGATTGAAGCCCGAAATGACGATCGACCCTTCCGGCATCAATACGCGCGCGGCCTCGCGCAGGATGTGGTGTGCGTGCGGACTGAATTCGAGCACATGAGGCAAGACGACCAGGTCGATGCTCTGCGTAGCCAACGGAAGATTCCACGAATCGGCAATGAGCGAAACACCCGAATCCACTCCGACGCGCGTTTTGAACGCGATGCGGTTCTCGCGCAGAAAATCGACCTTTGCCAATCCCACTTGCACCGCGTTGAAACCGAATACGTCGTCGACTGCGCTATCGAACTGCGCAAGTTCCCAATCAAGCACGCGTCGCCCGCCAGGCGTTTCAAACCAATCGTGTAAGCTCGAAGACAGCATCGACTATACTTACCGAATATCCAGAAAGCACCAGCGTCCTATGCAAATCGATCCCATCTCAGCCTTTAAGGACAACTACATCTGGGCGCTCAGAAACGACCGCAATGTCGCAGTGGTCGACCCCGGCGACGCGCGCCCGGTGCAAGAATATCTTGCGCGCAAGCAGCTACAACTGGTAGCCATTCTCGCGACCCACCATCACGCCGACCACGTCGGCGGTATTTCCGCCCTTGTCGCCGCGCGGAGCCGCGGCATCCCGGTGTATGGCCCGAAAGGGGAGCCCATATCCACTGTTACGCACCGCGTCGCCGGCGGCGACCGCGTCGCGATACCGGAACTGGACATCGAGTTCGACGTCCTGGATATTCCGGGTCACACCCGAGCACATATTGCATATTATGGTTCAAAGATGGTGTTCTGTGGCGATACGCTGTTTGCCTGCGGATGTGGGCGCGTGTTTGAGGGAACACCCGCGCAGATGTACGCGTCGCTGCAGAAACTGGCCAACTTGCCTGAAGCTACCTTGGCCTACTGCGGCCACGAGTACACGCTGGCGAACATTGGCTTTGCGAGGAACGTGGAACCCGGCAACGCTGCGCTCGCCGAACGCGAACGCGAAGACACGCTGACACGTGAACGAAAGCGTCCGACGCTTCCGACGAGTATCGGCCGTGAAAGGGCAACTAACCCGTTTCTTCGCTGCGAAAACGCTGAAGTCGATCGAGCTGCTGCTCGCCGCCTAGGCAAAGCGGTCACCGATCCAGTGGAGATATTCGCGGCAATCCGCGATTGGAAGAACAAGTACTAGAAGCCAGACTTGGCGCATCCCACGGAAGCGTTCAGGATAAAATCCTACCCGCGCTCGGGCTTGCCGGGCCTGGTTCGCATGGCTTCGCCGGTTATACGTCGCACCGGCAAGACAGCGCACCTCGATGATGCCTCGATATTATGGAGTTATCGATAGGTGATACATACGCCATGGCGGACTTCCGCCTCGGACTTGCGACAGAACCGCCTCCCGAGCGGTCACGATGGCCGAATAGGCATCGGTGACGGCGTCCGCCGATGACGCGTCCGCTGAGACACGGCGTGGTGTTCTGCCGGCGAGCGACGCCGCTCTTGATTGCCGCGTCGCTCAGCGCATGCTCAGTGCTGACGCTTTTGCCCGGCGCGAAAATCGAGGAACCGGCGTCCACGGTGATTGCGCGTCAGGAACCGGCTGCCACCGAAAGCCTCACGGTCAACACGGTCAATAGTGCGCAGACATCGGCGTCCGACTCGGCGTCCCGAAAGGCTGACGCGGTGCCCGCCCCGCTCCCCCAACGTCCCCGGGCGGCGGGCGGCCCGGACGCTCCGGTGCGTCTACCCCCGCTCGAGATCGCCGGTCTCGACGAAATCCGCGAGGTAAAGGATCCGCTTCCGATCGCGCGCACCATAGACCTCACGGCAACCCCGGACGACCTATGGGAGCGGATCCGCAACGGGTTCGGCATGCGCAACCTATCCGGTCCGCTCGTGCTCGACCGGCAGATCTGGTATGCGAGCCGGCCGAGCCTCATGAAGAACATGCTCCAGCGCAGCAGGCGCTACCTCTATCACATTGTCGAGGAGCTTGAGCGCCGGGGTATTCCTACGGAACTGGCGCTGTTGCCGATGGTCGAATCGGCTTTCAATCCCATGGCGTATTCGCGCGCAAAAGCATCGGGCCTGTGGCAGTTCATCCCGTCTACCGCGAGGACATACAATCTGAAACAGAACTGGTGGATCGACGCGCGGCGTGACATCATCGCGTCGACCGCGGCCGCGCTGGACTACCTGCAGTTTCTCTACGAAATGCACGGGGACTGGTATCTGGCACTCGCCTCCTACAACTGGGGCGAAAACGCCGTGTCACGCGCAATCGAACGCAACAAGGCCCGTGGGCAGCCCACGGATTACCTGAGTCTGCGCATGCCCGCAGAAACGCGGTATTACGTCCCGAAGCTTCAAGCGCTGAAGAACATTGTCTCCAATCCCAAGGCATTCGGAATCGACCTCGACCCGATTCCGAACGAGCCCTATTTCGTCACGGTGGAAAAGAAACAGGATATCGACATACGCACTGCCGCGAAACTCGCCGAAATGTCGCTCGAGGAATTGATCGCGCTCAACCCGGCGTACAACCGACCGGTGATCACTGCTGCACAGTCCCAGACGCTGGTGCTGCCTGCGGACCACGTGGACACATTCAGGAGAAACCTCGAGAATCACGACAAACCGCTCAGCGCATGGCGAACCTACACGCTGAAACCCGGCGACGGGCTCGCGCGGGTCGCCAAGCAACACGGGATTTCCCTTGCCCGCCTGATGCAGGTCAACGGAATCCGGGCGCGAACCAGGGTTGGTACCGGACAACAGATACTTGTGCCAGAGAAAGGCAATAACGCCGCGAAAGAGCCGCTGCCGGCGCTGTTCCGGCCGTCTCAGGGCGCAGGGCAAAGCGTCCGGACCGTCTATACCGTCAGGAACGGCGACTCGTTCTGGGCCATCGCCCGGCGCTTTGGCGTTCGAATCGATGACCTGAAGCGCTGGAACTCCATCGAACGGCTTCTTGCTGGCCACAAGATCCTCGTCTATCAGCCGATCGCCGTGGAACCCGAAAGCGTTCAAACGGTCTACACCGTCAAAAAGGGCGACTCGTTCTGGGCCATCGCCCGGCGCTTTGGCGTTCGAATCGATGACCTGAAGCGCTGGAACTCCATCGACCGCCTTTTTGCCGGCGACAAGGTAGTCATCTACCAGGCGACTGCTGACAACACTGGCGCAGTTGCCCGCAATGAAAGGAAATCCAAAGCTGCCACTGAAAGTAACGGGAAAAAGCTCGCGCGTGGCGAAACCGCGCCGCAGGACGCCGGGCGGTAGAATTGCGCCGGTTTCAAACCCGCACGTCGCATCGAGACCCTGCAAACCCTCCACGGGCCCTTGCGGCGGAACCGTGATCCACGGAGACATTTGAGAATGAAGCTCGGAGTATTGCGGAGCGCCGCGATATCAATTCTTGTCGCAATAACTCTCCACGCCGCTTCCGAGGCGGCGGATCGATCCAAAACACTGCACGTCACGTTCCAGGTCGCCGAAACCGGCTTTGATCCGACGCGCACGTCCGACTATTACTCGGGTCAGGTGATCGAAGCCATATTCGAACGTCTTCTGACCTATGACTATCTCGCGCGCCCGGCAAAGCTCGTGCCCAGTACGGCCGAATCGCTCCCTGAGATCACGGACCACGCGAAGACCTATACATTCAAGGTCAGGAAAGGCATCTATTTCACTCCTGACCCGGCATTCAAGGGCAAGAGGCGAGAACTGACTGCCGAAGACTACGCCTATTCGATAAAGCGATTCTTCGACCCCAAGAATCGCTCCCCTTACGCGTTCCTTTATGAAGGCAAGATCGTCGGGCTCGACGAACTCGGCGCGAAGGCCAGGAAAACCGGTCGATTCGACTACGACGCCGCCGTCCCGGGACTGGAGGTCCCGGACCGATACACATTGCGCATTCACCTACGAGAGCCGGATTACGGATTCGCCCATATCATCGCGTTCGACCTCAGCGGCGCCGTCGCGCGGGAAGTGATCGAAGCGTATGGCGAAGACACCAACGCGCATCCGATCGGCACCGGACCGTATCGGTTGAAGCAATACGTGCGCTCCTCGAAGATCGTTCTGGAAGCGAACCCCGACTACCGTGGCATGGTCTGGGACTTCCAGCCCGGTGGCGATCCGGCCGATCGGGAGATTGTGGCGCAGATGAAGGGCAAGAAGCTCCCGGTCATCGGCAATGTCGAAATCAGCATCGTCGAGGAGACACAAAGTCGCTGGCTCGCCTTCGAAAAGGGCGAAACGGACATGGAATACCAGTTGTGGGATCTCTCCCCGACTTTCATGGCGGAAGACGGCAGACTCCGGCCCCGATTCGCCAATCGCGGCATCAAACTGGGTCGAAGCGTTGATCCTGAAATCACTTATTTATATTTCAACATGCTGGACAAGATCGGCGACAAGCCCAATCCGGTCGGCGGGTACGGCAGGGAGAAGATAGCCCTGCGCAGAGCGATCGCGATGGCTTACAAGATTGACGATCAGATTCGGGTCATCCGCAAAGGCCAGGCGATCAAGGCGGAATTTCCGATCCCGCCAGGCATTGCCGGCCATGATCCGGCCTACAAGAGCAGCATTCGCTACGACCCCAAGACCGCCAATGCCCTGCTCGACAGGTTCGGCTACAAGAAAGGACCGGACGGGTACCGCAGGCTGCCCGACGGCAAGGAACTGGTCATCCGTTTTTCGTCGACCCCGACCGAAATCGCCCGGCAGGGTGACGAACTGATAAAGCGTTCGCTCGACTCCATCGGCATCCGGCTGGAAATTCACAAGGAACGCTTTCCCGACCTGATCAAGCTGGAGCGGCGCTGCCGCCTGATGATGCGCGGCGCGTCTTGGATAGCAGACACGCCAGACGGCGACAATTTCATGCAGCTGCTCTATGGTCCCAATACGTTCCAGAGCAACAATGCCTGCTACAAATCTGCCGTATTCGACAGGCTGTACGAAAAATCCAGAACCATGCCGGACGGACCCGAACGCAACCGGCTTTATCGCCAGATGACCCGCCAGATGGAAGCAGATACGCCGTGGCTCCTGATCGACAGCCGTTACCGCAACATGCTGATGCAACCGTACGTGATCGGTTTCAAGAAACACCCGGTACTGCACCAGGAATGGATGTATATCGATTTCGATTCCAAAGCCAAGAGGTGAGGCCGGGTGACTGACGCGATCCGGAACAAGAATGTGCGCGTGATTACTGCGGCGGTGTTCTGCTGCGTCGCCGCACCAGCCGCATGGAGTGCGACGCGTCCGCAGATCCCCGTCTGGGATGCTGCGACCATCGACAAAGTCTGCGCGCGGACTCTGGCCGACTCGCGCGCGCTAGCCGCATCACTCGCGGAACTGCCGCTGGCCGAGATCTCGGACGCCCGTGTCTACGGCGATTGGGACCACCTGCAGATACTGATCGAGGACACACAAGGCCCCGTCAGCCTGCTGGCCAACGTATCTCCGAACGCGGCCGCGCGTGCCGCTGCCGAGGCTTGCCTGCTCAAGTTTTCGGTACTCGGAACGGAGCTGCTCCAAAACGCAGCACTCTATGAGCGAATCAGACGCGGCGTCCCGGCCGATGCGATCGACAGCAAGCTGCGAAAGGATCTGACTGAGGCGTTCGAGGACGCCGGAGTCGCCCTCGCTCCTGCGAAGCAGGCCCGCATGAAAGCCATCCTGCAGCGCCTGGAAGAGCTTCGGCAGGCTTTCGATCGCAACATCCGCGACAACAGGACGCGTGTCACCTTTACGCCTGCAGAACTCAAGGGACTGCCGACGTCCTATCTGGGAAAGGCACGGCGCGACGGTGACGGCAACTTCCTGCTCGGCTTCGATTATCCCGAATACGATCCGTTCATGGCCAATGCGGAGAACGAAGCGGCGCGAAAGCGCTACTATATTGCCTTTAACAACCGCGGTACCGAGCAGAATCTGGTAATTCTCGCCGAGGCGAGCCGCCTGCGACTGGAAATCGCAAATCTTTACGGATTGCCCAGCTACGCTGACTTCGTGGCCCGCCGACGGATGGCTGCCAACCCCGGTACGGTGCATCGCTTCCTCAAACAAGTTGAGGAGAAAGTCCGCGATATCGAGCGCACGGAGTTCGACGAACTCCGTGCCTTGAAGGCCTTCAGCCTGGGTGGAACGTCTGAGCAGGTGACTCTCCACCCCTGGGATCTCCGCTATTACCGCGAGCAACTGAAAAGAAGGCGCTTCAGCGTCGATCAGGAGGCGCTTCGCGCGTATTTTCCAACCGATGCCATGGTGAAATGGGCGCTCGCGATATCGAGCGACCTTTACGGCATCAAGTTCGAAGCCGCGAGCCCCCCGGTGTGGCACCCGTCAGTCAGGTACTACAACGTGGTCGACAGCAGCACGGGCGATTTCCTGGGCGGCATCTACCTGGACTTATTTCCGCGCGAGGGCAAATACAGGCATGCGGCCGCCTTCCCGGTGCGCAGCGTCAGCGTCGCGGCCAAGCGCACCCCGATCAGCGTCCTTGTGGCGAACTTCAACGCCAAAGGTCTCGATCATCAGGAGGTCGAAACCCTGCTGCATGAATTCGGGCATGTTCTGCACGGAGCACTGTCGCAGACGCGCTACGCGAGCCATGCAGGAACCGACGTCGAACGCGATTTTGTCGAGGCGCCGTCGCAGATGTACGAGGAATGGGCGCGTAAGAAGGAATCGCTGCAGCTGGTCCAGCAGTTCTGCGCGGGTTGTCCGTCCGTGGACGACGTGCTGGTCGCGCGTCTGCGCGCCGCGCATCTGTACGGAACGGGCATACGCTATGCCCGTCAGCACCTTTACGCGTCATACGACATGGCTCTGGCCGGTGAACGGGTGCTCGACCCATTGCAGACCTGGATTGCGATGGAAAGCGCGACACCGGCGGGATTCGTTCCCGCCACCCAGTTTCCTGGCACGTTTGCACATCTGCTCGGCGGATATGCCGCGGGTTACTACGGCTACATGTGGTCCGAAGTGCTGGCGCTCGACATGCTGTCGGTATTCGGAGACAACCTGATGAATCCGCAGGTCGGCCGCCGGTTCCGCAAGCTGATACTCTCGCAGGGTGGGCAAGAGCCTGCGTCCGGACTGGTACGTGCCTTTCTCGGTCGCGACCCTTCTCCCGACGCGTTCTTCGCCGAAATTACCGGACGCCGGGGGAACTGAGCAGCGACCCGATGTTCGAATACATTGTCCGCCGCCTATGGCAAACCATTCCGACACTGCTCGGAGTCGTGCTGTTGGTGTTCTTCCTGTTCACCTGGGTTGGAGGCGATCCGGCCTATCTGCTGGCAGGCAAGATCTCCAATCCCGAGCAAATCGAGAACATCCGTCGCCAGCTCGGCGTTGACCAGCCGATCCACGCCCAGCTCTGGATATTCATCAAGCAGATCGCTACTGGCGATTTCGGCGTAAGTTGGGCGACCAACGAACAGGTGTCGGATATATTTCTGACGAGGTTGGGTCCTTCGTTGACGGTGCTCGTGCCGCTGCTGGTGGTCGATACCGTGCTCGCGATCGCCGCGGCGATGCTGGTGGCCTACGTTCGTGGGTCTGTTACGGACCGCGTTGTCATGATCACCTGTACGGTCGGGCAGTCGATCAGCATATTGGTCTATATCATCGTGTTCCAGTACCTGCTCGCATACCGGCTGGGCTGGTTTCCAGTACAAGGCTGGGGCAACGGTTTTGCCGAAAATCTGCTGACCTACAGTCTGCTGCCTATCATTGTCGGCGTAATCGTCTCATTGGCCCCCGACACACGTCTTTACCGAACTTTTTTTCTTGACGAAATCAACCAGGACTATGTTCGCACCGCACGGGCAAAGGGATTGAGCGAAACGCGCGTCATCTGGGTGCACGTCATGCGCAATGCATCAATTCCGATCATTACCAACGTCATGATCCAGCTTCCGGGCCTACTGGTTGGCGCCTTTCTAATCGAACGATTCTTTTCCATCCCAGGCATTGGGCGCGAGGTACTTCTCGCCGTGGAGCGCAGCGACTTCCCCGTTATCAAGGCCGTAACGATCTATGTCGCGATCGCCACAATGATTACCAATCTGCTTGCCGATCTGCTTTACAAGGCGGTCGACCCGCGCGTACAGCTAAAATGAAGCGAGCCGCGATCGGAACCTCCATCCACATCGAATCGCCCGGTCTTTGGACGCTCGCGTGGAAGCGCTTTCGCCAGGATCGCGTCGGATTGGTCTCGCTCAACATTGTCGCGTTCTTTGTGATTCTGATGGCGGCCTCGTGGACCGGGCTGATTGCGAGCGACTGGTCGAAGGAAGTGGGTGTAAGCAATGCGCCCCCGACGCTCTTGGGACCGAGGGTCGCGTCCACTTCTGCCGAGCGCGCTCCCCCCGCCCGATCACGCGCCTCGCGTATTGACGACAGAAGCGAAGAAAGGGTGGTCGACCCGTTGGCCGATATTCTGGCCGATATCCGGGGCGAAAGACCGACTGGCAGCGGGGGCACTCCGATTGTCGACCCGCTGGCGGACGTCTTGGCCGAAATTCGCGCGGAATCGGAGCGCGCGTCGGCCGCCGAGACCAGGGTGTCTACGCTGATCTTCGGGGGCGACAAATGGGGCCGCGATGTTCTCGCGAAAGCGATCAAGGGGACTGAAACATCGTTGTTCGTCGGACTATCTGCCGCAGCACTCGCCGCGCTTCTCGGCACATTGTTCGGCGCGCTGGCCGGGTATTTCGGGCGCTGGATCGACGATTTTTTCAACTGGTTTTACAGCGTATTCACGTCTATCCCCTACCTGCTGCTGATTCTGTCCATTGCCGCGGTATTGAACCAAAAGGGGACGATTACCGTGGTCTTGATACTCGGGCTCACCGGCTGGACCGGTATCTTCCGTTTAGTCCGCGCCGAATACATGAAACACAGGGTGCGCGAATACGTCCAGGCAGCAGATGCAATCGGCGCGTCGCACCTGCGTCGTATGTTCGTGCATATCTTCCCGAATGTCAGCCATGTCGTCCTTGTACAACTGTCGCTGCATGTCGTGCTATTCATCAAGTCGGAGGTGGTGCTTAGCTTCCTTGGATTCGGAGTCGGCGTCGACACCGTGTCCTGGGGAAGCATGCTCAACGAGGCCCAGACCGAGCTGATTTTGGGTTACTGGTGGCAGCTGGCCGCCGCGACCACGGCGATGGCTCTGCTCGTAACGGCATTTGGCCTGTCCACGGACGCTTTTCGTGACGCACTCGACCCGAAGCTCAAATGATCCCGGCGAACAAGAGCGACACACTGGTCAGCGTTCGCGACCTCGGCGTGAGTTTTCGCATCGACAGAACGAACAGGATCGAAGCAGTCAAGAGGATCAGCTTTGATATTCCGGCAAACAGCACGGTCGCCCTTGTCGGTGAATCGGGAAGCGGCAAGTCGGTAACCGCGCTGGCGATCCTTGGCCTGTTACCTAAGGAAAATTCGACGATCGATCCGGACGGCAAGATCCTCTACCGAGAGCGCAATCTCCTTGAACTCACGCAGGCCGAGATGCGAAGACTGCGCGGCGGCGACATTTCGATGATCTTTCAGGAACCGATGAGTTCGCTGAACCCCTTGTTCGCGGTCGGTTTTCAGCTCGCCGAGGTCCTGACTGAGCACGTCGGCCTGAGGGGACGACAAGCGCGCAAGCGCGCGGTCGAACTGCTGCAGGAGGTCGGGATTCCCGACCCAGAAGCGAAATACGACGCTTATCCATTCCAGTTATCCGGCGGTCAGCAGCAGCGCGTAATGATAGCCATGGCCATTGCGTGCGAACCCAAGCTTCTCATCGCTGACGAGCCGACAACGGCGCTCGATGTGACGATCCAGAAACAGATTCTGGAATTGATCGCCAACGTGCAAAAGCGCCGACGCATGTCGGTACTGTTCATCACGCATGACCTCGCGGTGGTCGGGGAAATCGCGGACCATGTCGTGGTTATGCGCGACGGGATGATCCGGGAACAGGGCCCCGTAAAACAGATATTCGAGGCGCCGCGCGACAGTTATACCCAGGCGCTCATGCTCTGCCGTCCGCAACTCGGCCGGCGCCCCAAACGGCTTCCGGTCATCGACGATTTTCTGGATAGTTCCCACCCACCGGCGGTCGCCGACCGCAGTCGCGGGCTCCGAGGAGGCGAACCGATCGTACTCGAAGCGCGTCACCTCGGGAAAAGCTTCTATTCGCGCCGGGGTCTGTTCGGGCAGCAGGAATTCAAAGCGGTTAAAGACGTTTCGTTCAAGCTCGCAAAAGGCAAGACGCTGGGCTTGGTCGGCGAGTCAGGATCGGGCAAGACCACGGTCGGGTTGACCCTCGTTCGCCTGCATGAAGCATCTTCCGGGCAAGTGATCTTTGGCGGCAAGGATCTGCTTGCAATGCCAGCGCACGAGGCCATGCAGTACAAGCGACGGATTCAGATAGTGTTCCAGAATCCCTACTCCTCGCTAAACCCGCGTTTCACAGTCGGAGAAATTCTTATGGAGCCGATGACAATACATAAGCTCGGCTCAGAGAGGCAGGATCGGCGTGACATGGTCCACGCGTTACTGGAAAAGGTCGGTCTGTCCGAGTCCGCGTTTTTCAAGTACCCCCACGAGTTTTCGGGTGGTCAGCGGCAGCGCATCGCCATTGCGCGTTGCCTCACCATGAAACCGGACGTACTCATCTGCGACGAGTCGGTGTCGGCACTGGATGTGTCGGTCCAGGCACAGGTTCTGAACCTGCTTCAGGATCTGCAGGACGAATTCGGCATGAGTTATATATTCATCTCTCATGATCTTGCCGTAGTCAAATACATGGCCGATGAAATCATGGTCATGAGCGAGGGCGAAATTGTCGAAATCGCCGATTCGGACGAGATCTACCTGAATCCGCGGCATCCCTATACGAAGACGCTGCTTTCTGCTATTCCACGAGGATGGAACGCGGCTCGGCGAACAGCCGCTGAAACCGGTGGTGAAAGCCACTCAACAGTTCCTTGAGACTTAGAGCGAAGCGGCCGCTCGGCTATAATGCCCGCGTCAAATTAAGGTGACACCAGGAGAAATGGATGGCTTTTCTGGCGGGCAAGCGCATTCTTGTCACGGGTCTGCTCAGCAACCGGTCGATCGCATACGGGGTGGCGCAGGCGTGCCACCGCGAAGGCGCCGAATTGGCATTTACCTACCAGAACGATCGATTCCGCGACCGGGCGGCCGAAATGGCCGCAGAATTCGGTAGCGAGCTAACGTTTCCCTGCGATGTGGCAAGCGATGAGGAGATCGTGAAGTTATTTTCGGCACTAGGGCGCCATTGGCAAAAATTTGACGGCCTAGTTCACGCCATTGCTTACGTGCCTCGCGAAGCGATAGCCGGCGATTTCCTCGATGGTCTTTCTAGGGAATCATTTCGCATTGCCCACGATATAAGCGCTTACAGCTTTCCCGCGCTCGTGAAGGCAGCCTTACCGCTCGTGGAAGGCCGCCCCGCCTCGATGGTGACCATGAGCTATCTAGGGGCCGTTCGGCCGGTTCCACACTACAACGTCATGGGGATGGCAAAGGCGAGTCTAGAAGCGAGTGTCCGCTATCTCGCGACCGGCCTGGGCCCGAAAAACATTAGAGTGAATGGCCTTTCGGCGGGTCCGATACGGACTATTGCGGCAAGCGGAGTCGCCCAATTCGGCAAGCTTTTGAAGCACGTCGAGTTCAACGCGCCGCTACGCCGCAATGTCACGATCGAGGATGTCGGCAACGTTGCCGCGTTTCTGCTTTCGGACTTGGCGGCCGGGATGACCGGGGAAATCATCTATGTCGACTCCGGTTACCACCAGTGCATAGCCGGGGTACGCGAAGAGGATGCGCCTTAAGTCCCTATAATGGTTTTCGGCGGTGGCGCTCCGACTTCCGCCCGGGCAGAGCTGCGGACGCGTGGACTTCATGGGATTTTATGGATTTGCCTTCTCGATCCGTGCCTTGTTGATTTCCACCGACGCATCCGTGCGCAGGCTCGCGAGAAACGCCTGCAGCTCCTGGGTTCCGGCCGCACGCGCAAGTTCCGTCTGCAGGTTCTTCAGATCCGCCTCGCCGACATTTTCCTCGAGCACCTTGCCTACACGCAGCACCAAGTAGCCGTTGGGCAGCGCTACACCGGCATACGCGGGCAGCTTCTTCTTGTCGACACTGAAGATCGCGGCCAGCACTTCGTGACTAACGCCCTTTGGATCGTTGCGGCTCAACGTTTTGGCGGAGCCGAAGCTTGCCGCACCGGCATTCCCCTTCCTGAGTTCCTCAAGCATTTGAAAACCCTTCTTGTGCGCCAGCGCGCTCGCCTCCTTCTGCGTAAGCTGGCGGACAATCTCGGTTCGCACTTCCTCAAAGGATTTCGTCGATGCCGTCCGGTGCTCGATTACCCGTGCCGACACCAATGTGCCGGGCGTGACTTCGATCGCCTCCGTATTATGGCGTTTCTTGATTGCGTCGTCGGTGAACAACGCCGCAAGCAATCGCGGATGATTGAGAACCTGGACCGGCGATGACTGTCTTGTCACCCATCCGCTCGTCCGTACTGTAAGCTTGAATTTCTCTTCAGCCGGCTTGAAGGTCTCCGGTTGTTCGTATACCAGATTGCTGAAAACCTCGGTCGCCTCCGCGAACTTCCTGCCGGCCCGCTGCTTCTTGAGTTCTCGCTCGATTTCGCCGCGAACCTCCTGAAGACTTCGGATTGTACCCGCCTTGATCCCGGTGACCCGAATAATGTGAAAACCAAATTCGGACTCCACCAGCCCGCTGGTTTCGTTCACACCAAGCCGGAACGCGGCGTCCTCGAATGCCTTGACCATCATGCCGAGCGCGAAATAGCCCAGGTCTCCACCCTTGGCTGCGGATCCCGGATCGTCAGAGTTCTTCTTCGCCAGTTCGCCGAAAACCGCGGGGGATCTTGTTATCTGATCGAGCAATGATTGTGCCTTTTCGCGTGCTTTCGCCTTTTCCGCGTCGTTCGCGCCGGATTTGACGGAGATCAGGATATGGCTAGCACGCCGCTCCTCCTGCTGCTGGTACTGATCGATATGCGACTCGTACCAGGACTTGATCTCATCATCGCCGACCGTCTCCTGTGCCCGAATCGCCTCGTTGCTGAACACCACGTACTCAAGCTTGACCTGCTCTGGGACGAGAAACTGGCTCCTGTTCGCATCGTAATATGCCCGTATCGCCTGCTCGTCCAGTCTTATCTTCGAAGCAAACGGTTCCGCGCTGACCGTGTATTCGGATACTTCGCGCTGCTCGGCGCGCGCTGTCGCGAGATTCCTGGCAACCGAATTCGACGCTAATCCAGTATCTGAGATCGCATTTGTGTACTGCTGCAAGATCAAGTCGCGGCGCAGACTTGCCTCGAACGTAACCGGCGTATAGCCCTCGCGACTGAGCGTCTCCTGGTAGCGCTCGCGCGAAAATTGATTTCCCTCCTGAAATGCCGGCGTTGATGTAATAACCGAGCGCAGCTGTTCATTGGTAACAGCGAGATTGCCTCGCAGTGCCTGTTTCAGCAACAACCGTTGATCTATCATGTTTGAGAGTATTCGCGTGCGGATTTCCGGCGAATCAAATGCCGCCGCGTCGAAGTTCGTCCCGAGCAACGCTCGCATCCGATCTTGTTGCTGTCTGATTTGTTCGCTTAGTTCACGCTCCGAAATTTTCTGGCCATCGACATTGGCAACATCGTTGCCCGCACTAAACGAGCGCTGGTAGGATTCGATGCCCCAGAATGCAAACGGGGGCACGATAAAGACTATCAATATGACCATCAAGATACGTTTGCGCTTGGCTACGAAATCGAACATGTCGCTTGTCCCAAAACACAACTTTGACGCGCCGGTTCCGCGTCGTACCGCGGGCCCGATCCCTCACCAGGTAACTGGCCGCCAGAAACAAAAAAGGCGAACCCGGGTTCGCCTCGAGCGAGAAATTTAACGCGGAAGCGATGTCCCCCTGCGTATCCCCGAAGTCTTTTCCACCACGTCAACGGATGCTCTGCCCACAAATGAAGCAGTGCATCCCCAAGAAATGGCGGAGTGGACGGGACTCGAACCCGCGACCTCTGCCGTGACAGGGCAGCATTCTAACCAACTGAACTACCACTCCTAAACTTCACCTGCTGCGTCAGCTCGCTGGTGGGTGCTGACGGGATCGAACCGCCGACATTCGCCTTGTAAGGGCGACGCTCTACCAGCTGAGCTAAGCACCCTCTTCCATCCGACCCGCCTCAAACCACCGTCACCGGGCCAACGACAAGAAGGCGCGCTAGTTTACTGCATCTTTGAGCGCTTTTCCAGCGCGGAACTTCGGAACCTTGGCAGCCTTGATCTTGATTGAAGCGCCAGTACGCGGATTACGTCCGGTTCGGGCAGCGCGCTTGCCAACATAGAACGTCCCAAAGCCGACAAGCGTAACCATTCCTCCCTTCTTCAGCGCGGTCTTGATTCCAGCGACCGTCGCGTCCAACGCACGCCCCGCCGCTGCTTTTGATATGTCTGCGGACTTGGCGATGTTGTCGATGATTTCGGTCTTGTTCACTTGGCCTCCACAAATAATGGATGATGCAGAATCAGAGGGTAGAGAGTGCGCGGTGTGACACGCCACCCGGAAAGGTCGGACGATCGCAATCGAGGCGAAGCTCAGTAACTTGATCGATCCTCGCAGCTATGGATTTGTACTCCGGCGCGTACTTTATAGCCCCGGCAAAAGAGGCGTGTCAAGGGAAAATCCGCACTTTGGATTGACTATGCGCCGTAGCGCTATCGTGCCTATGCGCGACGCGCCCTGCCGCGTCGCGCATAGGGGTTGCCGAAAGCGAACGACCAGAACCGCCTTCTTCGGTCCTGCTGTTTTCCGTACAGTTGCGAAGCTACAACTCTTTGAATTCGCAAGCCCCACAGGAAACGCGATTGCTCGCCGCCACGCGCTCTAAACAGGCGCGCGCACAGCCAACGCGTTCGTCAATGGGTGATGATCGTTGAAGAAACCTTGTCGTCAGCTGACGCTGGCGTCGGTGCTACGGCGTTCGCCTCCGACTTGAGCGGTTCCGGAAGTCTTTCCAGAGAAAGCTCCAACACTTGATCAATCCATTTAACCGGAATGATTTCCAGGCGATTCTTGACGTTCTCGGCTATTTCCACCAGATCCTTCAGATTCTCCTCTGGAATCAGAACGGTTTTTATTCCTCCGCGATGGGCGGCAAGCAATTTTTCTTTCAGTCCGCCTATTACCAGCACCTCGCCCCGCAGCGTGATCTCACCGGTCATCGCCACATCTGCGCGAACGGGTATCCCGGTCAACATCGAAACCATGGCAGTGCAAATGCCGACGCCCGCGCTTGGGCCGTCTTTCGGAGTAGCACCTTCAGGCAGGTGGATGTGGATGTCGTTCTTTTGGTAAAAATCCTCCTGAACACCCAAGCGTGCGGAGCGGTTACGCACTACGGTCAGTGCTGCCTGGATGGACTCCTGCATCACTTCACCAAGCTTGCCGGTCGTGATGGTCTTGCCTTTGCCTGGCATCGTTACCGCCTCGATGGTAAGCAATTCGCCTCCGACCTCTGTCCAGGCAAGTCCAGTGACTTGTCCGACCTGATTTTCCTTTTCGGCAATGCCAAACGTGAAGCGCCGCACCCCGAGAATCTTATCGAGGTTCTTAGCGCTAACGACCATCTTCTTCTGCTGTTTCCTGGTAACAAGTGTCTTCACCACTTTGCGGCAGATCTTGGAGATCTCGCGTTCCAGACTCCGTACGCCCGCCTCGCGTGTGTAATAGCGCACTATATTGCGTATCGCAGATTCTGCAACGAGAAGTTCGTCTTTCTTGAGCCCGTTGTTCTTCATCTGCTTCGGCAGCAGATAACGCTGGGCAATATTGATCTTCTCGTCCTCGGTATAACCCGATAGCCGGATCACCTCCATCCTGTCCAGAAGCGCTGACGGAATGTTCAGCGTATTGGCCGTAGCTACAAACATCACTTCCGACAGGTCGTACTCGACTTCGACGTAGTGGTCAACGAACGTGTGGTTTTGCTCGGGATCGAGAACCTCAAGGAGCGCAGACGACGGATCACCTCTGAAATCCATGCCCATCTTATCGACTTCGTCCAGCAGGAACAGCGGATTCCTGACGCCGACCTTGGTCATGTTCTGAAGAATCTTGCCGGGCATCGAACCGATATACGTGCGCCGGTGGCCACGAATCTCGGCCTCGTCGCGGACACCGCCCAAAGACATGCGTATGAATTTGCGGTTGGTCGCATGCGCAACCGACTGTCCGAGAGATGTCTTGCCGACGCCCGGAGGACCCACGAGGCACAGAATCGGAGCCTTTAGTTGGTCCACGCGGCTCTGTACAGCCAGATATTCAACGATGCGTTCCTTGACCTTTTCCAGTCCATAGTGATCGACGTCCAGTGACTTCTCGGCCGCCGCGATGTCCCTCGATATCTTGCTCCGCTTCTTCCAGGGCAGATTAACCAGCGTCTCGATGTAGTTGCGCACGACCGTGGCCTCGGCGGACATAGGAGACATCAACCGCAGTTTCTTCAACTCTCCTTCGGCCTTCTTGCGGGCTTCCTTCGGCATACGCGCCGCCTTGACGCGCTTTTCCATGTCATCGAGGTCCGCGCCCTCTTCGCCCTCACCCAATTCCTTCTGGATCGCCTTGACTTGTTCGTTCAGGTAATACTCGCGCTGGCTCTTCTCCATCTGGCGCTTAACCCGGCCCCGGATGCGCTTCTCGACCTGAAGAATGTCGATTTCAGCCTCGAGTTGCGACAGCAGATGTTCGAGGCGGGCTTTCACATCGAACATCTCCAGAACCTGCTGTTTTTGTTCGAGCTTGAGGGGAAGATGCGCAGCAATCGTGTCGGCCAGCCGCCCCGCCTCGTCTATGCCAGCCAACGAAGTGAGAATTTCCGGAGGGATCTTCTTGTTCAGCTTGACGTACTGATCGAACTGCGCGACCAGGGCGCGACGCATCGCCTCCACTTCCGTGGCGTCGCCGCCATCCTGGGTCACCGCCACCGCTTGCGCCACGTAATGAGTGCGCGCGTCAAATATCCCCTGAATCCGTGCGCGCAGTCCGCCCTCGACGAGAACCTTCACCGTTCCGTCGGGAAGCTTAAGCATCTGCAGAATATTGGAGATGCATCCGATATGGTACATGTCATCAGCGGTCGGTTCGTCCTTTGCCGCCGACTTCTGCGCGACCAGCAAAATACTCTTTCCGGCCTCCATCGCGATTTCCATCGCCTTTATGGACTTTGGCCTTCCGACGAACAGCGGGATGACCATATGCGGGAATACGACTACGTCCCGTAGCGGAAGCAACGGATACTCGATCATTTCTGGGGAGATTTCGTCGACAATTGCCATGCCGTTCCTGAATGAGAAGACTGCGACATCTAACTGGGGGCAACCGCCGGAAAATCAAGCTGCGCCATAACCTTGCCCAGAACGAGGCCTTTCCCCGTTTGCGTCAGGCGGAACCCGCGACCTTGGGCTGATCAGCATAGATGAGCAGAGGTATTCCATCGCCGCTTATCGCGCTTTCATCGACCACGACCTTGGTCAAATTTTCCATCGTCGGCAAATCGAACATCGTTTCAAGAAGAGCCTGCTCGAGAATTGAGCGCAGCCCCCGTGCGCCGGTCTTGCGCGCCAAAGCCTTGCGGGCAATCGCGTCCAACCCCTGCGGGCGGATTTCCAGGTCCACCCCCTCCATCGCAAACAGCCTCTGGTACTGCTTAAGGAGCGCGTTCTTCGGCATCGTCAAGATTTGGATCAAAGCCTTCTCGTCGAGTTCCTCAAGCGTCGCCACAACCGGTAGCCGTCCGACGAACTCCGGAATCAATCCGTACTTGAGCAGATCCTCCGGTTCGACCGTCTTGAGAATCGCGCTGATGTCCTTGCTGTTCCTCAAACTTCTGACATCGGCAGCAAAGCCAATACCCGACTTTTCGGACCGGTTTCGTATGATCTTGTCCAACCCGTCAAACGCCCCGCCGCAGATGAACAGGATGTTGGTCGTATCGACCTGGACGAAATCTTGGTTCGGATGCTTGCGCCCGCCCTGTGGCGGAACCGAAGCTACGGTGCCCTCGATCAGCTTGAGCAGCGCCTGCTGCACGCCCTCACCGGAAACATCTCTAGTTATGGATGGGTTATCCGATTTTCTCGAAATCTTGTCGATCTCGTCTATGTAGACAATACCCCGCTTGGCCTTATCGACGTCGTAGTCGCAGTTCTGTAACAGTTTCTGGATGATATTCTCGACGTCCTCGCCGACGTAGCCGGCCTCGGTAAGCGTCGTGGCATCCGCCATCACAAATGGCACATTGAGCAGTCGTGCCAGCGTCTGCGCGAGCAGTGTCTTGCCCGAACCTGTCGGACCCACGAGCAGGATATTCGACTTGGCGAGTTCCACCTCATCGGTCTTCGATAAGTGCTTGAGCCGTTTGTAATGATTGTATACGGCAACCGAGAGGATCTTCTTCGCCTGCTCCTGGCCCACCACATATTCGTCCAGAATAGCGCAGATCTCGCGCGGAGTGGGCAGGTCGGGCTTCGCACCCTTGCTCCCTTTGTCCGTGGCGCTTTCCTCGCGGATGATGTCATTGCACAGCTCGATGCACTCGTCGCAGATGAATACCGACGGACCGGCAATCAGCTTGCGCACCTCGTGCTGGCTCTTTCCACAGAACGAGCAGTAGAGAAGCTTTTCGACGCCTGATTTTTCAGTCATGGCCGTGCTCCCCCGTCGCTATGCGGTCATTTCCAGGCGAGAACTCAATACCTTGTCGACAATGCCATAATCGACGGATTCAGTGGCCGACAGGAAATTGTCTCGATCGGTGTCGCGCGAAATCCTGTCTACATTCTGCCCAGTATGCTTCGCCATGATCTCGTTCAGGCGTTGGCGCAGGTACAGAATCTCCTTGGCATGGATTTCAACGTCGGATGCCTGCCCCTGGAATCCACCCATCGGCTGGTGAATCATCACCCTCGAATTCGGTAGGCAGGATCGCTTGCCGGCGGCGCCTGCGCACAACAACAAGGCCCCCATACTCGCCGCCTGTCCGACGCAAAGTGTCGCGACATCCGGCTTGACGAACTGCATCGTGTCGTAAACTGCGAGCCCCGCGGAAACCGAGCCCCCGGGCGAATTGATGTAGAAGAAAATGTCCTTGTCCGGATTCTCCGACTCGAGAAACAGGAATTGCGCAACGATCAAGTTGGCGGAAATCTCGTTTACCGGCCCCACCAGGAACACGACCCGTTCCTTGAGCAGCCGCGAGTAGATATCGTAAGCGCGCTCGCCGCGGCCACTTTGCTCGATGACCATGGGGACCAGCCCCAGTGCCTGGGGTTCATGCCGGGAAGCCTGCGCCAGGTTCGAATGCCAGTCCATACCCGTCATGCCGCCCTTCCCATAAGCTGATCAAACGTTACCGCCTTATCTTCCACTTTCGCATTCTGAAGGACCCAATTCACAACGTTGAATTCCAGTGCCAAACCCTCGAATTCCGCAAGCCTTTGAGGCTCAGAATAGAACCATTTTACCACCTCGGAAGGCTGCTCATAGGTCTGAGCGAAATCGTCCACAAGCGCGCGCACCTGTGCCGGCGTCGCCGCCACGCCATGCTGCTTTACCGTTTCTCCGACGATCAGGCCAAGCGCGACCCGCCGCCTCGCCTGAGCTTCGAACATTTCCGGATTTAGCGGAATCTGCTCCATCTTCATTCCCCGGCCTTCGAGGTCCGTGCGCGCCTGTTGCTGCAGCTTCTGCACCTCGATATCAACCAGCGATTTGGGAACCTCGATCGGGGTCGTATCGAGCAGGAGCTGCATGACCCTCTGCTTGATCTCGCCCTCGACGCGTTTCCTGACCTCCCGCTCGACGTTGGCCTTGACTTCGGCACGCATCTTAGCCAGGTCGCCGTCTGCAACGCCCAACGATCGCGCGAAATCGCCATCGAGGTCGGGCAGTCTCGACCCCTCGACCTTCCGCACCGTTACCGAAAATGTCGCGCTCTTGCCGGCGATTTCCTTGTTACCGTAATCGGCCGGAAAACTGACCGGGAATTCCCTCGATTCGCCGGACGCGAGGCCTGTTATTCCAGCCTCGAATTCAGGCAGCATTCGGTTCTCGCCCAGCACCAGGGTAGCCCCGCTCGCATTGCCACCGGCAAACTCGTTTCCGTCGATCCTGCCGGCAAAATCCACGGTGACCCGGTCTCCTGGCTGCGCGGCCCGCCCGACTTCCTCGAACTGCGCTCTTTGTTTTCGCAAAACTTCCAATGTATGGTCGACTTCGGCATCGCCGACCGTCAACGTCGGCCGCTCGATCGTTGCGCCACTCAGGTCGCCGAGCTTGACCTCTGGGTAGATCTCGAAAGTCGCACTGAATGCAAAGTTATTTTCGTCGGTCGCATCCTCCTTGGGTTCAATGCGCGGATAGCCGGCTACATGCAATTTCTGTTCCCGAACCGCCTCTTCGAAGGCCTTCTGCACCGTCTCACCGATGACCTCCGAACGCACCTGCGGCCCATATTGCTGGGTCACGAGCTTAACCGGGACCTTGCCGGGCCTAAAACCCGGCATACGCACGGTCCGTGACAGTTTTTTCAGCCTGCCCTCAACCTCCTTGTTGATTGTGTCCGCCCGGACCGACATCGTGAGCCTGCGCTCAAGTTGGCTCAAAGCCTCAAAATTCGTCTGCATCCTGTCTATATCCTCGTGTACTCTGGTATGGCCGGTATGGCCGGTATGGCGAAGCGCCTGGTGCGAAGGAAGGGACTCGAACCCCCATGCCTTTCGGCGCTGGAACCTAAATCCAGTGCGTCTACCAATTCCGCCACCTTCGCCTGAAAGCCATGGAACCGATACCGTGGCCCGTTGCGACCCGGTTTCATTCTAACCCAAACACTCCTAATCCCATATATTCGGCAGTGACCCGCGGCGCGAAAGGTCTTGATTAGCAAGGGCTGTCTGTCCATCGATGCACGATCTTTCCGTCAGTCATGTTCGATTGCTGTTCGGCTTCAGCGCCTGTTGCGACACCGCCGATGCGCGCGGTATTCATTGCCCGGCGTACTGCTTCCGGTCAGGGCCACGGTTGGGAGTGCGACTTCCGGAGCCAACCCGATCGCACCATCCGCCATGCACCGCCTCCGGAAATCCCGGCGGGCCCAGATCCACCAGGCCGAACATTGCTTCCCTCGCACGACCCCGTTGTTGTTGAGAACCTTTCGCATTCAGAATTGAGACGCCGGCGGAGCGCCGTTTACCGCCTGCGCGCGCGTTACCGCTAGCGAAACTTCGCCACCGCATCGATCAGTCGATCCACGGCAATGATCTCGATGCCCTGGATCGGTTGTTTGGGTGCGTTGGCCTTCGGGATCATCGCCTGCGTAAACCCGAGCCTAAGGGCCTCGCGCAGCCGGTCCTGCCCACGCGGCGCAGGACGAACCTCGCCTGCCAGCCCGACTTCGCCGAACACCGCGAGCGCCTTGGGTAGCGGCTTGTCGCGCATCGACGACACCACGGCAAGCAGAACTGCCAGGTCGGCGGCCGGTTCGCTTATTCTCACTCCGCCGACCGCATTCACGAACACGTCCTGGTCGAAGCATGCGATGCCCGCATGGCGATGGAGTACCGCCAGAAGCATCGCCAGTCGATTCTGCTCCACCCCCACGGACAACCTGCGCGGGCTTGGGGCATGCGCGTCATCGACGAGCGCCTGTATTTCAACCAGCAGCGGTCGCGAACCCTCCTGAGCCACAAGAATGCACGAGCCCGGCGCTTCGCCCGTATGCCCGGACAAGAATATCGCCGAGGGGTTAGCGACTCCTTTGAGGCCCTTGTCTGTCATGGAGAAGACGCCGAGTTCGTTCACGGCGCCGAACCGGTTCTTGGAGGCCCGAATGAGACGGAAACTCTGGTGGGTATCACCCTCGAAGTAGAGAACCGTGTCCACGATATGCTCGAGAACACGCGGCCCGGCGAGCGCACCTTCCTTGGTGACGTGCCCGATAAGAACGACAATGACCCCGCTCTGTTTGGCGAATCGCGCCAACTGGGCCGCGCACTCCCGCACCTGCGCGACGGAACCCGGGGCTGAGCTAAGGTTTTCCGAATACAGTGTTTGGATGGAGTCGATTACGGCAATGTCCGGCCGTGCCGCTTCGAGCGTCGCGATGATCCTCTCCAACTGGATTTCGGCCAGCAGTTCCAGACCGCCCAGATCGAGCGCGAGTCTCAATGCGCGAAGCGCAACCTGCTCGGCGGACTCCTCGCCGCTCACGTAAACGGCCTTGGACGATGCGCTCATATACGCGAGGCTTTGGAGCAGCAGCGTGGACTTGCCCACGCCAGGGTCACCTCCTATAAGAACGACCTGGCCGGCGACCAGCCCCCCTCCCAGCACTCGGTCGAACTCGCCCATCCCGGTGGGTATGTGCGTTGAGTCCTTCGTCCGGATTCCTGACAACAGTTGCAGCGTCGGGGACTTGCCCATGCCTGAAAAGCGGCCGAGCGTTCCGGATTCCGCAAGCGTCTCAACAAGCGTGTTCCAAGCGCCGCACCCGGGGCACTGCCCCTGCCATTTTGGCGTGCTGGCGCCGCATTCAGTGCAGGCGTAGACCGTTTTGGTCTTCGCCATTACTCAATCTCCTTGACGGGTACCCGGGCCGCCAAAGCGCAAAGCAGTTCGTAGCTCAGAGTACCGGACGCGGCCGCCACTTCGTCCGCGGACAAGCCCTCGCCCCAGAGCGTTACTTCCGAGCCGACAGAGGCTTCCGGAATCGAAGTCAGCTCGGCGAAGAGCAAATCCATTGACACCCGGCCGACAGTGCGGGTGCGTCGCCCCGCCACTACGATGGGTGTGCCGCGATCGTCGAATCCGGGCGCATGACGCGGATATCCGTCGGCATAGCCGCAGGCGACGATGCCGACGCGCATCGAATCTTTCGCAGTAAACGTGCCTCCATAGCCCACTCTGTCCCCGGCACGCAGTTCCTGCACCGCGATCAGCCGGCTCTTGAGCGTCATCGCGGGTATCAGGCCGATCACATCGGCGCTTACATCCGGAAAAGGCGAGCAGCCATACAGCATGATGCCGGGCCTCACCCAATCCGCTCGCGTCTCCGGATACCGAATCAACGCGGCCGAATTCGCCAAGCTTCGCGGCAGGTCACGGATCCCTGCGCGTTCAAGCGTCTGCATTTGTTCGGCTACGCCCGAGGGACCGTCGGCGTCGGCGAAGTGAGTCATAAGCGTGATATCACGTACCGCTGCGCACGCGCGAAGGCGTTCGACCATTCGGGCCGCCCGCAGCGGTGCAAAACCAAGCCGGTTCATGCCGGTGTTGATCTTGAGGTAGACATCAATCGGAACGGCCAGGCGTTCGGTCTCGAGCATGCGCACCTGCGCCTCGTCGTGGACTACCGCTGTCAGTCCTCGCTCCGAAAAGACCCTCAGCTCCTCTATGCCAAAGTATCCTTCGATCAGCAACACAGGTGCCCGGACACCGGATTCGCGTAGCTGCAGGGCCGATTGAACTTCGAGGAGAGCAAAACCATCCGCGTCCCCGAGCGCAGTGACGGCACGCATGAGACCGTGTCCGTATGCGTCGGCCTTGACCACCGCCCAGACATTCGCACCGTCGGCATACCGCTTTGCCACGTCGAGATTGTGACGCAGCGCCCGCCGGCTGATTGTTGCCAAAATCGGTCTCATACCCGCGGCGACGGTCGCAGGCCTAACGACCCATCTCGGCAAGTTTGCCCTTGGCGAACTCGATAAACGAATTAACCAGACGCGAGCGGAACTTTTCTTTTGGGTAGACCAGCGACAGCGTCCGCGTCAGACGCGGTTCCAGAGGCAGCACCACCAGCTCGCCAAGCTTGCGCTCCTTCTCAACGGCGATCCGCGGCATGATCGCGAAACCCAGGCCGGCAGCGACGACGCCCTTCAGTGCCTCTGGACTGCCAAGTTCCATCTCCACCTTCAGGTCCTCAGGTCCGATGCCGGCATTGCGGAAATACAGGTCGGTAAACTCGCGCGTGCCGGATCCCTCCTCGCGGCTGATGTAGGGATGCCTCAGCAGTTGCCTGGGTGACACCTGTTTCTGCCCGGCCAAGGCATGCCGTGGCGCAACGATGACGATCAGTTCATCTTCACAGCAGGACTCGGTGAGAAGCGCGGGCAAACGCGTGGGAGCCTCGATCAGGCCGACATCGAGCGTGTACTCCGCGACGCGGCTTTCGATCGCACCGGAATTCGCGACGAATAGCTTCGCCTGCACCTGCGGAAACTGATCCTTGAATTGACCCAGAATGGGAGGCAGCATGCATTCAGCCGCCGTCGTGCTTGCACCGATCAACAACGGTCCGGAAAGCCGCCCGGTCATCTCCTTCAACCGCGCCTCGAGTTCCGCGGCCAGTGCAAGGATGCGTTCGGCGTAGTCGAGCACCAGCTCACCGGCCGGCGTAAGCGAGATCCTTCCGTGGCCGCGCTCGAACAAGCGGGTGTTGTAGAACTCCTCGAGCTGCTTGATCTGGAACGTGACGGCTGGCTGTGTCATGAAAAGCACGTCGGCCGCCTTGGTGAAACTCATCTGTTTGGCCACCGCATGGAACACCTGCAATCGCCTGTCGGCCATGGACGCGTTCGCCTTTAACTGTTATCGGGTGGATGCTGATCCGGTCGGTCTATTCAACCATAAGCAGGGGAGTCACGCCACCTTATGGATCGAGAGCCCTATTGGAACGGAGCGCACGACCTGCGACAGCGCATGGTATAAAGCACCCTCCCTGACCCGGGTCGAAGCAGAAAATCCCCGTTTTTCCAGGCACATGACGCGCAGTTTCTACACCATCATGGCGGCGCAGTTCTTTTCGTCGCTCGCCGACAACGCGCTGCTCATCGCCGCCATCGCGCTGCTCGCGCAACTCTCCGGACCGGCGTGGATGACGCCGCTACTGAAATTCTTCTTCACCATTTCATACGTCGTACTCGCCCCTTTAGTAGGCGCGTTCTCCGATTCCCTCCCCAAGGGAAAGGTGATGTTCATTACCAACCTGCTGAAGATCATCGGCTGCGTCATGATGCTTTTCTACGAATGGATTTCCCTGATCTTGGCGCACGCTTACGTACCGGCCATGCCACAATACGTCACGGTGCTGTTCGCTTACGCGGTGGTAGGCCTGGGCGCGGCCGCATATTCGCCGGCCAAATATGGAATCCTCACTGAACTGCTGCCGGCAAGACAGCTGGTCATCGCCAATGGCTGGATCGAAGGGCTCACCGTCGCGTCGATCATACTCGGGGTGCTGCTGGGAGGCGCTCTGGTAAGCCCGACGGTCTCTGGGCTGTTGCTCTCTGTCGATTTCCCGGTCATCGACACTGGCATTGACACCACGGCCGAGGCCTCGATCCTGCTGATCGGTGTCCTATATGTCGTCGCGGCGGGCTTCAATCTGTTCATCCCTGACACCGGAGCGCGCTACCGGCCGCAGCACACAAATCCGGTACTGCTCTTCGCGGATTTCTGGGTCTGTTTCAAGACTTTGTGGCGGGACAAGCTGGGGCAGATCACGCTTGCCGTGACCACGCTGTTCTGGGGTGCCGGGGCCACGCTCCAGTTCCTGGTACTCAGTTGGGCAGAAATGCACCTGAACCTCCCGCTCTCGCAGGGAGCGATACTGCAGGGCGTGACCGCCATCGGCATCGCGCTGGGTGCGGTGCTCGCGGCGCGGTTCATCCCATTGAAGAAATCGTTTTCCATCCTGCCGATAGGCGTCATAATGGGCTTCACCGTGCTGCTCATGTCGGTAGTCTCTGCGATGCCAGTCGTGTACATGCTGCTGATCTTCATCGGCGCGATGGCGGGATTCTTCGTCGTGCCGATGAATGCCGTATTGCAGCACCGCGGCCACTTGCTGCTTTCTGCTGGCCACTCGATCGCCGTGCAGAACTTCAACGAAAACATCGCAATCCTCGTGATGCTCGCCATTTACTCCGGCATGATTGCGGCCGAACTCAACGTCCACATGATCATCGTGATATTTGGACTGTTCGTCGCGTTGACTATGATCGCGGTCATCCGCGTGCACCACAGGAACCAGCGCAGGGAGGACTCCCTGCACCTGATTGGAATGGAGAAGCACTGAAATCGGGCATGTACCCCGAAGCGGCTCTGGACGCCGAAAATACGATTGCCGTCCCGGCCAGGCTGTCAGGCGCCGCGCTCCCTGAATGTCAGCGCAGCGACATGGAAAGGCTGCGAGTACCCGCTACATGCCTGCCAAGGTCCGCCTGGCGAAGCACAGATCCTCCCAGGCTTTAGCCTTTTCCGGCAGACTCCGAAGAAGATATGCGGGGTGATAGCTAACGATCAGTGGAACCCCACGATAGCGATGCACGCGGCCGCGCAGGCTACCGATCGATGCGTCGGTCTCAAGCAGTGTCTGCGACGCAAACCGACCCATCGCGATGATGAGCTTCGGCTGGATCAGTTCTATTTGGCGATGCAGATAGGGACTGCATTGCGCCACTTCCAGCGACTCGGGATTACGGTTTCCCGGCGGCCGGCATTTGAGCACATTGGCGATATAGACATTCGCGCCGCGCGCCAAACCCACCGAAGCCAGCATGTTATCCAGCAACTTACCCGCCTGACCGACGAAAGGTTCGCCCCGGATATCCTCCTCCCCGCCAGGCGCTTCACCGACGAGAAGCCAATCCGCGCGCTCGTCTCCGACGCCGAACACGGTATTCGTGCGCGTCTCGCAAAGTGCGCACGACCGGCACCCGGATACCGCTTCCTTGAGCTGCGCCCACCCCATGCCGAGAATGCGTGCAGTGCGTTCGTTTCCATTGAACCCGACGGAGGCTTCCGCGGGGCTGCGGTCCGCCGCTTTCACTTGCGCCGATACCCGGGTGATTGCCCCGGCATGCTCGTGGATCACAATTCGCTGTGTGGCTTCTTCGCCTCCGCCTTCCGGCGATCGGCCAGCGGCGCGCAGCCGCCACACGGGCGTCAAGCCCATCTCACGTAAATACAGCACGCGGCGGGAAGGATCCAATCAGAACTCCAGGGCAAATACCAGTGCGTCTTCCCGGCCGTGCCGCGCGGGATAATATTCTCTGCGTACACCGATTTGGTGAAAACCTTGCCGCGCATAGAGATCAATGCCCGCGTCATTGGAGGGCCTGACCTCCAGGAAGACTCTTTGCGCGCCATAGTCACGCGCGGTAGTGATCAGATGCCGGAGAAACCGGCGGCCATGCCCCCTCCTCTGGTATGGCTTGTCAACCGTCAGATTGAGCAGGTGCCCGTCGCCTGCCGCAAGCATCATTACGCCATACCCGATAAGGCCTTCTTGGCGCCCGCGACAGACCCAGCAACTGTAACCGGCCCGGACCGAATCGCGAAAGTTAATCAGTGTCCATGGAAATTCGTAGATTCGATCCTCGATCTCGATGACCGCGTCGAGGTCGCCCTCGCTCATGGGTCCGAATCTTTCCGCCGACTGCGGCACCGCGCTCATTGCTCGCTCTTCTTGCGCGCTACCTTATCGCGCACGTAGACCGGGACCGCCAGCTCGGGTGCGCCACCCTCGCCCCGATCGAAGCGCGGGACCGCAAGCCGCAGAACCGCGGCCGCCGTAGGTTGGACATCGGCCTCGACCCGGCCGAGGGCTCCGCCAAGCCGGTCGCGCAGTGCCTGCCCATGGACTGCAAATCCGCCGCCAAAACCGCTCCACCTCCCGCCTCCTGGAACCGGGACCTCTTGCGGCCGGCTCAGACCGGGCCCATGTGCCATCTGCCATGCTCCGGCGTCCCGGTAGTAGGCCGCAGAATACACTTCCCCCATACGCGCATCGATGCAAGCATAAACTTTGTCCGCCGCCGATTCCTCGGCCAACGCGAGCAGCGTGCCCACGCCGATCACCTGCAGACCCCGCGCAAGCGCCAGCCCCTGCACCACGCCGCAGCCGATGCGCAACCCCGTGAATGACCCCGGCCCCTCGCCATACGCGATACCGTCCAAATCGCCGAGTCCAAGTCCTGCCCGGGCCAGCAGCATGGAAACGGCGCCAAGTATCATCTCGGCATGGCGCTGGCCGGCTACAACGTGGTGCGTAAAGACCTCTTCACCGCGGCATGCGGCAAGCGACAGAAACGTCGTGGAGGATTCGATGGCCAGAAGATTCACGTGCTTCGTGATGGATGTCGACGCGGCTGGGGACTGGCTTCGGATTGTAGCGCAGCATCCTTGACGAGACTGTCGGCGCTCTCCATGATCTTCAATTCGCAGGGCAGCACAGGATCGATGGCATGAAGACTTACCGGATCGCAGTCATTCCAGGTGATGGCATTGGCAAGGAATTGGTGCCCGAAGGCATGCGCTCGCTCGAGGCGGCGGGACGCAAGTTCGGCATCGGTTTCGACTGGGAAGAGTTCCCGTGGAGCTGCGAATACCGTGCCACGCACGGAAGAATGATGCCTGACGATGCACTGGAAACGATCAGCGGCCACGATGCGATTTTCTTCGGAGCATGCGGATTCCCTGGCGTTCCGGACCATATTTCACTTTGGGAAATGCTGATCCCGATGCGACGCCGATTCGACCTGTACGTCAACCTCCGACCGGTGCGGCTCATGCCTGGCGTCCAGTCGCCGCTGCGCAACCGCGAAGTGGGTGACATCGACTTCTGGGTAGTGCGCGAGAATACCGAGGGTGAATACTCCTCGGTCGGCGGACGCATGTTCGAGACGACCGATCGCGAGTCCGTTGTACAGCAGGCCACTTTCACGCGCCACGGTGTCGACCGCATTCTGCGCTACGCATTCGAACTTGCCAGGCGTCGCCCGAAGAAACACCTTACTTCTGCGACCAAATCGAACGGAATTTCCATCACCATGCCGTACTGGGACGAACGGGTGGGCGAAATGGCGAAGCAGTTTCCGGATGTTCGCGTGGACCAATTCCACATCGATATCCTCTCCGCGCACTTTGTGCTGCACCCAGACTGGTTCGACGTCGTTGTTGGCTCCAATTTGTTCGGGGACATTCTGTCCGATCTTGGCCCGGCAACCACTGGCACGATAGGGATCGCGCCCTCGGGCAACATCAACCCGGAAGGCAAATACCCTTCGCTATTCGAGCCGGTACATGGCTCTGCGCCCGACATCGCTGGACAAGGCATCGCCAACCCGGTCGGACAAATATGGTCAGGCGCGATGATGCTTGAACACCTGGGGCATCAAGACGCCGCCGATGCGATCATGCACGCCATCGAAACAGTACTTGAGCAGGGCCCGCGAACGCGCGACATTGGCGGCATCGCATCGACCGAGGACATGGGGAAGGCCATTGCCCAGGCGATCTGAAATCGAGATCGATTACCCAGTTACGCATTTACATTTGACGACCCTAGAGGAAAATTCCGTTTTATGTTACGTCTGCCCATTTTGCACCGTTGCAACTGCGCAACGGTGCAAAATGGGCAGAATAGGGACGTTCGAGCAAACCAGCCAATTTAATTCCGGCTCCGCCGGCTTAGGAGGGAGCAGATGAACATTGCACAGCATGTGGAACGTATGGCGAGAAATTCGCCGCAACATCCCGCCATCCGTTTCGAAGGAAAGAGCGTCAGCTACGCGGTACTGAATGACTGCGCCGGCGCCCTTGCGGGGGCCCTCAAGCGCAAGGGCGTGCGCCGCGGAGACCGCGTTGCCCTGTACCTTCCGAACATCCCGGCCTTCGCTCTGGCCTATGTGGCCATACTGAAAGCCGGAGCCATCGCGGTGTCGATCAACTCGATCTTCAAGGCGGAGGAAACCAAGTTCATCCTCAATGACTCCGGCGCCAAGGTCGTATTCACTGTTGCGGAGTTGCTCTCCAACGTGCCACGCGAGGAGTGCCGTTCGGTAGAACATGTCGTCCTCTGCGAGGGGTCGAACCGCGCGGCGCAATCCCTCGATGACTGGCTTGCCCTCGGAGAAGGACCACGCGTCGCGACGGAAGATATGCAACCGGACGATCCGGCGGCACTGCTGTACTCATCGGGCACCACGGGATTTCCCAAGGGCGTCACCCTGACACACAACAACATCGTGTCCAATATCCGAACGGCAGCGAAGTACTCCGGATACCTTTCCGGCGACGGTCTCGCGGTGTTCCTGCCGCTGTTTCACGTGTTCGCGCAAAACTACATCATGAACGCAGGCTTCGAGGCCGGTGCGACCCTGGTGCTGTTCCGGCGCTTCGTGCCGGATGTGGTGCTTGCCGCAATCCGGAACGAAGGCATCACGATGTTCTTCGCGGTTCCGACCATATACATCGCTTTGCTCAGCGCGCAGGTGCCCAAGGAGACCCTGGGCACGATCCGCTATTTCTTTTCCGCAGCGGCGACGATGCCGGAAGAAATATCGCGCCGCTGGACCGACACCTACGGCCTCAGGGTCAGCGAGGGTTACGGTCTCACCGAATGCTCCCCGTTCGCAGCCTACAACCATAAGTCCAAACACAAGTTCGGCTCGGTCGGTACAGCCGTCGACGACTTCGAAATCCGGATCGTCGATGAAAACGACAACGAGGTTCCGCGTGGGCAATGGGGCGAAATCGCGATTCGGGGGCCGGGTGTGATGAAAGGCTACTGGAACAATGCCAAGGATACGCAATGGGCATTGCGCGGCGGCTGGCTGCACTCGGGGGACATCGGCAGGATGGACGAGGAAAACTATGTCTACATCGTCGATCGCGTCAAGGACATGATCAACGTCTCCGGCTTCAAGGTTTGGCCCGCCGAAGTGGAGAACATGCTGTACCGGCATCCCGCCGTCAAGGAACTCGCCGTGTACGGCGCGCCGGATCCGGCCAAGGGCGAAAAGGTGAACGTGGCGATCGTACTGAAGGAAGGTGCCAGCGCGACCGCCGAGGACATCATCGCGTACTGCCGCGACAAACTTGCCGTCTACAAAGCGCCGGAAAAGGTCGACTTCGTCAGCGAATTGCCCAAGAGTGCCACGGGCAAGATTCTGAAGCGCATTCTGCGTGATCAGTCCGCGAAACCCGGCGCCTAACGTTACTGCTTTCGTTTTTCGCGCCGATTCCGGTAGAGGTCGCGGCTGTGCTGATTGATATCCCGCCGTAGTTGGCGTCGCTCCTCGGGAGACATCCTGATCCCGCGCGTGCTTTCCCGTTGCCGCGCCCGGTCATACACGCGAT
>Ga0155953_1107_pt2 | contig 77936 bp, 64 predicted proteins | sample RifCSPlowO2_02_FD_107607 | JGI IMG/M metagenome (GOLD analysis project Ga0155953, IMG submission 107607) | Betaproteobacteria bacterium RIFCSPLOWO2_02_FULL_63_19
GACATCGACCCCCGTCTCGTCCATGTCACGCAGCCTGACCATCGGGTCAACCATCTTGCTGGTGATCATCTGGCGCCAGTTGTTCCAGGCGGTCACGTCCCGCTTGCTGACGCCCGTCAGGTCCGGTATCGCCGTGTTGACCACATGTCCCTGCGAGAACGCCCTGACCTCCGGCTCCACGACATGCGCGTGGAAATCAATCACGAAAGGGCGACGCGCCCTGCCGCTGCGCCTCGATGCACGTTTCGCCGTTGAGACTTTCGCTGCCGCTGCCATTTCCACCACCTCCGTATCGGTCGCCGGCCCGGTGAGCGGCCGGCAACGTTCAATGCAGTTACCGAACGCTACTTGCTGCCGTCGATCGGAACGAACAGTTCGTCGACGCGCATCGGCGCGGAAATCAACGATTGTTCGGCCATGTAGGAAACCAGCGCCTCGAGCGTTGCCGTATTCGCGGCAACGCCGTACGGCCACGGATCGCCGCCGAATACCTGGTCGATTTCGTCCAGATCGGCCGGCAACCAGGGCAACATGTAGCGAAGCGCGCCTGTGTAGCGCATTTTCGCGAGTGCGCGGTCCTTGGACTCGCAGAATGCCCTGTAGAGGCTGGCCGCGATTTCCGGGTGCTTTTCATAGACGTCCCGGCGGATCGCGACCAGGTGCATGATCGGAAAGATGCCGGTACGTGAGTAAAACGCCTTTTCGACCTCGCGGAAATCCGGAAACAGGCGCTGAACGTCCGGGTTATAACGTATTGCCGCCGGCAGCGTCGTGCCTATGATCGCGTCGATTGCCCCTTCGTCCAGAAGCTCGCTCAGCGACTTGCCGCTTCCGTTGGTCTCGATGGGCACACTCTTCAACAGCGGCAGTACGGACGGATTGCCGTGCGCCCCCGGGCTGTTGATGGCCCCCTGGATCCACTGTATCGTCGAGAGATCGACGCCGTATTCATGCTGCAGGTGGCCTCGAATCCATATTGCCGCGGTCATCGTGTACAGCGGCACCCCGATCCGCTTGCCCTCCAGATCCTTCGGCGTTCTTATCCCTCGCGCCCGGTTGACGGTAATGCATCCGTGCCGGAATACGCGCGACGGGAAGACCGGAATCGCGACAAAGGGACACTGGTCCGCGCTCTTGCGGCTGATGAACTCGGAACTCGACATTTCGGCGACGTCGAAATCGAGTTTGCCCGCCATGCGGTCGAAAATTTCTCGCGGTGAATCAATCACCACGAATTCCAGATTGATTCCCTCGGGTTTTACGTCTCCCGTGTACAGCGCGAGCATGCGGTCGTACAAACCGCAGGCAAAGCGCAGGTTCAGACCGCCGGCCACGTTATGCCTCCTTCATGTCAATCCGTAGATATTCGATGCCACATCGTCCCCCCAGGGCCGCATGAACGAGAGGGTCCGGGAACGGCGCACTCACTCCTGCCTGCGCCAATTGAATTTCTCCATGACCGGCTCGTCGCTGACGCGCAATACATAGCTCGTCTGCGCCGCGCGGAAGGTGTGCTTGTGCCAGGATGGCACGACGAACACGTCGCCGCGGCGCCATTCGAATTCGGTCTCCTCGACGATCGACCGCCCGCCGCCTTCAATCACCGCGAAAATCGAATTGTCGGTCGCCCGCTCGGTAACCACGGTGCTGCCCGATTCGAGCCGCGTCACGAAGAGCGCCATGCTGTCCAGATACGGCGGCCCCAGCCGCACTTGTTTCGATCCGGGTGGCGTCATCGAATCAAGGCGCGCCCGAACCGCTGCGAATGGAAAGCGCATCGGAGAGCTCTCGTCGACTTCCTCCGTGCGCTCCATGCCGCCCGGGAAGGGTTCGAAGAACATGGGTCCCAACAGATGTACCAGCGGCGCGTCGAGGAAGTCAATCCAATAGGCGTTGCCGTCGCTTTCGTTGCTGTGCCCGTGCCAGCACCAATTGGGCGTCAGCAGCACGTCGCCCGGGACCATCGGGATCTTCTTGCCTTCGACGACCGTGTAGGCCCCCGGACGCGTATCCACGACCAGCCGCAGCGCGTTCGGGCTGTGGCGGTGACTGCGGGCGGTTTCATTCGCCTTCACCATCTGATAGGCGGCGACCATCGTGCGCGCGGTCGCGTAACGATCGCCGGCGGCAGGATTGAACAGGATCAGGTTGCGCCGCTCCGCCAGCTCCGTGCCGACGAAGCGGCCCGCCGCATCCATCGCGGGTCTGGAAAGCGAATATTGCCAATGCGCGGGTACGAACGTTCGCTTCGGCAGCGGCCACAACGATGGCTCGGGCTTGTTCCACCCGGGCCCCATCCCCGTTGCATGCAGAAGCTCGTAGAGTCTCTCGATGCTCTCTGCGCCGGCGAAACCGGCCTCGCGCACTTGTTCCATTGGCTGCCCTCCGCGCCCGAAACGGCGGTGTATCCCCGAAACTGGCCCGCCAACGCCTATTTGACCTGGACCGTCATCTCCCCAACGTGCTCGATCGCGATGCGCACCCGGTCTCCGCGCTTGATCGGGCCGACACCCTCGGGCGTGCCCGTGGCGATGATATCACCGGGGAAAAGCGTCGCGACCTTGGAGGACACCTCGATCATGCCGGGAATGTCCACGATCAGGTCGCGCGTGTTGGCGTTCTGGCGCAACTCATCGTTGACCCAAAGCTTCGCCTGCAGGCTACCCGGACCGGGAACCTCGTCGGCGGTCGTGATCCACGGCCCGAACGGGGTGAAGGAGTCAAAGGACTTGCGCATGACGCGCTCCTCGGGTCCCCTGAGGGAGACGTCGATGAGACACGCGTAACCGAAGATATATTCGAACGCCTGCTCGCGCGATACATTGCGGCCCTTCTTGCCGATCACGATGCCCAGCTCGCATTCGTGATGGATCTCGCGCCCGGGGTATTCCGGCAGGACGATCGGATCGCTGGGGCCGCTGAGCGAGGAATTGGCCTTCAGGAAGAATCCGCTCAGATCGGCCCGGCTCTTCGATTTCATCTCCTCGCCGTGCTTGACGTAATTGACCGGAAACGCGATCAGCTTGTTCGGCCACTCGATCGCAACCTCGAGCCTTACGCGTGCCATGTCGATCTGCCTGCAACGCGGATGGCGGGTGATCCCCTGCGTGCGCTTTTCGAAATCGGCGATCAGCGCAACCATCTGCACCGGAGGCCAGGCCCCGAGGTCGATCCCCAGCGGCTCGGTGATGTCGTATGAGGCGCCATCGATCGTAAGGCCGATGCGCCCGCCGTCAAAGCGAAATAGATGCATGAAAATCCTCCAGGTTTATCGTCGGTCTCAAAGCCGGATTGCGTTTTGCGCGCTCCGGATCAGTGTATCGCCATTCCCCTTACCGCATCGATCAGCGCCAGCGCATCCCCGGGCTGTGCATCGCCGCGCCAGGCCGTGTGCCCATCGGGGCGCACAAGCACCAGGCGGCGTGCGTAGAGTTCGTTGGCCCGCGCGTGGTCGATGTCGACCACGGACAGGGGCACCCCGCGCCGAGCGGCTGCTTCGACGATTCGGTCCGCGCCGGGCGGCCTGGCGCCCATTCGCAGCAATACGAATCCGCGTCCGAAAAGATCCAGAGTCGATTCGCCTTCGCGCAGCCATACGTGCGGCGCGCGCGACCCCGGCCGCGATGTCTGAATATAGGTCGAGACCTCGTCCGCAGGCGCGGCGGTCCCGTCGGGCACGATGATCGGCGAGCCCTCGTAGAAGTATCCGAGATGTATGCCGAGCGTAAACCACTCGCGGCGCATCATCTGCGTGTATTCGTGGCCGAACTCCAGGCGCGCTCGATCGCCCTCTGGCCCCGGCAGGAACAGCTCGGCCACTGGATGCCGCACCCGGGGCGCGAGCATGCGCTCGAGGTTGCCGGTCGCCTCGGTCACGTTTCGAATCCCGACCGGACGCCGCTCGGCTTCGTACGAGCCAAGCAGACCGGCGCCTCCCCAACCTTTCAGACAGGCTTCGAGCTTCCAGCCAAGATCCACTGCATCCTGTATCCCGGTATTCATTCCGAATCCGCCTGTCGGCGAGGTCAGGTGCGCCGCGTCGCCGGCGATGAAGACGCGCCGCGTGCCGTAGTGGTCTGCGACCAGCTGCCGTCGAATCCACGGCATGACCGACAGGATTTCGAAACCGAACTCCCGGCCGACGGCGCGGATGATGGCCCTGCGGACCTCATCGTCGGAATAAGTCCGCTGCGTCTGATCTCCCACCAGCGAAAAGCGCCAGCGGTCCCTGCCGTTGATGGCGACCAGCGTCGACCACGTGCCTTCGGGACCGATGAAAATGAAACGGTAACCGGGAGTCTTGTCGTGAAGTCGCTCCAGGCCGTCGCGCCGGAAAACGACGTTCGTCGTGTACGTGAGCACCGGACTGCCGCTCATGCCGATGCCGAGCCGCTGCCGCACCGTGCTCGCGCCGCCGTCGCAACCCACGACATAGGCAGCCTCGATCAGTTCCTCTGTGCCCGTCTTCAGATCGACCGCCTTCGCACGGACGCCCTCCGCGTGCTCTTCGAAACCGACCAGTTCCGTCTCGTAGCGCAGCGTCACATGTGGGAACCCGCGAGCGAAGCGCGCGAGCACCGGGTCGAAGAAATCCTGCGGGCAGCGTTCGCGTTTCTGCGGGCTCTGTTCCGGCGGTGTTTCCTGCCGCGGTGATGGAAAGCGCTCGCGCCCGAACTCGTAGCCGTTCAGCGCGCTCACCCATACGCAGTCCTGCGGATAGTCGCGGTTGTAGCCGGCTGCCTCTACCTGCCCGACGATGCCCCAGCGGCGGCAGAACTCCATCGTCCGTACGCCGACGAAATCCATCTTCGGCTGGAAGACCGCCCCGTCGCCCTTCTCGATCAACAGGCATTCGATGCCCCGCCAGCCGAGGTCACCGGCGAGCGCAAGGCCCACCGGACCTCCTCCGACAATCAATACGGGTGTCTTCATCGAACGAACCGACCGCGGAAAACGCGCAAGTATAAATGGTCCTACCGCTTTTGAAGACTTTGAAATGGCGGGTCGAGCAGCCCCATGGACCTCGCGCAAGCCGACAGGGACTGCGCAGTTTTGCAAGCGTAGGTCGCGCTGCACGCACCGAGATATGCGATATGCTCTGCGTTGGAACGCCGAACCGGGCTTGCTTTGCAGGACGAGCGCCTTTCCGGCCGCACCCATAGTGCTCCAGCAAACTGACATTTTCAGGAGAATCCCATGTCCGACGATATCCTCACCAAGCGCAACGGCCCGATATTCGAAGTCATTCTCAACCGGCCCGGCGACGGCAACGCCGCGACCGATGCGATGGCGGCCGACCTGACGCGTATCATCGCCGCGGAATCACAGACATCGCACTTCATCATCCTGCGCGGTGCGGGCAGCGATTTCTGCGTCGGGCGCGCCTCGATGGGCAAACCGCCCGCGGCGCCGCAGGAGGCGCTGGACCGGCGGCGCGCCTACGATGTCATTTTCGACTGCTACGATGCCTTCCGCGGCTCGCCGGTCCCCGTCGTCGGCGTGGTCCAGGGCCGCGCGCTCGGCTTCGGCTGCGCACTTGCGGCGCTTTGCGATATCACCATTGCCAGCGACGCGGCGATATTCCAGGTGCCCGAGATGGCGCACAACATTCTGCCGACCATGGTGATGTCCTCGCTGATCGACCGGGTGCCCAGGAAAGCGCTCGCCTACCTCGTCTACTCGACCGCCGCCATCAGCGCGCAGCGGGCGCTGTCGATCGGGCTGATCAGCGAAGTCGTCCCGGCTGCCGAACTGGAGGGACAGGTCCAGAAGCTGTGCGAGGCGTTGCTGAAGGAACCGCGGCCCGCAGTGACGGGGGCAAAGGAATACGCTCGCTCGGCCTTCACGATGGACATCCACGGCGCGGTCGACTTCGCCCGCAACCTGCACGCGACCATCAATTCCTCATCGCAGATGCGCAGGGCCAACTGACCAGGGATTGCGCAGGCATCGGTTCGGGCACGCGATACCCGGCCTGGCTGTCGCTAGGTTCGGTGCAATGATGCAATAGCGATCCGAGCTAAGCCCAATCAGCAAAGGAGTAATGCCATGTCCGCTTATGTCATTGCCAATGTCGAAATCACCGATCCAGTTGCGTTTGGCGAATATTTGAAGGCTGGTCCTGCCACGGTCGCGGCGCACGGCGGAACGTACCTCGCCCGGGGCAGCGCCGTGGAAGTGCTTGAAGGCGACTGGGCGCCTACACGGCTGACCATTCTCAAGTTCGATGGCATTGCCCAAGCCAAGGCCTGGTACGAATCGCCGGAGTATCGCCCGTTGCGGGAAATCAGGAATAAGGCGGCGAAATCCAAGATTCTGATCGTTGAAGGAGCGTAGACCGCGGACAAATGTCGGGAACGACCGTGATCAATAACTCTGGATCGAGGCGATTCTTGCCCGTCTCTTTGCGTGCATCGAATCGTGTGCAATAATCGTTCGCGGAGGATTCCGTGGTCGCCATAACGCGAAAATCGACCACTGCAGTCCGGTTTTCCGAATGCGCCAGGCGGTCCGCGAACCGTCGGTGTCAATCAAGAGTTACCCGCGCCGCCGCGGCGCGCTTGACATGCGAGGCTACGAATGTTTCTCGGAGATTTGCCGAGACGCAATGCCCACAGGTATCCGGATCAGATCGGTATCGAGACTGAATCCTGCAAGCTGACGTGGTCGGAGTTAAACGATCGGGTCAATCGGTTGGCGCAAGGGTTGTCCGCGCTCGGCCTGAAGAAGGGCGACCCGATCGGCATTCTTTCGGCGGCATGCGCGGAAGTGATCGAGACCTACTTCGCGGCGGCCAAACTCGGACTGGTGCTCGTTCCGATACACAAGGGTCTGGTCGAGCGTGAAGTCTCGTTCATTCTCAACGACGTCGCCGCCAAGGCTATCGTCGTTGCCGAAGAGGATCTCGACGCCCTTGGAAACTCGCTTGCGTCGGTCGGATCTTTGGTTGTCAGGATCGTACTGGGGACGAACGAAGGATTCCTATCTTACGATCGGGTCGTCGATCCGTCTTACTGCGAGGAACCGAAGGTCGCGGTCGCCGAAAGCGATCTGTTTGCCGTTCGATACACCAGCGGCACGACCGGCCTGCCCAAAGGCTGCCCGAGCACGCATCGCGACTGGCTGAGTCGATCGACATATTTCATGGCTCACGTCGCGCATACGCATCATGACCGCGCTCTTCTGTTCGCGCCGCTGTCACTGGGGGTGGGCTCGTCGATGCTCATGTCCTACAGTCTGGTCGGGGCGCACATCGTGGTGCGACGCCGATTCGACCCCAACGAATTGCTGCGTACGATCGAGTCGCGTCGTATCACAACGATGATGATGCCGGTGCCGACGCTGTTCGCCAAATTTCTGGACGAACTCGCCGTCAACGATTTCGATCTGAGCAGCCTGAGGATAGTCGGTTACGGCGGCGCGGTATTCCCCGTTCCGCTGCTTATATCCACATTGAAAAAATTTCGCTGCGACTTTTTCGGTGTCTATGGAACGCTGGAGGCTGGAGGGTTCTCGACTTATCTGTTGCCGGAAGATCACCGGCTGGAAGGCTATAGCGGCGCGGAGCGCGAAAAGCGCCTTCGCCGGCTCGCGTCGTGCGGACGAGAGGCAATTCAGGCCGATGTGCGCATCGTCGATCCACAGGGTCGCGAGGTACCGCGCGGGGAGTTCGGAGAAATGGTCGTGCGTACCGAGGGAATGATCACCCAGCACTGGAACCGTCCCGGCGAGATCGACAAGCTGATGCGTGATGGATGGTGCTTCACCGGGGACGGCGCGACGATGGACGAAGACGGCTATCTCTACATTTCGGACCGGCTGAAGGATGTCGTCCGTTCGGGGGGCATGAACGTATCTTCGGTCGAGGTGGAGAACATGCTGCTGAACCATCCGCAGGTTGCGGAAGCCGCGGTCATCGGCGTTAAGGACGCCCGTTGGGGAGAGTCCGTCATCGCGTTCGTGGTCGCCAGGGCGCCGGGCGCGTCCGAATCGGAATTGTCGGCGTATTGCCGTGAAAGGCTCGCCAATTACAAGGTTCCGAAGCGGTTCGTATTCGTCGAATCACTGCCGAAGAACAGCATGGACAAGGTGCTCAAACGCAAATTGCGCGAGGATTACGTTGAAGCGATGCAGGCGTCGCCGTCCAGCTGACTGCCGCGGGAACTGCGGCAAAACGGCAGAACTGCGAGCGACCTTTCCCGCATCGCGGTCGTCGTCCGAGCGCGCCTGGCGTTCGGAGAATGAACATCGTAAGTGGCGTGTTGTAGCGATCCTAACTGAGGGTGAATTGCACGATGGCAAACCGAAAGAGCAAACTATGTTCACTGAAGGAGGCACTCGATGGAATTGGCGATGGCGCCAAGATCATGGCCGCCGGCGCGCATTTCAACAACATACCGATGGCGCTGGTGCGCGAACTGGTGCGCAAGCGTGTGCGCGGACTCGAACTGATCCCTACCCCCAGTGCGGGACTCTGGGTAGACATGCTGATCGCCGCCGGGAGTGTATCCACGGTTCACGTCTCCTATATCGGCATGGAGTTTCTCGGACTGGCGCCGAATTTCCGTCGCGCGGCAGAATCGAAGTCCATCGCGATTGACGAACGGGACGAACCGACCATATTCCATGGCCTGCGCGCAACCGGGGCCGGGTTGCCGTTCGTCGTGCTGCCGCCGATACATAAAATGACCGATCTTCCGTCGGTCAACCCCAAGGTCTACAAGGAGATTCAAGATCCGTTTACCGGGGAAACGGCGATCGCGATTCCGCCGCTCTCACCGGATGTGGCGCTGATCCACTTCGCCAAATGCGACGAATACGGCAATGCCGTCAGCGCCGGTGGACGGCACATGGAGGACATTATCGCGAAGGCATCCAAGCGGGTGATTATCAGCGCGGAACAAATCGTAACCACGGATGAGATTTCGGCGACGCCGACGCAGACAACACTGCCTGGCGTGATGGTCGACGCGGTGGTCCACGCCCCCTATGGCTGCTACCCCGGCACTTGCCCCGGACTCTATGCCTACGACCGCACGCATCTCGAGGAATACTACGAGCTTGCTCGCAAAAACCGGACGCAGGCGTATCTCGACAAGTATGTTTATGGCTCTGACGGCGACGCCGCCCTGCTGGCCGCGATTCCCGAGGGGCGACTTGAAAGTCTGCGCATCGTTTGAAAGTTTCATCTGGGGAGAAATCCGTGGAATGCTCGGTTGCTGAATTGATGGCGGTGGCGATGTCGCACGAACTGCGGGACGACGATTTCGCCGCGGTCGGCGCCGCATCGCAGATTCCGGTGTGCGCGTTGCGCCTGGCGCAAAAAACCCATGCGCCCAATCTTTGGTATCTGTATGGTGGTAGCGGAGCGGTGAATTCCAAGTCCAAGGCCCTGGTCGAATCTGCTGCGGACTATCGCAACCTGTTCGGGGCGGAATACCGTGCTCCGCTGATGGACATCATCGATTTCGAGTTCTCCGGCCGGTTCACGCTTTGCTTCTTCGGTGGAATGCAGATCGACCAGTACGGCAATGTCAATATGGTATGCATCGGCGACTACGAAAAGCCGGTGGTTCGCGGTCCTGGGACCGTGGGCACCGTATTCACCAGCTCGTTCCGCAGGGTTGTGCTGTACGTCCAGCATCACAACCCCAGACTCTTCGTTCCAAAGGTCGATTTCTTGAGCGGGCCGGGTTTTCCACAGGACGCGGCGATTGAGCGCTACCGTCCGAAATTCTCCGAAGGACCCGTCAGCGTCGTGACGCCGCTAGCAATCATGGATTTCCGCACACCGGATAAGCGGATGCGTCTGCGTTCAGTGCACCCCGGCCATACCGTGGAAGAGGTGCAGTCCCAGACCGGCTTCGAACTCGTCGTGGATGGAACCGTGCCGAAAACCCCGGAGCCGACTGCCGAGGAATTGCGGATCATACGCGAGGAGATCGACACGACTGGGGTGCTGCGCCGCCTTATCGAATAGGCCGAGCTATCTTCGCGCAAGCACTGCTGCTCGGTTTTTTTGGCTGGTTGACAATGGAGGCTCTAATGACGAAATCTCTGGCGGGCATTTGCAATATCTTGCTTCTGACCGGGCTGGCGTGCGCGCCGGTCTCGGGCCTTGCGAACTCTGGCCACAGCGAGCGGTCGACGGTAAACATTTCGAGTTCGACGGGCGAGGCCATGTTGCTGGCCCAAGCCGGTTCGGCCGGCAAGCAGCCGATGCGTACGCTGAAAGCGGCCTACGTCACAAGCCTGAGTTTCAGCCCATTGTTCCGTGCGATTGAAAAAGGATATTTCAAAGACGAAAACATCGCGATGAAACTGGAATTGGTTCGTTCGGTATCGACAGCTACGGCCTATCTGGGCCGCGGGCAGCTCGATCTGGGTTTCGGCAGCTTCAGCGATTCCCTGCTGAACGCCATGCTACGCGGCGTCGAGGTCAAGGTCGTGGCCTCGATGTCCTATTACGCAAAGGACCCGGCAGTCCTGGCCTCCGCACCCATCCTGGTTCGTAAACAGTTATGGGACTCTGGCGAAATTCGGAAGCTGGCCGACCTGAAAGGGAGAAAGGTCGCTTTCAATTCAAAGGGAGGGATCGTCTCGTACATCGTGTCAAAGGCACTCGGGCGCTCTGGCCTCACGGTAGACGACCTCGACATCGTTCAGATGCGCTTTCCAGATCAGATGGTTGCGCTCGCCAACGGCGCCATTGCCGCGAGCGTACTCGTGGAGCCGCTTGCGACAGCAGCACGTTCCAAGGGCACTGCCGTCGTTCTGGAAAAGAATCCGGCGCCAGGAAGCATGGCCACCGTTCTTATATTCGGCAAGAACCTTCTCGTCGACGACGAAGCACCGACGGCAAAGGCGGTGTTGCGCGCGCTGCGCCGGGCCGCGAACGAGCTGCAATCCCCCGAGGCGATCATGTCCGATGAGAACCTCGCAATCTGGTCCAAATACACCAAGATCCCGGCCCCGACGATCAAGAAGACTGCGCCCTATATGTTTGCACGTGATCTCGCGATCGATGTGGATAATCTCTTGGACCAGCAGAACTACCAGTTCAAATCCGGAAACATCGCCAAGGAAATTCCCCTTGACGGCCTGATAGATAGCCGTTACACAGTTCGCGCCCATTGACCGAAGCGTCGATAGCCCGCAGTGGGGGCTCATCGGCGCTTTGCGGCCTGCGAGTATGTGGCACCGAATTGGATTGGACGGCGATCGAGTGCCGGACGCGATCTTCTCGCCGTCCGGCCGTTTCCGTTTTCAGTAGTTTCGACGAGCATTTGACAAGGAGTGCCAAGGTGACGAGTGAGCGAACGGCCCGGCTGGCCGAGATCAACTGTTGGGAAGAAACGTTGCGGCTGCGCGACAGGCAGCGAGAGCTTCGCAAGACGGCTGTTCAGATCGTCAGGGGCGCCGAGCTTCCGCAGGAAAACAACGCACAAGGGCTGATGCGATGGTACCTGCATCCGGCCATTACAGATACGGTGCTATCGAGCATGCTTATCTATCAACAGGAACTGCCCCCCGGAGGCCGCTCCGGGATGCTGCAGTTCCAAGGCGGCCAGGTGATCTACATCATCGAGGGCAGAGGGCACACCCTGGTTGACGGCGTGAAACACCCGTGGCAAGCGGAGGATGTCTTGAATCTGCCTTTGAGGAAAGACGGGATAGTTGTCCAGCACGTAAACGACGATCCGGACCGGCCCGCGAAGTTTCTGGCGGTAGAGCCCAACCTTTTGGAATGCACCGGCGTCGACCGGGGCTGCGGGTTCGAGCAGATCAGTCCTTCGAGCGATTACAAGCGCTGAGCCATTTGGTGAAGGGCGTTACGTCCCACACGGTTCGGAATGAGACATTGAAACACGAACGCGGCAAATGAGGAGCGCAGACACATGACCGACATCGACAGGACTCGCACGCGCGAGCGGGGAACCATTGCAGAAACGAACTACGACAAATTCATCCGCAGCCGCAGGGAGTTCGCCGATCGCCAGTCAACGGGTCCGATCGTCATCAAGCAGTCCGACCGGGAATTCCAAATTACGCGCCAAGGGCGTATTCTCTACTACCTCAACTCGCAAGTGTACAAAGACACGCCGCTGCAGGACTGGCGGGTCTTCGTCCACGACATCAAGACTCATTCCGGCAAGCACCGCCACCAGGGCGGATTCGTGATCTACGTCATAGAGGGTAAGGGCTATTCGGTCGTGGAAGGCGAACGCGTCGATTGGGAAGGCGGAGATCTGCTGCTTCTCCCGATCAGGAAAGGCGGTATCGAACACCAGCATTTCAATCTGGAGCCGGGCAAGGGCTGTCGCTGGATTGCGTTCTGCTACCTGCCGATCTTCGATCATCTCGCCTCGGAATTCACGCAGATGGAGACGTCTCCGCTGTTCACTGGCTAAATGGCGCAGATAGTGCTTCGTGTGAGCTGCCCCCAGAATTGGCGCCCATGTGGATTCCTAAGGCGACCAGTCGTGTGACGGCCTGGCAATGCGCTGCGTCGGCAAGAAGGACATCACGCGGGCGAGGCCCCGACGGGTAAATCCAAGGAACGCGTTAGGGATCAGTCGATGGAATTTGAATCGCGGACGATAAGGGTGGATGGTGCCGATACGCACTATCTGGAGGGCGGCAATTTGGACGGCGAAACGATCGTCCTGATTCACGACGGCGGATTCGGGGCCGACGGTTGGATGACCTGGAAGCCGATCATGCCGTTGCTCGCGGCGCGTCACCGTTTATTCGCGCCGGACCTGCTGGGTTTTGGCGGCACCCAGAAGATCTACGATTTCGGCGAAGGCGCGCGCAGCCAGAAGATCAATCACATTGCGCGTTGGATGAATGCACTCGACATTCGCAATGCCCATTTCATCGGTAATTCGCTGGGTGGTAGCCTCATCCTGTTCGCAGCGATGCGCAGCGACTGGCCGATCCACAAGGGCGTGAGCATATCCGGAACCGGCGGTCCGTTCATGCGCCCGGATCCATACGCCCCCTTGCGCGATTACGCGCCTGGCAGGGACGCGATGCGGCGTATTGTGGAACTGATGGTAAGCCGTCGGGACGCGGAAATGGACGAACTCGTGGAGGCGCGTTACCAGCGCTCACTGATTCGCGGCCATTGGGAAAACCTCAGTGCGCCCAGGCTCAGACCACCGGGGCAAAAATCGGCGCGCGATGCGGGGGACGCGAAGTTCTTCGAAAATCTGGGAAGGATCCGTGCGCCTATGCTCTTTGTTGCCGGAGGCGCCGATGAGTTGCTGGATCCCGGATGGGAATCTCAGTTCACCTCACGTATCGCCGGTGCCAAGAGCGTGGTAATCGACGGCGCGCGCCACCAACCCCAGTACGACGCAGCGGAAAAGCTGAGCGATGCAATCGAATCGTTCCTGCATGGGGATAATTGAATGAGCGATTCAAAACCCTCGGCTCGGGAAACCGCTGCCTTTGCCGGCTTGGTGAAGGCGGACCTGCGGCCTGACGCGCCGGCAGCGACGAAGATAGGTGTACGCGGGCTGCGCAAGCGGTTCGCGGTCAAGGGCAGGCCGGTCGACGCGCTCGCAGGTATCGATCTGGATATCCGTACCGGCGAGTTCTTCTGCGTCGTAGGCCCGAGCGGATGCGGCAAGACGACGCTGTTGCGAATACTCGCTGGCCTCGACACGCAAACCGCGGGCGACATTCGAGTGTCCAGGGACCAGCCCGTGCAGGCGAGCAATCCGCAAACGTCGGCGGAGAGACCGCTCAACGCGATGATCTTCCAGGAGCAGAGCATTTTTCCCTGGATGAATGTTCGCGACAACGTGGCCTTCGGATTGAAGGCACGCGGAATACCGAGAAATGAACGATATCGAATCGTAGAGCCTTACGTGCGCAAAGTCGGCCTCGAGGGATTCGCGGACGCTTTACCGCATCAACTCTCGGGTGGCATGAAACAACGCGTGTCGATCGCGCGTGCGTTCGCCAACGATCCCGAAATTCTGCTGATGGATGAGCCCTTCGCGGCACTCGACGAGCAGACCAAGCTCATTCTGCAGACCGAGTTGATACGCATATGGGAGGAGACCCGTAAGACGGTCGTGTACGTGACCCACAGCATAGACGAGGCGATCGTTCTCTCGGACCGGATAATGGTGATGAGCGCACGCCCCGGGCGCATCAAGGAGATCATCGACGTGGCCGACGTGTTTGCAAGACCGCGACTGGTGGAAACGGTGAAGAGCAGTCCGCAGTACGGCGAGGTGTTCGGTCGTGTCTGGGCGCTGCTTCGCGACGAAGTCGTCGGTCGGCCCGAGCAACTGCTCTCACACGTAAGATAGTTTGCTTCAGGACGACGAATCATGAGAAATACAACTGTCGACCGGAAACACCGAACGCATATATTGACGCACTGGTTCAGCAGGTCGAATCGCGACCGATTGTTGTCCGTGCTTTCACCGATGCTGCTCTTGGTTCTGTGGGAAATTTCTGCTCGCGCGAATTGGATCGACACCCGTTTCTTCCCGGCACCGACCGAGGTCTTTCGAGCCGCAGGGGTCATGGTAAAGACGGGCGAATTGTGGACAAATCTCTCCGTTAGCCTGGTGCGAATCGGTATCGGGTTCGTGCTGGGAGCGGTGCCGGGGATCTTGATCGGGCTCGCGATGGGGCTGTTCGGCACGGTACGAGCAATAATCCAGCCGCTTGTCGACGGCACCTTCCCGATTCCAAAAATCGCCATTCTGCCGCTGATCATGATGATCTTCGGTATCGGAGAGGAATCCAAGTACGTAGTCATCGCGGTTGCGGTCATTTACCTTGTCCTGATCAACACCGCAGCGGGCGTGCGCAACATCGAGCAGATCTACCTCGACGTCGGCAAGAACTATCATGCCGGCAAGCTCATGATGTTTACCGATGTCGCGTTTCCCGGCGCCCTGCCGATGATCGTAACGGGATTGAAGCTGGGCATGGGCGTTGCGCTGCTGGTCATCGTCGCGGCCGAATTCGTCGGCGCGAGGAGCGGAATCGGCTACCTGATATGGAGTTCCTGGGAAACTTTCCAGGTCGAGCACATGTATGTCGGATTGCTGGTGAGCGCGCTGCTCGGCTTTGCCTCGGCGATTCTTCTGAATATTCTCGAGTACGTTATCATTCCGTGGAAACGTCGATAGCGCCGCGGGTCGATGCGTTCGCGTCGCCTCAAGATTACGCCGGCGTCACCTTGACGCGCACGCAAAGGTCGAGGTTCAGATTGACCGGACTGGAATGCTCCCAGTCCACTTCCAGCAAATCGTTGTAGAAGATGCCCTTGCCCTTGGCGACCGGCATGCCATCGCCCCAGTGGCCGGCGCAGGCGGCAACGCCGAGCGCCTCGGGATGGATCGCCTGCGAAAGCTTCACCCTTCCCTTGACCTTGCTGCCCTGTTCGTTCTCCACCCATATCATGGTCCCGTCAATCAGGCCCATGCGCCTTCCGGTCTCGGCATTGACTGCGATGAAGTAGGAATACGGATCCAGCTGCGCCGCCTCGTCCAGCCACGGGTTTTCCATGGTGAAGCTGTTGGTGTGTATCGTGTCGCGGTAATAAAAGGCGATCAGGTCGAACCCAGGCTTGTGCAGGCCGTGCGAACGACACGGCAGGAAATCGGGCAGCGGCTCGTAATACTCGAGCGGGATCTTCAACCCCCTCGGCTCGGCAATCGCGGCGAGTTTTTCTCCGATCGGAACGAGGAATTCCCAGTAGATCGGCACGCGCACGTCCAGAAACGGCCGCCAGTAGACTTCCTGCGGCTTCTTCGGCCACTTGATGACGCCGTGCTGTTTGAACCAGTCCAGCCCGCGTTCGGCGCCGAAGTTGGTCTTCAATTCCGCGTCGCAGATTTCGTCCCAGGTGTAGCGCCGGTCGCGCCGCAGCCGGAATTCCGGCGCGAGATTCATCGACGCGTTGAGCGCTGCGTTCATGTCCGCGGTGATTCCCAGGCGCGCTGCCAGTTCGAGCAACACGTCCTGGTAGCGCCGCTGCTCGCCCTCGGGTTCAAGTACAGGCTGCCGGATGGCCCAACACCATTCGCCCATTCCCGCCGGATGGTTGAAAATGAACGGGAAGCTGGAACGCGAGTCCAGCGACTGCAGGTAGCTGCAATCGGGAAGCACGACGTCGGCGAAGCGAGTGGTTTCGGTTTCGAACAGGTCAAACGAAACCATGAACTTGTACTGCGCGAGCGAGCGGGCCGCGTTCTCGCGATTGCCGATGCTCATGAGCAGGTTGGTGCCGTAGTTCAGCATCACCTCCGGCCGGTAGGGCAACTCGAACTTTTCCCACATCCCAGGGCCGTCATCGGAATGAATGAACGGCGAAATCATGCCCAGCGGAATCAGGTCCTGCAGACCGACGCGTTCCGGGAGCCGCGGATCATCGATGGGCCAAGGCGTGTGGTGGCCCATCCAGATGCCCACTTTCATCAATCCGTCCGGGCCGGGACTGGGCCGGTAGCGCGGTCGGCCGGTTTCGGGGAAACCCGCACAGGCCGGGTTGAAGCCCAGGCAACCGCCGACGACGTCGCAGGCGCCCACCAATTCGTTCAACAGGTCGATGGCGACGAAGTTGTACACGGAATTCAGGTGGCCCGAGGAGCCGCGGAACGCAATGGCCGCCACGGGTCGAAAAGGCAGCGACACTCCGTCCACGACGATGGTGCTGCCGATACGCGCTTCGCGTCCGAACTCGGTCGCGAGCCGGCGGATCGTGGCAGCCGGCACGGTGCTGAGCGTCTCGCCCCACTCCGGGGTGAACCGCCTGAGGTGGTCCTTCAAACGCTGGAACGCGGGCTGGCAGCGCACGCCGGCCACGTCGAAGTCGCCCAGCAGCGCCGCATCGACGGGCTTCACGTCGGTATAGGGCCGCGCGGCGCCCGCGGCTCCGTCCCACACCAGAGGCTTGCGATGGTCCGGGTCGCGCAGATAGAGCTTGTCCGGACCGATCAGGTAAGGGGCGTTGGTCTTGGCCTGCAGGTACGGCCCGTCGTAGACGTCCAGTTCGTTCACCAGCACGTTGCACATGGCCAGCGCGAGCGCCGCATCGGTCCCCACGCGCAGCGGCACCCACTCGTTTGCCTTGGCGGCCGCGAAGTTGCACATCGGGTCGACGACGACCATGCGCATGCCGCGCACGCGTGCATCGGCGACCAGCTTCATGTTGGAGTTCGCGGCATGTCCGGCCCCGTGGCCCTTGGACGCCCCGAAATAAATCGCGTAGTTGCAGTAAGGAAAATCCGGAACGACCGACCACGACGCGTGCATCATGCCCGAGATCAGATGCGCGCCGTTGCCGCAGTGCAGGCCGCCCCCCGCGCCGGACTGGTTGGGCGTGCCGAACGCCGAGCCGAAGCCTTGAAACGGGATGCGGGCAGCCTGGACGGTGGTGGTTCTCTGCACCACCACCTTGCGCGGATCTTCGGCGCGGATTTTACTCAACACCGCGGTGATTTCGTCGAGCGCCTCGTCCCAGGTGATTTCCTTCCAGCACGGATCTTCGTCAAGGCCTTTCTTCGGATTGGTTCTCCGCAGTGGCCGGGTCAAACGGTTGGGGTCGTAATGCGACATGATGCCGGAGACGCCCTTGCCGCACAGTCGCCCTTTTCCGACGACGCTGTCCGGATTGCCCTCCACCTTGACCACCACGCCATCGACGCGGTGCGCGAGGATGGAACAGGTCCCGTAGCACAGCGCGCAGGAGGAAGCGAGCCAGGCGTCGTCGTTTTCGGCCGAAAAATCGGGGTGCGGAAGATTCATGCCAGGATCCCAGTCGTTCCCGCCCGAAGCGGATCGGGCGGTTGTTGTCAACCTTGTTACGATTAACGCGTCCGCCGATCCAAGTCAAGCCGCTCGCGCGGCAGGACTACCCGGTGCGCACGCTCACCATTATCGCGCCGGGCCGGGGAATCAGTGCTCCCGTCCCGGCCGGCGAATCTTCAGTACTTGACCTTGCTGTAGATCTCGTCCCACAAAGCCTGTTCGAACTTGGCCTTGTCCTTGCCGACTTTTTTCGAAATCTCCATCCACTTCTCGAGATTGGCGATATGGGCCTTGACCACGCGCTCGGCGACTTCCTTCTTGATGCCCCGCTTTTCGGCCCCGGCGAGGACCGCCGCGACCTCGCCTGCCTTGTGCTTCGCCCACGCCGCCTTGAATTCGGCGTCGCCGTGCTTGATCTCGATGTGCTGTTTCTTGACCGCATCATCGACGACCTTGGGTTCGTCGAATAGGGCGCCCTGGATCGTGGCGTTGGCGACTCCCTTGGCCACGCCCCTGAGATAAATCGCTTTCTGTTCCCGCGTCAGCCCATCCCACATCTTGCGGTTGAACACGAATATGCCGTGCCCATGGAAGCTGCCCTGCGGGTCGTCGATGATGTGCCTGACGGAATCCTTGAGACTGAACCCCCGTAGCCAATAGGGAATCGCAATGGCGCAGTCCACCTGGCCGCGCTGCATGGCCGGCGCGATCTCGGTCGGCGGAATGGCCACCGGGGTGGCGCCAAGCGCCCTGACCCACCGGCCGGCCGAACTGCCGGTCACGCGGATCTTGCGATTGCTGAGATCCGCCAAACCGGCGATCGGTTTGGCGCATTGCAGCCAATAGGACGATGTCCCGAAACTGCCGAAGTTTATGGCGTTCATCTTGGCGTAGTCCTCGACGCACTCGGGGCAGTCCAGAATGTGGGTTTCGTTTCCCGCGCCGGCCGCCTGGACCGGATCTTCGGCGAACGCAATCAGGTCGGGAACCAGGTTGACGTGGGGCAGCGCGCTGATCTGAAACGTCGGCACGATAAAGCCGCCGTCGGCGATTCCGTCGCGTATCCCGTCCAGGGTCGCCCGCGCGCCGAGCAAGCTGCCACCGGCGAAAATCCGCCAGGTAATTGCTCCGTTGGTCTTTTCTGTTACGTATTTGGCGAAAGGCGGCACGGCGAGTCTGGGAACGTCGGACTTGGGCGGCGTGAACGTGGCGTACTTGAACTCCTTGGCCGCCGAAAAATTCGTGCCCAACACCGACAGGGCGAACGACAACGCGACCGCGTGAAGCGGTGAAAATCTCATGCGTTTCATCGGGATATCTCCTCTGTTTGGCAAGGCCGGTATTCCAGCAAAGGCATATGACCACACGCCCGATAATGCTATAGCAATCGCCCCCCGCATTCAATTCATCAGACCCGGCAGATAGAGGCTGATCTGGGGAAAGGCGATCAACAGCGTCACTACCACCACCTCGGTCGCCAGAAACCACGATACGCCCCTGAAGATGGTTTCGAGGGGGACCTCCTTGCCGACGATGGTCTTGACCGCGTACACGCACAGCCCGACCGGAGGCGTCATCAGGCCGATCTCGATGTATTTGATCACCAGGACGCCGAACCAGATGAGATCGAGGTCGAGCGCCTCGAACATCGGCAGCAGTACCGGCAGCGTAAGCAGCATCAATCCCAGCGGATCGAGGAACATGCCGAGAACCACGTAGATGAGCGACGCGCCGATGACCAGGAGAAGCGGATCCAGCGCAATATCCTGCATCGCCGCGGTTAGATAGATGGGCAACGCGCTGAGGACCATGAACTTGGTCAGCAGAATGGCGCCGACCGCGATGAAGAAGATAGTCGCGGTGTTTTCGGTGGCTTCCAGCAAACTGGTCTTGAACACCTCCCATGTCATCTGCCTCTTCAGCACGGCGACGACGAACGCAAGAAACGAACCCAGGGCGCCCGCCTCCGTCGGCGTCACGATGCCCGTGTAGATGCCCCCCATGACGCCCAGGATAAGGACCGGCAGCGGCCAGATATTCAGCAGCGCAGCGCGCTTTTCCGCCCTGCTGACCTGCTCGACGAACCGCGGCGCCAGCCCCGGGTTGATCTTGCAGCGTATGACGATCATCCCGCCGTAGAGGACCGCCGTGAGCACCCCGGGAAGAATGCCGGCGATGAACAGCTTGGATATCGATTGTTCGGCGAACACCCCGTAAAGAACGAACAGTATGCTGGGCGGAATGAGCGATCCGAGGGTCCCGGCGCACGCGCAGACCCCCGTCGCCAGGCCGGGATCGTATTTGTATCGCTGCATTTCGGGTATCGCGATGCGCCCCATTGCGACGGCCGTGGCGAGCGAGGATCCGGACGCCGCGGCAAACACGGCGCAGGCGAAATTGGTGGCCACCGCCAGCCCGCCCGGCAGAAAGCCGAGCCACAGCCGCGCCGCGCGGTAGAGCGAATTGGTCATTCCCGAGTGATAGGCGAAGGTCCCCATCAGAAGAAACATCGGGATCGCCGACAGGCTCCAATGCGCCGAGAAATCGTAGGGAAGCGAACCGATCATGCCGAACGCCGCATCGAGGCCGATGATCTCGACGGTGCCGACGAAGGCCACCGCGCCGAGCGCCAAGCCGATCGGCACCCGCGCCGCGATCAGCACCAGGATGACGACGATTCCGAAAGTACCGACGGCAATGCTGGACAACGTCTCCCCCTAGGCGCGCTCAGTCACGCATCACGGGAACCATCACGAAGCGAGGCCAGCGCGGCCATGCTCCGGATGGTCTGGAGCAGCGCATAGATCCCCATGACCGCGAAACCGATCGGCAGGAACCACCTTCCCGGCCAGATGTAGACGAAGATCTTCATGGCCTCCAGGTGCTCCATTTCGACTGATTTATGGTAGGCCTCGATTCCGGTACGCCAGGTGAACAGGGCGACATAGACGATCATCAGTATGCCGGTCGCGGTATCCAGGATCAGGCGCGGGCGTTGTCTCAAATTCTGCGTAAATAGTTCCGCCACGATATGCGAGTTGTTGCGTTGGATGTAGGCCAGCGGCAGGTAAATGAGGCCGACCATGTAGTAGTGGGCGACGATTTCCATCGTGCCGTCCAACGGAGAACTGAACAGATAGCGACCCGAGACGTCGAGAACGACGTGGACAGTCATCAGGACAAGCGTCGACGCTGCGGCGAATACGAGAACGTTGGTAAAACCCGCCAAGAATCGACTGAACCGCGTCATGCACTCCCCCCGGTCGAACGCCTGCGCGCGTGGATCGCGCGCCACACGCGGTCGGGCGTAGCTGGCATGTCCAGCCGCGTAATGCCGAGCGGCGCGAGCGCATCGAGGATGGCATTCATCATCGTCGCCAGAGAACCCGTGGTGCCCGCCTCGCCACCGCCTTTGACGCCGAGCGGGTTGCCCTGCGTGATGACCTCGTTGCTTTCCACTATGAATGACGGGAAACCGTCGGCGCGCGGCATGCCGTAATCCATGAACGTGCCGGCGAGAATCTGCCCGTGCTCGTCCTGCACGACGTGCTCCGAGAGCACCTGGCCCACGCCCTGAACGATGCCGCCGTGCGCCTGCCCGTGTACGATCAGCGGATTGACCATGCGGCCGACGTCGTCCACACAGGCATAGCCCACGATCTCGATCACGCCGGTCTCGGGATCGATTTCGACTTCGGCGACGGCACAGCCGTTGGGATAGGCCGGAATGCGCCCGACGAATTTAGCATCGCCCGAAAGCGGACCGCCAAGTTCCTCGGGAACCTTGCCCTGTACCGCCGCGCGCGCGGCCTCGAACAGGGTCACCGTGCGGTCGGTCCCGCTGACGGTAAAGCGCCCCGGGCGACCCGAGTCATTTTCGAACTGGATATCGCTTGGCGCCGCCTCCAGCAGATGCGCGGCGATCTTCTTGCCCTTTTCGATGATCTGCTCCGAGGCGCCGACCATGACGAAACCGCCGAGCCTCAGCGACCGGTCCGAATGCGTGCCGCCGCCCTCCAAGACGATATCCGAATCCCCGGTGATGATGTTGACGTCTTCGCTGGGCACGCCGAGCCATGATTCGATCACCTGGGCGAAACTGGTTTCATGTCCCTGCCCTCCCGATTGGGTGCCGATAATCACGTCGATCTTGTCCGCATCGGTGCGCACCAGGACCTGCGATCGCTCAATCGGTGCGCCAACCGGAGTCTCGATGTAATTGGCGAGCCCGATTCCGCGCAACTTGCCGCGGCGCTTGGCCTGCTCGCGGCGCGCGGGGAATCCGCTCCAATCGGCCAATTCCCTGCAGCGATCCATGTTCTTTTCGAATTCGCCGCAGTCGTAGGTCAGTCCGCCGGGGGTCGTGTGCGGAAAGGCGCCGATCAGGTTGCGCCGACGCAACTCGATGCGGTCGATGCCCATCTTCGCGGCGGCAAGGTCGATCAGCCTTTCCATCGCCAGCATCGCCTGCGGCCGGCCCGCGCCGCGGTAGTTCACCGAAGGCAGCGTGTTGGAAAGTATGCCGTAGACGCGTAGCGCCAGGCGCGGCGTCTTGTAGACCGTCGTCGCGATGCGCGAGCCGTTGACCGGCGGAACATAGGACACGCAATTGCCGCCGCAATTCGAATAGAGCGTCTCCCGCAGCGCCAGGAACCTGCCATCGCTGTCGAGCGCGAGCGCGGCATCGATCACCACGTCACGCGCCTGATAATCGGAGAGGAACGCCTCGGACCGGTCGCTCGTCCACTTGACCGGACGGCCGAGCTTCTTCGCGGCCCACATCGCAAGCAGGTACTCCGGATACAGGTGCGAGCGCGGACCGAAGCCGCCCCCCGTGTCGCCGGTGACCACGTGCACATTGGAGGGGTCGCACGAGAAGACGATCGCTGCATTCGTCTTCAGCCGGTGCACGCCCTGCGAACCGACTTCGATGTGGTAGCGCCCCTCGCGCGTGTACTCGGCGACGCAGGCGCGCGGTTCCATCTGCGCGTTGGCGACGCGGTTGAATCGAAACTCCTCTTCGACCACGAATGCGGCCGTACGGAATGCCTCCTCGGCCGCTGCGCAGTCGCCGTTTTCGCCCTCGAACGCGATATTGCCCGGGAGTTCGTCCCAGACGGTGGGCGCGTCCGGCTTCATCGCGTCCTGGCCGCGGATCACTGCCGGCAGCACATCGTATTCGACGTCGATCAACTCCGCGGCGTCGCGTGCGCGATGCGCCGTATCGGCGACCACCCAGGCCACGATCTCGCCGATGTGATGCACCTTGTCGCGCACCAGCGGGATGTTCGGCGCCGCAAATGCCGCGCTGCCGTCGCCCCGGGTAAAGCACGGGACTCTCCAGTCCTCCGGCTTGACCGTCATCGGCCCGTGCGGAATCCCCTTGAGTCCGTCGGCTGCGTAGTCTTCCCCAGTCAGCACAGCGAGCACCGCGGGAGCAGCCTTTGCAGCCGTGACGTCGATACGTTTCAGCCGTGCGTGCGCATGGGGCGCGCGCAGCGCGTAGGCGTAGACCTGATCGTCAAGCCGGACGTCGCCTGCGTAGCGCCCCGCCCCCGTCAACAACCTTCCGTCTTCGCGGCGCGGCAGATGCGCCCCAATTCCAGTGTCCACGATGGCCCTCCCGATTGATCCAGTACTGCCCGCCGCCAGTGCCAACCCCGCCCGTCATTGCGCCGCCATCGACACTCGCTAAACGGCTCTGTGCGGCCTCGCTGCCCGCCGCGATGCGGATCGCAACCGGTCGCGGCTCAGCGAAACCCGACGAGAGCCTCGGCGGGCACTGAGTGGAGCTGTCGGCAGATTATATTGGAATTAGGTGCGACGGCTGCTTGCCCCCTCGCGAATTGACGTGGTAATTTCCCCCACAGCAGAGGGACCTGCCATAAGCGTCGGCTGACAAGGCCCCGATAAGAAGAAATGAACGTGTCGCGCAAGGCAGTCTGTGCGCGGCCGGTGCCGATGCACGGCGCGGACCGGCTCTTTGACTCGGTGCGTTGCTATTCGTCCCAATAGAGGAGGAGTCATGTTCACCAAGACGCCTTATAGGTTGGTCGGTGCCGGTTGCCTCGTAGCCGCGCTGCTGAGCGCCCCAGCGGTTTCCCTAGGTGCAGAAGTCATCAAATTCGGCATGTTCACCCCGCCTAAGACGACGCTGATGGTTAAGGGGCTCATCCCGTTTCTCGAACAGGTTTCCAAGGAAAGCGAAGGGGCGTTCAAGTACAAGGGGTTCTGGGGCGGCTCGATCATGCGCAATCCCGCGAAGCAGTACGAAGTGCTGATCGCGGGTCTGCAGGACGGCGCGATGATACTGCCGAGCTACACGCAGGCGCTGTTTCCCGATTTTTCGCTGTTCGCCCTGCCTAATCTGTTCCGGAGCGGCGAGGAGGCCTCGATCGCGATGTGGCGCTTGCACGAGAAAGGCCTGCTCGGCGGGCTGGACAAGATGCACGTCATGGCGATCTTCTCGAACGGCAACAGCGCGTTTCACGTCTCCAAGAAGCTCGTTTCGGTAGAAGACCTTAAGGGACTCAAGATACGCTCGGCGGGGCCGGAAGAAGCCGACGTCATCAAGGCGATGGGCGCGGTACCGGTGGGCATGAGCATCAATCAGGTCGCTGAAGGGGTCAGCCGCGGTGTCGTGGATGGCACGCTTTCAGGCTGGGAAGCCATACGCTCGTTTCGCATCGAGCCGCTGATCGTCTCGAGCGTCGACATGAACTTCGGCACGCGCTCGCTGATGCTCGTGCTCAACCGCAAAGTCTACGATCGTCTGCCGCAGCAGGCGAAGGATGCGCTGGCGAAGTACGAGGGCGAGAAGCTGAGCCGCAAGATCGGGAAGAACTACGACGATGCCAACGAGAAGGTCATTAGTAGGGCCATCAAGAATCCGAAGAAGAACATCGTCCATGGAGACAAGGCGACGCTCGCGAGGGTGGCAAAGATGTTCAAGCCGTTTCACGAGGCCTGGATCAAGGCGCATAAGGACGGCCAGAAGAAATACGATGCGCTGCAGCAGATCCTCGCCGAGTTGCGCAAAGGTAGCTGAGAACGGAATAAGCGCAAGCGGCGAGCGGTGAAGGTCTTCGATTCCGGGAAACTGCTCGCCCGGCCGAGCACCGCCGTTGCGCTGCTCGGCGCAGCGGGCGTATTGCTGGTCGCGCTGGCCGTGATCACCGACGTGCTCATGAGGTGGCTGTTCAATCTGCCTATTCTGGCCGTCGATGACCTAGGCCGCTACGTCATGGCCGTCGTGGTGTCGAGTTTCTTTCCGGCAGGCCTGGCGCGCGACCAGTTCGTCACCATCCGTTTTCTTGGCAAAGGGCTCGGTGTGCGCGCGAGACTCTGGCTCGATTGTTTCGGCGCAATCGCCACGCTGCTCGCGTTCGCGATATTCGCATGGCGCATATTCGACTACGCCATCGAGGTATCGCGGAGCGGACTCGCCACCACGGTCCTCGAACTGCCGCAGGGACCCTGGTGGTGGCTGGTGGCGACCTTATTCGCAGTTTGCGTTCCGATCCAGGTGGTGGTAGTGATCGAACGCCTCGCCCGGGCGATCAGCGGTGCGCCTCCGGACGCGGCGGCCGGTGGCGAGCAGCAGGCCGAATCGGTCGCCTGACGGGCAGTCGCAACACTATGCCGTGAACATGGATCCCACGTTACTCGCGATCATCGGCATCGCCGGCATGCTCGCGCTGATCGCGATGCACGTACCGATCGGTATCGCGATGGCGCTCGCCGGGCTCGCTGGCGTCGCGTACATGGAGGGCCTGGACACCGCGCTCGCGATGTTCTCGGCCGCGCCCACCAACGTGCTGACCAATCCCGAGTTGGCCGCCATTCCGATGTTCCTGCTCATGGGAAGCTTCGCCGCGGCCGCCGGCCTATCGCGCGACCTCTACCGGCTGTTTCACGCGCTGATGGGCCATTATCGCGGAGGCCTCGCGATGGCGACCATCGGCGGGTGCGGCGGTTTCGGTGCGGTGTGCGGCTCCTCGATCGCGACCGCCGCCACCTTCGTGCGTATTGCGCTGCCTGAGATGCGCGCGCGCGGCTACGCGCCGACGCTCTCGACCGGATGCATTGCCGCGGGCGGGACGCTCGGCATCCTGATACCACCGTCCAATCTGATGCTTCTGTACGGCGTGCTCACGGAACAGTTCGTCATCGCGCTGTTCACCGCCGCTGTCGTTCCCGGACTGCTGTCGATATTGATCTACCTCATCGCGATTGGCATCGTCGTGCGTGTCCGGCCCAGCCTCGGCCCGGCCGGACCGCGCATGCCCTGGAGCGAGCGCCTTGTGGTCGCGCGCGAGTGCTGGGGCGTATTGACGCTCGCCACCGTGGTGAGCGGGGGTATTTATGGCGGTATCTTCACAGTGCTCGAAGCAGCCGCGGTCGGGAGCATTTTCGCGTTTCTGTTCGCGCTGTTCCGGGGCGTATTGACGCGCAAGGTGACGCGACAGGTACTCGCTGATACTGCGGCGAGTACCGGGCTCATCTACGTGATCATCTTCGGCGCCAATATCTTCACCTTCTTCATCACCCTCACCCAGATGCCAGACATCCTGGTACGCAATATTGAGGCGCTGAACCTGGCTCCCTGGGCGGTAATATTTGTGCTGATGGTCATTTACATCATATTGGGATGCATCTTCGAGACGGTTTCGGCGATGATCATCACGCTGCCCGTCGTGTTCCCGCTGATCGTGGGACTTGGATTCGACCCGATCTGGTGGGGCGTGATCAACATCATGGTGATCGAGATCGGGCAGACCACGCCGCCAATCGGCATTATTCCGTTCGTGCTGCACGGGATGGCGCCCGATGTGCCGCTGAAAACGATATTCACGGGCATCATTCCTTTCTTCGTCGCCGACCTGATTCGGCTTGCCATCGTTGCAACGCTGCCGATTCTTGCTCTATGGCTGCCGGGAAAACTGGGATTACTGATTGGCTGAAGAGGAAGACCCAGGATGGCCGCTTCCGCAATCCGTGTGCACGCCGAACAGGAAGTCGGGGCGTGCTGGCAACATCTGTTACGCTGGGCTCCATCAGTCCGCGGCGCGAACGAACTTGTATCGAATGGGAACTGACCAGGCCCGATGATTCATGACGCGAAGTCACCGCAGCGGAAACCGCGGTACCGGCAAACCAGGCATAGGAGGACATTGACATGGGAAAGATGAGTGCTGCTGCGACAAAGATCGATCTGGAGAAATTCCGGCTGCGCCGGTTCGTCGAGCGGATGGTCGAGATGGGCGAGATGGATGTTCGCGACGAGCCCGTTGCGCTCACGCGCCTATCCGAGATCATCGAGGGCACCCCGAAGGGCGTGCTGTTCCGCAAAGCCGGCCCGGAGCAGGTCGAAATCGCTGCGAAGGTATTGGGGGGGCGAGCGCGTATCGCCGCCGCTTTCGACACCACTGTCGACAAGTTCGGCGACGAATACCACAAGCGCATGGCCACGCCGCAGGAGGTCGTCGAGATCCCGTCCGGCGACGCACCGGTGCATGAAGTCGTGATGACCGGCAAGGACGTTGATTTGACGAAGCTTCCATTCCATCCGCAGCACGAATTCGACGGCAGCTGCTATCTCTCATCAGGTATCGACTACACCATTGATCCGGAAACCGGGCGCACCAATGTCGGCAGCCGGCGCCTGTCATTGCGCAATCGCAACACGACCGGCACCAACGTCACCGCCCCCTCGGACCTGAAGCGCATCTACCAGGGCTGCGTCAAGCGGGGCGAGAAGCTGCCGATCACCTTCACTATAGGCAGCCACCCGCTGGACATGTTCGCGGCCACCTCGCGCAGGCCCGGCGACGAGATCAGCCTCGTCGCCCAGTTTCGCGGCGAACCGGCGGCGGTCGTCAAGAGCATTACCAACGACATCCTGGTTCCGGCCGACGCGGAAGCGACCCTGGAAGGGTATCTGGACGAGAATGGCTACGTCGAGCTCGAGGGGCCCTTCGGCGAGTTTTTCGGCTACTACGGCGCAATCCACAAGGACCCGGTATTCCACTGCACGGCCATCACCATGCGGCGCGACGCGATGTACCAGACGCTGCTGCACGGGTCGGCATTCTCCCTGGATCAAAGCGACGGGGCGGTGATGAGCGCGATGCGCACCGAAGCCGAAGCGATGAAGATTCTGCGCGCGACCGTGCGCGAGCCGATCGCCGTGCATATGCGCGAAACCTCGGGCGGGTCGTGCACCCTGCTCGTGTCCATGCGCCAGCGCATCGTGGGCGAGGCGCGCAGCGCGATTGCCGCGCTGTTCGGCGGCATGCTGCGCCTGAAGCACATCATGGTGTTCGACGAGGATATCGACGTCTTCAACGACAAGCAGGTCGGGTGGGCGTTAGGCACGCGCTTCCAGGCGGACCGGGACCTGATCGTGCTGCAGGGCATGATGGGCATGTCCCAGGACCCCTCGCTCGACGGGCGGCGAACCGGCGCCAAGGCGGGTTTCGACTGCACCCGGCCATTCGGATGCGACGGACAGATTCCGTTCACCCGCTGCGCCGCCAAGGTCTTCAAGCCGTCTGCCAAGTTCAAGTCGGTCGAGGAGGCACTCCGGTCCGAACCGATGTATTACGCGCAGATCGTCGAAGCGCTCGGCAGCGACGACGGCCGCGATGTTGCCTGCGCACTGGATGAATTGCGCCAGGCCGGAGGACTTGGGCGCGACCGCGACGGGCGCTACCACCTGATGTCCGCGAAGCCCGGCACCACTGGGATCGTCGGGGAGCTGTATCACGATCCGAACGTGGGCACTTAAGCGCCGGAGCGGTTAATCAGTGCGCTGTGCGTCCCTATCACCCGGCCATCATCCCCAACACCGTCTTTTTCGTCCTTGCTGGGCACGAACTCATCGGGGCGCAGGCCCTGCCACTGCTTGGCGTACAGATCGAGGATGCGAGCGGCCTAGATTGCGAAATCCGGGTCGCGCGGGAAGATCCACGTGCGGTGCCACAAGGAGCGAATGCTTAGATGCCCTTGCGGTATTCGGCGATGAACCGCCGGAGGGCTTGGTACTTCTTCGCTCCGTCCTTCGTTTTCGCGATCCATTCATCGTGGAAGGGATGGAACTTCTTGGCCTGCACCGCAATTTGCTCATCCGTAAGGGTGAACACGACTCGATTGGGATCTTCTCGTGCCCGTCTGCGCAATTGATCGCCCTCTTCCTGATTGAGCCGTCCCAGTCGGCGGCTTAGGGAGAGGCCGCTGTTCTTGTTGAGGGCCTGTTTGGCCTTGGCCGGCAGAACATCATAGACCTTCTTGGTAATTCCAATGAAGAATCCGCGGACGCCGAACGGGTAATCGATATGAGTCCGGACCAGCGGCATGATCTTGAACGCATCGAGGGCCTGCCAGCCGGCCAGAGTGCCCTGAATAACGCCGCTGCTGAGCGACTGGGCGATCTGCGTGATAGACATCCCGACCGGAATTCCGCCCATCGCCTTGATCATCGCCGACTCTCCGGGGCCGGCCGCGCGCACCTTCAAGCCCCTCATCGCCTCCACCGAGGCGAGCTTTTCCCTGAAATGCATGCCGCCGTTGTCGTTGGTGTAGACGGTCGCGACATAGACCTTGTCCAGGCCCCTCAGAAGTCCGGCGTCGTACATTTTCCAGCCGACGTATGAGGCTTCCTCGGCGTCCCTGAACAGGAAGGGAAGTGCGAACAGGGAAAAATCTGGGAACAGCTTGGCGGTATAGCTGGGCAGGATGGGCGAGGCATCCTGGATGCCGTTCATCATCCCCTCGAACTGCTTTCTCGGGCTGCGGATGAGTTGGCCGCCCCAGAATTCCTTGAACACGAGCGTTCCCCCGGAATCCTTTTCCACCTGCCTCATCCATTTCTTGTACTCCAGAACCGAGCGGATATTCGCCGGTGCGTGCGATCCCATCCTGATGAAGGCCTGCGCCGAAACCTCACCCGCCGAAAAGGTCAGACCCGCGCCTATCATGCCGACGCACGCAATGAATGCCATTGACTTACGCATTTGCTGTCTCCTCCGGAATCTACGGTTGAAAGATTCGTGACTCACACAATGCTCGTCGCTATCCACGTCTTAACGGTCGTACTTGGCAGACCGTAAAGAACCCGGGGCCCGACCAAACGAGCTTACGCTGCACAGGAATGATGATCAACCCGGTGTGCGGAGCTCACAGCGACACATTCCAAAAGGACAAAAACCAACCGGACCCCAAAGCAAGGATGACCCGGGGCACGCCCCGATCCGGCCGGTGAACATGTCCCGCTCCAACGGCGCCCGGAACTTCAAGCGCGCGCTATCCGTGACCGGGAACGACCGGCAGGAGCAAGTGCGACGGAAATTCGGGTTTGTGATAGATCGTGTGCCGCGTTTCGCGGCTCGCCGAGAGGTGGTTCGACAGCCGGTAAATGTAACTCGTGCCCTCCCAGGGCGCGTCCTGCGCTTTCACCACGAGTTGCAGCCGGTGAGCGGCTTTGAAGACATAAGACGTATCACAAATCTCGATCGCATACTCGTAGACCCTTCCCGGGTCGACGGGAATGGCGCCGGTATGAGGGTGATAAGGCTTGTAGGGCTTCGATCGGCTTTGATCGAGTTCCCGGTGTGAGGCCTTGAGCCAGCCGATCGAGACTCTCGTCTCCGTCCCGTCCGCATCGACGTCGTTGATCTCGACGATCCAGTTCGTATCCGCGCTGCTGATCGCGGCGAACAGGTACAGCGCAATCGGGCCAGTAACCTCGGTATCCGCGGCAAGCGCTTCGGTCGCGTATCTGAGCGAGGGCACCTTTCCTCCGGGCTGCAGCCCGACCGCGTTGGTGAACCCGTCTGGCCGCTCATTCCACCCGGGCAATTCATCTTTCAACCGGCCCTGGGCGCCCAGATACAGTCTTGTCCAGTGGGTTCTCGCCAGCGGCCACTCGTTTTCGTGACGCCATTGATTCGATCCCTGCACCAGGATCGTTATGGGCGGTTCGTCCATGACGCCGGTATCGATGCCCTTCAGCCAGTGGTCATACCATCTCAATACGATATCGTGATTTTCATGCCACGGACGGCTGAAACCGACTCCGGATTCCGGCACCGTGATCATCAGCTTCCTGGGCGCGTTGATCTGGCCGTACGCGCTGAACGCGCCCGGCAGATGAATATACGGCGCGCTCCAGCGCGAAAGCAGGTGGCACGGAATATTGATCTTGCCGAACTTGCTGCAGGCGGACCTCTCCCAGTAGTAGGGTCCGTCGAAGGGATGGATCAGCACGTCGAACAAATGCGGATTCTTCTGCGGCCACCTCAGCGTCTTGTACAGCCTCGGATGGCACCTGACGTCCGGGTCATCCAGCAGGTTCTCGACGATCGCCTTCAATTCCGCCGGGGGAAGATCTGCCCGCTTGGCGCTGTTGACGACCAGGCTCGAATCCCACCAGGTCGCGAGGAACGACAGGTGCAAAATGCCGCCGTGATACGCCCAGTGGCGGTACATGTCGGTTGCGGCATCGACCGGGAAAATGGCTTTCAGGTGCGGCGGGTTCTGGGCGGCGACCAGCAGCTGGATCATGCCGAAATACGACATCCCGAGCATGCCGACGTTGCCGTCGCACCATGGCTGCTTCGCGATCCATTCCACGAGGTCGTAGCCGTCCTGCTGCTCCTTGCCAGTGAATACGCCGTAGCTTCCTTCCGATGCTCCGGTGCCTCGGGCCTCCGCGATGACGTGCGCGTAGCCGCGGGAGACGAAATATTCGGTGTCCCCCGCTTCGATCCCGCCGTTGCCGAGGTCCCTGTCGGTGGGATATTCGAAGATCGGAAGCTTCTGCACGTCCTTCCCATAGGGGGAAATGCCAAGCAATGCGGGAACCTTGACGTTTGCGTCCGGACGATAAATGTCCACGGCAACGCGCACTCCGTCGCGCATGCCGACGAAAACATCCTTTTCGGTATTCACCCGGTGCTGCGGTCGCGATACCAGTTCGTGCCAGTCCTTGTTCATCGCTCCTCCGGTACCAGTGATCTGCAAGGGTGCCGCGCGCGTCCCCATCACTCGGCCATCATCCCCAACACCGTCGGCAACCACAACGCAAGGATGGGGAACAGCGCGATGATCGTCAGTCGCGTCAGGTCCGCGAAAAAGAACGGGATGATGCCGATGAAAATCGTCTTCAACGATATGTCCGGTCTCATTCCGTGCAGCACGAACGGGATGATGCCGATCGGCGGTGTGGTCTGGCCGATTTCGATGACCATGATATTGATGACTCCCCACCAGATCGGGTCGAAGCCCAGGCCGACGATCAACGGAAAGACGACGGGCAGCGTGATGATCATCGCGGCTACGGTTTCGAATATGCTGCCCAGGATGATGTACATCACCAGCAGCACGAAGATGACCATCCCCGGCGACAGACCCGCCGCCTGGATCTGCCTCACCAGAAGATCCGGCATCTGCGTGAGGGTGATGAAGAAGGTGAAAATGCTGGCGCCGAAGATGATGATGTAGATCAGCCCGGTGGTAGCAGCGGTTTCCGAGAGCACCCTGGCCATCACCCCGCGGGTCAACCGGCCTCTGAAATAGGCGAAAAAAAACGCGAAAATGCAGCCGACCGCCGCCGCCTCGAGTATGGTAAACAGTCCGCCGTAGATGCCGCCGCTGACCACGATGGCAAGGGTCACCACGCCCCAACAGTCCCGGGCCACCCGCGCTCGCTCGCGCCAGGGTATGCGCGGCCCCGGCGGACCGGAGTCCGGCCTGAATCGGACGTACAGCGCCACCGTAACGAAATAGATGGCCAGGCAGATGAGCCCGGGTATGACGGCGGCGGCAAACAGCGCGACGACGAACTGCTCCGTAAGCACCGCATAGAGCACCATCAGGTTCGACGGCGGGATCAGAATGCCCAGCGTACCACCAGCGGCGATGCAGCCCGCCGCGAGGCTCGGGCGGTAGCGGCGCTCGAGCATCTCCGGCAAAGCGATACGCATGAACGTCGATGCGGTCGCCAGCGAGGATCCGCACACCGCACCGAACCCGCCGCAGCCGCCGATGGTCGCCATGGCGAGGCCGCCGCGGTAATGGCCGACCAGCGCATGGAACAGGCGGTAGAGATCGCCCGACAATCCGGCGGCCGCGGCGAAACTGCCCATCAGCAGGAACATCGGGATGGCCCCGAGCGTCTGGGTGGTCAACACCTGCGTCGGCGCGGTGGCGAACATCTTGATCGCGGGTCCCGGACCGAGCAGCGCCGAGACGCCGAAGAATCCGGCGATCGCCATCGCAATGCCGATCGGAAAATGCAGCGCGATCAGCAGCAGCATGCCGCAGATTCCGAGTATCGCGATGAGTATTGGGTCCATGTCAGTGCGTCGTCGGTGCGCGATGGCGCGGTTAGCCGCCCGTCTCCGCCCCCTTGCCCTCGCGCGCCTCGTAGGCCGGTTGACGGCCTTTGACGGCGCGAACCACGGCGTCGATCAGCACCGCGGCCTGAAGAGGCACGCAGATCACGATCACCGCGGTGACCACCCACCACCAGGGCGCCTGCGGCAGTTCGAGCACCGTGGTCGCAAGCCCCGTGAGCGTGACGTCGTAGAGCGTGAAGCGGAAGAATTGCCACGCCAGAAGGACGAAGACGAACAGCGTGCCGGTCCCCCCCGCCACCTCCAGCCAGCACCCTGCGCGCGCGCCCAGTGCCTTGCCCAGAAACCGGATGGTCACGAAGTGCCCGCCGACCAGACCGACCGGGAAAAAGCTCGATACGACGACCGCCAACATGAGGGTGTTGAGGTCATCGACGCCGATAATGGGGGAGTTGAACAGCCACCGCATCAGCACGTCGACCGTCATCGCCGCGGCGATCAGCATGATGCCGATGGCGCCGACGAGCGCGATCCGGTTCGTCAGGGGGCCGAGCAGCCTCCGGGCGTCGAACGGCATCCTCATGTCACGGTCCGCACGGGCCGTGGGCCTTACTTACCTTTGCGGTATCCCGCGATCAACCCTTGGAGGGCCTGGTACTTCTTCGCTCCGTCCTTCGTTTTCGCGATCCATTCATCGTGGAAGTGCTGGAACTTCTTGGCCTGCACCGCAATTTGCTCATCCGTAAGGGTGAACACGACACGATTGGGATCTTCTCCGGCCCTTTTGCGCAGCCTGTCGCCCACGCCCTGGTTGCTTCGGCCCAGCCGACGGCTTTCGGTAAGACCACTGTTCTTGTCGATGGCCTGCTTGGCCTTCTCCGGAAGAGCGTCATAGACCGTCTTGGTGATCCCCAGGAAGAATGAGCGGACGCCGAACGGGTAATCGATATGGGTGCGAATCAGCGGCATGATCTTGAACGGTACCAGAGCCGACCAGCCCGCCAGCGTGCCCTGGATGACGCCGCTGTTGAGCGACTGGGCGACCTGAGTGATACCCATTCCGACCGGAACGCCGCCCATCGCCTTGACGATCGCTGACTCGCCGGGACCGGCCGCGCGCACCTTCAAGCCCCTCATGGCCTCGACCGAGGCGAGCTTCTCCGTAAAATGCATGCCGCCATTGTCGTTGGTGTAGACCGCCGCGACATAGACCTTGTCCAGACCCCTCAGAAGTCCGGCCTCGTACATCTTCCATGAGACGTACGAGGATTCCTCCGCGTCCTTGAACAGAAATGGCAGCGTGAACACCGAGAAATCCGGGAACAGCTTGGCGGTATAGCTGGGCAATATGGGCGAGGCATCCTGGATGCCATTCATCATTCCCTCGAACTGCTTTCTCGGGCTGCGGATGAGTTGGCCGCCCCAGAATTCCTTGAACACGAGGGTCCCCCCGGCATCTTTTTCCACCCGACTCATCCATTTCTTAACTTGTCGAACCGGATGGCCGTTCGGCGGCGAGTGCGATCCTATCCTGAGGACGGCCTGCGCCGACGCCTCACCCGCCGAGAAGGCCAGACCGGCGCCGATCACGCAGACACCCGCAATGCTTGCCAATGATTTGCGCATTTGCAGTCTCCTCCGGAATCTACGGTTGAAAGATTCGTGAACCATGCAACATTCGTCGGTATCTACGCTTACAAGGTCGTTTCTGGCGGACCGTGAAGAACCCGGGGCCCGGGTTGACAACCTTACCCTGCGCAGCAATGATGATCAACCCGGTGTCCGTGATTCGCAATGAGACTCATCCGCAAGCGATAAGAGATCCATCGGCCCCCAAGCCGGGAAGGGCCGCCGATGCGCTGCGATCAGACGTTTGAACTTGCAGGGAATCGCGCACGGTGAAGCGCCGATCGCGCCGCGCCGCGCGGCCAGAAGCAGGGAAACCGCTCGGGTTTCGCTCAGACGGCAGCTGAATTCAAGAGCATATAACGGCCATCGCTCTTGTCCCGATCGAGCACGCCATCACCGCCCAGCGCCTCCAGTTCGAGGACGATTTCACGCCCGTCGTCGGTGCCGGTGGCAGCCATCAGTTCCTCGAAATACTTCGGCCCGCTGGCGAGGGCCTCGCGCACCGACGCATAGCGCTTTCCTTCATACCGGGCGGGTTCCGGCACGGTCGACTCGAGCCGGCCCGCCGAACCGAACTGCAGCGTCAGATCGAAGCCCGCCTTCGCGCCGACGCTCGCACCGTACAGTGACGGGTCGAGCGGCAAGGTGCGGAATCCGCTCTGCACCACCAGATCGCGGTCGGGCTGGAACCGCGTTCCGAGCGCCCAATCCATCTGCTCGTCGGAAAAAATATCGATGTCCGGATCGACGACGAACACGTTCTTGACGTTGGCCGCCGAGCCGAAGGTCGCAGCGATCGCGTTGCGCGCCTCGCCCGGCACCCGCTGGCGCATCGCGATGCGCACGTTATAGACGCCACCGGTCGCCGTCGAAGCGCTCACTGCGATCGGCTCGCGGATCGCGGTCTGCAGCGCCCGCCAGACCAGCATCTCGGTCCTCAATCCACACAACTGCGCCGTGTCGGTGCGGCTCATCGTGCGGCCGCTGATCGACAAGGTCTGGAAAATCGCGTCACGGCGCCGCGTGATCGCTGTGACGCGAAACACCGGATTGGTCTTGACGCCGCCGTAGTAGCCGAGGAACTCACCAAAGGGACCTTCGGGTTCTGCGTAGCCCTTCGCGTCGAGATAGCCTTCAATCACCCATTCGGCGTCGGCCGGAACCCGGATATCGTTTGTGATCCCCTTGACCACCGGCAGCGGCGCGCCCCGCAGCGATGACAGCAGTCCGAGTTCGTCCACCGGCAAGCGCATGGTCGCGCCAAAGTAGTCGATCGGGTGAGCGCCGACCACGACGCTCAACGGCAGCGATTCGCGCCGTTCGAGACTGGCCATTAGGATCGCGCGCAGGTCGCTCGGGGCGACGAGATCGACGCCCGTTTCGGCGCGACCGCGGAGCATCAGCCGCCGCAGCCCGACGTTGGTCCAGCCGTTCGCTTTGTCGATCGTGAAATCCATCGCGCCGGAAATGTAGAGCCCGCCGTCGCATCCATGCTGGAGATGGACCGGCAGCTTGGTGAGGTCCGCATCGGCGCCGCTCGATACCATCCGCTGCACCGGCGCGTCGTCGCGGTGAACCTCGACGAGTTCGGGCCTGTTCTGCAGACGCGAGAGCACCTCGGGCAGCAGTGTGCGCGGCGTAACCCCGAAAGCGTGCGCCATTCGCGCGCGGCTGCCCATCACGTTGCCGGCGAGCGGGACACGCTCCGCACCGGCCTGCCGGAACAGCACCGCCTTCGCGTTGCCCTCCAGAATGCCGCCGACATCGGCGAGCTTCGTCGCTTCTTCGCGAACCTCGATCTCGCCGAGCGACGCCAGGCCGCCGAGGAAAGTCTTCAGCCGGAAGCGATCGTAGTCCAAACTGGCCACTATTGCTCCTTCTTGATCCCCACTTTCCTGGCCAAATCCCTGACCATGGTCAGTTCGTTCTTGAGTCTTACGCCCAATCGCGCGGAGTCTTCGTACAGTATCTTGAAGCCCATCGTTTCGAGCCTCTGAACGTTGTTCGGATTGGTCATCGCACGCTCAAACGCAGGCGTCAGTTTCGCCATGACATCCTTTGGCAGGTTCGCCGGCCCGAATACCGCGAAGAAGACCTCCAGGTTTGACCGCGGGTAGCCTTTGCTCGCGAACGTCGGAACCTGCGGAAACTTCTTCAACTCGCTGGTCACCGCAAGCGCGCGGAATTTGCCGGCCTTGACATTGCCCTCGACCGCCGGCCACACGAGCGAGGTGCAGTCGATATGCCCGCCGAGCAAGCCCGTGATGATGGGACCGGTTCCTCGCGCGTATGCAACGCGGTTGATGTTCGCGCCGGAGTCGATTTTCAGCAGCTCGAGGTTGAAATGCGTGTGGCTGCCGACGCCAATGATGCCGCAGTTGATTGTACCGGGCGCCTTTTTCGCCGCGTCCAGAAGCTGCTCCAGGCTCTTCCACCGGGATTTCGCGTTCACGACGATGGCCAGCGGGTTGGTCACCAGAGTGGCGACCGGGGTGAAATCACGCAGCGAGTCATACGAAACATTCGGGTTGACGACCGTCGCCGTCGTAACCACTGATGCGTGGAACAACCCGAGCGTGTAGCCGTCGGGACTTGATTTCGCCACGAAATCACCACCGACGATCCCGCCGGCGCCCGGTTTGTTCTCGACGATGACCTCGGTATTCATCTCTTTGCGCAGCGGTTCCGCGGCCAGAAACCGGGCAAGCGCATCTGCACCGGAGCCTGGCCCAAGCGCAACGACCAGCTTTATCAGTTTGTTCGGATACGGCTCCTGAGCCGAGGTAGCGCCGGACAATACGGCGAGAACCAGAATGCATGCGGTCAGTACGCTGTTTCGTTTCGTCAACATGAAATGACTCCTTCCACCAATGTGTTGTCACCTGATCGGGCCTGTGACCGAAGGCTTCGCCTCTTATCCTTTCTGTAGATCTGACCCATGCGTATTCGACGTCACTCCCAGCGCACCACGTAGTGCGTCGCGTAGGCTTTCATGACCTCGCGAATCCGTGATTCTATCGCGTCGCGTGCTGCCGGCGCGGGCGCCGACACGCTCAGCGTCACCAGAGTTCCGGCAGCCGCGTCGGGGCCGACTCCGACGGAGACGACCGGTGCCGGGCCGAGCGCCGCGCTCAGCGCTCTTGCGTAAGCCCTGCGTGCTGCGTCCCGGCGCAATCGGACCTTGTCCGGCTTGCCGGCATCGGTGAGCGGCATCGCATCCAGAATGTTGATCTCCTTGGGCGCCGCGGCCTGCTCCGCGACGCGTTCCCGCGCGAAAGCGACAAGTTCGCTGGCCGATACGGCAGCGCCCTCGACCAATTGCACGTAGGCCACCGGCAGTTCGCCCGCATGGGAATCGGGCTGGCCCACCGCTGCGACCAGCACGACGTCGCGATGCATGCGCAGGGCCTCCTCGATGCTCGAAGGGTCGACGTTGTGGCCGCCGCGGATGATCACATCCTTGGCGCGGCCGGTGATCCACAGATAGCCGTCAGCATCGATGCGGCCGAGATCGCCCGAATTGAACCAGCCGTCGGCCATGAAAGCGCCGTCGTTGTATGCGGGATCGACGTAGCCCGGGGTCACGCTGGGTCCGCCGACCAGCACCGCACCGATTTCATCGACCGCGCATTCGCGCTCCAAGGCGCCGTCGGCGCCGAGTCTTACCGTCCGAATCCGCGCATAAGGCAATCGCAGTCCGGCCGAGCCGAATCTCGGATCGCCATCGCGTGGCCCCTGCGCCACATTCTGTGTGTACTCGGTGGCGCCGTAGGTAAGCAGGACGCGCACACCGGTCAAACGGGTGATTTCGCGCGCCACTCCGGCCGGCAGCGAAGTCGAGCCGGTGGACATGATCGGCCGCAGCGAGCTCAGGTCCTCGCCGCGCGGCGGATTCTTCGCCAGCACCGACAGGGTCGTCGGCACCCCAGACAACACCGAAATGCGAAACTTCTCGACAAATTTCCAGTAATTCAATATGAAGCGCTTGTCGCGCGCGCCCAACGGCGACGGGATGACGATGCTCATCGCACCGGCGATGGCCATGACACCGCGGCCGAAAAAACCCGCGATGTGGAACATCGGATAATCCGCGAAAATCACGTCTTCCGGCGTATGCGCCATGACGATGCTGTTGGCCCAACTCTTGTAGCAGAAGCCGCGATGGGTCAACTTCACCAGCTTCGGCGACGCGGTAGTCCCACCAGAGTGCACGTAGGCCGCGATGTCGTCCGGAGCTGCCTTCCTGCTGAACTCGAAGCGCTCACCGGGATGCTCTGACGCGAGGTCCTCGAAATCCTCGCCGCAACGCTCGGCCCGCGGATGGCCTCGCACCGAGAGCACGCGCACCGATGCCGGAAGCTCGCCTCGAATCGCCTCGATGTTTTCCCAGATCCCGAAGCCCGGTGTCGGCCCGAGCGCGACCACCACCCTGGCCTTCGAAGAACGCACGAGTTCGACCAGCTGCGTCGGCTTGAGCATCCAGTTGACGCAACAGGCGACCCCCGCGGCGAGCGCACCCAGCATCACGACGTAATGCTGCGGTGTGGTCGGCAGCAGGTACAGAACCGCGTCCCTCGGCCCGACTCCCAATGAATGAAAAAGGTTGGCAGCCTGCGTGAACCGATACCGAAGGTCGCCGTAGCTGACCGACACGCATTCGCCCTCCGGGTCCCCGCCTTCGACGTAGCGGAGCGCGATCTTTTGCGGGTCGAAGGCGCAGCCGCGGGCGATCCAATCGTTCAGGTTCCCCGACCCGATGCGCCGCTCCAGCGGCACGCGCTCCAACTCCTCGATATCGCGCAGATTGCGCAACGGCGCGAGGGATTCAGGCAGGCGCACGTTCATTCAGGACTCCGGATACCAGTCCGGCTTGCGCTTTTCCCGAAAAGCGGCACGCCCCTCTTGGGCTTCGGCAGATGCATGCGCGCGGTCAAAGCCGCCCTGCAGTTCCGCAAGCAGGTCACGGGTGACCGGCAGCCCTTCGACCCGCCCGATCACAGCTTTGAGTTCAGCCAGGGCCCCCGGCGCGCCGAGCAGCAGATCGTCGATGATCGTCGCCAGTGCAGCCTCCGTCCCGCCGGGCTCGGTGGCCCTATGCACCAATCCCATGCGCAGGGCGTCGTCGAGCGAAAACCGTTCGCCGGTCTGCGCAAAGCGCCGCAGGACCCGCGCACCGATCGCACGCACGAAAACGGGAACCAGCGGCGCAGGCGCGAAGCCGAGGCGCACCTCGGGGATCGAAAAGAATGCGTCGCGCTCGGCCAGCACGATGTCGCAGCAGGCGGCAACTGCGGCGCCACCTCCGATACAGCCTCCACGCACGACGGCGACGGTCGGTTTGGGAAGGCGATCCAGCGCAAGGCAGACGTCGACAAGGCCGGTACGGGGATTGCCCGCGGACCCGTGCCCGGAACTCGCTGCGGCCTTCAGGTCCGCGCCGACACAGAAGTGCCTTCCTTTCGCGCGCAGCAGGACGACGCGCACGCCGGCATCGGCGCCGAGCCGCGCGAACGCCGCGGCGAGTTCATCGAGCATGTCGGCATCGTAGGCATTGCCGTGCTCCGGACGGTTCAGCGTGACGGTCGCGACGCCACGCTTGTCGACCTCGACGCGCACGGTTTCGCCGTTCATTGATCCCTGCCGCGCCTGAGTCGCAGCACGCCGTTGTTCAACGCCACTTCGCCACGCTCTACCGTGCGGCAGCAAAACAACGCTTCGTCTCCCGTCAGCCAGATTTCGGTGCGCAGCGTCTCGCCGGGGAATACGGGGCGTTCGAAGCGGGCTTCCATCCCGGAGAAACGATCGGTGCAGTAGCCCGCAACGCAGCGCATCAGCGCATGCGCTGCGACGCCGAAGCTTGCCGCGCCGTGGAGCAAAGGACGTGCAAACCCGGCCGCCCGAGCGCGCCGAGGGTCGACGTGAATGGGATTGGTATCGCCGTTGAGCTGAAACAGCAGCGCCAGATTGGGGGGTGTCGGCAGATCACAGGTGATGTCCGGTTTTCCCGCGGGGATCGCCCTCGGCTTCGGCGCGGTATCCGGCCTGCCGCCGAAACCGCCATGCTTGCGCGCGAGCGTACTGGTGCGGATCGTCGCCAGCCTAGTGCCCGAGCGGTCGAACAACCCCCGCTCGAACCCGATGATGGCGGCACTGCCTGGTCCCTTGTCGATGATTCCGCTGACCCGTGCGCGGCTGACGAGTTCGCCTTCGACAGGCAAGGGACGATGGACATCGAGGCCGAGGGCCGATGCGACCACCATGCCCGCGTCGATGCCGTATTCCGGATCGGTAAGACGCCCCATCCAACCAAGGGTGCTCGCCATCGTCGGGAATGCTTGCAGCTCGCGTCCCTGCACGTACTTCATCTGCGCCTCGTCCGTCGGGTCCATGCCGATGCCGATGCTCAGCGCATAAAGAATGGTGTCGTTCCGCGTGAAGCGTACGACGATCTCTCCCGAGTCGTACGCCATGATCTTTTCGTAGTTCAGCGTCACCACCACCTCCCCGACATGTCATGCGTTCGGCGCCCGCCGGCGTGAAGCGGTGCGCGCGGGTTCAAGCGCAGCGAACGGCCGCGCGGCAAGGGTTCTCATCCTAGAGTCTTTCCATCGCGCGCCGCAAGCCCGGCCATTCGCAACCGGCGCGCGCGTCGCCGTAGTCGATCCAGGAGAACTTCCGTGAGCGGATATTCCGGCCTTACGGAACCGGCAGCCCAAGAAAATCCAACGCCGGCAAATGCTAAAATCGCGCCTGTTGTACGCGTTCGAATGCCGTGGAACCGACGGTGACTCGCCTTCTCGCGGGTTGAATCGGAATCGCCGCGATCGTGCGGCAGCGAGACTAGCTGGCTGTCCTGAACCCCGGGCACATGAGCCGGCAAACAAGCGTTGGAGCATCGATGACCTACCTGAGAAGACTGCCGAAGTTCGAATACGTCGGCCCTCGGACCCTGACCGAGGTCTGCAGCCTGATTTCAGGCGGCGCCCCGGACGACGCGATGCTGCTCGCAGGCGGCACGGACGCCATTCTGCAAATGCGGCGGCGCGAGCGGGTACCCCGCCGCGTCATCGGGCTCAAAGGCGTGGCCGAGCTCGATTTCGTGCGCGAGCAGGCCGACGGCGGTCTTTCAATCGGGGCCATGACGACGCTGCACTCGCTGTTGTCGGCGCCGGCAATTCGCCAGCGCTATGCGATCCTGCACGAAACGGCCGCGCAGATCGGCGGGCCCGAACTGCGCAACATTGCGACAATAGGTGGAAACATCGCAGGCGCGCTCCCCTGTGCCGATCTGCCCCCGGCGCTGATGACCCTGGATGCGCAAATCAAGCTCAGCAGCCACCGCGGCGAACGCTGGATGCCTCTGCGAGACTTCTTTCCGGAGTTCGGACGGACCGTCGCGCAGGATGACGAGTTGCTCTCGGAGATCAAGCTGCCCCGGCCGGCCCCCTACAGCGCGGGGACCTACCTGAAGTTCCATGATCGCCAGTCGATGGACATGACGGTCGTCGGCGTAGGCGCGTTCGTGGTGCTCGATGACGATGGCCGGACCGTACGCGAGTTGAGACTGGCGTATGCCAACGGCGCTCCGACCGTGTTTCGCGCAATGAAGGCGGAAGCTGTTTTGTGCGGTCAATTGTTTGGCGAGAAAGTGCTCGACGCGGTGGCCGAGGCCGCGTGTTCCGAGTCCAGTCCCAGGACGTCGTGGCGAGCCAATGCGGGGTATCGCCTGTCGCTGATCCGCGCCCTGACCAAGCGCGCCATACGGCGCTCCTGGCAGAGCGCGTCGTCGCAGAAGGGAACGAAGTGATGAACGACCTCGTCGATGTTTCACTGCAGGTAAATGGCGTGCGTTACGACGTTGCCATTCGGCCATGGCGGACGCTGCTCGAGGTGCTGCGCGAAACCCTGGGCATGACGGGAACCAAACGCTCCTGCGGCGAAGGGCAATGCGGGACCTGCTCGGTCCTCATCGACGGCGAGGTGGTCAACGCCTGTCTCTACCTGGCGATCGAGGCCCAAGGCAAGGAAATCGAGACCATCGAGGGCCGCCCCGAAGGCGAACCGGTACTGCAGCAAATTCAGCGCTCATTCGCTGAAAAAGGGGCCGTGCAATGCGGTTTCTGCACGCCCGGAATGGTGATCGCGACCAAGGCGCTGCTCGGCGACAACCCGCAACCGAGCGAGGACGAGATTCGCGAGGCCCTGGTCGGACACCTGTGCCGATGCACAGGCTACGTCCAGATCGTCGAAGCCATCCAGGACGCCGCAAGCCGGCTGGCGCGGGAGCGACTGAGATGAGCGCGGAAATCCGACACGAATTCCAGGTCATCGGCAAACCGACGCCGAAGAAGGACGCGCCGCTGAAGGCCGCCGGCCGGGCCGAGTTCGCCGACGACATCAACATGGCCGGGATGCTGCACGGCAAGCTGCTGCGCAGTCCGCACCCGCACGCCCGCATCCTCAGCATCGACGCGAGCCGCGCCGCCGCGCTGCCGGGCGTGCGCGCGGTAATCACCGGCAAGGACTTCCCCGGCGTCCGCTACGGCAACCTGCCGCGCACGCGCGACTACCTGCCGCTCGCGATCGACACCGTTCGCTACATCGGCGAGGAGGTGGCGGCGGTGGCGGCGATCGACGAGGACACCGCCGAGGAGGCGCTCGATCTGGTGCAGGTCGAGTACGAAGTGCTGCCGGCGGTATTCGATCCCGAAGAAGCCATGAAGCCCGGCGCGCCGCAGTTGCACGCGCCGGCCCCGGGCAACATATCGGCGCATACCGAGTCCGAGTTCGGCAATGTGGAAGCGGCTTTCGCCGAAGCCGCTTACATACGCGAGGACATGTTCGAAACCCACGCGGTCAAGCAGGGCATGCTGGAACCGCACGCCTGCGTCGGCGTGTGGGATTCGTTCGGCAAGGCAACGCTTTGGTCCTGCAAGATGAGCCCTTATACGGTGTGGCGCCAGCTCGCGATGGGGCTGGACATGAAGCCGGGCGACATCCGCGTCGTCCAGACCTATGTCGGCGGCGGATTTTCCGGCGGCAAGCAGGAGGCCATGCCGATGGATTTCTGCGCGCTGATGCTCTCGAAGAAGACCGGCCGGCCGGTGAAGTTCGTGCACACGATGGAGGAAGTCCTGACCATCGGCCACCTGCGCCACCCGATGAAGATCTGGCTGCGCACCGGAACGACGAAGGACGGCCGCATCGTCGCACAGCACTGCAAGCTGCTGGCCAACGGCGGCGCCTACTCGAGCATCGGCGGGTTCAGCATATTCCTCGCCGGAGCCATGCTCAACCTGCCGTACCGGGTGCCGAACATGAGGTTCGAATCCAATCGCGTCTACACCAACAACGGCTTTTGCGGCGCGCTGCGCGGGCACACGGTGGTGCAGATGTGTTTCGCGCGCGATTCGCAGCTGGAACTGATCGCCGCGGACCTCGGAATCGATCCGCTCGAGATCCGTCACCGCAACGCGATACAGGAAGGCGACGTGACGGCCAACGGCTTTCGCATCGGTACATTCGCTTTCGACGAGTGCATCAAGCGCGTCGCCGAGATGTCCGGCTGGCATGAAAAGCGCGGCAAGCTGCCCAAGTACCGCGGAATCGGCTTCGGCTGCGGAGCACACCTGTCCGGAGCGCGGCTGATGGGTCATTCGGCGTCGGCGGCGGAAATCCGCATGTTGGAAGACGGCACGGTGCACTTGACCACGGGTTCGACCGACGTCGGCCAGGGCGTCGAAACCGTGATGTCGATGATCGCCGCCGAGGTGCTCGGGATCGAGGTGGATGATGTCACCTATCTGAAGGTCGACAGCGCGGCGACGCCGCTTGATCCGGGCACGTTCGGCTCGCGGGTGACGCTGTTCACCGGAAATGCCGTCAAGCAGGCCGCCGAGGAAGTCTGTCGGCAGCTGGCCGAGATCGCAGGCGAACGCATGGGCGTGGATCCGCAGGATCTGATATTCCGCCGGCGCGAGATCGTCAACCACAAGGATGAAAAGCAGCGCGTTTCGTTAAAGGAGATCGTGCGCTGGGGAATGTTTCAGCAGGGGAAAGTCATCAGCGGGCGCGGCACCTACGGCGCAAGCGAGGAGAAGATCGATTTCCGTACCGGCCAGGGCAACCTCTCGCCGGCGTACAACCCGACCGCCTGCGCCGTGGAAGTGGAAGTCGATCCGGAAACCGGCCGCGTAACCATGGTCGGCTTGTGGGGAGCGGACGACAGCGGCACGCCGTTGAACCCGCTGGCCGTCAAGGGTCAGGTCATCGGCGCGGCCGTCATGTCGATCGGTCATGCGCTCTGGGAGAATCTGATCCGGATCGACGGCAAGGTCATGAATCCGTCGTTGCGCGACTACAAGATGCCGCAGGCGACGGACCTGCCGAAGCTGGCCAACTTCGAGCACAGCAACGTCATCACCTGGGAGCCGGAAGGCCCGTTCGGCGCCAAGGAAGCCGGTCAGGGCGCCGGAACCGGGGTGGTCGCGGCGATCGCCAACGCGATCCACGATGCAACGGGCGTCCGGCTCACGCGCCTGCCCTTCACGCCGGAAAGCATACTGGCGGGCATCGAGGAACTGAAGGAGAAAGAGGCCGTTACCGAGTCGTAGTACCAAGTTGTCGTGTTCCTCGGACAGAGGTATCGAAATATGTACCGCGCACAATTCCAGGCACTGGTAACGGGGCACGACGAGTTCGACCGACAGCACCGCCAACTGATATCGCTGCTGGACCAGCTCGCGGCGGTGCAAGATGCCAATGCGGCTAACAACATGGCGCGGGAGCTAATTGAGCCGGCCGTATAGGACAACGACGGGAGGAAGGCGATGGGCATCGATGACGCATCGAAGATCCAGGCGAGCAGGGGTACGACAAACGGTGTCGCCGAGGCTCGACTGAACCTGCGGCTGGCCATTGCCGACTACGACCGTATTCGGCCGCTGATCGATGGCCGGGTGCGTGCGGACGGATTCGACCTGGCGGTCACCACGGACGACATCGTCCAGTTCTGCGTACGCCCGGTCTATGAGGAATTCGACGTTGCCGAGATGTCGATGTCGTGGTACATCGCCGCGCGCGCCCGGGGCGAACCGTGCGTCGCGCTGCCGGTTTTTCCGCTGCGCATGGCCGTGCTCGGCTACCTCTACTGCCACACGGATGCCCCCTACACGCATCCGCGCGAGCTGGTCGGCAAGCGCATCGCGACACCGGCATTCCGTTACACCGTCAACGTCTGGCTGCGAGGCATACTCCGAGACCATTATGGCCTTGCGGCCGAGCAAATGACATGGGTGACCAACGAAGCGGAAACCAACCAGTACGTCATTCCACGCGGCATCAATGTCATCGTGGTACCGGACAAGCCGATAGGCCAGTTGCTTGTCGACGGCGAAGTGGATGCAATCATGTCGCCAACCCCGCCGCCCGAGTTCCGGCGCGGCGACCCGAGAATCCGTCGCCTGTTTAGGAACGCGCGCAGCGAATCGGCGGCTTATTTCCGCAAGACCGGCATCTATCCGATCACGCACACGGTCGTGGTGCATCAGCAACTGGCGCGCGAAAAGCCCTGGGCGGCAGCCGAACTGGTGCGAGCTTTCCGGGCTTCGCAGGCGCTGTGCGACGCGTATTACCAGCAAGACCCGAAACGACTCAGTCTGCCGGGTGCGGCGTTCATCGTGGAAGAAGAGCGCCGCGACTATGGCGCCAATCCTTGGTCGCACGGGCTCGCCGGTAACCGCGAAACCGTCGAGACCTTCATCCGCTACGCGCACGAGCAAGGGTATATCGATCGGCCGATCCCGATCGAGGAGTTTTTCGCCGACGGTACACTGACCGTCTAGCCTTTCGGCCAAAGCGCACAGACGCCTGAGAATGGAAGTCCACATGATCGAGGCGGCCGGCGCCGCTTTCGTCGCGTTGATGGATCCGTTCCGGATCACGATGCTGTTCACCGGCGTTGTCATGGGGCTGGTGCTCGGAATTCTGCCCGGCATCGGGGGGCTTGCGGGCACCGCTTTGCTGTTGCCGTTCACCTTCAACATGGATCCCTACGCCGCAATGGCGCTGCTGCTCGGACTGGGCGCGACGACCGCGACCGGTGATCCGATTCCGGCAATCCTGTTCGGCGTGCCGGGCGGCGTCGGCTCGGCGGCGACGGTCCTCGACGGACTGCCGATGGCCAAGCGCGGCGAGGCGGGTCGTGCGTTGTCGGCAGCCTATATGTCGTCGTTGATGGGGGGTATATTCGGCGCGGCTCTGCTGGCCATCTGCATTCCGGTATTGCGCCCGATCATGCTCCACATCGGCTCTCCAGAGCTGCTCGCATTCGCGGTTCTTGGTATTTCAACGGTTGCAGTGCTTTCCGGCAATGCGCCCCTGCGCGGACTGGTCGCAGGTTGCCTGGGTCTGATGATCGCCATGGTCGGGTTATCGTTGCAGACCGCGACAGAACGCTGGACGCTCGAAACGCTTTATTTGTGGGAAGGCCTTCCTCTGGTGCCGATCGCGCTTGGGGTGTTCGCGCTACCGGAGCTCGCCGACCTGGCGATCAACCGGATGTCCATCGCTGCCGGCGCCAAACAGGTGCAGACCAGCTATGAAAGCATGTTGCAAGGCGCCCGGGACTGCTTCGATCACTGGTGGTTGGTCCTGCGCTGCTCGTGGATAGGAGCGTTTCTGGGTGCCGTCCCGGGACTCGGCGCGTCGATCATCGACTGGATCGCCTACGGACATGCGCTGCGCACCGAAAAGGGCGCCCAGGAGCACTTCGGCAAAGGCGACGTGCGCGGTGTCATCGCCGCTGAAAGCTCGAACAACGCCAAGGAGGGCGGCGCGCTGGTGCCGACGATCGCGTTCGGGGTACCGGGATCGGCGACCATGGCGATTCTCCTGGGCGCCTTCATGATCCACGGTCTTGTGCCGGGACCCGACATGCTCGGCAAGAATCTGAACGTCACCTATGCCATGGTCTGGTCGGTGGCCATCGCCAACGTGCTCGGCGCCGGGCTGTGCTACCTGTTCAGCAGCCAATTCGCCAAGGTCGCCACGTTGCGCTACACGCTGATATTGCCTTCGGTGCTGGGCATCATATTCATCGGCGCATTTCAGGGTTCCCGCCAGTGGGGCGATTTGTGGGTACTGCTCCTCTTCGGCGTGCTCGGCTGGACGATGAAACAATTGAAATGGCCTCGTCCACCGCTGATTCTCGGGGTCGTTCTCGGCGAGGCCGTCGAACGCTATCTGTTCATCTCGATCGAGGGTTTTGGCGCCGGCTGGCTGACTCGCCCGGTCGTCATCGTCGTTCTCGCGATCGCGGCGCTCGGCGTCATCCGGCCGTTCCTGCAGGACGTGCGCATCCACGGCGGTCTGAAGAAGATGCTGACCGGGTTCGGCGCGCCGAATTTCAGGCTTTCGCACCTGTTCCACCTGTTCCTGCTGCTGCTGCTCGGCACCATGGTATGGGACGCATTGGCCTGGAACTTCAGCGCCAAGATCGTGCCGCTGATCGTCGGTGGCGTGGGCTTCGCTTGTTGCGCGATCAGCCTGTTCAACGACGCCTGCCGTGCCCCGGAAGCGCAGGCCGATATCGGACTCGAGGCGGCCGCGCTACGCCGCGTCGAAAAGAAGATCCACATGGACATGGATTCGGGAACCGCGCATCTGCCTGTCCGCGTGGTCGTTCAGCGCGCCGCGCTGTTCTTCGGCTGGTTGCTCGCCTTTATGGGCTCGATGTGGGTCTTCGGGCTGATTCCGACGGTGCCGATCTTTGTCGTGGCGATCATGCGAATCGAAGGCAGGGAGCCCTGGAGGCTGGTGCTTGCACAGGCGGCCGGTCTGACCGTATTCGTCTGGGGACTTTTCGATCGTTTGCTGTCCATGCCTTGGCCACCGACGCTGATCGGCGCCTGGATTCCAGCGCTGAAGGGGATCATCCCGTCGATCTGACGAGGCGTGGCGCGTCCTCGGGCGTGCCGCCGACGAAACCCGCTGCACGCCCGGTCCACCGGCGTCATGCACCTGTCCATACCTCCCCGCTACTTCATCGGCGGCGTCACCACCTGCTTCACCTTTTCTACGATGCTTTTCGGGGTACGCGCGAATTCCCCCCACATCTTGTCGACGACTTCACCCGGCGCGGGCTGAATGTCGATATGCGTCTTCTTCGCGTCGGCGAGGAACGCGGGATCCTGCATCGTCGCCATGAACGCCTTGCGCAGGGCATCGACGCGGGCCTTCGGCACATCGGGCGGCAGCACGTAAGCCCGCCCGAGCGCCTGAACGCCGAAGATGAGGTTGAACAGCTTGCGTTGTTCGTCAGTCTTGATGAAGTCATCGACGTGGGGAATGCCACCCAGCTCGGCGCTGCGTTCACCGCTCAACTGGATGATCGGAAAGAACTCGCCCGACTGCACTTCCTGCCGCCAGAACGACTTGACGGTCGACCAGGGGAGCCCGCAGATACCAAATACTTCGCCGCGCTGCATTGCACTCTTTACGCTCGCCGAACCCTTGTACCCCGAGAGGATCTTGATCTTGGCGCCCAGCAGGTTCTTGACCGCCAGCGCCGACTTCATCAGCGGACCTGTGGCCCCCGTGGCGCCGAACACGGTTTCCTTCTTCTGCAAGTCTGCGAAGGTCTTGATGCCGGCCCCCTTGGATACGCCGCAGACCGCGACGCTCTTTTCCATGTTGCCGACCCACACCATCCTGGCGGTATCGAATTTCGCCCGCTTGTTGCCGAAAATCGGTTCGAGCGGCACGTTCTGCGTGAAAATCCCCATCACAGTGCCGTCTTTGGGCGCAATGTTGAATAGCCAGTTCGCCGAGACGACCCCGCTGGCTCCGGGCATGTTCTGCACCAGCATGTCCGGGTTGCCGGGAATATGCCGCCCCATGTGACGAATCACGACGCGGGAATAGACGTCGAATCCGGTGCCGGCTTGGTGACCGACGACGATGGTGACGGTCTTTCCCTTGTAGAAATCCGAGACCTCGTCGGCCATGGCGGCGTGCATGAGCGAAGTGGACGCTATGAAAGCGGCGATTGCGCCGCCAATCAGAGTTTTTCGTGACATTGAACCTCCTCCATTTCAATTCGCAGCCCGGCGAGCCTAAGCGCTGGCTCGGTGAGTGTCAATCAGGTGAGGCCGAGCCCCAATGCTCGAATCGCGTTCTGCTTCAGGATCAGGTCGTACGTCTCGGGTTTGAAACCGGCCTCGCGGAAGCTCGCGATCCACCGGTCCGGCGCGATCAGCGGATAGTCGGATCCGAACAGCAGCTTGGTCCTGAGTTGACCGTTGCCGTACTGCACGAGCTGGGGCGGGAAGTACTTCGGCAACCAGCCGGAAAGGTCGATGTAGACGTTGGGTTTGTGCAGGGCGATGGACAGGGCTTCGTCCTGCCATGGCCATGAAGGGTGCGCGATGATGATGGTCATGTCGGGGAAATCGACCGCGACGTCGTCGATATGCATCGGGTTCGAGTACTTCAGGCGCAGGCCGCCGCCGGCGCGCATACCCGTGCCGATGCCCGAATGCCCGCTGTGGAATATCGCCGGTAGCTTGTGCTCGGCGATCACCTCGTAGAGCTTGTAGGCCATCCGCTCGTTCGGAAAGAATCCCTGCGTAGTGGGATGAAACTTGAAGCCCTTGATGACGCCGCCCGCGATGAGTTCGCGCGCCTCGCGAACACCCATCCGGCCCTTGTGCGGGTCCACCGAGGCGAACGCGATCATCATGTCGCTGTTTTCCGCGGCCGCGTCGGCAACCTCCTGATTCGAGATTCGGCGGCTGCCGATTTCGTGCTCGGTGTCCACCGTGAACATCACCAGGCCGATCTTGCGCTCACGGTAGTAGGCGATCGTCTCGGCAATGCTCGGGCGTTTGCCGTCGACCTTGAAATACGCGTTCGCCGCCGCCTCGTAGGCCTGCCACACCTCGTCGCTCGGCTGGCGGCAAGACACCGTGGCGTGCGTGTGGACGTCGATCGCGATCAGTTCGTCAAGTTTCACGGCAGGTCTCCGAGGCGGGATGGATCGTATTGTATGGGGTCGCCGCGGTTCAGACGGCAACGATCAATCCGGCAGCGCTGCCGGCATAGACGGCGTCCACCAGCGCCGCTCGATTGGAAAGTACCGCGCGCTGGTTGATCGAACCCTTGTCGGTCATCTCGCCATGGTCGATTGACGGTCCCTCCGCCAGGAGCAGCAGACGTGTAACACGGTTGGAGCTGCCGGTCGCGCGCGCCGCGAAGTCGTCCAGCCGGCGCTTGAACTCGGCTCGGAGGGCCGGATGCACGATAACGTCGTCTTGGGCGATGCCCTCGCCTCCGACGAATGCCCGGCATGCGCCGCGGTCGGGGAACGCGAGGACCGCGAGCGCATCGCGCCCGGGCCCTGCGATCACCACGTCGTGCAGCAGCGGCGCGAAATGGTCGAGCGCCGCCGAGCGCAGCGGACCGAGGGCGACCCAGGTTCCGGTCGAGAGCTTGAAGTCCTCGGCAATGCGTCCGTCGAAGATCAGCCCCCGATTGACGTCCTTCGAATCGGCAAAACGCAGCGCGTCGCCGATGCAGTAGAAACCGTCCTCGTCGAACGCCCGGGCGGTAAGCTCCGGATCCCGCCAGTACCCCGGCGTGATATTCGGGCCGCGATAACGCGCCTCCCATTTGTCCTCGAACGGCACGAGCTTCATCTCCACGCCGCGCGCCGGGACGCCGACATTGCCCGCGCCTACCATGGTGTGGCCGGCCGCCATCGCGAACGGCGCGGTCTCCGTCGAGCCGAGTCCGCTCAGCACCAGGACGCGCTCGCCGCAGGTCCGGTACGCGATCTGATCCAGCGCGTCCCAGGTGTCCGGAGACATGCCCGCGCCCGCGTACCAGAGGAGCCCGAGATCCCGGAAGAAATTGCGTGCGAGCGCCGGATCGGCGTGCAGGTAGGGCAGCAGCGCCGCATAGCCCTTGGGCACGTTGAAATACCAGGTCGGAGACACTTCGCGCAGGTTGCGCACCGTGGCCTCGATCGCGCCGGGCAACGGCCTGCCATCGTCGATGTACAGGGTCCCGCCATGGTGCAGGACGAAGTTGAAATTGTGATTGCCGCCCGCGGTGTGGTTCCACGGGGACCAGTCGAGCACCACCGGAGGCGCATCATTGAGATAGGCGAAGTGGGCGCCGATCATCGCCACGTTGGAACAGATCATCCTCTGGGTGTTGATGACCGCCTTGGGCACGCCGGTCGAGCCGGAAGTAAACAGGAACTTCGCAATGGTTTCGGGCCCGATGCGCGCGTGCGCGCCGTCGACTTCGCTGCCCACTTCCGAACCGAGCAGTTGGGTGAAGGGCGTCGCCGGCCGGCCCTCGGGTGCGTTGTGCGACACCACGAGTTCCACGCCGCCCGGCAGCGCGGCGGCAATGGCGCGGGCAAAAGGCCCGGCGTCCTCGACGAAGACGAGGCCCGGGTCGAGCAGGCCGAATATGTGACGAAGCCTGCCAAAGTCAGCCGAAACGAGGGAGTACGCGGGCGATACCGGTGCATAGGGGATGCCCGAGTACAGGGCCGCGGTGCCCAGCAGCGCGTGATCGATGCTGTTGCCCGAAAGAATGACCACCGGCCGCTCGGCCGACAGGCCCCTGGCGCGCAGCGCCGCCGCTATGCGCCGCACCGTGTCGCGCGCCTCGCCGTAGCAAAGGCGCCGCCAGCCGCCGAGCGCGTCGCGGGCTGCAAGCCACACCCGATCGGGCGCGGTGCGCGACCAATGCTCCAGCCGATCGGTGATGCGCACGGGGTAATCGCCCAGAGGGGCGAGATTGCTTACGCGAAGCGAACCGTCTGCGCACTGTTCGACGGCGGCGCGGCACTCACCCAGGCGCACCGGCCGGATCGGAATGGGGTTGCCGGATGAATTTGTCACCGGCGCGCTTCTCATCCCATCGTGTTGGGAAGCCATAGCGATATCTGCGGAAACGCGATGATCAGCGTCATGATGACGACCTCGCAGGCGAGGAACCAGAGGCAGCCGCGGAAAATGTCGTGCAGCGGGACGCTCTCGCCGACGACGGCGTCGACGACGTAGACATTGAATCCGACCGGCGGCGGCTGCATCGGCACATTATAATTTCAGCGACAAGATTCGAGGGAAAGCAAACTGATGAGTGCGGTGCGCAACGTGCTTTTCATCATGTGTGATCAGTTGCGCGCCGATCATCTTTCATGCTACGGCCATCCCGCGCTGGAGACGCCGAATATCGACGCGCTCGCCGCGCGTGGGGTGAAGTTCGACCGCGCCTACGCCTCCTCGCCGGTCTGCGGGCCTTCGCGCATGTCCTTCTACACCGGGCGTTCGGTGACCAGCCACGGCGCGACCTGGAACCGCGTGCCGCTGTCGCTGCGCGAGCTGACACTAGGCGACTATCTCGCTGCGGCCGGCCGCCGGGCGGTTCTGGCGGGCAAGACCCACGTGCTTGCGGACTTGCATGGATTCGAGCGTTTCGGCATTGAGCTGGAATCGGAGCGCGGCCTGCTCATGCGCGAAGGCGGTTTCGTCCCGATCGACCGCTATGACGGCCATTCCCCGCCCGGGAGCGAAAGCGGATACCCCGCCTACCTGAGAGAGCGCGGCTATGTGAGTGACGATCCGTGGACCGATTTCGTGATCGCCACCGAGGATGATCGAGGCAGGATCTACAGCGGCTGGCAGATGCGCAACGTCCACCTTCCGGCACGGGTGAAGGAGGAGGACTCGGAAACCGCCTACATGACGCGCAAGGCGATCGAGTTCATACGCGGGCGGGGAAACGAACCGTGGGTGCTGCACCTGTCTCTGGTGAAGCCCCATTGGCCTTACGTGGCGCCGGCGCCCTACCACGCGTTGTACGCGCCGGGCGATGCGCTGCCCGTCAGACGCTCAGCCGTCGAACGCGAGCGGCCGCATCCGGTGCACGGCGCATTTCAGCAACATCAGTGGTGCCGCAGTTTTGCGCGCGACGAGGTGATCGAGCGCGTGCGGCCGGTCTACATGGGATTGGTAAAGCAGGTGGACGACCACATCGGCAGGCTGGTCGGCGCGCTCGAGCAGCTCGGACGGTTCGAGGACACGCTGGTCATCTTCACTTCCGACCACGGCGAGTTCGGCGGCGATCACTGGCTCGGCGAGAAGGAACTCTTCTTCGAGGAGGCTGCGCGAATTCCGCTGGTGCTGGTCGACCCCGACGCGCGCGCCGATGCGACCCGTGGGAGCACCGACATGCGCTTTGTCGAAGCAATCGACGTGCTTCCCACGATACTCGACGCGCTGGGCGTACCGGGAGCGCACCACCTGGTCGAAGGCCGCTCGCTGCTGCCGCTCGCGCGCTCAGCCGATCCCGGACGCTGGCGTGATCTGGTGGTATCGGAACTGGACTATTCGTTCAACGAGGCGCGCCGGCTGCTGGGGCGGCACCCCGGCGATTGCCACGGCTGGATGGTGCGCACGGAACGCTGGAAATACATCCACTGGCAGGGATTCCGGCCGCAGCTATTCGACCTCGAGCACGATCCGTACGAGTTCATCGATCTGGGCGGGGACACGCGCTGTGAACCGCAACTGCGCGGGATGCGCGAACGCCTGCTGCAGTGGATGAGCGAGAGAAAGCTGCGCACGACATTGAGCGACGAAGAGGTCGAGGCGGGCACCAACGCCGCCGCGAAGCACGGCATCCATATCGGCGTTTGGTAGGCGGGCAGGCGCGCGGCCGCGCGCGCCGGATTGCGAATCAGCCGGTCAATTGCCGCGGAATCCTGAAGCCTTGATCACCGGCCCCCACTGGTCGTAATCGGCCTTCATGATGCGGGCCAGTTCGGCCGGTCCGTATCCGGTCGGCTCGAGCCCGATCTGTGCCAGGCGCTTGTTGACCGCGTCATCGTGGATCGCGGCGATTGCCGCCTTTGACAGCCGCGCGATCGTGGCTTGCGAAATCCCGGCGGGAGCGAACATGGCGTACCACGGAATGGCGGACATTTCGTATCCCGCTTCCTTGAACGTTGCCACGTCGGGAAACGCCGCGGCCCGCTTGTCCCCGGACACCACGAGCAGCCTCGCCTTGCCTGCCCTGGCGATCGACCCGATGTCCGCGGCAACAGTGCTCGCCGCCGCGATCTCCCCGGCTGCGAGCGCATGCAGCACGTTCGCCGACCCCTTGTACGGAACGTGGGTCAGCTCGATACCGGCGGTCCGGGCGAACATCACGCCAAGGAAATGCGGAATGCTGCCGGCCGCCGCAGACGCATAAAAGCCCCATTTGGTGTCCTTCTTCACGAGCGCCACATATTCGGCCAATGTCTTCGCTGGCACTTTGGCCGAGACGCCGAACCCGAGCTGGAAATTCGACAGATGCGCGACCGGCACGAAGTCTTTGAAGGGGTCGTAGCGCAGGTTGCCGAACGAGTGCGGGAAGATCGACATCGTTGCGACCGGCGTGATGAGCAAGGTACTGCCGTCCGGCGTGGCTGCTTTGACGAGTTCGTTAGCGATGCGTCCGCCGGCGCCTGGCTTGTTCTCTACGATCACCGGCTGGGCGAGGGACTGGCGCATGTGGTCGGCGACGACGCGCGACAGGATATCGCTTGCCGCGCCGGCGGGATAGCCGAGCATGATCTTGATGGTGCCCTGCTGCGCCCGGACGTTGAATGAAAGCGTGGTTGCCGCTATCGCCGCCAGAGCGAACAGCGTACGTGTGGTCTTCATCGCGTCCCCCCCTCGTGAAAGCGTGACCCAATCGTAACACCAGTGAGGGTCGTTCCGGAACCGGTCGCGCCGGCGCGGCGCGCGAACCCCGGAAGACCGTGTGCAAACTGGCCATCGGCCCGTCCGGCGGGTAATCTGAAGCCGTGCGCGAGGGGAAGAGCGCGATACCGGCTAACCGGTCCAATGAGTTCCGGCACAGGCCGAATTTCAACCACTGGAGAAGAGCATGTCAGAGATCAAGGCAAGCGCGGGCAAGTCCGGGAGTGCGGAACCCTGGGGCAACAACGTCCTGGTCGAATTCGAGGACGGCATCGCGTGGGTATACCTGAACCGTCCCGATAAGCGTAACGCGATGAGTCCCGCGCTTTGCAGCGAAATGGTCTCCGTCCTGGACGCGCTGGAGACCGATTCCCGCTGTGGCGTGCTGGTGCTGACCGGAAATGGCGAGGCGTTCTCGGCCGGAATGGACCTGAAGGAGTACTTCCGCGAAACCGACGGCGGGCAGCACGTCGACAAGATGCGCGTCTACCGTACTGCCAGCCAGTTTCACTGGCGCATACTGATGCAGTACTACAAGCCGACGATCGCCATGGTCAACGGCTGGTGCTTCGGCGGCGCGTTCACGCCGCTGATCTCGTGCGACCTCGCGATCGCCGCCGAAGACGCGGTGTTCGGGGTGTCCGAGATCAACTGGGGGATCATCCCAGGCGGCAACGTCACCAAGTCGCTGTTCAGCGTCATGGGCCGGCGCGATGCCCTGTACTACATCATGACGGGGCAGACGTTCACCGGCGCCAAGGCCGCGCAGATGGGAATCGTCAACGAGGCCGTTCCCAGAGACCGGCTGCGCAGTCGCACCAAGGAGATCGCGCTCGTGCTGCTCGAAAAGAATCCGACGGTGTTGCGGCAGGCGAAGGTGGCGGCCAAGTACATCGAGGAGATGTCATGGGATCTCGCGAACGACTACCTCACCGCGAAGAACGAGCAGGCCATACTCATCGATCCCGAACGCGGTCGTGAAAAAGGACTGCAGGGGTTTCTCGACGACAAGCGCTACCGCCCGGGGCTGGAGAACTACCGCAAGGACGGCTGATCGCCCGACGGCCTGAGCGCCGCCGCACTACCCGCCGACGTGAAACGGCCCGCGCGGCGCCGTGTGCAGGCTCTCGGCGCCGTCCCGGGTAACCACGAAGTCAGTGTAGGTGCCACGGACGTCGATTCCGATTTTCGACGTCATCTGCTTTCTCCGGTGGTAAATATCGCGCGGAACATGTTGTCATATGGCCTGGACGGCTTTGCGCGCTGCGGGCGCAATGGCCGTTCTTGGCATACGGTGGAGAAGAAGCCTACGCGTCGCGCACCTCGAGAACCACCGCCATCGCGGTGTCCCCGGCGGCACAGCCGGTGAATAGCCCGCAACCGCCGCCGCGCATGGCGAGCTCCTCGATCAACTCGATGATCGCGCGCGTTCCCATGGGCGCCTGCGGGTGGCCCCAGACCAGCGAGCAGCCATAGTTGTTCATGGTCATGCGATCGACGCCGGTCTGGCGCGAGAAGTAAACGTCGTTCACCGCGAAAGGGTTGTGTGTCTTGATTGCTGCCAGGTCGCCGAATGTGCGACCTGCCTGTTCAAGGGCGCGCCATGCGGCAGGTACCGCGGCCTCGGGCATGTGCGCAAGCGCCGCGCGGGCCAAGCCGAATCCCAGCAGCCGTATCGCGATTTTCGAATTTGCCGACAATTCCCGCGCCTTGTCACGGCTGGTGAGCACGATGGCCGCATTGCCGTCCGCCGGATGGGTCTGGCCGCCGAACGTGACCGTACCGCCTTCGATGACCGGCTTCAATTTCGCCAGACCCTCCGGCGTCGACGTCGATATGCCTTCGTCGCCCTCCAGCGTGGCGATCGACTTTCTTAAATTCGGTGCCGGCACGTCGAACGGCAGGGTCATGAAGCGCTTGAGAAAGGCCGAGCCATCCTTGAGCGAGTCGCGGTACTGCTGTTCGCGGCGCAGCACCACCTCATGCTGTTCGGCCGTCGTGATGCCGTGCATGGCCGCGACATTCTCGGCGGTCTTCAGCATGGAATGGCCGCCCTGCGGGTCGCAGCCGAAGTTGTCCATCACCCAATCCTCGGCCACGCCGGTGCCACCGGGGCCGCGCGGGTTGGGATAGTACAGGTGCGGCCCGTTCGAGGTCCGGTCGCAGGTAACCACGAGCGTGGTACCTGCCATGCCCACTTCGATTTCCTGGGCCCCTGCGAGCAGTGTGCGAACGCCGGTGGCACAGGCCTGCATCAGCGTCGGGCCGCCCGCCTGTCCCGCGCCGATCATGCCCATCAGCCAAGGCAGACCATAGAAGGAATATTTATGCGGCACCGAAAAGCCGAGTACGCCGTAGTCGAAACACTTCGGATCGATATTGCGTTTCGCCAGTTCCTGCCGCGCGACGTGCGCGGCAAATTCGATGCTGTGCAGATTGGCGAAGCTGCCCTGCCAGCGGGTGAAGGGCGTGCTCCAGTAGGCCCCATAGGGGATTTCAGCTTTGTAAATCATTTCGGTTTGCTCCTAGTAGAGAGGGCCAGCGTCGCCGTGCCCGATTGAATAGTCTCGCCCTTGCAGTTCTGCGCGGCGATTACCAGGCCGACCAGTTTTCGCCGGCTTCCTCGCGCTTGCCGGCAATCTTGCCGACGCAGGTGATGACATCGCCGGGAAACGCCATGCCGACGAAACGAAGCGTCTCCCCAAACGGTATTCAGCCCGACGGCACGGAGAATTATCGAGTAACTACTGGGCAATCTACGCCGCGGCAGTATCGAAGGCAACACACCGTCCGGGGCTCCCGTCAGGGACCCCGGGGTTCGTAGCAGTAACGTCCGGCGATGTCGGGTGTGGTAAGTCAACGCGCCCGCCGCGCTCGTACCGCATTCCAAGCGCCAGTCCCGCAGGCGGCGGTCGAGCAGCCTTCCCGCCATCGTGCCTGGCGCCAAGATGCCGAGATAGCACAATATGCGCCCGATGACCTGGGTCAGAGAATTCGATAACTGTTACGATACGGTGGTCCGTGCATAGGAAAAAGCGAATCGGACGAGGACAGCGAATGACGGGAAATCGGCACATCGCCATCACCACAGAGGATCTGCTCGTCGCGGGCGGGCCGACGAAACGAGCATCTGGGGCCAAGGAGGTCGCTCACGGCAACGAGGAACCGGCGCGCGAGACCTATCTCACTGATGGCTGTATCGAGCCCGCGGTGGCGTGCTGCAAGCGTACCGCGCCGAACCCTGAACCGCGTCGCCAGGGCTATGGGCTCGACCGTCTCGGCGCGCAGGTCAAAGACACGGACGCGGCGCAAGCGCGGGCGATGAACATCGGCGCCGCGACCCGGCCGCCGGCCAGGGTGGATCTCGCGAATCTCAGCGGTCGTATCTTCTTCGAGAGGGAATGCGTCCTCGCCGGGGTGCAGTTCGATCTTCCGGACAAGATCCTGCAGGTCGCGTCTGCATGAACGAAATCGCCCTCGAAGCCACCGGCATCAAGAAGGTCTACACGAAGAACGGCCGGTCGCTCGAAATCCTCGATGTGCCGAGCTTCCGCGTTCGCGAGCGGGAGTTCATCACCGTTATCGGCCCGAGCGGCTGCGGCAAGAGCACCTTCCTGCACATCATGGGGGGATTCATCGAGGCCCAGGCGGGCAGCATCCAGATCTACGGCAAGAAGGTCGATGGTCCGGGGCCCGACCGCGGCATGATGTTCCAGGAGTTCGCACTGTTTCCCTGGCGCACGGTGGCCGGAAACGTCGCGTGGGGCCTGGAAGCCCAGGGCGTGGCAAGAGCCCGGATTGACGAGGTCGTGCTCGAGCAACTCGACATGACCGGCCTCAGGGACTTCGCGCATCACTACCCGGCCGAACTCTCGGGCGGAATGAAGCAGCGCGTCGCGCTGGCGCGGGTGCTCGCGTTCGATCCCAAGGTGCTGCTGATGGACGAGCCGTTCGGCGCGCTCGACGCCCAGACGCGCGAGGCGATGCAGGATGAACTCATGCGTCTGTGGGAGCGTACGCACAAGACCATCGTGTTCGTCACCCACGACATCGAGGAGGCGGTATACCTCGGCGACCGCGTCGTCGTGCTGACCGCGCGGCCCGGGCGCATCCGGGAAGTAGTACAGATCGACCTGCCTCGGCCGCGCACACTGGAGGTCAAGAAGTCGATACGCTGCCACGAGTATCGCAACTACATCTGGGACCTGATCCGCAGCGAATCGGCACGCTAGGCGGTCTTTGCCAAAAGCGCGATGTTGCCTTGCAGATCCGGTGGGGCGAGAGATGCGTGGAGTCGACCATCGGGTCGAACGAGCCATCATGGTGCACGCGCGGACGACGATATCGGTCAAAGCAAGACCGCGAGCCGAAAGGGTTCCGCTGTGTGCCGACGGCTCGCGGAGCGCGTCGGGACGCGCGCTCGCGTTGACACACACGACGGCTGGCGTCGATACTTTTCAATTCGGGCACATTCCCAAGCACAGGGGCACAGCATGGAAATCGCGTCGCAGGAAGTGCGGAAGATGGCGGCCGTCGAACCGGGACCAAGCCTGCGGAGCTGGATCGCGCAGTTAGAGGCGTGCGGCCAGCTGCGGCGAGTTCGCGCAGAAGTCGACTGGAACCTCGAGATCGGCGCGGTCACGCGCGTCAACCTCGGACTCGGCGGGCCGGCATTGCTGTTCGAAAACATCCGGGGCTACCACGACACGCGCTGCACCCGGTTGATGACCTCGGGGCTCGGCAACCGGACCCAGATGTGTCTGCTATTGGGCTTGGAGGCGTGCACGTCCGACAGGGCCATCGTGCGCCACCTCAAGGACACCTACCGCAGGGGCGTGCCGCCGGTACTGGTCGACGACGGGCCGGTCATGCGCCACGTCATCAAGGGCAACGACATCGACCTCGATCAGTTCCCGGTGCCGAAGTGGCACCATCTCGACGGCGGACGTTACATCGACACGTTCTGCGGCGTGGTGACCAAGGACCCCGAGACCGGTCAAACCAACATTGGCCTGTACCGCGGCCAGTTGCTGGACCGCAATCACGTCGGCAAGCTGATGATCGCGACCCAACACTGGGGCACGCACTTCGCCCGGGCGAGGGCGCAGGCGAGGCCGATGCCGGTCGCGGTCGTACACGGCTGGCACGACGCGCTGCCTTTCTGCGCCGGCAGCCCGTTCCCGAAGAACGTGTCCGAGTACGACATGATGGGCGCGATCCTCGGCACCCCCGTCGAGCTGGTTCGATGCGCGACGGTGGACCTGGAGGTACCCGCCAACGCGGAGATCGTGGTCGAAGGCTACGTGCATCCGGATGCCGACGGGTGGCAGATGGAGGGACCGTTCGCCGAGTATCCGGGCTACGCCGGCGGCACGCCCTCGCCCAAGCCGGTGCTCGAGGTGACGTGCATCGCGTATCGCGACGATCCGATCCTGCGCGGCACGCTGGAAGGGGCGCGGCCGGGCTTCCCGAGCGAGGATTCGATCCTGTGCGCCTATTCATGGTCGGCGATCGCCTGGAACATTCTGGAGGACTCCGGCGTCGGCGGCGTGACCGACGTTTGGATGCCGCCGGTCTCCACTGGCACCAACATCGTGGTGCAGATCCAGAAGCGCTACCGCGGCCATGCCCAGCAGATCGCCAATGCGCTCTGGGGCACCGGCGCCGGCCAGTGGTTCTTCAAGAACGTCATGGTGGTCGAGGAGGACATCGATATCCGCGATCCGATAGCGCTTGACTGGGCCTTCGCCTTCCGGGTTAACGCGGGCGAGGGCCAGCTGCTCACTTTCGGCCCGACTTTCGGCTCGGTGCTCGACCCGTCCACACCGCGGTCGAAAGCCAATCCCGCGAAGTACGGCACGGGCTGCTGGACGCGCGTGTTGATCGACGCCACACGCAACTGGGAATTCGATCCCAACCCGGCGTGGGGCAACCGCCGCTATCCTCCGGTCAACACGCTCGAGCCGGAGCTCGAGGAGCGGATCAAGGCGCGCTGGAGCGAGTACGGGATCGGCATCGACTACCTGTCCGAGGCACAGCGCGAACTGCTCACTTTCCGCGAACTGAAGCAGCGATTCAGCGAGATCTGAAGTGGGTTACCGGGACCTGCGGGATTTTCTGGTCGCACTCGAGGGCCGCGGCAGGCTGCGCCGTATCGCGCAGCCGGTTGATCGCTCATGGGAACTCGCCTGCATCGCGCGATGGCTGTACCAGGCGGTACCGGAGCGAGAACGCTTCGGACTGCTGTTCGAGAACGCCGGCGCGATGCCTGTCGTGACGGCGGCAATAGGCGCCTCGCGCGAGACGTACGCACTCGCGCTCGACACCACACCCGAGGGCATCATCCCCGCGTGGGTCCGGGCACTCTCGCACCCGATCCCTCCCGTGCGCGTGGCGCAGGCTCCCTGCCAGGAGATCGTGCTGACTGGCCGCTCCGCAAGCCTCGACCTGCTCCCCATCCCGATATGGACGCCGGGCAAGGATGTCGCTCCCTACCTCACCACGCTGACCATCACCCGGGACGCCGACGCCGGCTTTCAGAACTGCGCGGTGTACCGCAGCATGGTGCTCGACGAGCGGCGCGTCGTCGTCAACCTGAATCCCGGCCGCCACGGCTGGCGCTGTGTCGAATCGTATCTGCGCCGCGGCCTGCCGGCGCCCATTACGTGGGTGATCGCGACCGAACCCGCGGTGCACTGTGCCGCCGTCGCCAACGTGCCCTATGGCGTCGACGAAGTCTCGATCGCCGGCGGCCTCAAGGGCACCCCGGTGGAAACGGTCAAGGCGCGCACCATCGATCTCGCGGTACCCGCGCACGCCGAGATCGTCATCGAGGGCGAGATCCGACCGGACGATCGCGCGCGTGAAGGTCCGTTCGGCGAGTTCGCGGGATATATGAGCCAGGCGGTCGAGCGGCCGGTCGCGACCATCACCGCCATCACGCACCGCCGCGACCCGCTCTATTACGGCTACATCAGCCAGTTTCCCCCGAGCGAAAGCACCACCCTTCAGAGCCTCGGGAACTGTGGTCTGGTGCTCAAGCAGCTGCACGATCTCGGCCACGCCAGCGTGCGCGACGTGCACATAGACCTCACCTACGGCGGCTTGCTCGCACACGGTGTGATCGCCATGCGGCCGCAGTACCCGGGCCATGCGCGCCAAATCGGACGCATCGTCGCCGACACCACACTGCTAAAGCGGGTGACGGTCGTGGACGAGGACATAGACATCCGCGATGCACAGCATCTCGACTGGGCGCTGAACGCCCGCTACGATCCGGCGCGCGATACCGTCCTAGTGTCCGGCACTTTCAGTCCGGCGGACATGGATCCGGCCGTGCGGAGTGAGGGCCGCGAAGCGGCGGGCAGCAAGATCGTGATCGACGCGACGGAGAAATCGGGCGCGCCGCCGTTCTCGCTGCCTTCGCGCGAGTTGATGGATAAGGCGCTGGAGAGCTGGCGCGCGGCGGGCCTGCCACCTATCGAGGTGCCGCGCCGCGTGGATCTCGCGCTCGCGCGCAAGAAGTAACACCAGTCACCGGACGCACCGCCGCCGCCGCGCGCCGCCGATCGGGATCCGATCCGCGGCTAATCGGGCAGGCGATGCGCGCCAGGAGGATGCCCCCTGGCGGCTTCGAGTTAGCGCGGCAGATAGCTCAGGTCGACCATGTCCTCGACCTTCACCGACTTCTCCAACCATCCCAGCTTGCCCTGCATGAATACGGCGAGCTTCTTCAGGCTCTCGACGTCGACGCGTGCGCCGGGATCGCGCTTCCAGTCGGAATTCTTCAGGTAGACGGCGAGCGGCGTGCGCACGAAGCCGGCCTTATGGAGATCGGTCTTCGCCTGCCGGGTGTTCTGCAGGTAATACTTGGTGACGGCGACGTAATCGGCGAGAAACGCGCGCACGGCGTCGGGGTGGGCCTTGAGGAATTTCTCGCCGAACCAGATGTCAAGCAGCTCGTGATCGTATCCCACCGCTTCGACGGCGGTGAACAGCTTGCGCAGTCCGCCTTTTGCGACTTCGGCGGAATAGAACGGTTCGACGAACGTGCCGGCATCGACCTTGCCGCTGCGCACCGCCTCGCCCATCGCGGGGAATCCCAGCGGAACCACCTTGGTGTCGACGTCGGGCGTCAGGCCCGCGTTCAGCAGCCCGGCGCGTGCCCACAGGTCCGTTGCGGTCTTGATGCCGACCACGCCTAAGGTGCGCCCCTTGAGGTCCTTGACCGACTTGACCGGCCCGCCGTCCTTTGCCATGTACGTGGTGCTGAAGTGCTCGCTTCCGGCGGCTTCCAGGCAGATGCTGGCCAGGATCTTCATGTCGACGCCCTGCGATCGCGCGAAGATCACCGCTAGGCCGGGCGCCGTTCCGCCATCGAGTTCGCCCGCCAGGTAGGCCTGGAACCGCTGCGGATTGGCCCGGAACAGAATCTGCTTGAGCTGATATTTCTTGCCCTGGTTCGGGGCGAGGTCCGGGCGCGCGCTCATGAGCCAGACCTGTTCCTCCGCCGCGAATCCGCGACCGAACCGGATCAGGGGCGGATCAGCCGCATCGGCGATGGGGACGTAGAGCATCGCCCCGGCGAGCACTGCGGTCAGCAAATATCGAATTGTATTCATCGTTTTCCCCTCCTTTTTTTGATCAGACGTAAAACGTATCGAGTTTTTCCCAGTATACCAATCGGCCACGCAGCGCGACGAGCGCACGGTCGAGTACATACCCGAGGAGCGCGATGGCCAACACCACGGCGAGCATGCGGTCCGTTTGCAGCGAGGCAAGCGCGTAGATCACGCGGTAGCCCAACCCGTCGGCGGAACTGATCATCTCGGTGATGATCACCACGATCATCGCCACCGGCAGCGCGACGCGCAAGCCCGCAAAAATGTATGGCACCGTGGCGGGAACCACGACCCGTCCAAAGATGCGCACGCGGGAAGCGCCCATGTTCTGCGCCGACCAGATCAGCACGGGACTGACGTTGCGCGCGCCCTGGCAGGTGATGATCACGATCGGGTAAAGGCATTCCAGGAAGACCAGGGCGACCTTGGAAAGGCTGCCGATCCCGAATACGAAGATGAAGATCGGGAATAACGCGAGCTTCGGGACCGCGTAGGTTCCGGAGAAGGCCGGATCGAGCAGCGCCGCGGCCAGCGCCGAGCGTCCCATCAGAATGCCGATGACCACACCGACGACCGCCGCCAGGGCGAACCCGCCGAGCGCCCGGTAGAGCGACACCCATGTTTCATGGAGTCCGTCGGCACCGGCAACGAATCTGATGAATTCATCGGCGATCTTGGCGAGCGACGGAAACAGCAGCGGATTCCACCAACCGCTGCGCGCGGCCAATTCCCAGGCGAGCAAAACCGATCCGAACAGCATGAACGAGCGCAGAGACTTCACGCGCCGGTCTCCTGCCATGCCAGGGCGCGCCGGCGGCACAGCTGCAACAATTGGTCGCCCGCGTACCCCAGGGTCGCGATAGTCAGTAGTGAGACGTACATCAGGTCGAAGCGCAGGCTGTTCTCTGCCTCCTGAATAAGGAATCCCAGCCCGGAGCGGGCGTTGATCATCTCGGTGGCGAACATTACGATGAATGAAAGTGCCAGCGACACCCGCAGCCCCGCAAAGACCAGCGGCAGCGCGCTTGGCACCACTACCCGGCCGAAGATACGCCATTTCCCCGCACCCATGTTGAGCCCGGACCAGACGAGTATTCGCGGGGTGCCCTTAGCACCGTAGTAGGCATTGATGAACGTGGGGTAAAAGCACGCCAACGCGATGATCAGAATCTTGGAAACGTCGCCGATGCCGAACCAGAGCATGAACAGCGGCAGCATGACGATCTTCGGCACCGGGTACGTCGTAAACACCGCCGGGCTCAGCATCTGGTCAAACCAGCGCGCCGTGCCGGCTGCCAGACCGAGGGCGATACCGAGCGCGGAGCCGATGGCGAACCCGGGCAGCGCGCGCAGCAAGCTGGCGACGATGTGCCCGTAGAGCTCGCGCGTGCCGAGCGCCGCGATGAAGTGCCGCAGGATCTCGACCGGGCCGAGTGCGTAGTCGGGGAGACCACGAATCCAAAAGATCTGCCAGATCGCCAGAACCGCGATGAGCAGGCCGACCCGCGCGATCGTCATCCTTAAGCCGTCCATTACCCGCGCCGGATGTGTCGTGTCATCGGATTGTCGTCCCTTCCCCGTTGGGCGGTCGAAATTGCGCGCTGATCCGGTTCTTGCGTAGTGAGCGCAACTGTGCGTCGTAGGCCGCGACCGGCAACCTTACTCGCGCCCGATCGCGGCGGCATGCAGGGAGCGAAGCACGGATCGGAGCAACAGCCGCTGTCGCGCGCGTGCCGAGCAAACGCGCGCCGGCGTCGCGGGCAAGTCAAACCTGTCGCGGTCCGGCGGGGCAGCAACTCGTCTAACATGACTCCTCTCGCTCAGAAAACGCGCCTGAGCGGATGTGCCGGGAGTGCGCCGATCAAGCAGGAGGGCGTCCAGCTTGCCCCGCAATGCACACCGTTTCAGGTCTTCCCCAGCGTTCCACGCAGAATTCGCTCGCCCGTGAGCGGCAACTTGAACAAGCGCACGCCGGCGGCATGCTTGACGGCGTTGCCGATGGCGGCCGGCACGGGCACGAGACAGATCTCGCCCACACCCTTGGCGCCGAACGGCCCGTCCGCGTCGTGAGACTCGACTATGATGGAGTGGACCTCGTAGGGCACCTCGCAAGTCGTCGGAATCTTGTAGTCCATGAGGGTGGGATTGGCCAGACGCGCGCCGTCCCAGACCATTTCTTCCACCAGCGCGAATCCTATGCCCTGCGCGATCCCTCCTTCGATCTGCCCTTCGACCAGCAGCGGGTTGATGGCGCGGCCGACGTCGCACGCCGACCATACTCGCTTGACCTGCGCTGCGCCGGTGACCTCGTCCACTTCCACGTCGACCACGGCCGCGCTGAAGCTGTATGCGCCGATACGCGGAAACGGCAGCCCGAGCGCTGCGGCGCGCTTCGGATCGACGGTGGGCTGGTCATACACCCAAGTATGGCTGCCGATGATCGGACCACCTGCGAACCAGTGTGAGCGCTTGGCGATCTCGAAGAAACCGATTTTCTTCTCCGGAACGCCTTTCACCGCAACGGCACCGCCGGCGACCAGTTCAAGATCCTCGACCGCGCACTCGAGCATTTCGGAGGCCTGCCGCTTGAGCTGCTTCTCCACCTCGGCGGCGGCGCCGACGACCGCGCGCCCTGTCATGAACGTGACCCGGCTCGCGGTGGTGCCCCAATTGAACGGCGAGCCGTCGGTGTCCGGGCTGACGAAGGCGACGTTTTCCAGCGGAATCTTGAGCGCCTCGGCGCATATCTGCGAGAGCACGGTGTCGGAACCCTGGCCGATGTCGTTAGCGCCCACGTTCAGCACCACCGTGCCGTCCTCGAGCATGCGCACGATCGCGCCGGAGGCGAGCAGCCCGCTTATATGCCCGCAGAGCGCGAAACCCAGCGCGCGCTTCTTCCCGGGCGCGGAAGGCGACGGCGCGCCGCCTTTGCACCATTGGTCCCAGCCGGAGGCATCGCGCGCGCGCTCGACACATTCCCTGAGCCCGTTCGACGACAGGATCTGTCCGCCGAGCGCGCGGTCGTCGCCGCGAAGAATGTTCTTCAGCCTCAGCTCTATCGGGTCCACGCCGAGTGCCTCGGCGATGTCGTCTATCTGCGACTCCCCGGCGAAGCTCACCTGCGGATTGCCGAAGCCGCGAAATGCACCGAAGCGAAGCTTGTTGGTGTAGACGAGCCGGCCGTGGCAGCGTACATGGGGAAACCGGTACGGACCGCGCGCGCACAACAGGCTGTAGCCGAGCACGCCGGGGGAATCGTCTGCGAACGCGCCGCAGTCGAGCAGCACCTCGACTTCGCGCGCGACGAAGGTGCCGTCGCGCTTGACCCCGGTCTTGACGCGGATCTTGAACGGATGGCGCGCGCGCACCATCTCGAAATCTTCTTCGCGCGTGAGGACGAGCTTCACCGCGCGCCCGGCCTTGAGCGCGAGCGCCGCGACGATCGGCTGCACATGCGGCTCCATCTTGTTGCCGAACGCCCCGCCGATCCTCGGCGTCAAACAGCGGATTCGCGTCATCGGCAGGCCGAGCGCCTCGGCGACGCAGGCCTGCACCCTGAACACCGACTGGTTGGCCGACCAGATCGTCAGGCGCCCCTGCGGATCAAGCTCCGCGAGCGCGCCGCAGGGCTCGATCGCGACGTGCGCCTGCGCCTGGGTCTCGAAGTGATGCTCGAACACGCGGTCCGACTCGCCGAAGCCCCGATGGACGTCGCCCTCGGCGAACTCGGTGCGGGAGCACAGATTGCCCCGGCTGCCGGCGTCTAGGACCTTGAAGTACCCCTCGACCCCCTCGTGGATATGCACGCCGGAGGCGAGCGCCTCCTCCGGCGTCAGCAGCGCCGGCAGTTCCTCGAATTCGACGCGGATCGCCTGCACGGCGGCGCGCGCGATCTCCTCGGTGTCGGCCGCCACCGCCGCAACCGGCTCACCGACGTAGCGCACCTTGCCCTTCGCCAGCGCGTGCTCGTCCTTGATGAACGCACCCATGCGGTTGGGCTCGGCAAAGTCCTCCCCGGTGACGATCGCGCGCACGCCGGGCATGGCAATCGCCTCGGCTAGGTTGTAGCCGCGGATGCGCGCGTGCGCGAACGGGCTTTGCAGAATCGCGCCGTGCAGCATCCCCGGCCGGTACAGATCGGCGATGTATTGAGAGCGGCCTTCGACCTTCTCGCGCGACTCGATGCGCGGAATGCGCCTGCCGACCGATTCGAACTGCGCGCTCATGGGTGCAGCCTCTGCGCGGCCTTGCGCACCGCGTCGATGATCCTGTTATAACCGGTGCAGCGGCACAGGTTCCCCGACATGCCTTGTTGCACGTCCTCGATGCTTGGCCTGGAATTCTGCGCGAGCAGTGCGCGCGCCGCGATCAACTGACCCGGTGTGCAGAAACCGCATTGCAGCGCCGCCGCCTCGATGAAGGCGTCCTGCAGGGCCGCGATCGCCGGATCGGCGCCCGCGCCCTCGATCGTCAATACCGATTGCCCCTCGCAGTTGGCGGTGAGCGAGAGGCAGGCGCGCACGGCCATCCCATCGACCATCACCGTGCAGGCGCCGCACACGCCCTGGTTGCAGCCGCGCTTGGCGCCGGTGAGTTGCAGCCGATCGCGCAGCGACGTGAGCAACGTCTCGGTAAGCGGCACCTCAAGGACGATCGGGCTGTCGTTGACCGTGATCCTGACTTCAAGGGTATCGTTCATCACGTCGCTCCGCCGCGCACGCGCGCCTCGTCGTAGGCCCGTGCAAGCATGCGCGGTATGAGCATGAGGCGGTACTCCGCAGAGCCGCGCACGTCGTCTACCGGATCGGCCGCATCCTGCAACAGCTCACCGGCGCGGCGCAGGTCCTGCGCAGAAGGCCTGCCCGAAAGCAGTCGGTTGACCTCCTCGATCATCAGCGGCGTCGGGCCGCAGCCGCCGATCGCCACGCGCGTGTCGATCGCCTCGCCGTCGTGCGCCATGGTCAGCGCAACCGACACTGTCGCGTAGTCGCCCGACACACGCGCGAGCTTGTGATACAGGCCGACACCGGGCCGGGCGGCGGGAAGATGCACCGCAGATACCATCTCTCCCGGCTGCAGCGCCGTGGCATACCAGTCGACGAAGAACTCCTGCGCGCTCAACTGGCGCCTGCCGCCCGGGCCTGCGATCTCGATTTTCGCGTCGGCCGCGATCAGCGCCGGCGGATAGTCGAGCCCCGGATCGGCGTGCGCGACGGCGCCGCCGATGGTGCCCATGTTGCGCACAGTCGCATTGGCGATCTGCACCGCCGCCATTTGAACCACGGCGAGCGTACCGCCAAAACGCGTCTGCAGGGCGAGGTCGCGATGCCGAACCATGGCGCCGATGCGATAGCCGCCGCCGGGCGCCTCGGCGATCCCCGTTAATTCCTCGATACCTGCCAGGGTCACCAGCGCAGCCGGGTCGACGAGGCGCGCGTTGATCATCGCCACCAACGACGCGCCGCCGGCGATGATCCTGGCCTCCGGCAGTCGCGCGAGCAGCGCGAGTGCTTCGGCGACCGACGCGGGGCGAAACAGGCCGGTATTCATGACCGAGCCCCCCCCGCAGAATTCTCCCTCTGCGTGGCCACCGTCTCGACGGGCGACTGCAGCGCAGCCCGCTGGTGCGGGAGCGAGGGGGCCTGCGGCGGCAGGGCCAGGATGAATTCACGCAGACGGTCGGCGAATTCCTCGCCCATCGCCTCGACCTTCTTCTTCATCACCCCGAGAGCGAACTTGCCGAGCCGGCCGGTGACCGAAACTTCCGAAGCATAGCCCACCCGCGTCGTGCCGGAGTCGAGTTCGACCAGCGTCAGTTCGTTGTTGGCGGCAAGGACGCTGGCGCGCGAACCTTCCTCGCCGCGCGTGCGCGAGAGCACAAGTTCCGGCGGATTCTCGCGCGTGATCTCGACCACGAGGTTGAAGCGCGCCTTGATCCCGCCGACTCCTACCATGACCAGCGCGCGGTAGCTCGTCGGTGAAATCTGTTCGATCGATTCGCAGCCCGGCACGCACCGGGCCATCAGGCCCGGGTCGGTGATGTGCCGGTATACGGCGTCACGCGACGCAGCGATGTCGAAAGTGCCTTCGATCCGCACCTCGTCTCCTCCAATTGCGGCCGGCAGCGCTCGGTAGGTCCGATCATCTTCTTGTCTGCCGCGGCACGCAGCACCCGTTTCAGTTTGTGAGCCCGGATTGCGAAAGTCCGGGTTGCAGCGCAGCCGAATCCCTGACCACGCGCCGGTGCGGCTTCCGTTTCCTATACTAAACGTTGCGACTCGCTTGTCAATACCGACTAGGATTCGATAATCATGGCACAGGTCAAGAAGCCGGCGGTTCGGGACGCGATTCTAAAATCCGCATTCCGCCTGTTCAGCCGCCAAGGGTACCAGGGGACCACCCTGTCACAAATCGCGGCCGGCTCGGGTATGTCCACCGCAAATGTCTACGTCTACTTCGCCTCGAAGCTGGAGATTCTGTACGCGATCTACGACCCGTGGCTGCGCGAACGGCTGATGCAGCTGGAGGAGAATCTGGCCCGAGTGCGCGACCCGCACCATCGCCTGCGCACGCTGCTCAAGACGCTGTGGCGCGACATTCCCGCCGAGCGAAATGCGTTTGCGAACAACGTCATGCAGGCGGCTTCCACCGCGACGCCCGAAGAAGGCTACAACCCAACGCTGCTCCGCTGGGTGGAGGATCGCATCGCCTGCCAGATCTACGACACCCTGCCCCCGGGGCGACGCGAGGAGTTCGGCAGCGCCCGGTTCGCGCACATTCTCATGATGGCGTTCGACGGATTCGTCATCAATTACCATCTTCGGCCCGCGAGGCAGTGCAGCCTGGAGACCATCGATCTGATGTGCCACCTGCTGCTCGGCGGCCCGCCAGGGATGGCGCGCCGCCGCCGTGCCTGAAGCGGGGAGGACCTGCAGGGAGCCGGGATGTTGCGGTGCGACATCCCGGATGCGTTGCGGCCTCGTTGACAGGGCCGATGCAAAAGTGAATAGAATTCGGTAATGAGCGTCGTTCCCCGCCGGGCACGGGCGTACTCGCAGCGACACCGCCGTCCGGAGCGGCGATAATCCTGCGGGACGAGACGGCATACATCGCAGCACGGGAGGAGGAGTCAGCAATGGCGACCAAGCGAACCTGGGTAGTCGGAACCGACATCGGCGGCACGTTCACCGACGTCATCGGAGTCAACCTGGAAACCGGTGAACAGCGGCTCGGCAAGGTGCCCTCGACGCCGCCGACCTATTTCGACGGGGTCATCAACGGATTGGCGCGCGCCGGGCTGAAGGGCGACCAAGTACTCTCTTTTCGCCACGGCGCGACCGTGTCGACCAATGCGATCCTCGAGCGCAAGGGCGTAAAGACCGCGCTCATCACCACCGAGGGCTTTCGCGACGTACTCGGCGGCGGGCGCGCTGAGCGCATCTCCGCGTTCGAGCTGGACTGGGACCCCCCGGAGCTGATCATTGCACGCCGAAATGTGCTCACCGTACGCGAGCGCATCAGCCCCTACGGGGAAGTGGTGACCAAGCTCGCCGAGGTCGAGGTGCGCCGCGCCGCGCGCACGATCAAGAAGCGCGGCATCGAGTCGGTGGCCGTGGTGTACATCGATTCGTTCATGAATCCGGTGCACGAGAAGCGCACCCGGGAGATCCTGCACGAGGAACTGCCCGACCTCGACGTCACGCTGTCGCACGAGGTGCTGCCGCAGATGCTCGAGTTCGAACGCACCTGCACCACGGTGCTGAACGCGTACATCTCGCCGATCTTGAAGAATTATCTCGGGGGGCTGTCGCGACGCCTGAAGCGGGACTGGAACTACGCCGGCTCGATCCTGGTCACCACGTCCGGCGGCGGCGTCATCGGCATGGAAGAGGCGGTGAAGTTTCCGGCGAAGACGTTTCATTCCTCGCCGGTGTCCGGCGCGGTGGGCCTCGCCGGCTACATCGGTTCCCTGGCCGGTTTCGAGAACGTGATCGCCTTCGAAACCGGCGGCACCACCAACAACGTCTCCATCATCTACAAGGGCAAGCCCGCGATCACCCACGAGTGGAAGATCCTGTGGAACGTGCCTTGCTGCCTGCCTTCGGTGGACACCATCTACATCGGCGCCGGCGGCGGCTCGATCGGATGGGTGGACAAGGGCGGCATGCTGAACGTCGGTCCGCAGAGCATGGGCGCGGTGCCCGGGCCGGCGTGCTACGGGGCCGGCGGAACCGAGCCCACCAACACCGACACCCAGATCGTGCTAGGGCGCATCGACCCGGATTACTATCTCGGCGGCGAGATGAAGGTCGATGGCAGGCTTTCGCACAAGGCGCTGAAGGAGAAGATCGGCAATCACTACGGCTGGGACGCCGAGACCTCGGCGGCCAACATGTATCTGGTGGCGATGACCAACCTGATGATGGCGATGCGGCTGCAGACGGTATCCCGCGGCTGGGATCCGCGCGATTTCGCCATCGTGCCCTACGGCGGCGGCGGTTGCATGTATGCCTGCGACCTGGCGCGCGAGATCGGCGCCACCAGCGTGATCGTGCCCCCGCTACCCGGCTACGCCTCGGCGTTCGGCGCGATCAGGGTCGACGTGAAGCACGAGTTCACCACGCCGCTGCACAAGATCGAGGCAGAGCTCGATTTCAAGAAACTCAATCGCGAATTCGACGCGCTGGTGAGGAAGGGCGTCAAGACGCTCGAGCGCGAGGGCATGCGGCCGGATCAGATCGAGATCGAGCGTTACGTCGACGTGAAATACTTCAGCCAGGCGCGTTTCTTCACCGTCGAGGTCGGGCGGGAGCCGATACACGAACTGGGCCGCATTACGGAAGACTTCATGAACGCGATGCAGCTCGCCTACGGGTACACGCTGCCGCCCGGCTACGCGCCGGTGGAATTGGTGAACCTGCGCGTAATCGCCCGCGGGGAACTGCCCAAACCGGACCTGCCCGAGCTGAAGCGCGACACGACACTCGAGCAGGCGAAAAAACGCACACGCAAGGTCTGGTTCCGCGATGCGGGGTTTATTCAGGCAACAATCTACGATCGGGAGAAGCTGCCCGTGGGCGCGAGCTTCGACGGGCCGGCGATCATCGAACAGCCCGACACCACCACGGTGATGCCGCCGCATACGCATTGCAGCGTCGACAAGTACGGCAACCTGATCATACGCGTGGATCGGTAGGAGGGACTATGACCCGCAAAGCAAGCAAGAAAGCACAGCACGGCAAGCCGAGCGCTCCGATCGGAGGCGTCAAGGAAAGGCTTGCCATGTCGGCCGACATCGGCATGGACCTGATCACCTTCGAGGTGATGAGGAACGCCTTCGTCGCCGCCTGCTACGAGGCATCCACCACCATCGAGCGCGTTGCCTACCACCCGGTGGTCGGCATGGGCCGGGATCGCTCCAACGCTCTGCTCACGCGCGACGGCAGGCTGGTCGCGCACGGATTCACCGACGCGGCGGCGCATTACGCCTCGTTCGGCCCATCGGTGAAGGAACTGATCAAGGCGGTGCCGCTGCACACGATGAAGCCAGGCGACACGTTCCTGTTCTCCGATCCATACCGCACCGGCTCGCATGTCAACGACACGCGCCTGATCCGGCCGATCTTCCACCAGGACGAGATCGTCGCGTTCGGCTGCACCGTGATCCATTGGGCGGACATGGGAGGACCGATGCCGGGCACCTTCAACCCGGAGGCGACCACCTGCTACGCCGAAGGGATACGCATCCCGCCGATTCGCCTGTTCAAGGAGGATAAGCTCGACGAGGAGCTGTTCTCGTTCATCGCGATCAACATTCGATCTGCCACCGAGCGCCGTGCCGACCTGCAAGCACAGTACGAAGCCTCGCGGCTCATTGACCGGCGGGTGAAGGAGCTGTGCGATCGGTACGGCCGCGACACGCTCTATCAAGCCTTCGAGGAGCAGTTCAACTACACCGAGCGGTTGATGCTGGCGGAAATCGCGCAGCTTCCCGATGGAAGCTGGGAGTTCGAGGACTTCGGCGACCAGGATGTGATGACGCCCGGCAAACCGCCGATCCGCGTGCACTGCCGGATGACCAAGAAGGGCACCAAGCTGCGCTTCGACTGGACCGACTCCGGGCCGTCGCCGCGCGGCTCCTGGGGCTGCAGCTACGCCACGCTCACCGGCGGCAATTACCTGGGCTTCATGATCTGCTTCCCGCAGTTGTTTCCCTTGAACGAGGGCATTGTGCGCAACCTGGAGATCGTCTCGAAGAAGGGCACATGCGTCGATGTGGTCGAGCCTGCGCCCACCACCGGTTATGCCTCGGGCGCCTTCGACAAGGTGGAAGCGGTGACCATCGCCTGCCTTGCGGGACCGCTGGGCAAGGTGCAGCCCTGGCGCGTCTACCCGGCCGCGGTCAGCCTGACGAACCTGTGCATGGGCGGGTTCAACCCGCGCACGAAGAAGCAGTTCGTGCAGTACACCTATGCGGTGGGCGGCGAAAATGCCCGGACTTACAAGGACGGCAAGTCACTGATCTTCATGCGCTTCTGCAACGCCCGCACGATTCCGCAGGAGCTCGAGGAGCGCTGGTTTCCGGTGCTCTATACGCGCTACGAGGCGCGGCCTGACTCCTGCGGCCACGGCACCTATCGCGGCGGCTTTGCGCTGCTGCGCGAACTCACTTTGCAGACCGACGTCACCATGACCATACACGGTGACCGGGAGAAGTTCACGCCGTTCGGCCTGTCGGGCGGATTGAACGGCGGCGGCTGCAACCTGTTCATCAACAAGGGAACGAAGAAGGAGTTCAACGCCGGCATGTATGCCACGGGCGTTGAGCTGAAAAAGGGCGACAAGATTTACTACGCATCTTCAGGCGGCGGCGGCTTCGGCAGCCCCCTTGAGCGCGATCAGAAACTGGTGCTCGATGACGTGATGGACGAGTGGCTGTCGGTCGAGGCCGCGAAGAAATTCTACGGCGTGGTGATCAAGGTCGTGGACCGGGAGGCGCTCGACTACCGCATCGACGAAAAGGCGACGGCGCTGGCGCGAGCCAAACTGCGCAAGCAGGGCTACAAGGAAGGGCGCGGGTCGCACCAGCTCCATCCCAAGGGCAAGCTGATCAAGGTCGACTGGATTCCGACCGAAGAGGAGGTTGCGCCGCACATTACGGTGTCGCGGCCTCCGGGCTGGTGACCGGCGGCATCATGGCCGGAGGCTGGGATACCAGCGTCCTTCCCAGGGTCCACCCGACGGTGGTCCACATGCTGGCCGACGCCGCGGCGCGCTCCGGGGGCGCGACGGCGCTGGTCTGCGGGGACAGGCAGCTCACCTATGCGCAATACCTGCGCTGCGTGGCCGGGTTCGCCCGCGAACTGGCCGCCCTGGGCGCGCGCGGCGCGCGCGTGGCGCTGATCTGCGGCAACTCGCTGGACATACCGGTTGCAACCTTCGCGGTCCACGCGGCCGGGGCCCAGGTGGTTCCGATCAACCCGACCTACACGGCGCGCGAACTCGCGCACATACTCGCGGACGCCGAGGTGCAGGCGGTGATCTACGACGCTGACGTAGCGGCAACCGTAGAGCCGCTGTGCGCGTCGCTGCGCGTGCCGCATGCGGTCTGCGTCGGGGGAGAAAACGGCCGCAGCCTCGATCAGTGGCGGGACGATACCGCGCTGACGTTGCCCGAGCCGCTGCCCGCTCCCGGCGATCTCGCCACGCTGCAGTACACCGGCGGCACAACCGGCCTGCCCAAAGGCGTGAATATCACCCATACGCAGATGTCGGTGAACATCAGCCAGCGCGAGGCGGCACTGCCCACGCACGCCGGAGACGAGAGCATCCTGTGCATGATGCCGCTGTTTCACGTATTCGCCGTTGCGATGTGCCTGCACCTTGCCGTCTACTGCCGGGGCAAGCTGGTGATCATGCCGCGCTACAAACCCGATGTGCTGCTCGATCTGCTGGTGCGCGAGCGCATCACCCGGCTCCCGGCAGGTCCCACGGTGTTCATCGGTCTGCTCGCACACGAGTCGTTTGCCGCGACCGATTTTTCCAGCCTGCGCACCGCGTATTCCGGCTCGGCGCCGCTGCCCGAGGAGACCCTGCGGCAGTGGCAGGCCGCTACCGGCACGCCCATCCTCGAGGGCTTCGGCCAGACCGAGGCCGGACCGGTGCTGACCTACGTGCGCGAGGGTGCGCTCAAGGCCGGATCGGTCGGACCGGTACTGCCGCTCACCGAACTGCAGATCGTCGACGTCGAGACGGGCACAAAAGTGCTCCGCACAGGCGAAATCGGCGAGATCCGCGCGCGCGGCCCGCAGATCATGTCGGGTTACCGCAACCGGCCCAAGGAAACTGCCGAGGCGCTGCGCGAGGGGTGGCTGTACACCGGTGACATCGGCGTGATCGACGAGGAAGGCTGCCTCAGTATCCGCGACCGCAAGAAGGACATGGCGATCGTCGGCGGCTACAACGTCTACCCGCGCGAGGTCGACGAGGTCCTGTACTCGCACCCCGAGGTGAAGGAAGCGGCGGCGTCCGGAGTGCCTGACGCCTACTACGGCGAAAGCATACGCGCCTACGTGGTGCTCAAGGAGGGCGCGCGCGCCACGGCCGAGGAACTCGTTGCCTTCTGCCGGGCGAATCTCGCCCGCTACAAGGTGCCGTCGAAAATCTATATCGTCGCCGAATTGCCGCGCACGACAGTGGGCAAGGTGGACCGCAAGATGCTGCGGCAGAAGCTTGCCGCCGAGGGCTGATGCGCGGCGGCGCACGCTAGTCCGCCGCGACCGGCTCCTGCCGGTTCGCGTTTCGGGGGAGGGAGTAAAAATGGACTTTTCGCCGCGCAGCGGCAAGAAGGAACCGCTCGACATCGGCCGACTCGCCGTCGCGGGCGGCTGAAGCAATGGCGGAATCATCGAAAGGAGACGGCATGGGCAAGCGGAAGTGGTACGACATGCGCGAGTTTCTCGCGTTCCTCGAGTCGAAGAAGGATGTGATGCACATCCGCGAGCAGGTCGACCCGGGCTGGGAGATCAACGGCATCACGCGCCTTGGCCTGCAGGAACACGGGCCGGCGATCGTATTCCATCGCATCAAGGGCGCCGACTATCCGATGGTGACCAATTTGCTCGGGACGGACCGGCGCTATCTCTGGGCGCTGGGCATCGATAAATGGAGCGACTTCAATGAAGAGTGGGTGCGTCGTACGGAGAAGACCGTTCCGTGGCGCGTGGTAAAGGACGCGCCCTGCCAGGAGGTCCGGATCGACGGCAAGAAGATCGACCTGCATCGAATTTGCAATACCGTCTGGCACCAGCACGACGGCGGCGAATTCCCCGGAACCCTGTCCGTGTCGGTCACCAAGGACCCGGAATCGGGCGTGCTGAACGCCGGCATCTACCGCATGCATACGCTCGGCCGCAACACGCTCGGCTGGGGCGCGCCGGAGTACACCCATGGCCGCCAGCACTACATGAAGTACGAAAGACTCGGGAAACCGATGCCGATGGCAGTGATCACCGGCTACGATCCCACCGTCTTCATCTGCGCGAGCACCCGCACGCCTCCCGATGTCGACGAGTTCCAGATCGCCGGCGCGCTGCGAGAAGAGCCGCTCGACATGGTGAAATGCCAGCTGTCGGACATCGTCGTCCCGGCTACCAGCGAATGGGTCTTCGAGGGCGTGGTACGGCCGGGTGTGCGCAAGATAGAGGGCGGATTCGGCGAATACACCGGCTATTACGGCGAGGCGCGCTCCAATCCCGTATTCGAGGTGCAGCGCATCACGC
>Ga0155953_1024_pt1 | contig 75357 bp, 70 predicted proteins | sample RifCSPlowO2_02_FD_107607 | JGI IMG/M metagenome (GOLD analysis project Ga0155953, IMG submission 107607) | Betaproteobacteria bacterium RIFCSPLOWO2_02_FULL_63_19
GCTTCCTGGGCTTGTAGGCTACGACTTTTCCCGTCGGGCGCAATTTGCGCTTCCGGCGGAGCATGGCGGCCAGCCCATCCAGCGTGCCCCCGGCTTGTTTGAGCATTTCGGCGCGCACGGCGCGGACTTCTTCGACAATCGGATCTTTCATCATTTCAATCTCCCATCAATTCCTCCGGCGTGCAAATCACCGGCGGTTCGTATCCTGCGTCGCGGCATACCGCGCCGATCTTGGCGCGCATCTCCGCGTTGGCGATGTGACGGCAGTTCCAGGTCAACAGGTAGTCGGCGCCGTTCGCTACCGCCACGCCGATGTGCAACGCATCCACTTCCGCCACCGCGGGCACGGCGCGCTTTTTCAGCAGCAATCGCGCCAACGCTATGGAGGGCTCGGCGCTCAAGACCACGCTCAACTTGCGCGCATAGGCCAATCGGCTCGCCGCCGCCGTTTTGTTGCCCCTGCCCAGTTCTTCAAGTACCACGTCGGACACCATCACCTCAAAATATTTGCGCCGTTTCAGCCACCATGCGCGCGTCACTTCCTGATGCGCTCTTATGACCACGTCCCGGCTGGCTCGCGCGGCCAGATAGCTGATGACCGTGGTTTCAAGGTAGACCCGTCGATCCATGCTTCGAGTCTAGCGGAATCAGCGGGCGTTTTCGACCGATTCACCAGTCATAGGCTGTCCTTCGCGAATCAAGCCTCCTATGCCGCGAATTGATTCAAGGAGACGTAGTCCTTGACGTATTCGGGGATGAGCGCGCGGTACTTCGCCGGCACCGCCTTGAAGTCTCGGGTGGAAAACATCGGATGGGTCGCGAGAGCAGTGAAGTCCTTGCTTTCGATGATGTGGCGCACCTGGTCTGATCTCCGGTAGATTCAGGAAATCGAGGACGTAGGGGTCCTTGATCGTGTCGATCGGCGCGCGCAGCGCCTGGCCCTTCGACACAAGGTCCAGCAACCCTGCCTTGTCGCGGCTCTTGATCAGGCGCGCAAACAGCAGGCCATGGATCTGCCGTTCCAAATGTCTGACGCTCCACCCGGCCTTTTCGGCCTCGATCTCGTAGAACAGCCTCGCCGCCTTGTGATCCACCTGCAGCAAGGTCTGGTAGTGCGACCATCCGAGGGCCGGCGAGAATCCGCGGATGGAGTCGGCCCGATCGACCGCCGACTCAAGGTCATGCAAAACGCCGGACGGCGTGTGGCGAATCTTCACCGAAGCCGGGGCCGGCCCCGATTCGCCAGACGCTGTCTGGCGAATCTCGGGTGTACGATCGGCATAGACTTGGTAGAAGGTCCTGAAGTAGCGCAGGTTCGTGGTGGAAAATCCCCTCCCGTAGCGCGTGCGCAGCCGTGCCGCCAGTTGCTCGATCACCCGATTCCCGTATTCCGCCCGCTCCTCCCCGGCCTGGAGGACTTCGACGATCTCGCGGCCGACGTGCCAGTAGGCGAGCACCATCTCGCTGTTGACCGACTGCACCACGCGGCCCCGGGTCTGTTCGAGAATGGCCACCACGCGGTGGAACAGACCCTCCAGTGCGGCCACCCGTGCCGGAACGTTCTTTCGCTTCACCGCCATGTCTACTCGTTCAATTCCATCCAGCACCGGAGCGCGGGCTTCACGCCCACGGGGGCGTCGACGCGCTTGAGGTAAGTATTCTTGATGTGCTTTTCGACCTTCGCCCGGATCTCGACAAGCGTCTTCTCCTCGGTGGTGCACTTGCGCGGCGTGTCGGGCTTTGAACGGATACTGGCGACGATATCGCTCGGTTCTTCGAGCACCGTGTCGCGATCGAGCTCGCAGAGGTACCAGCGGGTGGTGCCGGCTTCTTCCGTGAACTCGCCCGCCTCCCTGTCGAGGGCGGGGAGCGCGTAGCAGACGAACACGCCGCGCGAGCGCACCGCATCGAGGAGCGCCTTGCGCGTGCGATGCGTCATCTCCGCGCCCATCAGAATCCGGATCTTCTCCAGCGCCTGCCATTTGCCGTCCAGGGCCAGCAACGCGCCGATCTCGAAATACCCGGTCGCGATATCGAATGCCTTCGCGATACCCGTCCACTCATCGAGGTAGCGCAGTCCGGTCCAGCCGAAAACGCTGTTGTCGACGATGAAGAGGTCGCGGCCTTTGGATTCAGTGCTCATCGAGTTGCGATTTAGGGGCGACCCGCGGCAGGTTTCCCTGAATCGGGAATGTTCGGGCTTCGCCGAAGGCTACAACGATATACAGGGATACGCAATCGCCTGTCCTCATCGCCATCCGAGTATCGTCGCGCATTGCCGGCGTGATATCGTTGAGCTCTCGCGCCTCGCACGCCGAGCCCGGCCTGCGGGCCCGCAGCAAATCCGGATGAACCCGGGAACCATAAGGTCCGGAAACTGATCCACATCGCATGACCCCCGACATCAAGCCGCTCTTCTCCTACCGCAAGCACTGGGCACAGCGCTTCGGCATCGCGCCGTTCCTGCCGATGTCGCGCGCCGAGATGGAGCAATTGGGCTGGGACTCGTGCGACGTCATCATCGTCACCGGCGACGCCTACATCGACCATCCCAGTTTCGGCATGGCCCTGGTAGGAAGACTGCTCGAAGCTCAAGGATTCCGGGTCGGCATCATCAGCCAGCCCGACTGGCACTCGGCCGAGGACTTCAGACGGCTCGGCAAACCAAATCTTTTTTTCGGGGTCACCGCGGGGAACATGGACTCGATGGTCAACCGCTATACGGCGGATCGCAAACTCCGCTCCGACGACGCCTACACGCCGAATGCCGCGCCGAACAAGCGACCGGACCGCGCCGCGATCGTGTACGCCCAGCGCTGCCGGGAAGCTTATCCGGATGCGCCGCTGGTCATAGGCAGCATCGAGGCGAGTCTGCGGCGGATTGCACACTACGACTATTGGTCGGACAAAGTGCGCCGCTCGATATTGCCGGATTCAAAAGCCGACCTGCTGCTGTTCGGCAACGCCGAACGCGCGCTGGTCGAACTGGCGCATCGAATGGCAAGAGGCGAGAAGATCGAGACCATCCGCGACTTGCGCGGCAGCGCATTCATGGTACCGCGCGGCTGGCTTCCGGAAACCTGGGTCGAAGCGGACTCGACGACCGTCGACACCCCGGGCGCCGTCCAACCGCACGCTGATCCCTACGCCGTCCGGCAATCGTCACCGCCGAGGGCAGACGCGCAGGTTGCAGCGGCAGCCCCTGCTGCCAGAACGCATCGGATCCGTTTCCACACCCGCGAGGAACACCTTGCGGCCCGACAAGACGCTCGCGCCCATACGGTGATTCGTCTGCCTTCGTACGAGCAGGTCAAATCCGATCCAGTGCTCTACGCGCACGCCTCGCGCACCTTCCACCTCGAATCGAATCCCGGCAATGCCCGGGCTTTGCTGCAGGCGCACGGTGAGGGTGCGGGCGGTCGCGACCTGTGGCTCAACCCGCCGCCTTTGCCGCTCAGCACCGCGGAAATGGATTACGTCTACGGGCTGCCCTACGCGCGCTCGCCCCATCCGGCCTACGGGAGCGCGAAGATCCCGGCGTGGGAAATGATCCGGTTCTCGGTGAACATCATGCGCGGCTGTTTCGGCGGCTGTACGTTCTGCTCGATCACGGAGCACGAGGGGCGGATCATTCAGAGCCGGTCCGAAAAGTCGATCCTCGACGAGATCGAAGCCATCCGCGACAAAACACCCGGATTTACCGGCGTGATTTCGGATCTCGGCGGACCGACCGCGAATATGTACCGCCTGGCCTGCAAGGACCCGAAAATCGAGGCCGCCTGCCGGCGGCCGTCCTGCGTCTATCCCGGCATCTGCGAAAACCTCGGCACCGACCATGGGCCGCTTGTCGACGTTTACCGCAAGGCTAGAGCGTTGCCGGGAATAAAAAAGGTGCTGATAGGCTCCGGCGTGCGCTTCGACCTGGCCGTACGCTCGCCGGAATACGTCAGGGAGCTGGCCACGCACCACGTCGGGGGTTACCTCAAGATCGCTCCCGAACACACCGAGGAGGGTCCGCTGTCCAAGATGATGAAGCCCGGCATCGCCAGCTACGACAAGTTCAAAGCGTTGTTCGATCAGTACTCGCGCGAAGCCGGAAAGGAACAATATCTGATCCCCTACTTCATCGCCGCGCATCCCGGCACCAGCGACGAGGACATGCTCCAGCTCGCGCTCTGGCTCAAACGCAACGATTTCCGCCTCGACCAGGTGCAAACTTTCCTGCCGACGCCGCTGGCAACGGCCACGGCGATGTTTCACACCGGGAAGAATCCGCTGCGCAAACTCAGCGCGTCATCCGAACAGGTCAGCGTCGTGCGTGGTGGCCGGCAGCGCCGCCTGCACAAGGCCTTTCTGCGCTACCACGATCCCGACAACTGGCCGTTGCTGCGCGAGGCGCTAAAACGCATGGGGCGCGCCGACCTGGTCGGCAATGGCAGGAGGCACCTCGTACCCGCGTTTCAGCCGACGGGAACTCGAAAGCCACTGCGCGACGGCAGACCGTCAGATCGGAGCGCCAGGAACTGAACCGATCAGCCCTTGATGCGGCTCCGATATTCGCCGGTGCGGGTGTCGATTTCGATCTTGTCACCCGTCGCGCAGAACAGCGGCACCTGAACCTCGAAGCCGGTCTTCAGCTTGGCCGACTTGAGCACCTTGCCCGACGAATCGCCGCGCACGGCAGGCTCCGTGTAGTTGATTTCCCGCACCAACGTCTGCGGCAGGTCCACGGCAATCGGACGTTCGTTGTAAATCACCAGTTCGGCCGGCATGCCGTCCTCGAGGTAGTTGAGCGCGTCGCCCATGTCCGCCGCGTCGATCTCGTACTGCTGAAACTCGCTGTCCATGAACACGTATGACGGTTCGGCAAAGTACGAATACGTGACCTCTTTGCGTTCCAGCGTCGCCACGTCAAATTTCTCGTCGGCGCGGTATACGGTTTCCTGGCCCGCCCCGGAGAGCAGGTTCTTCAATTTCATCTTGACCACCGAGGCATTGCGGCCAGACTTGGTGAACTCCGCCTTTTGAACGACGAACGGGTCGTTGCCGACCATGATGACGTTGCCGCTGCGGACTTCCTGTGCAATCTTCATGGGTATACCGGAATCGAAGGTCTTGAAAACCCTCTATTTTAGCCGGTCCTGACAGAATTTTGCCAGGTTTTTGGCGAGGTCTCCGGCCGCCGCGGCCTTCGCAGCCCAACGGTGCGCGTGCCCGCGCAGAACGTCGCCGTGGGCGGCCAGTTCCGACCATGCCCGGCCCGCCGATCCCGCCGCGTCCCAGCCGCTGCCGTTCCAACCGAACCAGAGACTTCTCAGCGATTCCGCAAGCCCGGTCTGGAGTCCATCGCCCGCGCAATATCGTTCAAGGAACGCCTCCAGCTTCGCGAGATGAGCAGCATCCTTCTGCGGATAGATATGCCAGACGAACGGGCGTTCAGCCCATTGCGCGCGTACGAACGAATCTTCCCCTCGAACAAAATTCCAATCGGCCGCCCAAAGCAACTCGTCGTAGCGGCACTGCGCGAGAAAGGGCAGGTGACGCACTTCCAGCGAGCCTCGGCCCATGACAGTGCCGGCGCTGGGTGCGGACGCGCCAAAAAATGCCGCGACGCCGGCGCTGAGCCGGCTCTGCGGTACTGCGGCGACGACCTGGCCCTCGCCGCAAGCCCACGCGTCAAGCATTTCCGCCACCGCGGAATTCTCATAGCCGAACAGCGAAATCAGCTTGGCCTCTTGCGCAGCCGGGGCGAATCCTGCGTCGCGCCAAAATGTTTCGGACCGCCGTGGATCACGCAGAAACGCCTCGCGCCGCTCGGCCAGTCCGGCCTCGCGCAGCAGTCCGCCCGTGCCCTCCTCGAACCCGGGAAAGAAGAAATAGCGGTCCACCGGCAGTCGCGGATGCGGCGACGGCAAACCATGATGCGCCACGACCCACGGCTCCGCGCTCAAGTACTCGAGCACGATCCAGAGCGATTTCGGGGTTCGCGACGCCAGCGCATTCGCATATTCGTCCGGAAGCCCGCCACCGAACGCGTCGACGGCCACATCCGCCGGCACGCCGAAATCGGCTCCGTCGGCCAAATGACAAATCTCGACGCCGTCCCGGGACTGCGTTGATTCGTCGCTGTCAACCCCGGGCTGCAATGCACGCAGCGCGTCCAGATCATCAATCCACAGGCGAACCGGTGTACGGCCGTCTGCACCTCCAATGACTTCGTCAGCGAGCGCGCACGACAGCCGCCAGCACACTGCGGCGTCGCCGAAATTGTCGACGACATGGCAGAACACGTCCCAGGAACGGACGGCAGACATGGTTCGGTATCGGACACCAAAGATGGTTGAACGGGAATTCTATTCCGCGCCGCCCTTGCGCGATCCGGACCTTTCAGGCGCACCGAATTCGTGCGGGTCGCACGCCAATGCTCGGTCTGGCGAAATTCCGGCACGCCGGCACGAATATGGTACCGTGAACAGCGGCGCGGAAACAGCAGAGGAGGTCCCTGCATGGGCATGCTCGTAAGAGGGCGTTGGACCGAGGACGACGGCGACAGCCGGGGAACAGGCGGGCGATTCGACCACCTGCCGACGAAGTTTCGGAACTTCATCACCGCGGATGGCAGTTCCGGATTCAAAGCGGAACCCGGCCGCTACCATCTCTACTGTTCGCGCTCATGCCCGTGGGCACACCGCACCGTCCTGCTGCGCTCCTTGAAGGGGCTGGAGGATGTCGTCGGGCTGGTGTGGAACGCGCAGCGTGGAACACAGGGTGTGACCGCTGCCGAGCAGCTTCCCCATACCGTGCCAGGCGCGGATGCGCGCATCATGCACCTGCACGAACTCTACACGCTTGCCAATCCGGACTACACGGGTCGCGTGACCGTGCCTACGTTGTGGGATGCCAAGCGACGCACCATTGTCAACAACGAGTCCGCGGAGATCCTGCGCATGCTGAACGCCGAGTTCTCAGCCTACACGGATGACGCCTTCGACTACTATCCCGAAGAACTGCGTGCCGAAATCGACGAAGTGAACGATCTCGTCTACCACGCCATCAATAACGGCGTCTACAAGGCGGGCTTCTCGACCAGCCAGGCCGCTTACGAAGAAGCCTATACCAAGCTGTTCGCCGCGCTGGACCAACTGGAACAACGGCTGGGCGGACGCAGGTACCTGTGCGGCGACAGAATTACAGAGGCCGACTGGCGCCTGTTTCCGACCTTGTACCGTTTCGACGCTGTCTATCACTACGCGTTCAAATGCAACCAACGGCACCTTTACCAATACCCGAATCTGTGGGGCTACTGCCGCGATCTCTATCAGCAGCCCGGGATCGCGGAGCGCTGCTTCCCGGAAGCCACCAAGCTCGGCTACTGGTCGAATCCGCGCATCAACCCCACCGGCACCATTCCGATGGGCCCCGAGCTCGACTTCGACGCGCCGCACGATCGGGATCGGCTTTAGGGCCTGTTCCGCAAATTCGCTCGATCGTTCGCGCAGCGCCGGCTGGTTCCAGTGCGAACCGCGCACTCCGGATGTTCACAGTTCACTCCCCGCCGCGGCTGCGCGTCGGACAGTGACGGGTCGTTCCACGGTCCTGCTACGCCTTGAGACCCATCAGACCGGCGATGATGTTGCGCTGCATTTGCGACGTGCCCGCAGCGATGGTCGCGGCGCGGGAATCTCGGTAATGCCGCTGCATGTCGTACTCCATGTTGTAGCCGTAGCCGCCCATGACCTGCATACCCATGTTGGCCGCCTTGACATAGGCCTCCGAGGAAAGCAGCTTCGCCATCGAAATCTCGCGCAGCGCATCCTTTCCGGCGGAGACCATCCAGGCGGCGCGCCACGTCAGGGTGCGCGCCGCCTCGATTTCCGCCTGCATGTCGGCGAGCATGTGCGCGATCGCCTGATTGAACCCGATCGGCCGACCGAACTGCTTGCGTTCTTTCGCGTACTCCACTGCGAGTTCAAAACAGGCCAAGCTTGCGCCGATATTGCCCGCTGCCGAAGTGATGCGTTCAGCCTGCAGCCCCGAGAGGATGCAGTCCCAGCCCTTGTTTTCGCCACCGACCAGCCGTTCGCTCGGCACGCGAACGTCATTGAAGAAGATCTCGTAGGTACCCGTGCAGCGCCGCCCCAGCATCTCCAGCTTTCGGAGCTCCACCCCAGGCGTATCGTTGTCCACCAGAAACAGCGACATGCCCTGCCGGTAGTGCGCCTTGGGATCGGTCTTCACGTAGACATTGATCACGTTGTTCTTCGCCGCTGCACCTGTGGCCCAGAGTTTCTGGCCGCTGATCACCCAGTCGTCCCGATCACGGCGCGCCGTTGTGCGCATCGCACCGACATCGGAGCCGGCGTCCGGTTCTGACATGGAGATCGACATCTTGATCTCCCCGCTGAAGAGCTTGGGCAGCCAATAGCGCTTCTGCTCCTCGGAACCCTTGCGCGCCACGTTCAGCCCGCAAAATATGCTGCCCGCGTAGGCCATGTAAAAATCGGCGCTCTTGCGCGCCAGTTCTTCGGCGATGATGACCATGTCCAGTACGCTTCCGCCGAGACCGTCATAGGTTTCCGGGAACGGGAGTCGAAGCAATCCCAGCTCGACCCAGGCGTCGTAGAGCTCCGTCGGATAGGCCTGCTCGCGGTCGAGGCGACGCACGTATTCAGGCGTCGCCACTTTGTCCATCATCCTTCGTACGCTGTCGCGCAGGATATTTTGTTCTTCGCTGAAACTGAAATCCATGCATTGCCCTCCGTCCGATGAACCCGATTCCCGACATTCATCGCCGGGTTTCGCATCGTGCTCGATTCGCGTCGAATGCGTACCAAACGCGGCGCGCGTACCCGAATTCCATCGTCAATTGGCTCTGCGTGCCGGCTCCGCGCTGTGGCCGGTTCGCGCCGGTCGGCTCATTGCCCTCTGGTCTCGGAAGTGCGCGCGAGCCGGTCGGCGAAACGTTGCCCGATGCGATACTTCGGGATCGCGCATCGCGGCGTACGTCAAGTTGCTGCAATCGCGTATGAGCGTGCGCCGCGCTGCCGGCTGTTGAGGCTATCATAGCGTGGATTCGGCATCGAGGGCACCATCGAGAAGGGTTCGACAGCGTCGGGAAACTTCTTGCACCTTGGCCGATCCCCGTGATCAAGAACAAGAGTAACGCGGCAGGGATCTCTTGCGACAAAACTTTAGCGTTAGGAGCATGGCATGGCGACTGGCAATGATGCGGGCGCATTGATCGGTACCTGGAAGCAGCTCTCGGGCACCATGGTCGAAGAGGGATCGCGGATTTCGCGAAGCAACCTCAGTGCGGCGCCCATCGGATTCGTGAATTTCTCCGGCGACGGGCGCCTGATACTGCTGAGCGTCGACTCGGCACGCAAGAAGCCGGCCGGCGAAGTTCCCACCGCAGCGGAAGCGGAGGCGTTGTACCGCAGCATGATCGCCTACGCAGGCAGCTACAAGGTCGAAGGCAACAAGGTCACCTACGACCTCGACGCCACATGGAACCAATCGTGGACCGGAACCAAGCAAGTAAGGTACTGGGAAATCAGCGGGGACACGCTTACGATTACCACGCCGGAGATCGTGAACCCCCTGACCGGCAAACGCAGCGTGTTCCGGCTCACGTTCAGCAAAGTAGGCCCGAATTCCCGCCAGGGACCGCGGCCGGAAATTTGAAAAAGGAGGAGAAATGAAACTCGGGCTGGAGGGCAGGCGGGTGCTGGTCACAGGAGGGTCACAGGGAATCGGCTTCGCGGTCGCGAGGGAGTTCTTGCAAGAGGGCTGCACCGTAGTGATCGCCGCGCGCGATCCGGCGAGGCTGAAAGACGCAGTGGAACGCCTGTCGGTGATCGGCGGAAACCGAATCCATTCCAAGTCCGTCGACTTGGCGCTTCCCGGAGCGGCCGAAATTCTTGCGGACGAATACCGCGACACGGACATTCTGGTAAACAATGCGGGTGCGGTACCGACCGGCGACATATTCGATATCGACGAAAAGCGCTGGCGCGAAGCTTGGGAACTGAAGTTGTACGGATACGTCAATCTCAGCCGCGCGATGTACGCCCACATGCGCGGCAAGCCGCCGAAGGTCATCGTCAATGTGATGGGCATGGGCGCCGAGCGGCCGCAGTGGCGCTACGTCTGCGGCAACGCCGCCAACGTCGCATTGAACGGGGTGACGAAATCGATGGGCGGCCGCAGCATCGACGACGGCATCCGCGTGGTCGGCGTCAATCCTGGCGCCGTGGATACGGAGCGCTGGCGCGGAATTCACATGAAGCGCGCACAACGGATACTCGGCGACGCCTCGCGCTGGCGCGAGGTACTCTACCCGGACCAGCCGCTCGACCGGGCGGGAAAACCGGAAGAGATCGCCGACGTAATCGTGTTCCTTGCCTCGGATCGGGCAAGCTGGGTCTGCGGCGAAGTTGTAAACGTCGACGGCGGAAAACTTCATCGCGACAACTGGTTCTAGATTCGCCGTGAAGAACCGAGGTCCTGCAACCATTTGGTGGATCGCGCGCGCAATTGCGCCGCGCGGCCCAGTCGCTGTCGACGCAAGCAGTCATTCACAGGGAGATTCCCATGATAGAGCGCAGCTATGTCCGCGGTACCTGGCAAAAGGACCGCTCGTTTTCTCCGGCCGTCATCACCAAGGGCGGAAGCCGCACGGTTTGGCTTGCAGGTCACGGCGGCTCGATGGACAAGCACGGCAAGCCGTTCGTGGGCGATTTTGCTGCACAGGTGCGCCGGACCTTCGAATATCTCGGCGAGACGTTGAACGAAGCGGGGGGCACTCTCGACGATATCGTCACGATGACCGTTTTCATCATCGATTCTCGCTACGGCCGAGAATTTGTCGACATCCGAAAGGAATATTTCAGGGAGGGGCATTACCCAGGTAGCATGTTGATCACGTGTGCCGGCTTCGCACATCCCGGCATGATGATCGAAATTCAGGCGATCGCGGTCCTCGACTGATCGCCCGGAGGTTCCGGGGCACAGGGTCGGGAAACTCTGATAAGCTTTTCGCGCATCACCAACAGAGGGGGAGAAAATGATCAAGACGATATCAAGACAATTCAATTGGCTCGGTGCAGTTGCGATCGCGGTCCTGTGCATGGCCGCAGGTATCGCGCAGGCGCAGGTCAAGTTGCCGCCCACCGTGAGCTGGTCGACCTATGGAGTGGGCACGGGCTCGTACAACGAGGCGGTGGCGCAGGCCGCGGGCATCAAGAAAAGGTACCGGACGGACCTTCGTTTGCTGCCGACCCGCAACGACATCTCGAAAATCGCCCCGTTGCGATCAGGGGCCGTGGATTTCTCGGCGATGGGCAGCGGCGTGCTCTTCACCCAGGAGGGCGTCTATGACTTCGCGAACCAGTCCTGGGGACCGCAAAAGGTGATGCTGCTCGGGATAAACCTGTTCCCCGCGCACGTCGGCTTCTTCACCTCGGCGAAGGGCGGAATCAAGCAGGTGTCGGACCTGCGCGGAAAGCGCGTGCCGTACGTGAGAGGTGCGCCGACGCTGCAGGAAGTGATGCGCGGCATACTTGCCTTCGGCGGCCTCACCTTCAAAGACGTCACGCTCGTCGAGGTGGCGGGCTTCATCGCGAACATCCAGGCCTTCACCCAGGGCCAGACCGACATCGCCATCGCCAATACGCTGTCCCCGGTATCCAAGCGCGGAGACGCCTCGCCCTATGGACCGGTCTACTGGCCGCCGTTCCCGCACGACGACGACGCGGCATGGGAGCGATTGCAGAAGATTCTGCCGTACGCGAAGAAGATCGTAACCTCGCAGGGCACGCGGATCCCCAAGAATTTCCAGGGCATCACCTACGCGCTGCCGGTCCTCATCGCCTATGACAGGAAGGGTAATGACATTGTCTACAACATGACCAAGGCGGTGTTCGAGAGTTATCCGGATTACAAGGATGCCCTGGCGAGCGCCAAGGGGTGGAGGCTCACGTCCGACTCGTTCGACTATCCGATACCGGTGCACCCGGGCGCGGTCCGCTTCTACAAGGAGAAAGGCCTGTGGAAGCCGGAAAACGACCGGAACAATGCCAAGCTGGTCAAGCGCCAGCAGGTACTCGCCGAGGCATGGAAGGCCGCGATAACCAACAAGGGAATGGCTGACGACGCGTTCAGGATCGCGTGGTTGAGGACGCGAGCCGACTATCTCGAGAAGGCCGGGTTTGACCCGATATGGCGGTAGCCGGGTTTGCGGGGAAGCTGGCGAGCGCCGAGGTCTGGCGCCATCGTCAGCTTTCTCCGTACTGGCGCGGGCTGCTGTGCGTGTCCGCGGGCTCGACGGTACTGCTTGCAATCAACCAGATACTCAATCTGCACTTCTTTGCCGACGTCGTCCTGATCGACAACCGGTACTACCTTCTGACGCTCGCGCTGCTGTTTCCGTTCGTTTTCATCCTGTTTCCGATTCGGCGCAAGGGGCCGTACGACCGGGTTCCCTGGTACGACATCGTGCTGGCGCTGATCGCCTTCTCGATCCTGCTGTCGCTGTCATGGTTCGCCGAGCGCGCGGAAGCGGAAGCCTGGGAATTCGCTGCGCCGACCGGCATCATGGTCATGTGCTACATCTTGTGGGCAATGCTGCTGGACGGGGCGCGCCGGGCCGGCGGGCTGGCCATTTTCTGCGTTGTCCTGCTCGTGTCGCTCTACCCGATTTTCGCGGACAAGATGCCGATGCCCTTCACGGGACTGGCGTTCACTTTTTCACGTAGCGCGACATACCACATCATCAGTTCCGAAAGCCTGCTCGGCATTCCGACCCGGGCCTTTGCCAACATCGTGCTCGGCTTCATCGTGTTCGGAGCGGCGCTGCAACACAGCGGTGCCGGCAAGTTCTTCATGGACTTCGCGTTCGCGCTGCTCGGCCACGTCCGCGGCGGCCCGGCGAAGGTGGCGATTTTCTCCAGCGGCCTGCTCGGCTCGCTCAGCGGCAGCGTCACCACCAACGTGCTGACCACCGGAACGCTGACCATTCCGGCGATGAAGCGCATGGGGTTCTCTGCAAGTTACGCTGCTGGCGTCGAAGCTTGTGCCTCGACCGGCGGCGTCCTGATGCCACCGATCATGGGTGCTACGGCCTTTGTCATGGCGGCATTCCTGAACGTGCCCTATCTCGACGTCGCCGTCGCCGCCATCATACCTTCGCTGCTTTATTTCTTCGGCCTGTTCGTCGCGATCGACGCCTATTCGGCGCGGCGCGGACTCAAAGGCATGCCGCGTGCCGAGCTGCCGAACCTCGCGGTCGCGATCAAAGAGGGCTGGCAATATATCTTCGTCTTTGCCTTTCTGATCTACATGCTCGCCATCGAGCAGCAGGAAATTCTCGCGCCCTATTACTCGACGGTGCTGCTGATCGTGATCAACCAGATCATGCCGCACACGCGCTGGCGCCTGGTCGATTTCATGCGCTTTGTCGACGGGGCGGGACGGCTGTTCATCGAATTGGTCGGCGTCCTTGCCGCGGTAGGGCTGGTGGTCGGCGCGCTGACGATGACCGGGACGGCCGCGAGTTTCACGAACGATCTGATGCTGCTTTCCGGAAACAACCCTTACGTGCTGCTGGTTGCAGGCGCCGCCATCTGTTTCGTGCTCGGCATCGGCTTGACGGTCACCGCCGCTTACATTTTTCTGGCGGTCGTGTTCGCTCCCGGGATGATCGCGAGCGGATTCGACCCGCTTGCGATACATCTGTTCCTGCTCTACTGGGGCATGCTTTCCTTCATCACGCCGCCGGTGGCGATCGGGGCGTTCGCGGCTGCGGCGCTCGCCGAGGCCGACGGTATGAAGACCGGGTTCCAGGCGATGCGGCTGGGCGCCATCCTCTACTTCATCCCGTTCTTTTTCGTGCTGAACCCCGCGATGATCTTCCATGGCTCGTGGACAAGCGTGATCCTGGTGACGGTCACGGCTTTCGTGGGCGTGGTGTTTATCGCCGCGGCGTTGCAAGGCTACCTGCTCGGTGTCGGACCGCTTACCGGCGGGGTGCTGGCCGTTGCAAGCCGGGTACTGCTGCTCATCGGCGGTCTTCTGTTCGCGATGCCTGGCGGCGGCAGGCTCGGCTACTCGAATATCGAGTTCGCGATGATGGCGCTCGTGGTCTCCGGCCTCGGCATCCTGGCCGCCTTTCTTCTGAATCGCGGACGATCCGCGCGAATTGCCGCAAAGGGCTAGGCCCCCGCTTGCGCCGAAGCCGGCGCATCGACGCTCGCGCGGCCGTCAAGCGCCATGTCAGTGCATGATCTCGTCCGAGGGCCTGACGATGTAGACGCCGTGATTCTTGTCCGAAATGTAGATGTTGCCGCGGGCATCGACGATCAAATCTTCGGACTGGGGCGTCATGGTTTTCGGAAAGATCCCGCGGCGCTGCCGCGGAACCGGCGGCACGAAATAGCCGACCTCGCGCGGCATCACGGGGTCGGAGATATCGAAGATGCGCAGCCCGGCGTTGAACCAGGTCATGAACAACAGATCGTCGCGGTCCAGCAACGCGCGCTGATGCTGGGGTTGATGCTGATTGTGCGGGCCGAACCTGCCGCCGAATTCACAGAAGTTCCGGAACGGGGCTCCTGGCGGAGCCGCCGGCGTGGGCAGGATGGAAACCAACCGAGGCGCTTCTTCCTTCGAGACGTCGACGAGGCCAGCAAAGCACAAAGCTTCGTCGCAGTTCTCCCGGATCGCCTCCGAATTGGCAGCCACCAGGCGACGCGACGGAAATGGAATCGCGGAATGGATGCCGAACAGTGCCATGAACGGCGGTGACACGCGGAAGCCGCTGACAAATTTCGGCTTCGCATAATCCGAGATGTCGAGGATCACCATGCCGGCGCCGCGGTAGGGCAGGTACGCACGCTCGCCCTCGACATAAGGTCCGCCGTGCAACGACGAGAACGGCGGCGCTCCCGATTCGCCGCCGGCCTTCCATTGACCCGGCACCCACCAGCGACCGACCTCGGCCGGAACCTCGGGATCGCCGATATCCACGATCCGGTAGATCCGTCCCTCGTAACCCGGCGCGCCCGCCGTGAGGTGCGCGTAGCGACCGCCGTCGTAATAATTGCGATGCGTACCGGTAGCGCCGGTCTTGAAGTGGCCGCGCCGCACCGGGTCTTCCGGATCGCTCAGATCCCAGATATAGATTCCCTCCTCGTAGCCTTTCCTGGGGTCGCCACCCCATTCCGCGGGAATCTGCTCCAGGCCGGTGATCATTCGGCCGTCGGCCACCTGGATTTGAAGCGTCCAGGTATTCGGCGGTCCGTCGATGAACCGCACGAGCTTTGGCGCGGTTGGGTCGGTCACCTCGACAATCGACCAGCCGCGGTGCCAAAGGTGCGCGATGTACAGGTACCAGCGTCCGCCGGTCTCCAGAATCTGCAACTTGAACGCGGGCTTGGCATCCAGATCGTGATAGCCGACGAGCTCTACGTTTTGGCGCCATGATTCACCGCGCGGGAACGCATTCATGACCCTGTCCTCCTATGCCGCTGCAATCGGCGATTCTGAACATGACCGCCATGTCCTAGAGCGAGGGGATGAACTCGCGCATTTCGGGAAACAACACGCGCGGCAGCGCGCGCGGCCAGGCTAGGTGCAGCACCCGATCAAACAAGAAGTAGCAAAACAAAGTCAGTCCTGCCGCAGACCCGAGAATCAGTCCCCAGCGCTCGCGGCCTTCGATCCACATGTACAGCACAACGAACGCGAAAGTCGCAGGCAACATGCCTACCAGTCCTGTAAGCGCGAGATAGGCGAGCAGCCACGCGAGGAACGCCGCGGCCCGCGCGGCCACCGTGCGCGGGTCCAGCCCTGCATCGGCGACGCGCAGGTCCATCGGCCCGCGCCGTTGCGCGACCGCACCCGATTCCGGGTCGGACGGCCTTCGGAACGTGAAATCGAGAAGGCTCGCCACCAGAATGAACAGGGACAGGCCGCCCACGATCAGCGGAACGAGCTTCGCGTTCAGGCGCCATCGCGTCGCGAAGAACAGCGCCACCGCGAACAACACGATCAGAAACAGGTAGAAGATCGTGTTCGCGTCGACGCGCGGAGAACTCCGGTAGTCCGAGAAGCTGGAAATGCGTCCCGACGCGCGAAAGTCCCTCCACAACGGGCGCAGGAATCCCCAGGCGGCCAGCGCGAACAGCGCCAGCACGATCGGGTTGCTCAGCCATTCCCAACCGTAGCGCGCGTGCGAAATGAACAGGTAACGTTCAACCGTCTTGCCCAGCACGAAGCCCAGAATCAATGGCGGGCGCGGCCAGCCCAGTCGCTTCATCGTCCAGCCCAGGACCCCGAACAGGACGAGTGTGACCAGATCGCCCCAGTTGTGCGAACCCTGGAACGCGCCGATCATCAGCACCGCAATGATCAACGGCAGGATTACGGGCCCGCGGATCAGCGCAATCTTCGCGAACTGATTGGAAAATGCGAAACAGATGCCAGCGCCCATGATGTTGGCCAGCGCCACGCTCCACACCATCGCGTAGGTCACATCGAGGTGCTTGCCGAGCATATCCGGGCCGGGCTGCAGCCCGTGGATCAGAAACACGCCCAGCAGGATCGCCATCGACGCGGATCCCGGCACTCCGAAAGCGATGGTCGGAACCAGCGAACCGCCTTCCTTGGCGTTATTCGACCCCTCCGAGGCGAGCACACCGCGTATGTCCCCTTTACCGAACGTCTCGGCCGCTCCTTTTTCCGTGCGTAGCGCGTGCCCATAGGCGATCCAGTCGATCACGGCCGCGCCAATGCCCGGGATCGCGCCGAGCGCCGCGCCAAGCCAGGACACGCGGATCACCAGCCACCAGTGCGTGAACACGTCCTTTACGCCCTGCCACTGTCCGGCGCGCGAATCGATCTTGGCGCCGCCCGCGATCGAGCGGCGCGCGATCGCCATATCCGCGAGTTCGGGAATAGCGAACAGGCCCAGCGTCACCGGCACCAGCGGGAGCTTGTCCCACAAATAGAGCGTGTCGAGGGTCCACCGCAGCGTGCCCGTTTGCGGGTCCGCGCCGATCAGCGCCAGAAGGATTCCGAAACCCGCCATGGTCAGGCCGCGCAACGGCGTGCCAGCGCTCAGCGCGGCGACCATGCACAGTCCGAACACCGCGAAGGCAAGCAGTTGAGGCGAGCCGATGTGCAGCATCACCGGCCGCAGAATCGGAATGCTCACCGCGAGCAGCAACGCGCCGAATACGCCGCCGACCAGCGAAGCCGTGTAGGCTGCGCCAAGCGCTCGACCCGCCTGACCCTGCTTGGCGAGCGGATGGCCGTCGAGCACGGTGGCCGCCGAGCCGGTTGTCCCCGGTACGCCGAAAAGAACGGCCGGAATCGTATCGGACGTCGTGGTTACCGATCCCATGCCTAGCAGCATGCCGAACGCGGCATAGGGATCCATCGAAAACGTGAACGGCAGCAGCAACGCCATGCCGACGATGCCGCCCAGCCCGGGAATCACGCCCAGTGCCAGGCCGATCAGGACCCCGGTGCCCAGGAACATCAGCCGCAACGGGTCCGACATGATCAGGATCGCGCGGCCCGCGGCCGAAAGCATTTCAAATTCCATGGCGCCGCCGTAGAGTGATGTGCTTCCTAGAAGCCGTCCCGAAGGGAGCCGAGGTCCCGCAATCCGGACTCAGGTGCCACCGAGGAGCACCCGAGTCAGGTGCTTCAGGCCACGGGTTTCAACTGCAGGAAATCGACTTCGCCTTGGTACCAACGTAGACAAACTCGCAACTCATTCCCTTCTTGAGTTGCTTGCGCTTTGCCTTGGCCCCACCGATGGTGACCTTGGTGCCGCTCCCGCTGACGCCGAGTTTCCCCTTCGTTCCACTGCCTTTGAAGCTCACCGTGCGACCGTCGTTCTTGACGTCGGTGATCATGCCGGTCGCCTTCATTTCCTTGAGCACGACCTTCGAGATCTGGATTCTGTCTTCCTTGTTGGTCGCCTCACGCGCCATGTTGACTACCTGGAGAGGGGCCTGGTACATCTTGGAAATCATCTCGGCGATCCTGGGCCCGGAAATCGGATTGATCTCGAGTTTCTGCTTCTTCGCGTCGGCGAGGAACGCGGGGTCCTTGGTGACCGCCATGAAACTGTCCTGCAGCGCTTTGACGCGGTCCGCAGGCACTCCGGGCGGCGCGAGGAACGGCCGGCCCCACGCTTGGCGCGCATAGATGAACTCGAGCACCTGCTTTTGCTCGTCATTCTCGGCGAGGTCCATGACGAACGGCACGTTGGGAATGTCCGGATGCTTCTCCGTGGACATCTGCACGAGCACGTTGATCGTCTTGTCGCGCAGCCAGTCGCTATGCATCGTCTTCACGCTCGACCATGAATAGCCGCAGCGTCCCTCGAGTTCACCCTTTTCCATTGCGAACAGCACGTCCGTGCCGCCCGGATAGCCCGTAACCAGCTTGAGCTTGGTGCCGAGCACGTTGTTCAGCACCTTGGGGAACGTATCGGTGTCCGCACCCTCGCCGGTACCGCCGACGATCATTCCGCGGGTCTTGAGATCCGCGAATTTCGTGATGCCCGTCTTGGCCCACGAGACGCACACGCTCACCTCGTTGTTGGCGCTGCCGATCCAGGTAAACTTGTTGGACTGGAACTTGGCCTGGTCATTGCCGAGCAGTTTTTCCTGCGGCATGCCGCGGCCGATCACGCCGAGCGCGGTGCCGTCTTTGGGCAGAATGTTGTACAGTTCGTTGGCGACCAGCATGCTGCCGGCCCCGGTGCGGTTCTTGACGATGAACTCCGGATTGCCCGGCAGGTGTTTGCCCCAGTGCCGCGCGAACGTGCGTGCATACACGTCGTAGCCGCCACCCGGGGAATACCCGACCCAGATGGTGACGGTCTTGCCCCTGTAGAAATCGGACACCGAGTCGGCAGCAACGGGACCCGCTGCGGCGATCGCAGCCAATCCGAGTACGGCCAGCGCGGCGGACCACTTATTTTGATTCGCGAAAGTCATGACGCCTCCTCCTCAATGAGACAACGCGATGATTTCCAAGCTGTAGGACCGGCATGCGGCCAGCACATAGGATACCTTACAATCTCCTTGCCCTTCAAACTGCGAGGATGCGGGAACGATTACCGCCGTACTTCGGCGCGCGGGCGCTTGCAACGGAAGCTGCAAAGCAACCAAGATCGAAGACCGAATGAATTCGTAATTTTCTTGATGAGGAGGAACCATGTCTCGCGCCACCATGAAGCTGTTGTTTGCCGCCGTCCTCGCCGCCACCGCGGTCAGCGGCGAAGCGCTCGCGCAACGAGTGACCATCGTCACGAATCAGCAGGGCTCTCTCGCCTATTCGGCAGGCGCCGCGCTGGCGAAGGTCATGAACGAAAAGCTTGGCACGCAGGCGCGGATTCAACCGACCGGAGGCTCATCGACGTTCTATCCGCTGCTTAACCGCGGCGAGGCGCAGTACGGGTTCTCCAGCGCGCTCGAGACGCTGTTCGCGCAGACGGGGACCGGCACTTACGAAGGCAAGCCGCTGCCCAATCTGCGCGTCGTCGCCGAAGTATTCGATCTGTTCCAGGCGCTGTTCGTCGCCAACGACTCGCCGGTCAAGAAACAGTCCGATATCAAGGGGCTCAAGATCGGCGGCACGTTTACCAGCCAGAAGATCGTCACCTATACGCAGAACGCCCTGCTCGCCAACGCCGGACTCAAACCGAGCGACATGATCGAGGTGCCGGTCACCAATGCCAACGGCGCAATCAACGGTGTGGGCGCGGGCAGGATCGACACTTCGTTCGGGCCGCCGGGCTCGGGCGTGGTGCAGAATGCGCACGCCGCCCTCTCCTCGCACGGCGGCATACGGTTTCTGCCGATCGACACCTCGCCTGAAGCGCTGCGGCGCATGCGTGAAGTAATACCGATGGCCAGCGCGTTCATGCTCAAGCCCAGGAAAAACCTCCCGGGGATACTGTCGGAAATCCCGGTCATGGCCTACCCGTTCGCGCTGGTCGCCGGCAAGGACACGCCTGACGAGCAGGTCTACCAGCTGGTAAAGATGATGTACGCAAACAAGGCGGCGCTTGCGAAAGCTTTTCCCGCATACGGCCGCTTCAATCCGAAGAACATGGCGCGAATGAAGCAGGGCGAATTCCACCCCGGCGCCATCCGGTTCTACAAGGAAGCAGGAATCTGGACGCGATAGTGGCCGCATAATCGGACTAAGCCGGTGGACCGGAAATCCCGGTACGACCGATGACGGAACCGTCCGAGGACAGCAAACAGCTCGACCCCGGGAGCAGCGGCCGGCGTCCCGGTGTGCCGGTCGATCCCGCTGCCGATCCCACATCGGCGATGACCCGATCGGCACGGATCACGGTACGCGTCCTGTGTATCACGGTCGTGCTGCTGTCGATGGCCTGGGTGCTTGATTTGCCGCAGCGCGTGGGGCGGGCGTACTTTGCCGGCCAGTTGTTGAGCCTGGTCTATGGGGTCGGATTGGCCGCTGTGTACATGGCGGTCCCGCTCAGTCGCGGGCGGCGCCGAAACCCGGTGCCGTGGTATGACCTGCTCGTCGGCGCCGTCGCGCTGTGCACGCTTGCCTGGGTAGCGATCGAGTTCGAACGATTGCTCGACGCGGTGCCGTTGCGCACTCGCGAGACGATCGCGATCGGCGCCGTCATCCTGCTGCTCACGCTCGAGGCGCTGCGCCGCACCGCAGGGTACCTTTTGCTCGGCGTAGTACTGATCTTCGTGGTCTACGCGCTGGTCGGGCATCTGGTCCCCGGCGAACTCACGGCAACCTATGTGCGGCGCGACTATCTGCTCGTCTACCTCAGTTTCGATCCCAGCGCGCTGCTCGGCGCGCCGATTCGTATCGCGACGACGATCGTCATCGCGTTCATATTCCTCGGACAAATCCTTTTCAAGGCCGGTGGCGGTGAATTTTTCACCGATCTCGCCAAAGCGACGACCGGTCACGCGCGCGGCGGTGCGGCGAAGATCGCCGTTGTCGCCTCTGCGCTGTTCGGCACCATCTCGGGCAGCCCGGCATCGAACGTCACCTCGACCGGAGTGATCACCATCCCGCTGATGAAGCAATCAGGCTATCGCGGCGTCGACGCCGGGGCGATCGAAGCGGTTGCCTCGACCGGAGGGCAGTTCATGCCGCCGGTCATGGGTGCGGCCGCTTTTCTGATGGCCGAATTTCTCGAAATAGCCTATGCCGACGTGGTCATCGGCGCGATCGTGCCGTCGCTCCTTTACTACCTCGCGGTGTTCGTGCAGGTGGATCTGTTGGCCGCGCGCGATCGAATCGGTATGCTGGGCGGTACGCCTTTACGCGCGCTGAAGGTGTTGCGCGACGGCTGGCATTTCATCATCCCATTCGCGCTGCTGATATGGCTGCTGTTCCACTACCGCACCGACCCGGAACTGGCAGCACTGTACGCGGCGGTCGTAACGCTGATCGGCGGTACTCTGCGTCGTTACGGATCGCAGCGGCTGACGCCGAGCGGGGTGCTGGCGAGCTTCTGGGAAACCGGGCTGATCGTCGTGGAACTGCTGCCTATTCTTGCAGCAGCGGGTCTGGTGATCGGCGTGCTCAACGTAACCGGTGGTGGATTCGCCTTGACCCTGGTGCTGGTCAAACTGGCGGGCGGATCGAGTTTCGCCCTGCTGCTGATCTCGGCCGCCGTGTGCATCGTTCTCGGCATGGGCATGCCGACCACGGCGGTGTACATACTGCTCGCGGCCCTGATCGCCCCTGCGCTCGTCGAGGCAGGCGTGCCGATCTTTTCAGCGCACCTGTTCATCCTCTATTACGGCATGCTGTCGATGATCACGCCGCCGATCGCGCTGGCCTGCTTCACGGCAGCGGTAATTTCACGCGAAGACCCGATGGCAATCGCGTTCGCGTCGATGCGTTTTGGCTGGGTCGCCTACGTGATTCCGTTCATGTTCGTACTTTCGCCGACGCTGCTGCTCAATGGCGCGCCGATGGCAATCGCATTCAACTGCGCCACCGCGGCCATTGGGGTGTACTTTTTCTCGGCGGCTCTGATAGGTTTTGTGCGAACGCCTCTGAACGTCCCGGAGCGCCTGCTGCTGAGCGTCGGAGGTATCGCATCGATCGTACCGACGACCGTGCTCACGTACGGAACACCGATCATTGCCGCGGGACTGCTGCTGGGGGGCGGAGTTCTTCTGCGCCAGCTGCGAAGGCAACGTGCACCTGTGCGCGACCCCGGATGGAGCAAAGAACCTGTTTCGAAATGATCCGCGCGATGCCGCCTCGCGATTTAGGCGCGTCGCGCCGTTGTAAGCGTGTTCTATCGTGATCCAATCCCGGTTATCTTCCAGCCCGCATGCCCGAATTCAGCGTCGTCGTCCCCGCCTACCGTGAGCGCGAAAATGTTCCGGCGCTGCTGCGCGCCCTCGACCGGGCGCTTTCCGGCCTGGACTGGGAGACCATCATCGTTGTAGACGACGCGCTCGACGGCACCGAAGAGTTGGTGCGCGCCGCGGCGCAGCAGGATCGACGCGTTCGTTGTCTGCATCGTATCGGCAGGCAGGGGCTCGCTTCGGCGTGCATCGAGGGCATGCTTGCCAGCTCGGCGCCGTACCTGGCGGTCATGGACGCGGACCTGCAGCACGACGAAACCCTGTTACCGAAGCTCCTTGATGCCGCGAGGAGCCACGGCGCAGACATCGTTGTAGCGAGTCGCTATATGCCGGGTGGCAGTACCGGCGAGCTGGCATCGGACCGGGTTTGGATAAGCCGGCTCGCGAGCACGCTCAGCCGGGTCCTTTGCCAAGGGCTGACCGATCCGATGAGCGGGTTCTTCGTAGTGCGCAGGACGTTTCTCGAGCGCGTGGTCCGCAGGCTCTATGGGCGCGGCTTCAAGATCCTGCTCGACATGATCGCGGCGGCGCGCGGAGAGGTGAGCCTCCAGGAGCTGCCGTACCGCATGCGCAGCCGCGAACGCGGAGAGAGCAAGCTCGGCGCGCGCGTGGTCGCAGAGTTCTTCATGCTGATCCTGTACCACGTGTTCGGCCGCATGCTGCCGGGCCGTTTCTTTCTGTTTGCCGCGGTTGGCACCACCGGTATCGGCGTCCACCTCGGCGTGCTGTGGCTGATGTTCGCCGGCTCGGGGAATTTTCTCGTCAGCCAGGCCGTGGCGACCTGGGCCGCAATGACCAGCAACTTCTTCCTCAACAACGCGGTCACCTATGGCGACCAGCGGCTGAGCGGGCGAAAGATCGTGCGCGGCTTGTTGAGCTTCTATGCGGCATGCGGAATCGGGGCGTTGATCAATCTCGCACTCGCCGACTGGCTCTTCATCAACTCGTTGCCGTACTGGATTGCCGGTTTGACCGGCGCCCTGGTCGCTGCGCTCTGGAACTTCTTCACGACGGCGTCGTTTACCTGGGGCGGATCGACCGCCGGCAAGCGCTGATGCAGCGCATGCCTGGACGCCCGCGGCCGAGCGGGCGCGACTGGATGCAGGCCGGTCTGGTCTCGGCCGCGCTGTTCGTGCTGTACGCGATCACGGCACCGCGTACGGTGGCCGAGGAAGACGACGGGCTATTCGTCTTGTCGAGCTATTTTCTTGGGATCGAGCATCCTCCCGGCTATCCCCTGTTTACCATCGTCGGGCACCTCTTCACCTACCTGCCGCTCGGCTCGGTCGCGTATCGTGTGCATCTGGCGAGCGCGATGTTCGGCGCGCTCACGTGCGCAGCCGCGTGGCTGTGTGCGCGCGCGCTATTACCCGGACGTATGCCGGCGTACGTGGCGGCGCTCGGGCTGGGCTTGTCCCCGGTGTTCTGGTCGCAGGCGATCATCGCGGAGGTCTATACACTCAACACATTCTTCTTCCTGTCGCTCGTCTTCCTCGGACTGCAGGCCTGTCCGCCTGCGGGAGGGGATCCAGGCGAGCCGCGCTCCGCACGCTTGCTTGCGTGGATTGCGCTGGTTTTCGGCCTGAGCCTCAGCAACCACTATCCGCTGATGCTGCTGGTGGCGCCTGCGTTTGTCTTGCTGTTATGGCCGCTGCGGGCCGAATTGCTCAAGCGCCTTTGGCTCCTTGTGTTGCTTGTTGTGCTCGGTCTTTTGCCGTATGTCTGGCTGGTGTACCGGTCGTGGGCAGCGCTGCCGATCAGCTTCTACGGGCCAATGGAAACCCTGCACGAGATCTGGTATTTCATTAGCCGCTCCGGTTATGTCCATGTTGACCAGTCGGCGACGGCGAACTGGCTTGATCGGATCAAGTTCTTCCAGTTTCAGGCAGGGGAATTAATGGTTCAGTTCGCGGTCATCGGCACCGCTGCTGCCGCCGCCGGATTCGTCGTTCAATGGCGCGTTTGGGGACGCAGGGTTGCGGCGTTCTTCACGGCGGCATTCCTGCTGTCATCGATCGTCCTGTTGCTGCTTCTGGGGTTCGACTACGACTCGATCCACAAGAACGTCTACCAAGTCTATCCGTTGCCCGCGTACGCGGTCGCCGCACTATGGATGGGGCTGGGTCTTGCGTGGTTCGCCGGCCGGTATGCGCTGAATCGCCATCGTACCGTCGCCACCGGCGTCTTTGTGATCGCGATCGTAGCCGGCGTCGGCGCACGGTACAACATGTTCGACGATCACGACTGGATTGCTCGCTACGCCAAGGCCGTACTGAAAACCCTCCCACGGAACGCCGTGGTGTTTGGGCGAGGCGACCCGGATCTGGTGCCGATGGCGTACTTCCACATGATCGAAACCGTCCGTCCGGACATAAGCCTTTACCAGCCCCGGGGGCTCGTGCTGGGCAACCGCCTGTTCCATCCCGAGAGAACGGACGATGAGACCGCGAGCCGGATCCTGAAACGCATGGTCGCCGAACAGAAGGTTCCGGTTGTCGCAACACTGGACGCATACACGTTTGGTGCGCAACGCGACCGGTGGCTGTATACCGAGTTCGACCGCTCGTCGAGTGACGCCAAGAAGGTGACCGTCGACATCCCGGAGGAAGCGGTTCGGTTTTTCGAAACGTCGGTAATGAATGCAAAATCCTCGAACGCGTGGGTCGCCTTTGTTCAGGGCCAACTCAGGCACCGTTATGCCGTGCTGCTCGCACGCTCGCTTTCGCACCGCGCATCGCCCGATGAGCGCACCCGCCGCCACCTGAAGGCTCTCGAAAAGGACTTCTACGGCGCGCTCGGAATCGCCGAGGGATTGATGCTGAACAGCGAGGGATACTCGGTGGGCGCCGTCACGCTCGCGCTAGAGACAGCAAGGGATCGCATGCCCTCCGATGTTCCGAAAGAATTTCTGGCGCGCTACTTCTATCTGGGAGGTGCTATGCGCGCAGGTCGTGGCGATCGTTCCGGCGCCGTGGGCAACCTGGAGACGGCGCTGTCAATTTGGCACTCGCCCAAGAATCCGGCCATCGCGACGCTCGAAACGCTGCTTCGCGAAGCGGGTGACTCGGCCGCGCTGCAACGCCTACAGGACCGCGTGAAGACGTTCAAGCGCTCGCTGCGGCGGTAGCAGAACGCTTGATCGATTCGCAGGCCGTGCTGGAATCGAACCAGCGGCCTGCGGGCGGTGATGCCGATACCTTCGTCAGAACCTAGGACGTCTGTTCGCCCTCGGACGGTTCGTCTGCCGCCGGCATCTCGCTCGTTTCCCCGCAACCGGGATCGGCAAAGGTGATTTCCCAGTTCGACGAGTTTCCACGTTGCTTCATTATCACGTCGTATTGGGCGTCGGGAAGCAACTTGCCCTTGTCCTTGATCCCGCTGACCTCGAGGCAGGTGATGCGCAGTTCACCAGTACGCACATCGAACGTCGCCGTGGACTTGTCGGTCGAGTCGCCGGTCGTCGTGGGTTGCGTCGCCGGGTCACCCTCGCCGGGGCTCTGTGCGCCTGCCGTCGGCGAAAACATGATGGCGCAGGTCAGTGCGCAGATCGGTATCAATTGTCGTGTAGTCATGGCGCGACCTCCTATACATAGACATGGGGAACAGCCCTTACATTCATTCGAAACAATGAATGCGGACACAGGCTAATGGTTCCTTCGTTCCCGGGATCACGTCAAGGTACAAGTCCCAGCCACTTTCATCGTAGCGGGAAGTAGTTCACGAGATGCGCGCGTCTAACGGCACGCTCGTGCGACATAGTTCACGAAACGCTCAGGTCGAGTTCGTCAGCGACCTGCACTGCGGGTCGCCGCGCTGATCGGCTCAGCGTCGGGTGTCGATTCCGTAGGTGGGCAGTTTCTTTCGCCACCAATCTTCGGTGGAAAGGGGCTTGCCGTAACCGAGCATCTTGTCGAGTTTCACCAGAACTCGATTGAACACGCTCGTGCGCCTGACGAGCGCTTTGATGGTCCGAAACACGAGCGTGTTCGGCTTGTTCCAGGGGCAGACCGGAACGCAGATGCCGCAAGCGCCGCCCTTCGACTCGGCATAGGCCCAACAGACGGGCCAGCGGCCATGCCAGGTCTTGTGACCCGGATTGACCCATTCTCCCGGTCGATCGAAACTGGGTTCCCGGTCTTTGCTGACGGCATCGACCGGGCACGCTTCGATACACCGGTCGCAGACCTTGCAGAACGCTTCGATACCGAAGTCCTGCGGTTGATCGAGTTCCAAAGGCAGATCGGTGATGATCTTGCAGATCCGGATCATCGTTCCCAGATCGGGATTGATCACCTTGTCGGCTCGGCACTGCTCGCCCAATCCGGCCTCGATCGCGAAAGGTCCGTTCGGGGCCGTGTCGTTGGACGAAGGAATGGCCGTATACCCCAGTACGCGTATGAACTCGGCCATGGGCGCCAACAGCTGGTCGATCCGGGAATACGTGAAGAACGGGCCCATCGAACCCACCGGATCCGGCGCGCAGCCGAACGCGTCGTAAGGCATCTCCAGCAGGAAAACGATCACGTAGCGGCATTTCTCCGGAATCACCCGCTTCTCGCCGGTTTCATAAGGCTTGTCGACGTCTTCGAAAACGACCTCCTTCCCGTCGCAGTCGCGGCTGTAGACATGGCGTTTGTCCAGCCCGGTGATGCCCACCCGCGCGGCGCCGAACTGGATTCCTGCATGCTTTACGATCTGTGCCGCTTCGCGGGGACTGCCGCTGTAGCGAGACACGCCAAGCTTTTCCGGCGTCGGCAGGCCGGCGGTGAGCGGCGTCCATGACTTGAGTCCCCAATTGGGTATGTTCGGTCCGCGGCAGAATTCCGCCGTTGCCGCGCCCGCGCTTTCCGTCGCGACCGGGCCCGTCGGTGTGCCGTACGTTTGCCCGCGTGTATAGACGCTCTTGACCGCCGAGTAGAGGGCCACGTCCTTCAACGTATTCCCCGGCGTGTTTGTCTCGATTCCCTGCACCATTTTCTTGCGCGCCTTGGCGCGAACCTTGGCCTGAACACCCTCAGCGTAATATTGCCCGTAATACAACGCCGACTTGCGCTTATCGAATCTGCCGTAGGTCCGGTCGTCGATGAGCTTGGTCAAGGGACTCTTGAAGGTATTTCGATCACCCGTTGCATCGGCAGCGGGCGAAGGTTCCATAAATTGACGCTGGATTGAAACGTTCATCGCTTGAATCTCCTGATCGACGACATGCGCAAAACCTGCGAGCCCTCTCCCGATCCACCCCTCACGCGACCGGTCGCCGCGCGTCGGACGCTGCCCGCCGGCGTGACGGTGGCGCGGACAAAAAAGCGGCCTCCTCCGAAGAACGCAAACCGCAGCATTTTGCTCCTTATTTCGAACAGCAGGGAAATCGATGCCGGCCCCGATCCTCGTCGCCGACCGCCAAATCCGCTCGTCCCCGTTCGCGCCGCGTAGCGCGGCCTCCCCCGGGGCCGATCGACACCGCGGCGTGCGCTATGGGGTCGCCACGTCAGCGCGCAGTCATTCCTCGCCGGAGGCGGAAATTTGCGCAATTTTATTAGACAATTTCGCGGAAAGTCGCCTAAACTACCGAAAAGACGATGGTTTGACGAGCTGATGGAGTTGTCCGCGCGTTCGATCCGCCGGCGGGCGCGAGACCTCATCGAAAGGAAACAGTCATGCGCGCGCTGATTCGGTATTTTTCCCTCGTTTTGCTTCTTGCGCTGCCGGCTTCGGCCGCATTTGCTGCTTCGGCCTACGTGCACAGCCTCTCGGGCACGCTCGCCGCGCGCGTGGGTCCGGGCCCGGCCATACCGCTCAAGATCGGCGACACCTTCGATCCCGGTGTCACGCTGGTCACCGGTGCAAACAGCGACGCGGTAGTCAAGTTCGAGGACGGGCAGGTCATTACGCTGGCGCCGAATACGCAGTTTGCGGTGCGCGAGTACAACTACAACAAGCGCTCGGTGCGCGAGAGCAACGTCGTCTTCGCGCTGTTGCGAGGCGGCCTGCGCTTCGTCACCGGGGTCATCGGCGCGACCAACCGCAATGCGTTCAAGCTCAACGTCGGCACCGCGACCATCGGCGTGCGCGGCACCGACGGCGTGGTCACTTATGACGATATCGCGAACATCATCACTGCGGCGACAAACGCCGGCGCTCTGCAACTGCAGAATCAGGGCTTCCTGACCGGCGTTGCATCCGGCCAGATTACCAGCGGGAGTCTCACTCGGGGTCAGACATATGCGAGCGTGGCGATTGCTCAAGCGACCCCGGACCTGACAGCGGCGATCAATTCGATAAACGCGAAGGCAATACCGATTAACACGCCGGTTGTGGTCGCCGCGTCCGCCCGTGCGGCGGCGGCGCAGGAGGCGGCGCGTATCGCGCAAGCGGCAGCTGACGCACCCGGCGCAACACAAGCCCAGCTTGAGCTGGCACAACGGGCTGCGCAACTGGCGCAGGACGCACTGAACACTGCGATCGCCGAGGCAGTAAACGCGTTCAACGCCGCGCAGGCCGGGGGCGGCCAGATTCCGGCGCCGCCGGCCCCGGTCGGCCCGGTCGAGACCGGACAGGCCGCAACAACGGGCCAGCAGGGGCGGCTGCAGAGCGTGATTGAACAGCTTCAGCCGCCGCCGAAGCCGCTGAGCCCGTAAGGGTCTGAGACGCACCTTTCGGCCCGCCGTACTCGTTGCGAGGCGGCGGGCCATCGATCCACGTCGGTGTGGCGGAGGGCGCGAGTGTTCAAACGACTTGACTCGCAATTCTCCGCGCGGGTCTGGCTCTGTCAGCATTGTCTTGTGACGTTTCAAGCGATCCGACAACGCGCGGCGCGTACACCCGAGTTCGACGGGCACGAAAGCGACCCGATCTATCCGGGCTTCACCTCGTGAGACGCTCTCAATGCAACAGCAAGATATTCCCGGCGTTGTTCGCCCACCCGGTTCGGATACAATCCCCGGCAGTTCCCGGCGCGCCGCGCGAGGCGGGCGCAGACGATGGCTTTCGCGTGATTTGACTCGCGCCGGCTGACCGCCCCTGACCTGGCCTCCCGGGCGCTCACATGAAAAGGTCCGTTTCACTCCTCCTTCGGGCAGCATTTGTTTTCTCCTGCGTCGCCTTGCTGGCCTTTGCCGCCTGGCAGGCCAGCCTGCGCGGGCGCGCCGACCTGACGGCGCAGGGGCCGACTGCGCAGGTGGAGCGGTGGGCCCGAGGCGGCCGGATCGACTCGCTCCAACGCTGGAGACGCGCGGTGGACGGCCTGCGCGCGGCTCAGGCGCTGGTGCCGGGCGAAGCCGCGGTCTATGCATCGATGGCGCGCGCGTACTCGCTGGCGGCGATCTCCGCGCCAACGCCGTCAGCCGCAAGCGTGTACCGCGAGTTTTCGCTGCTGCATTGGCGCCTCGTCACCATGCTTCGCCCGACCTGGCCGTACGGCTGGTCGGGGATTGCGACCCATACGTTCAACCTGGGTTACGCAGACGTCATGGGTGCGCTTTCGCGCGCGATGCGCTACGGTCCGTGGGAACCGGGCGTTCAGCTTTTTGCCTCACGCGTCGGGTTGTTACGCTGGGAGCTGCTCGACTCGACGCAGCGCGAGGAAGTGCGGCAGAACTGGCGCCGCACCGCGCAGCGCCAGGGTGAAGCGCTGGCGCGGATGGCCGTCGAACTGAAGCGCGAGCCGATACTGTGCGCCGAGGGCCTGCCTGGTATGCAGAAGCGGCTCCAATGCGACAAGCGCCGAAACGCGGCGCCGCGCAAACGCGCTGGAAACCGGATGACGCGATGAGGGCAGCGCACGAGCGCCGTAGCGCCGACGCCTGGGTGTTCGGCCTGTTCCTCGCGCTGCTCTTCTGGGCGCCGTTGCCGCTGGGGAGCGCGCGGCCCTGGGCCTGGACGATCCTCGAGCTCGGGATCTATTTCCTCGCCGCGTGCTGGCTCGCGCTGTGGGCGTTCGGCCGCGCGCGCGTTCGCGCGCCCTGCCGAGAGGCCTGGCCGGTGCTGACGTTGTTCGCGATATGGCTCGCGATCGTCGGTGTGCAGCTGCTACCACTGCCGCGCGAGATGGCGGAAATCATCTCGCCCGAATCGCTGCGCGTGTGGCTGGATGCGGGGCGCTTCGCCGAACGCGGCTATCCGGTGTCCACCGAGCCTGAGGCGACGACGGTGTTTCTGTTGAAGAGCCTCGCCTACGCGCTCGCGTTCTTTCTGACGCTGGTGCTCGCCGACCGGCGCGAACGGCTGAAGGCGCTCGCTTTCACGCTCGTCGCCTCGGGACTGCTGCAGGCGCTGTACGCGAGCTTCGGGCATCTGCTGCAGCTGCAATACGAATTCGCCTTCACGCCGTTGAACCACGGCGATCGCGCGATCGGCACCTTCCGCAACCCGGACCACCTGGCGGGGTACCTGGAACTCGCGCTCTCGGTGGGGATCGGCATGATGATCGGCACGCTGCGCGAACGCGCGCCGCGCACCTGGCGGCAGCGCTTGCGCGACTGGGTGGGCTGGATGATCAGTCCGAGGATACTGCTGCGCCTCGTGCTCGTGGTGATGGTGATCGCGCTGGTGATGACGCGCTCGCGCGGCGGCAACGGGGCGTTCTTCGCCAGCATGCTCGTCGCCGGGGCGCTCGGCCTCGCGCTTTCGCGCCACGCGACGCGCTCGGTGGTGATTCTGATCGCGAGCCTGGTGGTGATCGACGTATTCATCGTCGGCGCGTGGTTCGGCGTCGACAAGGTGATGCACCGCCTCGAACAGACCTCGCTCACGCGCGACGCCAGGGCGGTAGCGGGCACCAGCGAGCAGTCGCTCGAGGAGCGTGGCGACCCGGCGCTATTCGCGCTGAACATGGCACGCGACTACCCGTGGCTGGGCAGCGGCGGCGGCACGTTCGCCAGCACGTTCATGAAGTACCGCACCGAGGAACTCGCGGGCGACTTCTACGTCAACGCCGCGCACAACGACTACGCGCAGTTCCTCGTGGAGACGGGCGTCATCGGCCTCGCATTGATGGGCCTCGTTGTGCTGCTCTGTTTCGTCACCGCGCTGAAGGCACAGTACCAGCGCACCGACCCGCTCGCGCGCGGCGTCGCGTTCGGCGCCACGATGGGCATCGTCTCGCTGATGATCCACAGTTGGGTGGACTTCAACCTGCAGACCCCGTCGAACGCGCTCACTTTCGTCGTGGTACTGGCGATGGCGTGGCCGGCGGCGTACGTCGGGCGGCAGCGGCACGCGAGCGAGAGCGAGGAAGACCGCGCGGCAGCGGGAACGGCGCCAGGGTAACTGCACCGTTCCGGGCGGGCGTGCGCCTCGTCCCGACCGAGGGCGGCGGGCCGCTATTCCTTGGCGGAATACTCGTGCGGGATGTACGGAGCGCGCTCGTACGCGGGCGCGTACGGCGTGTGCTCGCGCGCCTTGGCACGATCCTTCTCGCGCCCCATGCGGTCGCTGCCGCCCAGCCAGTAGGGCTTCAAGCCGCGGCTTCGCCACCAGATCTCGGGCGCCGCCTTGGCGCTCCAAAGATCGCATCTCACGCAGCGTCGGGCTTCCTCCGTCGCTTCGCCGTCGGAGTAGCCGCGCTCGGCGAGTTCGAATCCACGTGCCCGCGACTCCGGCGGGAGTTCGCTCATCGAAACGCAACCCTTGCCCTGCGGATGGATGTCGGGGTGGTAATCCATTTCCTCTCCCGCTTCGGGCGCCAGTATTTCCGCGATGTCGCCGCTGCCCCCGAGGTAGCGGTCGATCTCCTGCGCGGCCGATCTCCCCTGCGCGATCGCCTTGATCACATTGAGCGGTCCGAGCACGACGTCTCCGCCGGCGAATACGCCTTCGCGGCTGGTCTTCAACGATCCGTCGGCTACGGCGATGGTCCCCTCGGCACCCCTGGCCAGTCCCCACGCGTCGGAGACCCCGGGGGTCTGACCGATCGCCGCCATGATCGTATCGGCGGCGATGGCATAGTCGCTCCCGGGCACGGGCTGCACGGCCGCCCGTCCGCTCGCATCCGCCTGTCCGAGCTGCATGCGCTGCAACCAGAGTTTGAGTGCGCTGCCGTCGCGCTCGATGCGCAGCGGAGAGGTCAGGAACTCGACCTTCACGCCTTCGGCCTCGGCCGCACGCATCTCGAAGTCGTAAGCCGGCATCTCCTTACGGCCGCGGCGGTACAGAATGCGCACGTCTTGGGCGCCCAGCCGCAGCGCGGTGCGCGCGCAATCGACTGCGACGTTTCCTGCGCCGATGACCGCGACGCGTTTCCCGACCGTGGGGCGGCGGTTCTGTTCGACGCCCAGGTTGGCTTCCTTGAGAAACTGCACGGCTTTCCAGACGCCGGGAAGATCCTCGCCGGCGATCTCGAGGTCCCGCGCGATGCAGGTGCCGACCGCCAGGAACACCGCGTCGTAGCCTGCGCGCTTGAGTTCGTCCAGATCGTCGACGCGCTGATTGCATTTCACGTCGACGCGGTGCGCGGTGATCATCGCGATCTCCTCGTCGAGCGCCTCGCGCGGAAGCCGGTTCGGCGGTATCCCGATTCGCAGCTGTCCCCCCGGCTTCGGCTGTGCCTCGAATACGGTGACCTCGTGCCCGCAGCGCTTGCCGAGATAGTAGGCCGCGGTCAATCCGGCCGGGCCCGAACCGACGACCGCCACACGCTTCCCGGTTGCGGCGGCGACCGCTTCGCCCCAGCGCTCTTTCCATACTCCGGTGTCCTTTTCGACGGCGGCGCGCTTGATGGCGTTGATCGCCACCGGCGCTTCCCACAGTGCGCGGCGGCACTCGGGCTCGCACGGCCGGTAACAGACGTATCCGCAGACCGCGGGGAACGGAATGCGCTCGCGCACGACTGCCGCCGCTTCCCCGAATTTTCCCAGCGCTGCATACCCGATGTAGCGGGGAATATCGATTCCCGCCGGACACCCCTCGACACAAGGCGCCCGCTGCCGTCCGCCGCCGTACGACTTTCCACTATGGTTTTCCATAAGTCATCCCCATGATCAACGCGCTACCACGCCGTCACCATACGGCGCTCGTGAACCGACACCACCTGGATCGCATCCTCGGGACATTCCACCTCGCAGAGGAAACAGCTCTGGCATTCCCGGAGGTATTTGATGTAGGCCTTCTTTGTCGACGAATCGAGCCTTATGACGTCCAGCGGGCACACGTCGACACACACGTTGCACCCTATGCACAGCTTAGGGTCGATTACTCGGATGCCCATTCTATCCTCCCGTCCTTGACACTCACGACGCCCTGATCCCGGGCCATCTTCCACAGATACGCGAGCTCCGCTTCACGCTTGGGCGCGACCGGATAGGTATCGATGGGAATATCCTCCGTCCACCACTTCTGCTCGCCGCCTTCCTGGCGCACGCGGATCCACTTGAGCCAGTTCACGTTGTCGGTGAACGGATAGTCCTCGCGCAGGATGTTGCGCGTTTCCTTTCTTTCAATCGCCGCCTTCAGCGTGAGTTCGGCGGTCAGAGTCAGGTTCTTGACTTCGTGACACAAGCGCAGATAGTGCAGGTCGTACGCGCCCAGCATCGGCAGGTCCTGATCGCGAATGGTTTCGACCCGCTGCAGCGCCCGCGCCATGCGCCGGCCCTCGCGCAGAAGCAGCACATCGTACGGGATCACCGCTTCCTGCAGTTCCAGCAGCACATGCTCGGATTCCAGTCCTTCCGGTCTGGCGAGCGGCGCGAACGCCCGCTCGCGCAGTTCGCCCACCTGCCCGTTCTCGTCGCCTGGATCGCCGGCATCGCGCGCGCAGCGGGCGGCCGAGGTTCCGGCGCGCGCGCCCGAGGTCGCAGCCGCCGCGAGGCCTGTGACGACCGCGCTCGGCGGGCACGCTTCACCTGCGGCGAACAGCCGCGGCGTGCGCGAAGCGTAATCGCGGTCCACGACGACACCGGGCCGCGTCGTCGGACCGGTGGGACAGAACTCGACCGTCTTCCGGAATTTCCCGTCCTGCACGACGCCTACGCTTTCGAACTCCCGCTGCGGCAGCGGCAGCATCTGGTACAAGCGCCCCATCTGCTCCGGTCCGAAGTGCCTCGCGTCCATCATGATGGGCGCTCTGCCCATGCGCGCCTCGATGCAGAAGAACGCGACGATCTGGGGCAGTCCGGAACGCTCCTTCAGTTTCGGGCTGTAGCGCACCATGAAGCGCTCGCCCTTCGAGTTCAGGAAGTAGGCGCCTTCGCCCATCCACTTGTTCATGCCCGGCCCGACGTCGACGCGGGCGGGCATCGCGTTGGCCGGCTGGTCGTTCTGTTCGCCGCCGCCCAGCGTCGCCCCGATGCGGTAGGCCATCGCGAACCCGTCGCCGGAACAGTCGCGCTGTCCCGGGTGAATGCTTTTGTAATAGGTGCTTCCGGTCGCGAGGACCGTGGCCCTCGCACGCAGGGCATGGAAATCGCCGCTGTGCTGGTGAAAACCGACTGCCCCGGTGACCTCGCCATTGCGCGAAAGAAGGTCGGTCAAGTAAAGCCGGTTGATCTGCTCGACGCCGATCGACTGCGCGTATTTGCGCAGCGAATCCATCAGCTGGGTGCTGAAGAACTGGACGATCGGGTAGGCGCCGCGCCCCGCCATGCGCCGGTAGCTGCCGTCGGTGTTCATCACCAGGTGCACGCCGTAGCGGCGCAGTTCCTCGAGGATCACGTGGCTTTCCTGCAGGTGGTCCCTGATCAGGTCCTGCTGCGCGAGATAGCCCTGCGCGCGGGTCAGCCGCAGGACCCTGTCGTCGAGGTCGTCTTCCGGAAAGCAGACGTGTATCACGCCGGCCGCAAAACAGCTGTTGCCGGTCTTGCCGACGGTGCCCTTGTCCACCTGAACCACGCGACGGGCTCCCGCCTGCTTGGCCTTGATCGCGGCGAACGTGGCCGCGATGCCGCCGCCGATGACCAGCACGTCGATGCCGTCGATAGTGTGAGTTTGAACCTGTAGCGCCATGTCTACTCCTTTGCCTGCCGTACCGACAGAAACCGCTGCACGAGATCGAGCCTGTTGACCTTGTTGCTATCGAGTCGGGGAAACTCGTCCATGAGGAGCACCTCCTCGGGAATCTTGTAGGACGCGATGTTCTTGCTGCGCAGGAACGCATCGAACTCTTCCGGGACGACATCCACGCCTGTCCGGGGTATCACGAATGCGCAGGGTACCTCGCCGAGCACCGGGTGCGGAACGCCGACCACTGCGGCTTCGAGCACCTTGGGGTGGCGGCACAGTATGGACTCGATCTCCGCCGGGTGGACCTTGTTGCCGCCGCGGATAATGACCTGCTTCTTGCGCCCCAGTAGCGAGAGGTTGCCCTGGGCGTCGATACCGGCGAGATCCCCGGTGCGGAACCATCCTTCGCGGCCGAGTTCTCCCCAGGCGCGACGCGTGGCCTCGAGGTCACGGAAATATCCGGAACTGGTGCCTGGGCCCCGGACCCACAGCTCGCCGACTTCTCCCGCAGGAACTTCCTGATTCGTCTCGTCGACGAGCTTCACTTCGATTCCCGGCAGCGCGCGACCCACCGACCCGCCAAGGCGAATCTCGCGCGGATCGTCCAATGCCGCCTGCGCGATGGATACCGTTTCCATGCTGCCGTAGGCCGGCGCCATCACGCATCCGAGCTTCGCTTCGGCTTCCTGCGCCACCGAAGGCAACAGCGCCGCGGTTCCGGTTCGGATCACTCGCAGCGAACTCAGATCGTAGCGCGATAGATCCGGGTGCTCCAGGAGTCGCAGCAGTATCGCCGGAACGGTACCCATGAAGCTCACGCGCTCGCGCTCGATCAATTCGAGGATCGTCTCCGCCGCCATCGATTCCGACAGCACCATCCGGCATCCGAGTTGGGCCGCGATCAGCCAGGCCATCGCGCCGGCGCCACCGCCCACCGGGGCAAAGATCCCGACCACGTCCTCCCGAGTGAGTTTCAGTCGTGATGCTATTCCCGATCCAATCAAGACTTGAGCGCCCTCGGGCCACTCGCAGACTTTCGGTTCGCCGGTGCTGCCGCTGGAGAGCGAAAGCAGAGAAACCTCGTCCGGCCCATAACGGGTCTGGTCCAGGCAGTCGGGTCGAATCTCCGGATCTGCACGCCGCTGCATCAGGTCGTTCAGCGATATTGCGCCGGCCGGAACCCGGTCCCCCGACACGAGCAAGTGCGGCTGCGCTTGCGAGCGGTCTTCATCGCGGATGCTTGCCATCATCTCCAGGTAGTCGAATCCCCGGAATTCGTCCACCAGCAGCACGGCCTTGGGATCGAGGTACCGGAACATGGGCCCCATCTCTGACTGACGCCACATGATCGGTGCGAATGCCGCCAGCAGACCTGCTTTCTTCAACGCGATCCGGACCAGCAGATTCTCGACGCCGTTCGGAAGCTGGATCAGGACAAGGTCGTCGCGCTTTAGCCCGAGGTCCAGCAACCCCAACGCGAGCAGATCGGACTGATTCTTGACCTGGGCCCAGGTGAGCCGGCTCTGACGGTCCGACATGGCTTCGCCGTCCGGAACGTCCGTCGCGTGGCGCTCGAGCGCGCGGACCATCGTGTCGGGCGACCACAAGCCCCGTTCGAGATATTCCCGAACCATCTCCTGCGGCATGCGCGTTGGTTTCGACACGATGGCTTCCTCAAACCCGAAACCATAGTAAGGTCATTGCAGAACGTCAAATTTATTCTCAGTAGCTATTACATTTACATATGTATATGCTTAGGCCAGCATCCACAATGGGCTTACGCAAAGGGGACCGGCGTGAACTTGCATCAACTCAAACTGTTCTGCGCGGTCGTGGAAACGGGAAGCTTCGCCCTCGCAGGAGAGCGACTTCACATCACGCAGCCGGCATTGAGCATCCAGGTCCGACGCCTTGAACTGGGTCTGCGCACGGTGCTATTGCGACGAAACAAGAAGGGACCGATGCTCACCGACGCGGGCAAGGTCGTCTACGATGCGGCGAAAGCGATCTTCGAGCGCGAGGACGGGCTGCAACGACAACTCGAGGAAATCCGCTCAGGAGAAAGAGGCACGCTGGCCGTTGCGATAAGTCCGACCGGCGTGCTGTATTTCGCCTCGCAGTTGATTCAGGCGTTCAAGCGCCGCTTTCCTGCCGCCGCCGTGATACCGACGATCGGAACGCGCGAGGAAGTCCTTGAACGGGTGGCGCAAGGAAGCGCCGATCTGGGTTTCGAATGGGGCCCGATTACCCATCCGCGGCTGGTCCACTCGGCTCTTATCCGGGCTCGTTTTCTTGTGGTCACGAGTCCTGAACACGCCTTCGCCGATAAGAAGGTCGTCCGGGTGTCGGATTTCGTGCACGAACCCTTGGTCGATCTGGACCACGGCCCGGGAACGCCATCCTTCGTCGAGCAAGCTCTTCTGAAGGCGGGAATTCGGCCGAAGACCGTGCTTCGCGTGCCATCGATCGACGCGATGAAAAGCCTCATTGAAGCGAATCTGGGCGTCGGAATGCTGTCGGACCTTTCGGTCGAGCGCGAGGTTGGCCTGGGACTTCTGAAACCACTGCCGTTGCAAGGGTTTCCTCTCGCCCGAGATCTCGTCGTCGTGTCACGCAAGGACGGCCCGATTTCGCGGGCGACCGCCTCATTCCTGGAATTCGCCGCGAGCTACCGTGCCCCGGTGTCTGCGCGGCCCCGGAGTCGCTAACCTCGAAACCCCGCGCTAGGACTTCGCCGCCCGCAGCGCGGTTCGTATCCTTTCCGGCGTGATGGGCAACTCCTTGACCCAGACACCGGTGGCGTTGGCGATCGCATGCGCGACGGCGCCGAGCACCGGCAGCGTGGTCCCTTCGCCGATTTCCTTTGCGCCGTACGGCCCCTCGGGTTCGTAGGATTCGACGAGTCCGCTGAAGATATCCGGCGCATCCTTGATGGTCATCACCAGGTAGCCGTGAAGGTTCGGATTCATCATGCGGCCTTTTTCATCGAACAGGATTTCCTCCATGATCGTTTCGCCGGCCCCCATGACGATGGCGCCTTCCACTTGGCCGCGGGCCATCATGGGATTGATCGGCACGCCGCAATCATGGTAATCGGTGAATTGTTCGATCTTGACCTTGCCGGTCTCGAGATCCACCGACGCCTCGCAGACCGAACTGCCGAACGAATAGGCGGGGCTGGTGCCGACGGTGGCACCCTTGTAGTCGCCGCCCAGCCCGTCGCGCGGTTTGTACCAGCCTGTTCCCACCAGGGGACCGTTGTCATTGAAGTACTTCCGCGCCACTTCTTCCCACGGCACGCTGCGGCCGTTCGCGGCGTACATCCTGGCATCCCGCGCCACCACCTCGGACGGATCGCACTCCAGCATGGCTGCCGCAATGGGCTTCATGCGCTCCACGACAGCTTGCCCGGCGCGCGATACGGCGTGTCCTCCCATCAGCGTCACGCGCGAGGAATAGGCGCCGAGATCGATCGGGGAGATGTCGCTGTCCTCGGCCCGCACGCGCATCCGCGACACCGGTATGCCGAGTGCTTCGGCGCACATCTGCGCCATGACCGTCTCCGCGCCCTGCCCGATTTCCGCCACCCCTATCATCAGGATCGCCGCCATGCCGTCCTCGGTGACGCGCACGATGGCATTGGCGTGCGGAAAGATCGACTTTTTCTGAAAATGTTCCGGCCCTTTTTCATGCGACATCTGCACCTGGCCCCGATAGATGGCGTAGCCGGCGCCCGAGACGAAACCGCCGCAACCGATCCCGATGCCTTGCCCCTTGGGCAGTTTGCCGTACTTTTCCTTCCATCCGGACTTCTTCTGTACGGCATCGAGCGTGGCCCGGAATTCGCAACTCTGGATGTCGAGATCGTTGACGGTCCGCGTGTTCGGGTCCATGGAATTGCGTCTGCGGATCTCGATCGGATCGATCCCCATCTCATCCGCCATCATGGTGAGGAGACACTCGAAGGCAAAGCGCGGCTGCGGCACGCCGTGGCCCCGGAATGCGCCGCAGGCGGGTTTGTTGGTCACGACCCGAATTCCCTTGTACTTGAAATTTGGAATGTGATAGAGCGTCGGCATCATGTTGCCGGCGTAATACGTCGTGGCCACGCCGAACGAGGCGTAAGCGCCGCCGTCGAGATGGATCTCGCTTTCGAATGCCTTGATCTTGCCGTTGCGATCGAGGCCCAGTTTGTACTTCATGTACTGCTTGTGGCGCCCGCGACCGAACAGCATCATCTCTTCGCGCGAGTAGACCATCTTGACGGGACGGCCCGTGATCTTGCTGAGGATCGGCGCGCAAAGCTCCAGCGGTGAGGTGCCCGCCTTCGCTCCGAATCCGCCGCCGACGGTGGGGCGGATGACACGAATCCTGCCCAGCGGCAGGTGGAATACGTGAGCCAACATGTACTGGACATAATGCGGCGCCTGTGTCGAAGTGTAGAGCACCAACGTTCCGTCGCTCTCCCAGGTCGCAATGGACGCGTGCGGCTCCATCGGCTGCTGATGCGTGAGGTTGCCGACGAAGGTCTCTTCCTTCACGAAATCCGACTCGGCAAAGCCCTTTTCCACGTCGCCGTGCGCCTGATCGACGAAGGTGTTGATGTTGCCCCGATAGCGCTCGTGAATCAGTGGCGCATCTTTGGCGATCGCTTCGAAAGGATCGAGGATCGGCGGCAGTTCCATGTATTCCACTTCGATCAGCGAAAGCGCTTTTTCGGCTGTCTTCTCGTCGATCGCGGCAACCGCGGCCACGCGGTCACCGACGTGGAGCACTTTCTTCTTGGACAGTACGTGTTCGTCGTAGCGGGCCGGTGAAACGCCGAAGCACTCATCCGGCACGTCCTCGCCGGTGATGACGGCGAGCACGCCGGGCAAGGCCATGGCTTTGCTGGTGTCGATGCGCTTGATGATGCCGTGGGCGATCGGCGAGCCGAGGATTTTGCCATGGGCCATGCGCGGCAGCGAAATGTCACCGGTGTAAAGCGCTCGTCCCATCGCCTTGTCCGCAGCATCCAGGCGCGGAATCGAGGCGCCGACACTCGCATAGCGTTCGTCTCCGACATAGCTGCCGTCGTCGGTTGCGGGAACCTCGCCCGATTTCTCGGCGCAGGTGCCGTCGCCCCGATAGTTCCCGCATCGCCGCACGGCACGCATAATTCCGAAGTAGCCCGTGCAGCGGCACAGATTGCCGGCCAAACCGTCCTTGATTTCCTCGATGCTCGGCTCCGGGTTCTTGTTCAGCAGCGCGATCGAGGACATGATCATCCCCGGCGTGCAATAGCCGCACTGGATGCCGCCCTCATTGACGAACGCCTTCTGGATCGGGGCAAGCTCGCCATCCTTCGCCACCCCTTCGATGGTCGAAATCTGTTTGTCCTCGGCTTCGCTGGCGAGCATCAGGCAGCTGTTGATCGGCGTGCCGTCGACCAGCACCGTGCAGGCACCGCAATCGCCCAGGTTGCAGCCCTTCTTGGTGCCGGTGAGGCCGAGCGTATCGCGCAGGACGTCGAGGAGCGTTTCTCCACCTTGCAGCGCGACTGGATACGGCCGGCCGTTAATTTTCAGCGTGCGTGTGTTCGCCATCACTTTTCTCCTGTTGCGCGCGCTTGAGCGGTCAGTAGGGCACGCCGGGTCAAGGTTCCGACGAGTTCTCGCCTGTACTCGGCCGATCCGCGCAGGTCCGAGATCGGCAGCGCTGCCGCTATGGCAGCTTGCGCCGCGCGGTCGAGACCGTTCTTGTCCAGGACCTTGCCTGCCAGCGCGGTGTGCGCGTCGGGTACAAGCGTCGGCTTGCCGGCAACTGCGGAAAGACACACGCGCGCCTGCGCGACGCTGCCGTCCGCCTTCAATTGCAGGCTCGCGGCCACCGCCGCCACGGCGACGGAATTCGCTTCGCGCAGACCGAATCGCGCATAGCCTGCGCCAAACCTCGCCGGGGAATGGGGAACCAGCACTTCGGTCAGGACCTCATCGTCGCGTAGTACCGTTTCCCGCGGGCCGACAAAGAAGGCTTCGATCGGCATGTTGCGCACTCCCGATGGCGACCACAGGTTCAGCGTGGCGTTACTGACCGCCAGCACCGGCGGCAGGTCGGCACACGGCACGGCACCGACGATGTTCCCGCCAACGGTTCCCAGATTTCGAACCTGCGGACTCGCCATTTCCCGGGCGGCGTCGCGGACGACCGGACATTTCTCGCGGATGACGTCGGACGTCGCCACCTCATTGAGTGTGGCGAGCGCTCCGATTCTCACGCGGTCATCGACGGACGCAATCCCCCGCAATGCCGCGATCCTGTTGAGGGAAATCACGTGACCGGCTCCGTACCGGTCGGTCTTGAGGTCAACGATCAGGGAAGTTCCCCCGGCCAGAAAGCGCGCCTGTTTTCCCCATCGAGCGATCATCTCCGCCGCTTGTTCAAGCGTGGAGGCGTCGTGAAACTCAGCTTCGGACAAGATCACGGCCTTCCTCCTACAGTATCCAAGAAAGACAGCGCCGCACCGTTCAGCTCAGCTCGGGCGTGCTGCGCAACAGTTCCCTGCGCCGCCTGCAGGCGAACGCAGCGTCACAGGCTGACACGAGAGAAATGCCGTCGAATTGACCTGCATCAAGCCGAGTCGGGGCGCTCCGACCGGCCGAGCGCTCGACGGTACACGGTACACTTACCCGCCGCACAACGTCTTCCAACGCACTCCAACCAGCGATGTCCGATACACTCGCCGCCCTGCTCCCGGTCTTCCTGCTGATTGTCACCGGCTTCGTGCTGCGCCGCAGCCTGCTGTCGGAGGAGTCGCACTGGACCGGCATCGGGCAGCTCGTGTATTTCGTGATGCTTCCGGCGCTGTTGATCGACACGCTGGCGCGCGCGGATTTCGCACGCCTGCCGGTCGGCAGCATCGGCGGTGCCCTTCTCGCGGCGATTGCGGCGATGGCAGCGATCTGCCTCGCGCTGCGACGGCCGCTCGCCAGTCGGCTCCAGATCGACGGCGCGGCGTTTACGTCGCTGTTTCAGGGTGCAACGCGCTGGAATGCCTTTGTCGCACTGGCGATCGCGGCGGGCCTGTTCGGCAACCACGGCGTCGCCCTCGTGTCGGTTGCGATGCTGGCGATGATCCCGGTGCTCAACGTGCTCAACGTGCTCAACGTCTGGGTGCTGGCGCGCTACGCCGCCGCAAAGCGGCCCGACTGGCGCACCGTGGTCGTCGCGTTGATCCGCAACCCGCTCATCTGGTCGTGCGCAGCGGGCATTGCACTGAACCGGATCGAGATCGCAATCCCGCCGCCCGTGCATGTCTTCGCCGAAGCGCTGGGGCGTTCATCGCTCGCGCTGGCGCTGTTGATGGTCGGCGCGGGGCTGCGTCTCACGAGTCTGCTGCAGCCTTCGCCGGCCGCGCTGCTCGCGAGCGTGCTCAAGCTCGTCGTGCTGCCGGCGCTGGCGATCGGCGCAGGGCACCTGATGGGATTGAACGCAGCCGGCCTCGGCGTAGTCGCGATCACGTCGTCCGTGCCGACAGCTCCCGTGGCCTACGTGCTGGCGCGGCAGATGGGCGGCGATGCCGAGCTGCTGGCGCAGATATTGACGATGCAAACCGTGCTCGCCGCGCTGACCATACCGATCATGATTTCGCTTGCCCTATGAACGCTGTCGAGCAGAACAGCAGGGCGTCGCCGGCGTCGTTCTCGGTCGCGCCGAATGTCCGCGGAGGGCTTCGCTACGGGCCGAAAAAGTAAGGGCCCAGCCTAAGCTGAACCCTTGATTTTTTGGTAGGCCGTGCAGGAGTCGAACCTGCGACCAACGGATTAAAAGTCCGCTGCTCTACCAACTGAGCTAACGACCCGAAAGAGGTCGGATTTTACTGCGCACGGCGCGCCAGCGTCAACGAAACAACGACTTACCGCGCGGTCCGCGGCCCAGTCTTATCGCTTCTTCAATCGCTGCTTGGCTTCGGCGGCAGCGGGACTCTGAGGGTATTTCTGTATCAACGCGAGCAGCGTTTCGCGGGCCGGCTTTTGTTCGCCGAGTTCGGCCTGCGCGCTGGCGATGTTCAGCATCGCATCGGGCGCCTTCACATTGTCGGGCCAGGCTTCGACCACCTTCTGCTGCGTGGCGATGGCAAGCCTGTAGTCCTTGGTCGCGTAGTACGCATTGCCGATCCAGTATTGCGCCGCGGGCACGAGCAGGCTGTTCGGATAGTTTACGACGAAGGTCTGGAAGGCGGCGACGCTGGCCTGATAATTCCCGACCTTGAACTGGTTGAGCGCCGCCTCGTAGGCATCCTTTTCCTTCTGCGCCTCCCGCTCCGGCGTAATGATCTTTGCTTCGAACTGCTGCTCGAGCTTGCGCAAACGCTGGTCCAGATCAGCGTACAGTTCCTTTTGTCGCCGGTCCGTCGTTTCGGAGCGATGGACCAGCACTTCAATCTGTCCGCGCAGGCGCGTCATGTCCTGCCGCAGCGCGTCGACCAGTTGCGCAAAATCCACCGCGCGGTCCTTGGCCGCCACGTCGAGCTGCGCGATGCGCTCGTCGAGCGATTTCTGGATCGCCGCCTGACTGGCGGCCACCTCGGCCCGCAGCTGCGAGATCTGTTTGCGCGCTTCCTCGTCGTCGAACAGTCCTGCCTGCGCCCTGCTTGCGACGAGCGCAAAGAACAGGACCGCAAGCAGGCGTTGCAGACGGAAGGCCGGCATCGTTCTAGAACTCGCCGCTATGCAGCAGATCGACGCGACGGTTCTGCGCCCAGCACGTCTCGCTGTGTTCGGTGCAGCGCGGCTTCTCCTCGCCCAGACTCACGGCGTCGATCTGCGACTCGCGTGCGCCCATCAACGCAAGCGTGCGCTTCGTGGCCTCGGCACGGCGCTGGCCCAGCGCCAGGTTGTACTCCCGGCTGCCGCGCTCGTCGGCGTTGCCCTGAAGCAGCATCTTTGCGCCGGCGTGCTGTTCGAGATACCGGGCGTGCGCCTGAAGCAGCGGTCGGAACTCGTCGCGGATACGGTCGCTGTCGTATTCAAAGAATATGGAGCGCTTGGAGAGGATGTTTTTAGGGTCCTTGAGCGGATTGACATCGATCTGCGTCGGCCGCACCGGTTGCGCGCTCCCCGATGGCTGCGCCGGCCGCGTCGACGGCACTGAGGCAGGCGCGCGATCTTCGACCCCGGGCTTGGTCTCATCGCGGGTCGGCTCGCTGCCGCAACCGTACAGCACTGCCAATCCCAACGCGGCGAATACTGCTTTTCTCATGGCTCTCCCCCCTTTGCTAATTTCCAAGAAATGGCCCCCACGCCGGTTCGCGCACATCGGCGGCCTGGACCGACAGGCGCTGCTTCACACGTCCGTCCGAGGATACGGCGGCCAGCACGCCGCGGCCCCCGACCTCCGTGGCATACAGAATCATCGTGCCGTTGGGTGCAAAGCTCGGTGATTCATCGCGCTGAGTATCGGTAAGAATCTGCACCTGCCCGCTTCCCAAGTCCATGACCGCGAGTTGAAAGCGGCCGTCCCGACGCGAAACGAAAGCCATCGTCTTTCCGTCCGGACTGAGCCGGGGCGACACATTGTACTCGCCGTCGAACGTGACGCGCGTGGCATCTCCGCCGTCAGCGCCCATGCGGTAGATCTGCGGGCTGCCACCGCGATCGGAGGTGAAATAGATGAATCTGCCATCGGCCGAGAATACCGGTTCGGTATCGATGGTCGCCGATCGCGTGATGCGGCGCACATTGCTGCCATCAGGATTGACGAGATAGAGCTGGGACCCGCCCTCCTTGGAAAGCACCGCCGCCAGTTGCTTGCCATCGGGGGACCATGCGGGCCCGCTGTTTGACCCCCTGAAGTTGGCCACGACGTGGCGCTGCCCGGTGGTCAGCGAATGCACATAGACGACCGGCTTCTTTCTCTCGAAGGAAACGTACGCGAGGCGCGTCCCATCGGGCGACCAAGAGGGGGAAATGATAGGTTCGCGCGATGCGAGCGCCACCTGTGCACCTTGTCCGTCCGCATCGGCGATGCGCAGCTCGAAGCGTCCGTTCTGTTTCACCACGTAAGCGATGCGCGTCGAAAACACGCCGCGTTCTCCGGTCAGCTTCTCGTAGATTATGTCCGCGATGTGGTGTGCCGTGGCGCGAACCTGTGCCGACGAAAGGGTAAAGGCCACACCGGCGATCTGCGTCTGCTTGGGTACGTCGAGCAGCCGAAACCGCACTTCGTAGCGCCCACGGGACAGCTGCTGCGCGCCGCCGATGACGATCGCGTCGGCGTTACGGGTCTTCCATTCGCTGAAATTGACCTGCGTGGGATCTGTGGGCAGAGGATTGACGCCGCCCGCGTATTGCATGCGGAACCTGCCGCTCCTGAGCAGATCAGCCTCGATAATGTCCGTGATGCGGGTGGGCAGCACCGATTCCCCCGCGAACTGCAGTACCGCAACGGGAATCTGGTTGCTCCCACCTCCGGTGATCTCGATGGTGAGCTGACCTTGAGCTGCGCCGGCGATGCAGCACAGGCAGACAGCGAGCAGATGCTGGATGGCTCGTTTCATGCGAACGGGGAGTATACAACCTCCTGCGCGACGGTTCATTCGTTGGGGCGGAACTTCAGCTGCAGTTCGCGCGCAAACTGTTCCGGGCGGTCGGGCAACGGTAGCGGCGAGGATTTCAGGATGGCGCGCTCCACGGCTTCGTCATAGGCCCGGTATCCGCTCGACTTGCGCAACTGCACCGAATAGACGTCACCTGTGATCAATTGCACAACGTCGAAGATCGCCTCCGGATTTCCAGTGATGCCTGCCGGCAGAACGACATTGCTCCTGACCTTGGTCTTGATCTTATTGACATAGCTGTTGTCGGCAATCGGACCTCCCGAAGGCGGCTGCACCGGCCTGCTCACCGGCGCCGCCTTTTGCAGGTCCCTTTCGGCCTCCTTGAGAATCGCCTGCGAACGGTCGAATTTCATGATCCGCGGCTCGACCTTCTTCGGCTCGACCTTCTTCGGCACGACCTTCTTCGGCGCGACCTTCTTGGGCGGTGGCTTTACTGGCTCCACCTCCTTCGGCTCCACTTTCTTCGGCGGTTGCTGCTTCTCCACCGCGATGTCCGGCTTGACCGGCTTCGGCTCGACCCTGGGTTCGGGCGGAGGCGGCAGCTCGACCTTCGCTTCGACCTTCGGCTCGGGCTTGGGTTCGACCTTCGGCTCGGGCTTCGGCTCGGGTTTGGGTTCGACCCGCGGCGCGGGGGCCGGCGGCGGTTGTACCACGGTGGGCGGCCGCGTCCAAAGCTCGACGTATACGGCGTCGGGCAGTTTCGAATGCCAATGAATGCCGAAGAACAGCACCGCGAACAGCACCGCGTGCACCAGCACCGCCAGCACCGCTGCGGGCGCATTGACCGGTTCAGGATTCACGAATACCGAGGACATCGCGGTCGACATCAGCGCGACTCGGTCTTCACCAGCAGGCCGACCCGGCGGATGTTCGCTTTTTGCAGCTCGTCCATCACCTTGAGCACGGCGTCATAACGCACGTTCTTGTCGCCGGCGATGACCACCGGCTGGTCGGGATTTTTCAACTGCCGTTCGCGCAGTGCGTCAACCAGCTGCGCCGTCGTCACCCGCCGCTCCTTGATATTCCCCGCTTTCGCCGTTCCCGGAGCATCCGTCTGCTCGCGCAGCAAGAGCGACGCATCGGCGCCAATGACAACCTCGAGCGGCGCCGCCGGCAGCTGAGCGGATTTGCCCAGGCTCGGCAGATCGACCACGCCCGTCGTGATTAACGGCGCGGTGACCATGAAAATGACCAGCAACACCAGCATCACGTCGATGTACGGAACGACGTTGATCTGATTCATCAGGCGCTGTTTACGCATCAGATACCCAATCCGTATTTCGATCTGCCACCCAAGCGTCGCCGAACGCGATCATGGCGCGCTCAGCGGTTGTGCGCCTGGCGCTGGATGATGTTCGAAAACTCCTCCATGAAGCTCTCGAAGCGCACGGCGAGGCGATCCACGTCGTGGGAATAGCGGTTGTACGCGACGACAGCGGGAATCGCCGCGAACAGGCCAATCGCGGTGGCCACCAGCGCTTCGGCGATTCCCGGCGCCACGGCGGCGAGTGTCGCCTGGTGCACGTTCGCCAGGCCTCGGAACGAATGCATGATTCCCCAGACCGTCCCGAGCAGGCCCACGTAGGGGCTCACGGAGCCTACCGAGGCAAGAAACGCCAGGTGCGATTCGAGACGGTCCATTTCGCGCTGATAGGTGGCGCGCATGGCGCGCCGCGCACCGTCGACAAGTACGCTCGGGTCGGCGGCGCGCTGGGTGCGCAGCTTCGTGTACTCCCTGAATCCCGCCTCGAATATGCGCTCCAGGCTGCCGGTCGAGTGGCGGTGGTTGACCGCACTCTGATAGAGCGCGCCCAGATCGTTGCCACTCCAGAAATCGCGTTCGAACTGCTCGGTCTTTTCGCGCGACTTCCGGATCGTGAAATACTTGTAGAAAATGTAGTACCAGGACATGAACGACACCACCAGCAGCAGCGCCATGACAATTTGAACGACGACGCTCGCATTCCAGATGAGCGTCAGCATCGACAGGTCTTGGGTAACGTTCATGCGACTTCTTCCAGTTTTCTGCGAATCGCCTCGGGTACGCCTATCGCCCTGCGGGTGCGAGCATCGACGCACGCGAGCGTGACCTCCGCCGACGCCAACATGACGTTTCCCCGCCTGATTTCCTGTGCAAACACCAGTCGCGCGCGTCCCAGCCTGCGCAGCCGCGTGCCCACCGAAAGCATATCGTTAAGCAACGCCGGCCTATGGTATGTGATTTGCGCCGAACGCACCATGAACAGCAGGTGCTGGTCGCGCGCAAGCTGTCCCAGATCGAATCCCAGCGACTGCATCAGCTCGGTACGCGCACACTCCATGAAATCGAGGTAGTTGCCGTGGTAGACCACACCCGCGGCATCCGTGTGCTGATAGTAGACGCGCTGATGCCAGGAGAAGTTCTTGCGGCTCCCGACCGTCTCCGGGCCGGACCCGCCGTCGTGGTCCCGCAGAGTCTTGTCAAGCATCTTCAAACAGCGTGCCGCTCTCCGGGCGGCGCGGCGCATCCAAGCCGAAGTGCCGGTAGGCCAGCGGCGTCGCAACCCGCCCGCGCGGCGTGCGCTGGACGAACCCCTGCTGGATGAGGAAGGGTTCGAGCACATCCTCGATGGTGTCGGTTTCTTCGCCAATCGCGTGCGCAAGATTATCCAGCCCCACCGGGCCGCCGCCGAATTTTTCGATCACCGCAAGAAGCAACTTGCGGTCCATGACGTCAAAACCGATCGAATCCACGTCCAGCATCACCAGCGCGGCATCGGCGACGTCGCGTGAAATATTTCCCTGAGCTCTCACCTGCGCAAAGTCGCGCACCCGGCGCAGCAGGCGATTGGCGATGCGCGGGGTGCCGCGCGCGCGCCGCGCGATCTCCAATGCACCCTCGCCCGAAATTTCGACGTTGAGCAGGCTGGAGGAACGGCGCACGATGCGCTCCAGTTCCGCAGCTGTGTAGAACTCCAGGCGCGCGACGATCCCGAATCGGTCGCGAAGCGGATTCGTCAGCATCCCGGCGCGCGTGGTAGCGCCCACCAGGGTAAATGGCGGCAAGTCGAGCCGCACCGAACGCGCGGCAGGCCCCTCGCCGATCATGATGTCGATTTGAAAGTCCTCCAGCGCCGGATAGAGGATCTCCTCGACCACCGGCGACAGTCGGTGGATTTCGTCGATGAACAGCACGTCGCTGGGTTCGAGATTGGTGAGAATGGCCGCCAGGTCCCCGGCGCGCTCGAGCACCGGACCCGAGGTATGACGCAAGTTCACGCCCATTTCCCTGGCGATGATGTGCGCCAGCGTGGTCTTGCCCAGGCCCGGCGGCCCGAACAGCAGTACGTGGTCGAGCGCCTCCTTACGTCCGCGGGCGGCCTCGACGAAGATCGACAACTGTCCGCGGATCTTTTCCTGACCGACATACTCGACGAGCGAGCGTGGACGCAGCGCGCGCTCGAAGGCTTCCTCCTGCACGCTCGCGGGCCCGGGGGCGATAAGTCGATCGATTTCGATGGCCACGCGCTATATTAACTCAGCACCTCGGCGCTCAAGCTTTGGATAATAGCTTCAGCGCCGCCCGGATGCCGTCCGAAAGCGATTGGCCCTCGGGGAGCTGCTTGACTGCGTGCAATGCCTCTTTTTCGCTGTATCCCAGGCCGAGCAACGCGTTGATGACATCGGTCGAAGCCGGCGCCGTGCGGTTCACGGCGCCCACGCCTGCCACGTCGGTGCCGAGCTTGCCCCGCAATTCGAGCAGCAGCCGCTCGGCGGTCTTCTTGCCCACGCCGGGAATCTTCACCAGCCGCCCGGATTCCTGCATGGTCACTGCCTGGACGAGTTCGGCCACTGACAGTCCCGAGAGTACGGCAAGCGCCGTACGCGCGCCCACGCTGCTGATCTTGAGCAGCTGGCGGAATGCCCGCCGCTCGGTCTCCGCTGCAAAACCATAGAGCAGATGCGCATCCTCTCGCACCTGCAGGTGGGTGTAGAGCGTGACACTCTCACCGGTCGAGGGCAAGACGTAGAACGTGCTCATCGGCACTTCGAGTTCGTACCCGACGCCGCCCGCTTCGACGAGAATCTGCGGCGGATTCTTTTCCAGCAGCACGCCGGTTAACCGACCTATCATGCCGTCCTGCCCTGCAACAGACGCCCGCGGCGAACCCGGTGACCCAAGGTCGAAAGCGCACCCATCCCCTGACCGCCATGCGCGTGGCAAATGGCGCAAGCAAGGGCATCGGCAGCATCGGAACCCGGCACCGCGGGCAAACGCAGCAGACGCTTTACCATTTCCTGCACCTGCGCCTTCGCAGCGTGGCCGTTGCCAACGACTGCCTGCTTCACCTGGAGCGCCGTATATTCGGCCACCGGCAGGCCGGCATCGACTGCGGCACAGATCACCGTTCCGCGCGCTTGACCGAGCGCAAGCGTCGATTGAGGGTTAAGGTTGACGAACACCTTTTCCACGGCTGCCTGACGCGGCTGATGGATCGCGATGACCTCGCGCAGGCCGTGGAGAATAGACTTCAGGCGCTCGGGCAGTTCATCGCCCGCAGATCGTATGCAACCGCTGGTGATGTAGCTCACCCGGGTGCCGGACTTTTCGATCACGCCGAATCCCGTTATGCGCAGGCCGGGGTCGATTCCGATAATTCGCAGCGGCACCGCCCCGGTCATTGGCGCTCAGCTCTCTCCGATGACAGCCGTGGTGTATACGTTCTGCACGTCGTCGATCGATTCCAGCGCGTCGAGCAGTCTGTTCATGCGCACCGCGTCGTCACCCGCGAGGTCGTGTTCCATGCCCGGCTTCATCGTGACCTCGGCCAGATCCGGCGTCAGGCCGCTTTTCTCCAGCGATTCCCTGACCCGGAGAAAATCTCCCGGCGCACACAGCACTTCCATCGAACCGTCGCCGTTCGTCACGACATCGTCCGCACCTGCCTCCAGCGCGGCCTCCATTACTCTTTCCTCGCTAGCGCCCGGAGCGAAAACGAACTGCCCGCAGTGCTTGAACAGATACGCCACCGAGCCATCGGTACCCAGGTTGCCGCCGTTCTTGGTGAATGCGTGGCGCACGTCTGCCACAGTGCGGGTCCGATTGTCGGTGAGACATTCGACCATTACCGCCGCACCGCCGACCCCGTAGCCCTCGTACCGGACTTCCTCGTAATGAACCCCCTCAAGATCGCCGCTGCCGCGCTTGATGGCCCGCTCGATGGTGTCTTTCGGCATGTTGGCGCCGTAGGCCCTGTCCACTGCGAGGCGCAGCCGAGGATTCATGTTCGGATCGGCGCCGCCCATGCGCGCGGCTACGGTGACCTCCTTGATCAGGCGCGTAAAAATCTTGCCCTTCTTGGCATCGGCCAATGCCTTCTTGTGCTTGATGTTTGCCCATTTCGAGTGGCCTGCCATATGAGCCTGATTATCCCCTGACCTTGAAGCAGCGGCGACGTATAATTTTAGCATCGCCATAGCGCCCCACCGGCATTGCGTTGACCCGCTGCCCGGGTTCGCATGCCGCATCCCGATCGCACAAGCCGGCAAGATCGAGCTCCGACCGACGGGCGGGTGGCATGTGCCCTTCGAATCGCCGCGGGCAGCATTCACTGGAGGAGAAACGCATGGATCTTGGAATTCGGGGAAGGAATGCACTGGTATGCGGCGCAAGCAAGGGACTGGGCCGCGCCTGCGCGACATCGCTCGCGCGCGAGGGTTGCAGCGTCACCATCGTCGCGCGCGACCGGGAGCAGTTGGCGAGGACGGCAGCCGCTATCCGCGCCGCCACCGGCGCCAAAATCACGGTGGTCGCGACCGACATCACCACCGACGAGGGCAGAGCCGCAGCGCTGGACGCAGCGGGAACCCTGGACATCCTGGTGAACAACGCAGGCGGCCCTCCAACGGGGGATTTCCGAAAGTTTTCGCGCGACGACTGGCTGCGCGCGCTGAACGGCAACATGCTCACCCCTATCGAACTCATCCGTGCCACGGTCGATGGCATGATGGAACGAAAGTTCGGTCGCATCGTCAACATTACGTCCAGCGCCGTCAAAGCACCCATCAATGTGCTCGCGCTATCCAACGGTGCCCGAAGCGGACTCACCGGATTCATCGCTGGAATCGCTCGCGAATCCGTGCGTCACAACGTAACCATTAACAATCTGCTGCCCGGTGCATTCGCGACCGACAGGCTCAAGACCATGTTCGCAGCGCAAGGGAAGGCGGCCGGCATTTCCACCGAACAGGCGATGGACGAACGCCGCAAGACCATTCCTGCCGGACGCTTCGGCGAACCCGAGGAATTCGGCGAGGCGTGTGCATACTTGTGTAGTGCACAGGCGGGCTTCGTGACCGGCCAGAATTTTCTGATCGACGGCGGCGCGTATCCGGGAACCTTCTAGGGCCTATTGACATTCACCGCGCGAGTGTTCGATCAGCGGCGCCTTTCCGCGTCCGCATCGTCTTCAGCAGTTCGCTCGCTTGAGCGATCCCCTGTTCTTGCGCCTTGGCCGCCCAAACCCGCGCGGCCGCCGGATCGCGATCTGTGCCGATACCATAGGCGAGCATCCGCGCCAGATTGAATTGTGCGGCCGCAAAGCCGCTCTCGGCGCTCTTGCGGTACCACTGCAGCGCCTGTCGCGGCTCAAGCGAGACCCCGCGTCCGGTTTCGAGAAGTTCCCCGAGGTTGTTCTGCGCGACGAAATCGCCCGCTTCGGCCGCGGCCCTATACAACTCCGCGGCCCGCTTTAGCGATTCCCGCGTTCCCTCCCTTACGTTGAGCCAGGCGAGCACGCTCGTGGCACCGACTCGGCCCTGCGCGGCGGCCGGCTCCAGCCATTTCTTCCCGCAGGCGGGGTCGACGCGAGCGCCTTCGATACACGCACGGCCCATCGCCTCCTGAGCCGCGGCGTCGCCCCCGGCGGCAGCCTTCTCCAGCCATTGACGTGCCTTTTCCGGATCGGTCTTCGACAGGCAAACTGAGGTCCGGTACGCGGCTGCAGCATGACCGAGATCAGCCGCCCGCGCGAAAAATTTGCAGCCGCGCGCGGAGTCAGCGGCGACCAGAATGCCGTCGGAATAATAAAGGCCGAGCGCGGCCGTGGCGCGTTCGGGTTCCGTGCGCGAGATCCGCGTCACGCGCCACACCGTGTCTGCGAGCGTCGTTCGAATCATCGTCAGATAGGCCGCTGAGTCCCGCACGTGACCGAGCGATTGCGCGTGCAGAACGCGATTGGCAGCCTCGATCGATATCCAACCCAGGTTTTGGCGGATGGTTTCGTCTTTTTGTTTGACCTTGACCACCTTGCGATGCGCGGCGATCAGCTTTTCCAGCTCGACGAGCGATCGCTTGGCAAGGTCCCCCGGCCGCAAGGGCGCAATGCGAGGCGCCGGGGCCGGCCGGCGCCTCGCGGACGGCCCCGGCGCCGATCGACGAGGGCGTTTGGCAACTGGCGATTCGGAATGGGTCGCGCCCCTTTCGCTACGCTTGAGTTCCTCTTGTCCGGCACCTTGCGCGCAGGCGGTCTCCGCGGACGCCGCGACGAGCAGGAATCCAAGCAGCCAAAACATCGCCACGATAAACAGCCTATCCATGGGTAGTCTCGGACCGAAAAACACGCTGAGAATGGACGATTTCGCGACGCGCATCAAGTGCGGTGAACCCCGATCGCCGTTCAGCTCGCGCGTTCGCCGCTCAGCCGCTGAACCGGAAGTGGACGATGTCCCCGTCCTGCACCACGTAATCGCGCCCCTCCAGGCGGTACTTCCCGGCCTTCTTCGCTGCGGCCTCGCTGCCGAGCGCAATGAAGTCATCGTAGGCGATGACTTCGGCACGAATGAACCCCTTCTCGATGTCCGCATGTACGGCCCCGGCGGCGCGCGGGGCACGCGTGCCACGACGAATGGTCCACGCGCGGCACTCGTCCTCACCGGTCGTGAGAAAGCTGACGAGCCCCAGCGCACGATAGACTTCGCGGACCATGATGTCGAGAACCGGTTCTCGTACGCCGAGCAATTCGCGGAATTCCTTCCGATCCTCCTCGGGCATGGCCTGGATCTCGCCCTCGGACTTGGCGCAACATGCAAACGTCGGCATGCCGGCCACGGGGAGGCCAAACCGCGCCAGTACCTCGGCGGTCGGCTTCGCGATTTCGTCCTCGCCCAGGTTGACCATCGCGAGAATGGGACGCGCCGTCAGGAACGCGTAGGTCCGCAGTTCCGGACGGGCAGCGAGTTCAGGATCGTCGTAAATGCGCTGGTTGTTATCGACCAGCTTGAAGCAGCGATCGAGTGCATCACGCTCCTCGCCCGGCATGCCCTGCTTGCCCTTCTTGCGCTCGATGCCGTCGCGTTCGAGGCGGGTCTCGACCAGCATCAGGTCGGACACGATCATTTCCGACAAGAGCGCGTCGATATCCGCGCGCGGATCGTTCAGCCCCTCCTCGTCGAAGGCGCGAACGACCAGCAGGAAGGCGTCCATCGGCTTGACCAGGTTCAAGAACCCGGCGTCGAGAGCCGACTTGTTGACCCTGCTCTCGCCCTTGTGGGCCGCATGCGCCTCGACAAGTTCGATGACAGCATGAGTCGTCTTCTTGGGATGGTACATCCCGGATAGCGTGTCGACTCGGTTGTCCGGGACCTTCACGCTGCCGAGCGTGATCCCGCCCTTCGCGCGGCCCGGCTCGGCACCAGTCAGCGCCGAAAAAAGGGCCGTCTTGCCACTCTGGGGAAAACCGACGAGTGCGACTTTCATTGGCCTCTTAGCTAGGGTGAAAAATGGACGCGCGCCTCAGTTCTTCCCGTCCGAATCCGCCGGCTCAGGCTTGTCCCGGGTATGAAGCTTCAGCATCGCGGCGTGCATGTCGCCGGCCAGAATCCACGGCGAGACTTGCAGGCAGCGATCGACTGCCGATTCAATCAACTCACGCTCGGGCGCCGGTGGTGCCGACAACACATAATCAGCAACGATATTCTTGTCACCGGGATGCCCGATGCCGATGCGCAACCGCCAATAGTCCTGCGTGCCCAATTGCTCGGCAATGTCCCGCAGGCCGTTGTGACCGGCCACGCCCCCGCCCCGCTTGAGCTTCGCCGCACCCGGCGCGAAATCAAGTTCGTCGTGCACGACCAGGCATTCTTCGGGCCGAATCCTGTAATACCGCGCCAGCGAACCCACCGCCATCCCGGAGGCGTTCATGTAGGTCTGCGGCATTATCAACCAGACCTCGCTCGAGCCGCGGCTCACCTTTCCGACTATCGCGTGAAACTTCGGCTGCGAGCGCATCTCCACTTCCTGCCTCACGGCCAAGCGTGATAGAAACCAAAAGCCGGCATTGTGTCGGTCTCTTTCGTGTTTTCGCCCTGGATTGCCCAGACCGGCGATGAGTCGAATCGACATGTGGATAGACCAAGGGCGCGGAACCTGGCGCCGCGCCCTTGGTGCTGGTTGGACGCGAGCTTGGACCTTCTACGCCTTGCCGCCTTTTTTCTCGGCGGCAGGCTCCGGCTCTGCCTTCGCCGGTTGCTTGGTGGCGGGAACTTCCGCGGCCGCCGGAGTTTCGACCGCGGCCACGGCCTCGGCAGCCACCTCCTCCTCGGCAACCACGAGCTTCGGAATTTGTGCAGTCGCGACCGGCGGGTTTTCCGCTCCCTTCAGGGAAAGTTCAACACCCTTGGGCATCTGGAGATCGCGAACGTGCAGCGAATGACCGACGGTAAGCTCGGAAAGATCGACTGTGACGAACTCCGGCAGGTCTGCCGGCAGGCAGCGGATGCGCAGCTCGTTCATGACGTGGTTCACGACGCCTCCCGAGAGCTTCACCGCAGGCGAAACCTCGGCGTTGACGAAATGCAACGGCACCTTCATTTGGATCTTTTCGTCGGCCGAAACCCGCTGGAAATCGATGTGCTGCACCTGCGGCTTCCAGGGATGCATGTTGAACGCTCGAAGCAGAACCGGCTCAGACGTATCGTCGAGCTTGAGCGTCAGTATCGATGCGTGAAACTTTTCGCCGCGCAACTGATGGAACAGCCCGTTGTGGTCGATCTCTATGTTTACGGCGGGCTTCTTGCCCCCGTAAACGATCCCGGGAACCTTTCCCGCCAGACGCAGGCGGCGGCTCGCACCCGTACCCTGCTGTTTGCGCGTTTGCGCAATAACTTCCATTGCCATTTTTGCCTCCATATTGACTCCTCGTCGTTCCGACTCGGAGAGTTCTCAAGGGCGATAACCCCTGTTCCAAATGTCCCGCCCGCGACCAGGCCGGACTACTTCAACTGCCAAATTGAATTCCTATTCGATAAACAGCGAACTGACCGAGTCCTCGTTGCTGATGCGAAGAATTGTCTCGGCCAGCAGGCCGGCAACCGAAAGCACCCTGATTTTCCCGCACGCCTGCGCGTCCTTTCTCAACGGGATCGAATCGGTCACGACGAGCTCGTCCAGCGCCGACTCGTCGATCCGCTGCACCGCGTTACCGGAGAGCACCGCGTGCGTGCAATATGAAACGACTCGCGTCGCGCCCTCGCTCTTCAGCGCATCGGCGGCTTTGACCAGCGTTCCTGCCGTGTCGACGATATCGTCCATGATCACACAGGTGCGCCCGTTCACGTCGCCGATGATGTTCATTACCTCCGAGACATTGGCTTTCGGTCGACGCTTATCGATGATCGCCAAGTCGGACTCCAGGCGCTTGGCGATCGCCCGCGCCCGCACCACCCCGCCCACGTCTGGCGACACCACCAACAAATTGTCGTATTGGTGCTTCCACACGTCCCCGAGCAGAATCGGCGTCGCGTAGACATTGTCCACCGGAACATCGAAGAATCCTTGGATCTGGTCGGCGTGCAGATCCATCGTCAGAACCCGGTCTACCCCCACCGCATGGAGCATGTTCGCCACGACTTTGGCCGAAATGGCTACCCTTGCCGAGCGCGGTCGCCGGTCCTGGCGCGCGTAACCGAAATATGGAATCGCCGCGGTCACCCGCGAGGCCGACGCCCTCTTCAACGCATCGACCATCAGCAGGATTTCCACCAGGTTGTCGTTGGTGGGATGACAAGTGGATTGAAGAACAAAACAGTCTTTGCCCCGCACATTCTCCAGTAGCTCGACCATGACCTCGCCGTCGGAGAATTTCGATACCGAAGCCTGCCCCAAAGGTATATTGAGCCGCCTCACGACGGCGTGCGCGAGCAACGGATTGGCGTTGCCGGTGAAGACCATCAGGCTTTCGTAGGCCATCGTCTCAGTTCCGCCTCAATACACCGCTGTAACGATCGACAAGGACCACCCAGTGCGCCGCGTGGCGGCGCAAAACCTCTGCGTCGCTGGACGAACGACTAAGTTGCACCACCGACCTCGGTTCTGCTTATGCGGACTTCGTACCTCTGAATACCTCGCCGTCACGCACGAACTCCGATCGCGGCGCTTTGAAAACATCCATTCTGCGACCCGCCGCCCTCTGCGGCAGGTGTCTGGCTGGGGAGGAAGGATTCGAACCTTCGCATGTCGGAATCAAAATCCGGTGCCTTAACCAGCTTGGCGACTCCCCAAAATGCAATCGTCCCGCCGCTCGACCGATATTTCCCTATTTTCCGGTTTCGCCGGCCTTGGTTCGGCTCGGACCAGACGCCAAAGGATGCTCGTCGAGTCCCCGTACCGCAAACCCGCGCATATCCGCGGGCAGCGCCGACACCACCGCGCGGGCGCGACGTTCGGTAGAGAATCCGGCGAAAACACAGCTACCGGACCCGCTCATGCGCGCATCTCCAAATGCCTTCAACCACGCGAGGTAAGCGGCCACCACAGGATATCGCCTGCTTACGACGGGCTCCAAGTCATTGTGCCCGAACCCGTCGGAAAAGCTTGATATTTTGATGCTTTTTGTATCTCGTGTCAATTCCGGTGCAGCGAAAATGTCAGCGGTGGACACCGCCACTGGAGGTACCAAAACGACGTACCAGGTGGGCGGCAGTCGCAAGGGCCGAAGTTGGTCACCGACTCCCTCGCCAAAGGCGTTTTCCCGGCACAGGAAGAACGGCACATCGGCCCCGAGGCCGCGGCCCAGATCCGCCAGGCGCTGCGAGGACAGATCCAGGCCCCACAAGCGGTCGAGCGCGATGAGCGTCGTCGCTGCGTCCGAACTGCCGCCCCCAAGGCCCGCACCGGTCGGGATGTTCTTCTCGATCGAGATTTCAATCCCGCGCTGACATCCGGATTCGCGCTGCAGTAATCGCGCGGCACGCACGCACAACTCGTCATTCTCCTCGACCCCGGGTAGCGGCTTCGCCAAACGCACCTCGGCGCTCGAAAGCGGCGTGAATCTAACCCAATCGCTCAAGTCGATCAAACGAAAGACGGTCTGCAAAAGATGATAGCCGTCCGCGCGTCTCCCAACGACGTGCAAGAACAGATTTAGCTTCGCCGGTGCGGGCCAGGCCCGGTTCCAATCGTCCAGGGGGTTGATCACCTTTTCACGCCGTACGGATATGCCCTTTCATTGCGGTGCCGTCCACTCATCCACGATCAGACGAATCTCGATATTGTCGCGCGACATGCGCAGCATCAACGGACGGGCGCCCTCGTATTCCTGATACTCAATCCCCCAACCGTTCTGCTCGAGTTCGCGGAGGCGTGATCGCGCGTCGCGCGCGACCCTCGCGGGATACGCCGGATCGGCGCGTCCTTGCACCCAGTCCGGCAATCCGGCAAGAGGCAGACGCCATCCAAGTATTCGTTCCGTCAGTGATTCGGCCTCGGACGCCTTGTACCGGCTCTGATCTGCCGTTACCAGTTCGACGCTTCCGCGTCGCCGCGTGATACGGGCGATGCCCTGTCCGAGCACCGAAGTAATCAACATTTCGTCGAAGTCCGAACCGTGCCGCCACACGATACGGCCGTTCATGCCTTCGCGGCCATGCCGCACCGCCACCCGTCCGACCAGCTCGAATCCGTTTTTCACCGGACCGGCATCCAGCGTATCCGGCAACGATGCACATCCGGTCAGCAATGCAGAGACAACAACCAATGCTGATCCGAATCCATACGCGAGAGACGGCGTGGCACGCTGAAGAAGGCCCTCGCGCAGAACTGTCGGGTCCCCACCGTCGTGCATGCTGCTCTCGTATCCTGAGTCGCTGCGTCGCCGCCAAGTTGAACGTCGTTCAACGAACCAGCGGCACTAGCGTTTTAGACGCCGGATTGTGTTATTAAGCGTCTCGTTATCGGGGTGTTTGTTCGCTGCCTCGCCAAGGATCTTTTCGGCCTCCTCACGCTTGCCTGAGACCCAAAGTACCTCGCCAAGATGGGCCGCGATCTCCGGATCGGCGCGGCCGGCAAAAGCACGCTTCAGATACTTCACGGACTCCTCGATCTGACCGAGTCGATAGAGTACCCACCCCATGCTGTCTATGATGAAATAGTCGGTGGGCGCAAGATTCAGGGCCTTTTCGATCAGTTCGCGGGCTTCGGCCAACCGCAGGTTGCGCTCGGCGAAGGTGTAACCGAGCGCGTTGTACGCATGGGCATGATTGGGCCGCAGTTGAATTACTTTCTTCAGACTCGCTTCCAGCACGTCAAAGCGCTCGATCTTTTCGGCGAGCATCGCGTAGTCGTAGAGCAGGTCGGGATTCTCCGGCAGGCGCCCAAGGGCGTTCTCGACCAAGGCAAACGCCTCTTGGTTGCGTTTTGCGTCGCGAAGTATCTGTGCTTCGGCGAGCGTAAGTTGCACGCGCTGTTGGTCGTCGGTTGCGTCCAGTTTTTGCAGACGGCCGCGCGCCTGTTCGATCCGGCCCTGCTTGGCCATGGCCTGCGCGTAGCGGATCTGCGAAGTCAGATATCTCTCACCCTGACCGACCTTTCCGTACCAGAGCAGCGCCTGCGGATAGTTCTTCTGCTCCTCCGCGATCTGGCCCAGATAAAGCAGGACGGTTTCCTTGTCCGCGAAATCAAGTTCAAGCAGCCGCTTGAGACTCGTTTCGGCGGCATCGTAGTCCGACAGCTGCATCGAGAGCAGCGCAACGGCATAAACGACGTCGGAATTGGCGGGAAAATCAGCGAGGAGCTTCTGGAATTCGTTGCGCGCCTCGGCAAAGCGCCGGTCCGCCACCAGCGCCCGCGCGTAGGCGAGTCGTACGTCGCGCGAGTTCGGATATCGCTGCAGATAGCGCGACAGCCGATCGAGAGCAGCCTCGACGGACCCGGGCTGGAGCAGACGTGCCTCCATAACCACCGCGGCTTCCCAGTCCGGCTTCAATTCCTGGGCCCTGCGGATCTCGCTGAGCGCGACTTCGCTCTGACCGGCGTTGGCGGCAGCCTGCGCCAGCGCGTAATGCGCCTGCGGCAGTTTGGGATAATCGTCGGTCAGCCGCCGCACGAGCGCCATCGCCGCCGACTTGTCCTTCGCCGACACCAACGAGCGGTTGAGTTGCATGAAAGCATCGCCGGCGTTCTCTCCCGCTGACTCAAGCAGTTTTCCGAGATATGGATACGCCTCATCGAACCGCCCCGCGCCGACCAGCAGCCCTGTGAGAGCCCGCAGGGGACGAAGCGAATGGGGATCCGTTTCGTGCCACACTCGGGCAGACTCGATCGCAGCGGTACCCATGTGCGCAAACACGGCCAGTTCGGTTGCGCGACGAGCGACACGCGGATCGCGGGTGCGCTTGGCGAGGTCACCGTAGGACTGTGCGGCGATACCAATGTTTCCGCGCTGTGCAGCAATCTCTGCCAGCAGAAACTCGTACAGCACGCTGTTGGTAAGCTCCTGTTTGGGCAGTTCCAGTTCCCGCTCCTCGGTCGGTCGCGATGTGCGCGGTCTTTCAGACGCTTTCTGCGCGACCGCGGCTGTCGCCGGTGCGGCTCGCGGTGCTTCGGTCCTTGGCGCATTCAGCGCACAGCCCGAGAGCGCCATGGCCACGACAACGGCTGCGCCGCGCTTGACCGAGGGCGCAATTGACACGGGGAAAACGCGGGGCGGGAGCATGCCAGACCTGACTGTTACTGGCCTTACAGTTTAGGTATATTTGCCGGGCGCGACAAGAACAATAACCACTCAAACAACAGCAATTTGTTCGATGCCAGAACTGCCCGAAGTCGAGATTACCCGGCGTGGGATCGCGCCCCACATCGAGGGAAAGACCGTGACCGGAGTCGTGGTGCGGGACCGGCGCCTGCGCTGGCCGGTACCACGCGGTCTGAACAGGCATTTGAGCGGGTTGACGCTGCACCGCGTTACTCGGCGTGGCAAATACCTCCTGCTGGATTTCCACGAAGGTAGTTTGATCGTGCATCTTGGAATGTCCGGCAGCCTGCGCGTCGCCGACCCCAACTCGGCGCCCGGACCCCACGAGCACGTCGACTTGGTGTTCGGTCCAGTCGCACTTCGCTTGCGGGATCCGCGCCGTTTTGGAGCCGTCTTGTGGACAACAGGTGAGATCGCCGAACATCCGCTGATTGCGGGGCTGGGGGTCGAACCGTTGTCGCAGGAATTCTCCGGAACATGGCTCTACGCCGCCACACGAGGACGGCGCAGCGCAATCAAGGCGCTGCTGATGAATGCGGCAATCGTAGTGGGCGTTGGAAACATCTACGCAAGCGAGTCATTGTTTCGAGCCGGAATATTGCCGCGCACCCAGGCGGCTCGGCTTTCCCTGCCCCGCTGCGACAGGCTCGCGCATGCGGTCGCCGAAACCCTGAACGATGCGATCGCGGCAGGCGGATCGAGCCTGCGGGATTTTATACACAGCGACGGCGGCTCCGGCTGGTTCCAGCATCGGCACTTTGTCTATGACCGCGCGGGTCTGCCCTGCCGGGTTTGCGCAACACCGATACGCCTGGCTCGACTCGGACAACGCTCGACATTCTGGTGCCCACGCTGCCAAAAATGAGCAGCAAGTCCCAGCTAACACGACGCGACGGGTTCACCGAGCACGTCAAGTCCGTCGCAATGCCCTATTCTTCGCTCAAGCGCGCGTATTTGCGCTGCAGTTCCTCGCGCGTTTCCTTGTTGTTTTGGTCGACGCGAATGCATTCGACCGGGCAAACCTCGACACACTGCGGCGTGTCAAAATGCCCGACGCATTCGGTACAGCGCCGCGGGTCGATGACATAGATCTCGACCCCCTGCGAGATTGCGCCGTTGGGGCATTCCGGCTCGCAGACATCGCAGTTGATACATTCGTCGGTAATGAGCAAAGCCATGATGATCTGCGCCGCCAATCCAGCGCGCGGGGATAATGGACTTCTAGCCTTACATTTCCTTGACCCTGGCGGCCATCCGCGCAGCCACGGTGGGATGCACAAACTTGTCGACATCGCCCCCAAGACCGGCGATTTCGCGCACGATACTGGCGGAGACGAACATATACTTTTCCGACGGCGTCATGAACACCGTCTCGACATCCGGAATCAGACTGCGATTCATCCCCGCCAGTTGGAATTCGTACTCGAAGTCTGATACCGCGCGCAGTCCGCGCAGGATTACTCTGGCCCCCTCGCCGAGCACGAAATCGCGCAGCAGTCCGCCGAATCCGCGGACCTCGACGTTGGTATAAGGCTTGAGAACGTCGCGCGCCATCTCTACTCTCTCGGTAAGAGCGAAAAACGGCCGCTTGCCACGACTGTCAGCCACGCCCACGACGACGCAATCGAACAGCGCAGAAGCCCGGCGCACGAGATCCTCGTGCCCTCGCGTCATGGGATCAAACGTCCCCGGATATACGGCCTTGATCATTTCGCTTCCTTCCGAGCAAGTGGTGATGCACGGCACCCGAACGTCCGTATTTGAACAATTCAAGCCGCGGGCATCCCGCGAACTTTGCGTCGCTTTCGACGTAGACGAGCCCCGTGTCCGACAGGCGCTCGATCAGCCGCGTCCAAAGACCCTTTGGAATGCCCTCACCGAATGGCGGGTCCAAAAACACGAGATCGAAACCCCTTGACGCCGGGGCCCTCGAAGACGCGCTGGCCAAGAATTCTAGCGCATCGCTGCAGACGATATTCAGGTTCCGCGCGCCCAGTTGCGTCGCGTTGTCCTGCAGCGCCCGGCAGGCACGCGGGGAACGCTCCACCATCGTTACCCATGACGCCCCGCGAGATAGCGACTCGAATCCCAGCGCACCCGAGCCGGCGTACAAGTCGAGGCAATACATACCGATCAAGTCCTGACCGAGCCAGTTGAAAAGCGTTTCACGCACGCGGTCCGGCGTCGGGCGCAAATCAGGCAGATCGACAAATCGGATCACTCGGCTACGCCAGACACCGCCTATGATTCGCACGCGATTCAGGCGCCGCAAACGGGTCGAAGTCTTGTTATGCGCGCCCACTGCCACTAACCACGGTAGTGAGCGCATAGGCAAGGCGCGAAGCGGGGAACTTCATCGAGAGGAAGCTGATAGAATCGCGCCGCTATCATAGCGTGATTTCACGTCCACTCTCCGCCCATCTTCATGCTCAGGCTGTTCAAGAATAGTGAACCAGGGGACAAGCCCGGCTGGTTCGACCGTCTCAAGGGCGGTTTGGCGAAGACACGCACGCAGCTCGGCGGCTTGTTCGCCGCACGGCGGATCGACGAATCGCTATTCGAGGAGCTCGAAACAGCTCTGCTATCGGCCGATGCGGGCGTCGCTGCGACCGAACATCTGATCACCGAGCTTCGCAAGCGTGCCAGGAAAAACCGGCTCGAGAACGCCGAACAATTGAAATCCGAACTGCATGAGCTAATGGTAGAAATACTCTCGCCGCTTGAGGTCTCGATCGACTGCGGGGCCCACCGTCCGTTGATCATCATGGTTGCGGGCGTCAACGGCGCAGGCAAGACCACGTCAATAGGAAAGCTTACGCATCTGTATCAGCGCCAAGGACACACGGTCTTGCTCGCCGCAGGTGACACCTTTCGCGCTGCGGCGCGTGAGCAGCTAGCGGAGTGGGGCAAGCAGAACGGTGTCACGGTCGTTTCGCAGCAATCCGGCGATCCCGCCGCGGTGATCTTCGACGCAATCCAAGCGGCGCGAGCGCGAAATATCGGCATCGTGCTGGCCGACACCGCTGGACGCCTCCCGACGCAGATGCACCTGATGGAAGAAGTCCGAAAGATCAAACGCGTGATCCGCAAGGCGGACGAGCACGCGCCGCACCATGTGTGGCTTGTAATCGACGCCAACACTGGCCAGAATGCCGTCAATCAGGTGTGCGCATTCGACGAGGCGATCGGGCTGACGGGGATCATCCTTACCAAGCTTGACGGCACAGCCAAAGGCGGCGTAGTCGCGGCCATTGCGCTGGCGCGATCCAACCAGGCGTCGGCACAGGCCGATCGGGGAACTCGTCAATCCAAGGACGCGCCGGTGCAGCCCATTCCCATCGCCTATGTCGGACTCGGCGAAGGACTCGACGATTTGCGGCCGTTCGTTGCCAGAGAATTCGTATCGGCATTGCTTGACTAGCCTTGGGCACAGATCTCATCAGTTTCAGCAAGGTCTGCAAACGCTACCCCGGCGGCTATGAGGCTCTGAAGGACGTCAGTTTCAGCGTCGAACCCGGCGAGATGGTTTTTGTCACGGGACATTCCGGCGCGGGGAAGAGCACTCTGCTCAAGCTCATCGCGGCAATGGAACATGCAACCTCCGGATCGGTGCTCATCGCCGGGCAGAACGTCTCGTCATTGCGCCGTCCCGCGATACCGTTTCTGCGACGCAAGCTGGGTCTGGTCTTCCAGGACCAGAAGTTGCTCTACGACCGCAGCGCATTCGACAACGTCATGCTGCCGCTCGTCGTCACCGGCCATCCCTGGCGCGAAGCCGCCAAGCGGGCGCGCGCAGCGCTGGACAAGGTCGGGCTTCTCGATCGCGAGCGCGCAAATCCGATCGCTCTTTCAGGCGGAGAACAGCAGCGACTCTGCATCGCGCGCGCCGTGGTGAACAGGCCGAACATCCTCATCGCGGACGAGCCGACGGGAAGTCTCGACACCGAATACGCCGACGCGATCATCGATATGTTCCGATCGTTCAATCAAGTCGGCGTTACGGTACTTATTTCCACCCACGACGACCGACCGATTCGAAGGCTCAGTCCGCGCGTGCTGACATTGAACCGAGGCAGCCTGGCGTGAGAGCCTGGCTGCGCCATCACGCGTTGAGCTTTGCCCACACTGCTCGGCGATTTGCTGCCAGTCCGGCCGCGACGCTGCTCAACGCACTGGTCATCGGCGTCGCTCTCGCCCTGCCCCTCGGCGGACACGTTCTACTGGCTAATGTGCAGCAGTTTGCCCGCGGCATCGCCGCGGATGCCCAAATCAGCATCTTCTTGGCGCCGGAGGCCTCGACGTCCGAAATCGCCGGCCTGCAAAAGCGCCTGCGTGGGACCCCAGGCGTGAGATCGGTCGCGTTCGTGAGCCGACAAGAGGCATTGGACGGGCTAAAACGCGTTCCGGGAATGGCCGAGGTGATTGCAACGCTGCGCGAGAATCCCCTGCCCGACGCGTTTGTCGCCACGCTTGCCGCGAGCGACCCCGAACTCGCGCAGCGCCTGGCGCGAGATTTCAAGAGCATTCCGCGGGTCGCCTATGTCCAGACCGACTCGGCATGGATGGAAAGGGTCCACAGCCTGCTTCGAGTCGGCCGCACGGCCGTGATGCTTGTGGGCGCGCTGCTGAGCTTTGCCTTGGTGGCGGTCACGTTCAATACCATACGGCTCCAGATTCTGACGCAGAGCAACGAGATTGAAGTTTCGAAACTGGTCGGAGCGACCAATGCCTACATTCGTAGGCCGTTCTTTTATTTCGGAATTCTCCAGGGCATTTTCGGTGGGGTCGTTGGCTGCGCAATCGTCGACATCGCGATATTGGTGCTCAACAACGATCTCGCGGGATTGGGAACGCTTTACGGCGCGAATGTTCGCCTAGAGCTTCTCGGCCGGTCAGACGGCTTCGCGGTTCTGACCTTTGCGGCAGTCCTTGGATGGCTGGGCGCATATGCGTCAGTGAGTAGACACTTATACAAAATAGAATCACAGTAACCGAGTTTCAGGATGATCTCAATCCGGGCTTGCACCTCGGCCGCTGCCAGCCGGGATCCGTGGATACTCGGGTTCGAAAACCAATTCTCAAATTAGCACTCTAACGCGTTGAGTGCTAAAATAGGGTCGAAATTTCTGGACTGGTCGCAGCTGCGGGCGGTTACAGGCAGGTACCTGATACGAATGGAGAAAATGCGAATATGAACAATGCCTTTGCATTGCCGGTTCCATTAACAGTCGGAAGCTTGGATAGCTACATCCACGCGGTGAACTGCTTGCCGATACTCTCCGCCGAAGAGGAGTTCAAGCTTGCTCGGAAATACCGGGCCCGGGAAGATATCGAGGCCGCGCACAAGCTCGTGCTGTCCCACTTGCGCGTCGTGGTATCGATCGCAAGGGGATATATGGGTTATGGACTTCCCCAAGCGGACCTGATTCAGGAAGGCAACATCGGCCTCATGAAAGCCGTCAAACGTTTCGACCCGGAACGCGGCGTGCGGCTGGTTTCATTTGCGATCCACTGGATCAAGGCCGAGATCCACGAATTCGTTCTGCGCAACTGGAGACTGGTCAAGGTCGCCACGACCAAGGCGCAGCGCAAGCTGTTCTTCAATCTACGCAGCATGAAGCCCGGGTTCGATTCCCTCACTCCAGCCGAAATCGACTCGGTGGCCGGAGCGCTCGGCGTTAAACCCGAGGAGGTCGTCGAGATGGAAACACGCCTCTACGGGCAGGACGTATCCCTCGAATCGAGCAGCGATGACGAAGACGACCGATTCGCCCCCATCGCGTACCTCAGCGATCCGGGAATCGGACCCGCACAGATTCTGGAAGCGGACGAAAACGAACGGATGAACGCCAGCGGACTGGAAACGGCGCTGGCGAGCCTCGACGATCGAAGCCGCAGGATTATCGAGGCGCGCTGGCTGCGCGAAAAGGATACCGCGACGCTGCACGACCTGGCGCGCGAGTACGGGGTTTCGGCCGAGCGCATCCGCCAGATCGAAGCAAAGGCACTGGCCAAGATGAAAAGCATAATGTCGGCGGCTTGAGGACGGCCGCCCTTTGGCCAGTCGGAATTCACACAGGCCGGAACAAGACAGGGCCGATCCGTTCAGCCGCCGCTGAGCAGAATCCTTATTTCTGTCGCAAACGTGTCCACGTGCCCCTGCTTCACTAGCAAGCGCACCCGTCCCTTGGGATCGAACACGTAGATTCCGGCCGTGTGGTCCACCGAGTAGTTGTCGGGCCTGGAACCGGGCACTTTCTGATAGAACACTTTGAATTCCTTGGCAACACGGGCGGTCTGCTTCATATCGCCGTATAAGCCTAAGAAGTCAGCGTGAAAGGCGGGCACGTATTGCGCCAGCAACTGCGGCGTATCGCGTTGCGGATCCACCGTGACGAAAAGCACCTGCACGCGCTTGCCGTCATCGCCGAGTTGCTCGATGACCGATTTCAGGTGCGCGAGCGTGGTGGGGCAGATATCCGGGCAGTGAAGATAGCCGAAGAACACGACGAGCGCCTTGCCGCGGAAATCTGCGAGGGTCCTGCGTTTGCCCGTGTGGTCGGTCAGCGACAATTCGCGCGCATAGCCGGCGCCCGTGATATCCGCATTCTGGAATTTCGGCCCCGACGGTCCGCAGCCGGCAATCAGGAGCGCCGCACATGGGGTTGCCGCGAGCAGCCGCACGCTAGAACCGGACGTAGTGGTCCACGAGCAGTGCCGCGAACAGAACCGACAGGTAGGTGATCGAGAACCTGAATGTGCGCCGCGCCAGTTCATCGCTGTAGTCCAGATTCAGCCGCGCGGCGTAATGCAGGAACCGCCCTCCGAGCATCAGCGCAGTTGCAAGGTAGATCCAGCCGCTCATGCCGTAGGCGAAGGGAAACAGGCTGCAGGCCAGCAGAATCAGCGTATAGAGCAGCACATACAACACGGTAAACCGGCGACCGTGGGTCACCGGCAGCATCGGCAAGCCTGCACGCGCGTAGTCTTCGGTGCGATACAGGGCGAGAGCCCAGAAATGCGGCGGGGTCCAGGCAAAGATGATCAGGAACAGCAGCAGCGCTTCCGGCGCGACCTCTCCGGACACGGCGGCCCAGCCAAGCACCGGCGGCATTGCCCCGGACGCGCCGCCGATCACGATGTTCTGCGGCGTGAGCGGCTTGAGCAATATCGTGTATACGATCGCGTAGCCAAGGAAGGTACCGAATGTGAGCCACATCGTCAGGGGATTGACGAGCCGGTACAGAATCCACAGGCCGGCGCCGCCGATGAGGCCCGCGAACACGAGGGTCTGCAGCGGGCTCAACGTGCCGCTGGGCAGCGGCCGCGAACGCGTGCGCATCATCACTGCGTCGATCGTCCGCTCGAGCAGGCAGTTGACGGCAGCTGCGGCACCGGCCACGAGCCATATCCCGATGGTAGCCGCCACCAGAACGCCGGGCGGCACCATGCCCGGGGTTGCGAGAAACATACCGATGACCGCGCAGAATACGATCAACGCGACGACCCGCGGTTTGGTCAGCAGATAGAACTGACGCAGGCGATCCACGCCGAGATTGAGGGCCAATTGCATGCGTGTATGTGCGGCTACCGAAGGGGTCGCCGGGGGGCCGTATGGTATCACGCGCCAACCGGTCTGGGAGGCGACGCGGCCCGCTACGACCCCGGCCCCCTGCAACATACCCCAGGTGTCTCTCGCGCACCGCCGGCGCCGAAGGGTGTACTGCGCGGCGCTTGGGGCGATCCGGCAGCCCGGCCGTGCGCTCGCGCCCGCGCGTCTCGAGCAGTAGACGCCGGCTCACGATCTGCCTTAATATGGCGCCGGTGTGACATTTGGGCTTTATTTTCTAGAAAAATAGGTATTGAGGGGTGGGATGTCGGGTCCGACGGGGATCCGTTTCTTCCAGCGGCGTCCTTCCCAATTACTGCGTCAGTCCAATCATCCGGGGCCGAAGTCATGATCCTAGCAGTTGCATTGGTGTTGTTGGTCGTCGGCTCGGTCCTGTTTCACTTTCTGAGCCCGTGGTACTTCACGCCGATCGCCTCCAACTGGGGAATGATCGACGACACGGTATCGATCACGTTCTGGGTCACGGGATTCGTGTTCGTCGCCGTCAACCTGTTCATGGCCTATTGCGTGCTGCGCTACCGCCACAAGAGGGGCAGCCGCGCCGCGTACGAACCCGAGAACAAGAAACTGGAGGGCTGGCTCATCGGGTTGACCACGCTCGGAATCGTAGCCATGCTGGCCCCGGGCCTGCTCGTATGGGCAAAGTTCGTCGACGTCCCGAAAGACGCGGCGGTATTTGAGGCCGTTGGCAGGCAGTGGTACTGGAACTACCGCTTTCCCGGCAAGGACGGCGTGCTCGGCGCCGTCGACGCCCGGTTCGTCAGTGACAAGAACCCGCTTGGCGTCAACCCGGACGATCCGTTCGGACGCGACGACGTCCTGATTACGAGCCCCGAAGTCCACTTGCCGGTAGGCAAGCCGGTCAAGGCGCTGCTGCGCTCGCTCGACGTACTGCACGACTTCGCCGTGCCGCAGTTCCGCGTGAAAATGGACCTGGTGCCCGGCCTGGTCACTTACGCGTGGTTCACGCCGACTCGGACCGGAACGTTCGACATGCTGTGTGAAGAATTGTGTGGCACCGCGCATTTCACGATGCGCGGCAAAGTCGTCGTTGAGGAAGAGCACAAGTTTCGGGAGTGGCTGAGCAGCTACCCGACATTCGCACAATCCCTGGCCCGGCCGGCGGGCGATGCCGGCGCGGGCAAACCGCTCTACGCGACGTGCGCCGGCTGCCATGGCGCGCAGGGCGAGGGCAATCCCGCGCTCAACGCCCCGAAACTGAGCGGGCAGGGAGACTGGTACCTGAAGCGGCAGTTGACCTACTTCAAGTCCGGCGCACGGGGTGCACACGAGCAGGACGTGTACGGCAAGCAGATGGCTGCGATGGCAGCGACGCTGGCGGACGAGACCGCCATCGACAATGTTGTCGCCTATATCGGAACGCTGCCGGATGCGCCGGCTCCGGGCACGCTGAAAAACGATGCAGCCGAGGGTCGAAATCGCTACGTGACCTGTGGTACCTGTCACGGCCGCAACGGACGCGGCACGCAGGCGACGAACGCGCCGCGGCTCGCGGGCATGAGCGACTGGTACATGGTCAGGCAACTGGCGAACTTCAAGCAGCGGATACGCGGCGCCCACCCCAAGGACCCATACGGCCCGCAGATGGTGTCGATGGCCGAGATCTTGCCCGATGACAAGGCGATCGCCGACGTAGTTGCCTACATCAACACTTTCAAATGACCGGATTCGCGCGTATCGCGTGTATCGAAGAATCAGCGGAGAGGAAAACTCAATGAGTTATGTCGCGCACGACGAATCCGTGTTCGTCCGGCCAGCCGAAGTCGGGGAGATGGAGCTCTACCACCCGAAGACCTTCATCGGGAAGTACATCTGGAGCCAGGACGCGAAAGTGATCGGAGTCCAGTACTCGATCACCGCGATCGCGGTGGGCCTGGTCGCGCTGGTGCTCTCGGGAATCATGCGGCTGCAGTTGGGATTCCCGCATGTCTTTTCGTTCATCAACCCGAGCAACTACCTCCAGTTCGTGACCATGCACGGCATGATCATGGTGGTCTACCTGCTCACCGCGCTGTTCCTGGGAGGATTCGGCAACTACCTGATCCCGCTGATGGTCGGAGCGCGGGACATGGTCTTCCCGTACGTAAACATGATCAGCTACTGGGTCTATCTGTTCGCCGTGCTGCTGCTGATGGCGAGTTTCTTCGTGCCGGGCGGATCCACCGGCGCCGGCTGGACGCTGTATCCGCCCCAGGCCATCCTGGACGGAACGCCGGGGGCGAACTGGGGAATCATCCTGATGCTCGTGTCGCTGGCGTTCTTCATCATCGGATTCACCATGGGCGGGCTGAACTACGTCGTGACCGTCCTGCAGGCCCGCACCCGCGGGATGACCATGATGCGCCTGCCGCTGACCGTATGGGGCATCTTCATGGCCACCATCCTCGCGCTGCTGGCGTTTCCCGCCCTGTTCGTCAGCGCCATCATGATGGCCTTGGATCAGATGCTGGGGACGAGCTTCTTCATGCCGGCACTGATTTCCAAGGGGCAGCACCTCGACTACAACGGGGGCAGCCCGGTGTTGTTCCAGCATCTGTTCTGGTTCTTCGGGCATCCCGAAGTCTACATCGTCGCCTTGCCCGCCTTCGGCATTGTCTCGGACCTGATCTCCGTGCACGCCAGAAAGAACATCTTCGGCTACAGGATGATGGTCTGGGCGATTCTGGCGATCGGCGGCCTCAGTTTCATCGTCTGGGCGCACCACATGTATGTCAGCGGGATGAACCCGTACTTCGGCTTCTTCTTCGCCACCACCACGCTGATTATCGCCGTCCCAACGGCCCTCAAGGTATACAACTGGGTGCTGACTCTCTGGCGGGGTGACATCCGCTTCAACGTACCCATGCTGTTCGCCATCGGTTTCATCTTCACGTTCATCAACGGAGGACTGACCGGACTGTTCCTCGGCAACGTGACCGTGGACCTCCCGCTTTCGGACACCATGTTCGTCGTCGCCCATTTCCACATGGTGATGGCCGTGTCACCCATCCTGGTCATTTTCGGGGCGATCTATCACTGGTATCCCAAGGTCACCGGGCGAATGCTGGACGATACGATGGGCAAGTTCCACTTCTGGGTCACCTTCCTCGGCACCTACGCAATCTACTACCCGATGCATTACCTGGGTTTCCTGGGCGTACCGCGCCGCTACTATGCGGTGACCGGCACGGACTTCATCCCCGAATCGGCCCAGTCGCTGAACGCCGGCATCACCGTCGCGACGCTGGTCGTGGGCAGCGTCCAGTTGCTGTTCCTGTTCAATCTGGTCTGGAGTTATTTCCGAGGCCGCCCATCGGGCGACAATCCCTGGGGGGCCACCACGCTGGAGTGGCAAACCCCCCACACGCCACCGAAACACGGCAACTTCGGCGCTGAATTGCCGGTGGTCTATCGCTGGGCCTACGATTACAGCGTGCCGGGTGCCGAGAAGGACTTCATACCGCAAAACCAGCCGCCGGCTAGAACAGCGGAGGATGCAGTGGACGCGACGTCATGACGATCATCTTGCTGGTCGTGGTGCCGATCATGGCGGCTGTCGTGTGGTGGCTGTTGCGGCAGACGATGAATGTGCGCCCCTGGACCGAGCAGCGCCCGGGCGACGCCCTCCCCGGCGACGGCGTCCTGTCCCTGCCCCCGGTAACAATTGGTCTCGGGGTGTTTCTGGCGGTCGCCACGTCGCTGTTCGCGCTGCTGATCAGTGCCTATAACATGCGGATGGAGGCAGCCGACTGGACGACCCTGGCCGTGCCCAAGGGACTGTGGGTGACTACGGGGGTGCTCGTACTGAGCAGCATCGCCATGCAATGGACCCGGTCCGCGGCGATACGGGGACGGATTGACCGCGTGAGAATGGGCCTGATTGCCGGGGGCGTCCTCGCGTTCGGTTTTCTGGCGGGGCAACTTCTGGTGTGGCAGCAACTGCACGCATCGAGCCACTTCGTGACCTCGAATCCTGCCAATGCGTTCTTTTACCTGCTCACCGCGGTGCACGGCCTGCACCTGCTCGGCGGCCTGTGGGTCTGGGGCAAAACCACGGCCAAGCTGTTTCGCGGCGCTGCGGTCGGCCGCGTTCGCCTGAGCGTGGAACTGTGCACCGTGTACTGGCACTACCTGCTGCTGGTCTGGCTGGCCCTGTTCGCATTGCTGCTGTCCACGCCGCCGCGCCAGAACGCATGCACGCCGGATGCGGTTGCGATCTGCGGGTCGCCGAGGTGAGCACATGGCACAGGCGCACGGAAATCGCATCGCGGACCCGATGCTAGCGCCGGAGCCACAGTTGCCGCAGGCTGTACAGATAAACCAGATGGACAAAGGGGATCGAAGAACATGACACAACCCGTATCGACGAGTTCTGCGCAGACCTTCCCGCTGCCCGAAGGCCTGCCGGGCATCGTCGCGGACTTCTCGTCGGATCAGAGGGCTTTCAAGAACGTCCCCTGGGGCAAGGCAATGATGTGGATCTTCCTTCTCAGCGACACCTTCATCTTCAGTTGCTTCCTGATCTCGTACATGACGGTGCGCATGTCCACCACGGAGCCCTGGCCAAATCCCAGCGAGGTGTTCGCATTGACGCTTTGGGGAAAGAAGATTCCCCTCATCTTGATCGCGATCATGACCTTCGTCCTGATCAGCAGCAGCGGGACCATGGCCATGGCCGTCAAGTTCGGCTATGAGAAGAACAGGAGGATGACCTTCATCCTGCTGCTGGTCACCGCGGCATTGGGCGCCACGTTCGTCGGAATGCAGGCCTTCGAGTGGACCAAGCTGATCTTCGAGGAAGGGGTGCGCCCGTGGGGCAATCCGATGGGCGCGGCCCAGTTCGGCTCGACCTTCTTCATGATCACAGGTTTTCACGGCACGCACGTGTCGATCGGTGTGATTTTCCTGATCATCGTGGCGGCAAAGGTAATCCGGGGGGACCTGGATCACGAAAGGCCGGGCTTCATGACCGGCAGAAAGGGGAACTACGAGATTGTCGAAACCATGGGCCTGTACTGGCACTTCGTCGATCTGGTCTGGGTATTCATCTTCGCATTCTTCTATCTTTGGTAAGAACAATCATGGCACACGCGCAGGGACAACAGCATCCGATCGGCATCTACCTCAAGATCTGGGGATTGCTCTTCATTCTCAGCACCGCATCTTATCTCGTGGACTACTTCCACTTCCAGGGATACCTCCGATGGTTTCTGATCGTCACGTTCATGCTGATGAAGGCGGGCCTGATTGTCGCCGTGTTCATGCACATGATCTGGGAGCGACTGGCCCTGGTGTATGCCATCTTGGTCCCGCCGCTGCTGTTGATGGTGCTTCTGGGCATCGGAGCCCTTGAAGCGGACTACACGTTCTTCACGCGCGGCACGTTCTTCGCGGCCGCCACGAAGGCGCCGGCGCAGCATCGCTGACACGCTCGGATCGGTCGCCTTGCTCAGGTGTGGCGTATCATCCCTACCCTCTGCTGCAGAGCGATCAGCCAGTGCGGGTCGGGCCGGCCCGTGCCTGCCGGTTCCATTTGGGGATGCGATTTCAGGACCGCCGCCAGCGAAATTTCCTGCTGAGGCTCTAGGTCCACGAACAAGACATGCCTGCCTTCGCTTAGGGGCTTTTCGAATCGGGCGAGGTCCCGGTTGGGCTTCTGAATCCCGATCAGCCCTCCCTCCCAAGCACTAAAGCCCAGCAGCACGACGGCCAGGAAGATGAAGGGCATCCATCCAACCCTGGTTTGCGTCCAGCCCGCAGCGTACGCGACCAAGAGAACCAGCGCGAAAGCGCAAATCCCCACTACGGCGCCTCGCTTTGTCGAGCGGACGATGTCCTGCTTCATGAACGACTGAACCTCGTGAAGATGAGGATGTTGCTCCACCGCCGCGTCGTTCTGGCTGAGCACGTGAATTTGCGGTGTCGAAACGCCGGCTGCCTCCAGTTGCTCCTCGAACACTTCCAGGTCGTCCAAGCTGTCGCTGACGAAGTAATGCCTACGCATGCTCATGATGAACTCCTCCTGGTCTGTGACTCTGGCCACTATTCTTGACTGTGCGCTACCGCAATCCTGCACCGGATACCCTGTTCGGGCAAGAGGAAACGAAGGGCAGACCGCAGTCCTGAACTCAGCGCCGCGTTGCGCGGTCCGAATGATCACTTCGGAATTTCAGCCGGCGCCATCGCCGACCCGGCAGCGCCTGAGGTTGAGCACGAAGTACAGGATCACGATGAGAACTCCCATCGCGTACCACTGCAGCGCATAGGCTCGATGCACATCGACCCCCTGGTCGGGACGCTGCCACTGGCGTACAAGGCCGTCGCGGGTATCGCTGGTCTGCTGAATCACGATCGGTTGCAAGGCGAGCCCGGAATTCTCCTCGATGCGCGCAAGTACGAGGTTCTGCACGAGCGGGCCTCCTCCGGGGTCCGTTTCGAGTTCATATACGCGCTTCGGCGGCACGACCGCCAAGCCTTCCAGCACCAGATCTCCGGCAGGCGTGCGAATCGGAGGAAGGCGGGCGCGTGTCTGCCCGACCCCTATCCAGCCCCGATTGACCAGCACATACGTATCGCCGCCCCGAATTCTGAAAGGGGTCACGACATGATAGCCGGCCGTGCCACCCAGTACGCGGTTGTCGACGAACACGGTGTACTGCGGCGCAAACGCGCCGTGAACCGCGACGCGACTGTACGCGTAGTCCGAGGCGGCGACCCTGGTAGAGGGCAAGGACAGCACGGGCCCCTGCGCCAGTGAATCGGTTCGCTGCTGAAGCGCGAGCT
>Ga0155953_1050_pt2 | contig 69618 bp, 53 predicted proteins | sample RifCSPlowO2_02_FD_107607 | JGI IMG/M metagenome (GOLD analysis project Ga0155953, IMG submission 107607) | Betaproteobacteria bacterium RIFCSPLOWO2_02_FULL_63_19
CGGCGCCTGAACTGGACCAGATCGAACAGTATTCGGCCGAACTCGCTACCGAGCTGAAGGCGTGGCGAGCTGGAACCGGGCCTTCGGGTGCGGTCCTGAGCCTTTCCGAAGGGGGACGCCTGGTTCGCGCGCGCTTCGTTGCGGCCGGCGTAGCAGGCGGAAGTTTCACGCTGGTGCTGCTGGAGGATTTGTCAAAATTCCAGGAGCAGGCCCAACAGCTAAAACTGGCTGCACTGGGGCGGCTTACGGCCAGCATCGCGCACGAGATTCGCAATCCGCTTTCCGCCATCACGCACGCCAGCGACCTGCTGCGCGACGAGACGCAGGGATCGGGGCGGGACCGGCTGCTCAACATCATCCGGGACAATGCGAGACGACTCGACCGGATGGTCCGCGAGGTTCTCGAACTTTCACTCCGGGACCGCGTGCAATCAGAAAAGATCGGGCTCGCCAGTTTCGTATCGGACTTCCTGGACGAATTTGCGCAGAATGAGGGCATTGCGCGTGACGTATTCGTGATCGATATACCCGAGGACGTCATCGTCGAATTTGACCGGGTACACCTTAACCAGGTGCTTTGGAATTTGCTGCATAACGCTTGGCGGCACTGCCGGCACCAGACGGGTAGCGTGATGCTGCGCGTCTTGAGGCAACCTGGTCGGGTAGAATTGCATGTGACAGACGACGGCGAAGGCGTGGCAAAGGATTTTCAGTCGCAACTGTTCGAGCCGTTCTTCACGACGTTCAGTCGTGGTACCGGGCTCGGTCTGTACATCGCACGTGAACTGTGCACGGCCAATGCCGCTAATCTGGGCTATATCGATCGCGGAACCGGAGCGGACTTCAGAATCCTATGGCAGGCAGCACGGTAACCAAGCGCTCTGCGCGACAATCGACCGGTGGTGCGGACACCACGGTGTTGGTGGTGGACGACGAGGCCGACATCCGCGAACTCCTCGAGCTGTCGCTGGTGCGAATGGGACTCACAGTCGAGAGCGCCGGGTCGGTGACAGAAGCAAAGGAATGGCTCCAGAAACGCACATTTGACCTTTGTTTAACCGATATGCGGCTTCCGGATGGCGACGGGCTGGATCTGGTGCGCCACATCGGCGAGCGCTGCAGGGATCTTCCGGTGGCAGTAATCACGGCATACGGCAGTATGGACAATGCGGTTTCCGCGCTAAAGGCCGGGGCGTTCGATTATCTGACCAAACCGCTTTCCCTCGATCAACTGCGCACGCTTGTAAACTCGGCACTGTCCCTGCCGCGGAGGGACGAACCCGGGGTAAAGCGCATGCTACTCGGGGCCAGCCCGGCGATTGAGCAGGTGCGAAGTATCGTCGACCGGCTGGCTCGCAGCCAAGCGCCGGTATACATAACGGGGGAGTCCGGGAGCGGCAAGGAACTGGCTGCGCGCTTGATCCACGAGAAGGGTGCGAGGCGGGACAAGCCATTTGTGCCTGTAAATTGTGGCGCAATACCCGAAAATCTAATGGAAAGCGAATTTTTCGGGTACCGCAAAGGGGCATTCACCGGCGCCGAATCGGACCGGGAAGGATTCTTCCACGCGGCCAATGGCGGCACACTGTTCTTGGACGAGGTTGCCGACCTGCCGCTCGCGATGCAGGTTAAGCTGCTCCGGGCGATACAGGAGAAGCTAGTGCGAAAGGTCGGGGCCGCAACTGAAGACCCGGTCGACGTGCGCATCATCTGCGCTACGCACCAAACCCTGGCGTCTCTGGTTGAGGCGGAAAGATTCCGGCAGGACCTTTATTACAGGCTGGCCGTGATCGAACTAAGAATGCCACCGCTGCGCGAATGTCGCGAAGACATCCCGGTGCTCGCACGGGCGATCCTGGAGAGACTGGCGCGGAGCGGGGGATACGGGGCACCCTCTCTCTCGGAGTCCGCACTTGAAGCGTTGAAAAGGTACGACTTCCCCGGAAACGCCAGAGAACTCGAGAATATACTCGAGCGCGCCGTAGCGCTGGCTCCCTCGGAGGACATCCGTATAGACGACCTTCAGCTTGCTCCTCCCGCCTATGTGGTCGGAGAGGCGCGCGCGGTCGGATCGCAGAATGCACAGAATTCACGCGCCACACCGGAAACCTCAAATGCCAAGTGGCCCTTGGAGGAGTACCTGGCTCGAATCGAGCGCGAAGCCATCGTGGAAGCGCTCGACCGGACCCGTTTCAATCGAACTGCGGCGGCAAAGCTTCTCGGTATAACCTTCCGAGCCCTGCGGTATCGAATGGAACGTCTGGGCATTCGTTAGGCGAGGCCAAAGCAAATGGGCGATTTCGGGGACCCCTTGATCCATCGCCGTGGATTCGAAGGGGCCACGTTGCCTGTCTTGCGAATTCTACGTGCGGCTGCCGGTGCAGCTTGACGCCGAAGGAATCCTGGAAGGGGCAATCCAGGTTGCGTCCGCCAATTTCGATGAGCGACCCGCGGGTGAGCGCATATCGCTGTTAGTCATCCATGCCATCAGTCTTCCACCTGGTGAATTTGGCGGGGATGCGATCCTCAGGCTGTTTACCGACACGCTGGATTGCGCGGCCCACCCGGATTTCGAGAGTCTGCGGGGGCTTCGAGTATCGACGCATTTTCTTATCAGGCGGACCGGGGAAATTGTGCAATTTGTGCCCTGCGGCAAACGTGCCTGGCACGCCGGCGAATCGCAGTACGCCGGGCGAGGGCGCTGCAACGATTTCTCTATTGGAATAGAGCTGGAAGGAACCGAAACCGTTGCCTATACGAACCCGCAGTACGAAACGCTTGGAACGTTGGTCGGTACGCTCTGTGCTCACTATCCAATCACTGACGTCGTAGCGCATAGCGACATAGCGCCGGGGCGAAAGACGGACCCCGGACCCTCGTTCGACTGGGCGCGCCTGCGCGGTGCATTGCCCCGCCGTTAGGCAAAGGGCTTCCTTCAAGATCGGGCCTGCACGGAACTTGTAATCGACCCACCGATCTTCGAATCGGCTTTACGACCTGCATATGGGCGAGCCGGCGTCAGGTAGCCACCGTGTTCGCTCCGCAATAAACGAGGCGGCTTAGCGCGGTGCTTGCATATTGCGGACACGCGCACTAGAATTAGTTGCATATCTTTGTCAAGATACTATATATTGTGGTCGACGGTGGTCTTTAATCGCAGGCAGCAGAGTGTTCGGTGGCAACAGCAGAACAGAGGAGCTTGGGAGACCGTAAATGCAGATAGCCGCAGAAGCCACGATACTTGAATCTCTGCTCGGCTCTGCGCGTTCTGTCGATTCTGGTCTCTTCAGACGATCCGTGGTTATCGGACCTAAGTCGGCTCACCTCAACAAGCTGGTTCTGCAAACGGCCTCGTCCGGGTTGCGCCCGGCGGCGATCAGTGCGCGGGTGGAAGTCCCGGGCGGAGCAAACGCTTCTGTAATGGGTCGGCTAGAGCGAGGCGCTGATCGCCGGATCCTCCGATCAGGCCGTTTGGAGTACTCGGCCGGTAGTGCGGGCGGGGCAGACGCGCGTGTTGGGCGGACCAAGGGGTGGACGACGTCACTCCTTGCGTTGTCGTGCGGCAACTGCAAATGCGGCCAAGCCTACAGTGATATGGGATGACGGAATTCAGCAAATTCCGGAATCCGCGCCAGGGGTTGTTCTTGGACATCCTTGGTAAAGGGTTCGGTTCATCGGGTCTTGCCCGGTGAGCCGAATAGCCTGCCCTAATCCGGGCGGGTTTGGTTTGTGGTTCCTTTAACTCTTGATGGAGGTAGTTATGGCAACGAAGAAGAAAGCGAAGAAGGCAGCGAAGAAGCCGGCAAAGAAGAAGAAGGCTGCGAAGAAGAAGGCTGCGAAGAAGAAGGCTGCGAAGAAGAAAGCTGCGAAAAAGAAGGCGGTAAAGAAACCCGCCAAGAAGAAAGCGGCGAAGAAGAAGCCCGCAAAAAAGAAAGCGGCCAAGAAGAAGGCCGCCAAGAAGAAAAAGGCGAAGCCTGCTGCGAAATCGGCTGCGCCTGCGATGGCTCCGGCGGCTCCGGCCTCGTCCATCGCGGCAACGCCTGGGGCAAGAACTGCCCTGAATCCCGCAGCAGCCTGGCCGTTTCCTACAGGCTCGAGGCCTTAGCGGGTTTGCGATTGAACTGCGGACGGCCGGGGGCTCATCCCCGGCTGATCCGCAGACATTCGGCTGACGAAAGCATCCCGGTGTCGCTACCGTCTACCTTAATTTTATCAGGTGCACGGGCGGTGGTGCCGGGGTTTTTTTCTGTGACAGGTGAAAATTGAGAATTTTACGGTTATTTAGCGAACGCATAAGTATATGATATTATTTATGTTTCATCGCTTGACTTAAAGTAAGTTCTTAATTACAATTGGTTTTGTGCGTTGCGACAAAATCACATTCCATTGGTGATCACGCGCGACAATCCGAGAGAAACTGGCGCGCTCCCGTGCCATTGTTCCCGGTCGTCAGACCGACCGGTTTGGACGCGAGCCGTATTTATTTAAAAATTATTAATAATCAATGTGTTATGCTGTGTCTCTCAAGTTTGCCACGGCGCGTTGAACGTAATCGGAATTGGCCTGTCGGAAACACGGGGGTGTGTGATGACTACGACCACATTAAGACAGCATCTTGATCTGCGGATCGGAACAATGTTTCGACTATTGCACAACAGTTTTGCGCTCGTCGGCGTGGCGGCCTTATTGGCGCTTTTGGTTCTGGGCGTGCGTTCCCCGTTCCCAGATCCGGCTCCCGAAAAGGCGACCACCGCTGCAGTGATCATTCGCTACGAGGGCATTCCGTTGTTTGATCCCGCCGTGCCGAAGAATCCTAAGCATCGGGCGATCGCGAATTACCTGTCACGCAGGTACAACGTGGCGCTGAACGCCACCGAACGGCTGGTGAGAGGAGCCTACGACGCTGGCCAACAGTTTGGAATTGACCCGTTACTAATTTTGGCTGTGATGGGTGTCGAGTCGGGATTCAACCCGATTGCTGAAAGCGGTATGGGCGCCAAAGGCCTTATGCAGGTCATTCCGAAGTATCACCGCGAGAAATTTCGCGAACACGGCGGTGCAGCTTCCGTACTCGACCCGATGACCAATATCCTCGTCGGGGCGAGGATCCTGAAGGAATACATGCGCCGCGCCGGAAGTGTCGAGGCCGGCCTTCAACTCTACAGCGGCGGTCTGCTGGACGGCACCGGCCAATATGCGCGGAAGGTCATGGCCGAATTCGGCAGGTTGCGCCGGACGGTCCAACTGCATGAGGCCACCGCGAGGAAGGACTCGACGGCTTGAGTCATGGCTCCCGGTGGTGCACGCGCGCCGGTCGGCCGAGTCGGTGGACAACCCGGTAGCACGGCGCGGCTGCCCACGCACGCCTGAGGCGGCAAAGGATCGGGACGGGTCAGAAAGCAGCTGGTCAGGCGTAGCACTCATTGGGCCCTTCCTCAGCCCGGATAAGCCGGGAGAGGAAGGGTCGTCTTGCTTTGAGGCCCGAGTTCATCCCTGCCGAATCGCCGTGCCCGCGATTGGATCCGGAGCGGCGAGAGGCGCGCAATATCAAGCTCTCTCTGGGTTAACCGGAAGCAACCTCGCGTGCGACTACCGGCCAAGGAGTTTGTCGATCCGTTTGACTCCTTCCTTAAGCGCGTCCAACGATTGCGTATAGGCGATGCGCACGTGTTTCTCGGGCTGGTTCGCGCCGAAGTCGAGCCCGGGTGTAATTGCCACGCCGGCTTCGTCGAGGAGGCGAAGAGCGAAAGCCGAACTGTCCGGGCTGAAGGACTCGCATCCTGCATAAATATAGAACGCACCGGTCGGCACTATGGGGATCCTGAACCCGAGATCGCGCAAAGCAGGAACAAGAAAATCGCGCCGACGCTGGAACTCGGCGCGTCGTTCTTCCAGCACCGCGATGGTGTCGGGACGGAAGGCTGCCAATGCGGCGTACTGAGCCGGAGCGGAGGCGCAAATGTACGCATTCTGCGCAAGTTTTTCGATTGCTCGCAAGTACGCGCGCGGTACTACCAGCCAGCCGAGACGCCAGCCGGTCATGCAGAAATACTTAGAGAAGCTGTTGACCACGAATACGTCTTCACTGAACTGGAGCGCCGTCGCGAGGCGATCGCCATAGCTAAGAGCATGGTAGATCTCGTCGACCAGCGCGAATCCACCCCGTGAAGCGGCGATCTCGAGGATGCCCCGCAGTTCCTCCGTCGGTATCGTGGTTCCAGTGGGGTTGGAGGGTGAAGCCAGCATGACACCGCGCACGCGACCATTCCACTCGCGGCGTACATCCGATGCGCTGAGCTGATAGGCCCGGTACTCGTCCGAAGCGATCATGCGCGCGCGCCCTTCGAAAAGCCTCACGAAGTGGCGGTTGCACGGGTAGCAGGGGTCGGGCATGAGCACCTCGTCGGACGGATCGACCAGCGCGCCAAGCGCCAGCAGAAACGCTCCCGAAGCGCCCGCCGTAATGACAATACGCTCGGAAGGAACGTCAACGGCATAGCGCGTTTGATAATAATGCGATATTGCCTCCCGCAATTCGGGAAGCCCAAGCGACTGCGTGTAGCCGAGCGGTCGCTCGCGAATGGCCCGGGTAGCGGCCTCGATAACCTGGGGCGGGGCGGAGAAATCAGGCTGGCCGATTTCCATGTGAATTATCTCGCGCCCCTGCGATTCGAGTTCGTGAGCTCTGTTTTGCACGTCCATAACGCGAAACGGCTCGATCCCGGCGAGTCTGGCTGCCCGGTGTATCTGTTGAGCGCTTTTCATTGGATTTCGCGATTTCGTATGGTGGCTGGAAGACGTCATTCTACGTCCGGCGACCGACGCGCATGCCGTCGTTGTCGCCTGCGCCGAATTCCAGCGCGCTTTCGCCGACTTACGCGTTCACGGCGTCAATTCAACTATACTCATCGCGATCTGTGAGCAGGTACTCGAATCGGAGTGGAATCAAATGGATGAGATATTGCGCAATGCTGCGCTCGACTACCACCGCCTGCCGAAGCCGGGCAAGATTTCTGTCGCACCAACCAAGGGCCTGGTCAACCAGCGCGACCTCTCGCTCGCGTATTCGCCGGGGGTCGCGGCCGCCTGCGAAGAAATCGTGCGTGATCCGTCCGAGGCGCGCAATCTCACCTCGCGCGGCAACTTGATCGGCGTGGTGACCAATGGCACCGCCGTGCTCGGCCTGGGCGCGATTGGCGCGCTCGCGGCAAAGCCTGTAATGGAAGGCAAGGCGGTTCTGTTCAAGAAGTTTTCCGGCATTGACTGCTTCGACATAGAAATCGACGAGCGCGACCCCGACAGGCTGGTGGAAATAATCGCGTCGCTCGAGCCGAGCTTCGGGGGCATAAACCTCGAGGACATCAAGGCACCGGAATGCTTCTACATCGAGAGAAAGCTGCGCGAGCGGTTGAAGATCCCAGTCTTCCACGACGACCAGCACGGTACCGCGATTATCGTTGGTGCGGCGATCCTTAACGGACTGCGCGTCGTGGGTAAACAAATAACGAACGTCAAGCTTGTCACCTCGGGGGCGGGGGCGGCGGCACTGTCCTGCCTGGACCTCCTGGTTGGACTCGGGTTGTCTACCAGAAACATCTGGGTCACGGATATACACGGCGTCGTCTACGAGGGACGAATCGAGGAGATGGACCAGAACAAGGCACGCTACGCCCAGAGGACCGATGCGCGGAAGCTGGCCGACGTCATTTCCGGTGCCGATGTCTTTCTGGGGCTGTCGGCGGGCGGCGTCCTTAAGGCCGAGATGGTTCAGGCAATGGCGGCGAATCCACTTATCCTAGCGCTGGCGAATCCCGAACCTGAAATCCTACCGAGCGAGGTCAATGCCGTGAGGTCCGACGCGGTAATGGCTACCGGGCGCTCGGACTATCCCAACCAGGTAAACAACGTGCTGTGCTTCCCGTTCATTTTCAGGGGGGCGCTCGATGTGGGTGCTACCCAGATCAACGAGGCCATGAAGCTCGCCGCAGTGCGGGCGATCGCCGATTTGGCCATGGCCGAGCAATCCGAAATCGTTTCCGCCGCTTACGGCGAGCAGAATCTGCGCTTTGGTCCGGAATATCTCATCCCCAAGCCCTTTGATCCGCGCTTGATCGCAACGGTGGCGCCGGCGGTAGCCCGTGCCGCGATGGAATCGGGTGTGGCCACACGCCCCATCACCGATTTGGCCGCCTATGCGGATTCGTTGCAGCAGTTCGTCTACCACTCCGGCCTGATCATGAAGCCGGTCTTCGCGGCCGCGAAGGCCGGGCCGCGGCAACGTATCGTTTACGCCGAAGCGGAGGACGAGCGCGTGCTGCGGGCGGCGCAGGTAGTCGTTGACGAGGGTCTCGCCGCACCCATCCTGATCGGACGCCCGGCAGTCGTCGAAAAAAGGATCGAGCAGTTCGGTTTGCGCATTAAGCCGGGCATCGACTTCGAACTCGTCAATCCTGAGCACGATCCGCGTTACCGTGAGTACTGGCAGGAGTACCACCGCCTCACCGAGCGGCGCGGCGTTTCACAACAGTATGCCAAGATCGAGATGCGCCGGCGACTAACGCTTATCGGCGCGATGATGCTGCACCGTGGGGAGGCGGACGGCATGCTCTGCGGCACATTCGGAACGCACGGAGTGCATCTGAAATACATCGATCAGGTGATTGGCCGACGGCCCGGGGTCGACAACTACTACGCCATGAACCTGCTGTTGCTGCCCAAGCGCACGGTGTTTCTGTGCGACACCTATGTCAATATTGATCCGAACGCGGAGCAGGTGGCCGAAATGACGCTGCTCGCGGCCGAGGAGATCCGGCGCTTTGGGATCGTACCGAAGGTGGCTCTGTTGTCGCACTCATCGTTCGGCACCAGTGATGCGCTCTCTGCGCAGAAGATGCGCCGCGCGCTTGCACTGGTTCAGGAGCGTGCCCCTGAGCTTGAAATTGAGGGCGAGATGCACGGCGACGCCGCATTATCGCCGGACGTACGGCTTAGCGCCTTTCCGAATTCACGGCTAAAGGGCGAGGCCAATCTACTGATCATGCCCACGCTCGATGCGGCGAACATAGCATTCAACTTGCTCAAGACCGCGTCGGGTGACGGCGTAACGGTAGGACCGATCCTTCTGGGAGCGGCGCGACCCGCTCACATTCTGACACCTTCGGCGACCGTGCGACGACTTGTCAACATGACGGCATTGACCGCTGTGGATGCAAATGCCACACGCTAGCGGCGTGGCCATCAAAACGTCGGCGTGATTGGCTGGAACGTCGTGGGCACTTGGCTACTTTCCGATCGGCCCTTTCCGGAGTCGCCGCGCGGTCCAGCCGCTGGACAGCGCGGCGCACCGATGTGCTGGAATTCCTCGATGAAGGGCACTAAACTCATCAATTTGCTTCGCAAGGCCAACCCGTCATGACAAAGTCCGTCGGCCCCGATCCATTCGAATTTCTCAAGATGATGTGGGGACCAATGGGACTGCCGTTACCCGGCATCGTGACTCCGACTCTCGATGTGTCCGAGATCGACAAGCGTATCGCCGAACTGAAGTCGGTCGAGTCCTGGCTGACCATGAATCTCAACCTGCTCAAATTGACCCTGCAGGGCATGGAAATGCAGCGTGCGACCCTGACCGCGATGAAGGGAATGCAGGGGCAGGCCGCCGCCGAAGCAGCTTCAAAACCGGGCGCGCCCGCGCCCGGTTCAACGGGAAACCCCTTTGCCGATGCCTGGTGGAATGTCCTGCATCAGGCGCAAAACTTCCAGCCACCTGACCCGAACGAACCCGCGAAGAAGTAATATTCGCGTCGCGGCCGCGGCGACCGCACCGTCTTCACGCTGTATTCTTGCAACGAGAATTCGAAGGAGTCTTGATGCCTAAAGCCATACGAGTCCACAAGGCTGGCGGGCCGGAGGTGTTGCAATGGGAGGACGTCAGTGTCGGCGCGCCGGGTCCCGGGGAAGCAAGCGTACGCCACCACGCCATTGGCCTCAATTACATCGACGTCTATCATCGCATCGCTCTGTATCCGATGACCTATCCCTCCGGAATCGGTATGGAGGCGGCCGGTGTGGTCGAGGCTGTCGGAAAAGGGGTCACGAATGTCAAACCAGGCGACCGGGTCGCCTACGCGACGCCGCCCGTCGGCGCGTACTCCGAGGCACGCAACATGTCTGCGGATCGCCTTGTAAACCTGCCCGAAGGAATCTCCTTCGAGCAGGGGGCGGCGATTATGCTGAAGGGCATGACGGCGCAGTACCTTATCAAGCGAACATACAAGGTCAAGGCTGGCGACACTGTTCTATGGCATGCGGCTGCTGGCGGCGTTGGACTGATCGCCTGCCAGTGGCTTGCCGCGCTCGGCGTCACGGTCATCGGAACCGTTGGATCGGATGACAAGATGGCGCTTGCCAAGGCGCACGGTTGTCACCACGCGGTGAATTACAACCGGGAGAACTTCCTGGATCGGGTCAGGGAGATTACCAACGGAACTGGTGTTCCCGTCGTGTACGATTCGGTCGGAAAGGTCACGTTCAAGGAATCACTGGACTGCCTGCGGCCGTTTGGCATGATGGTAAGTTTTGGCAATGCTTCGGGGCCGGTGCCACCTTTTGAGCTGACTGCGCTCAGGGGATCGCTTTTCATTACCCGTCCTTCTGTGATCCCGTACACGGCCAAGCGCGAGGACCTCGTTGCCTCGTCGCAGGATCTGTTCGATATCGTTCTCGCGGGTAAGGTCAAAGCCGAAGTCAACCAGCGCTACCCGCTTCACGAGGCAGCCGCGGCGCACCGTGACCTTGAAGCGCGCAGGACCACCGGCTCGACGATACTGCTGCCCTAGCGATCCGCGCGGCCGGCGGCGGAACGAAATGTCGTGAGATGTGTCGGATCAATATGATCATGGAAGATACTCGGAACGAAATTGGAGAAGATTGGCTGCGTAACCGATTTGCGCAGCCGCGGACCGTCGCCCCCTTACTTACCGGGGATGGCAGTCTGCTTCGCGACGGACGGGCGCTCAGGCCGGCGGCCGTTCTCGTTCCGGTGATCAGTCGCGATGGCGACTTGTCGGTGCTTTTTACGCGCCGCACTGATCACCTTTACGATCACGCGGGGCAAATCAGCTTTCCCGGAGGGCGCGCGGAGCCTCACGAAGAGAGCGCCGCGCAGACCGCATTGAGGGAAACGGAGGAAGAAATTGGACTCGCGGCCGACCGCGTCGAGGTCTTGGGCAGTTTAAGCGAATATGTGACCGTTACCGGTTATCGCGTGACACCGGTGGTAGGCTTGGCACGAACGCCGCTTGAGTTGAAGCCCGATGATTTCGAGGTTGCAGAGATATTCGAGGTGCCCCTGGGGTTCGTCCTCGATCCTTCCAATCACCAGCGAAACAGTGTCGTTCATCTTGGTCGACAGAGGCACTACTACGCATTGCCCTACGGCCAGTATTACATCTGGGGAGCGACCGCTGGCATGCTAATGAACTTCTATTCGTACCTAATGGCTTAGCTCTACGTCGTTTTATCCACGGCGCGCCGGTAGAGCTGGGCGAAATTGTCGAGGGAATGAATGTGGGCATATATATGACCCATGAATCCCTGTGTCACGAGAACTTTCATGCTTAGAGGTTTTAGGGCGAGCAGCTTTGCCTGATCGATACGATACATTCCATCCAGCTTTGGCTGGGGCGAGGCAGGCTCAATGACCTGAAACTGGAACGGGGAAAACAGTCCGAGCCTAGCGAAGGTCGCGCACATTCGAGCCGTCAGGTCGAGGTCGGCCTCATACTCGTTGAGCAATTGTTCGATCGGCGCCCATTCCCGCGTGGGCGAGCCCGAAGCGTCGAACAGTGCCGCACCATCCTCGTTCACGTTCGCCTTCGCCACGCATACCATGCGCTCACCTCGTGGCAGACCTTTCACGTATAGCTTAGAAATGCAAAATGGGTAACGCCGAACGTAAGCAGGCACATAGCAGGACGGATCCCACTCGCCCTGAAACGTGACGAACAGATTCTGCCGCGAAGCGAGCCCCAGCACGACGGCTGGAACAAATGTAGAGCCGCCGTCACCCGAAATAAACACAATCGGATAGTGGCGACTTGCGGCGGCGAACTCAGAGTAGCTTACTGCCAGCGCGTTGATTGTTCGACAAAAACCTGGCGTCTTGCCTGGCTGCAACAGCACTCTATGCGACTTTTGCAGTGGGGTGATCTCGTCGTAGCCGTAGGGCGGCGTAATGTTTAGTTCCTGCATCATTGTTCCGCGTCGGTTGTGTCTCCGATATGTGCTATCTTCAGCTGCGGTCGTGCCGTTTGCGCACGCGCCTGAATCTCCGATCGAATGGGTCTGATCTCTCTAATTGCAGCGTTGCTTCTTGAGCAGTGGCGTCCGCTGGCGAATCATCGCTATTTGTACTCGCAGGTTGCGCAGTACGCCAATTTCCTCGAACGGCAGTTCAATGCCGGTGAAGTCCAGCAGGGCGTCGTGGCGTGGCTGGTTGCCGTACTCCTGCCGGTCATCATTGTCGGGCTGGTGCACGCACAGTTGTTCAGCTGGAGCCCACTGGTTGCGCTGGCATTTAACGTGGCCGCGCTTTATTGCACGATGGGGTTTAGGCAATTCAGTCACTATTTTACCGATATCCATCTTGCCCTCAAGCGGGATGACCTGACGGGTGCACGCGAGTTGCTGGCAGTATGGCGCGGTCACGACTGCAGCGGTCTGTCCCGTGAGGAAGTGTCACGCCTGACCATCGAAGAGGCACTCACTGCCTCACATCGCCATGTGTTTGCGGTAGCGTTCTGGTTCGTGCTGCTTCCCGGTCCATCGGGCGCGATTCTCTATCGGCTCGCCTATTTTCTGTATCGGCGGTGGGGCGAATCCGATACGCCGGACCTGGTGCAGTTCGGTCGCTTTGCAAAGCAGGCATTCCGGGCGCTCGATTGGCTTCCGATGCGTTTCACCGCGGCAGCCTTCGCCGTCGTGGGGGACTTCGAGGACGCGATCTACTGCTGGCGCACTCAGGCAGCCCAATGGCCTGATCCCTTGCTGGGCATCTTATTGGCTGCCGGCGCCGGCGCGATCGGTGTTCGCTTAGGCGGTCCCTACGTCATACACGGCACGGCTGTTGAACGCCCGCAGTTGGGGACCGGAGACGAGGCCGACGCCGGATTCCTGGATAGCACCATCGGCCTAGTTTGGCGGGCGCTTGTACTGTGGTTGCTCATGCTCATGCTGCTTGGTATCGCTCGGGCCCTCAGTTAGTTGTCGTTTGCGCTTGAGGATTCGAAACAAGGATTGCGTGACGCATCGGGACCCGGATATCGAGCTGTTCCGTTTTGCATCGTCGCCGAAATGATGAGGCAGGCGCATCCAGGCATTGGAGATCGCCTGTTCAAACTCTTGCGGCTTGGGAAGGGTTCGAAATGGAGGCGGATTCGCCTGCATCCTCCGTCGCACGCCGGGCTCGTTCTGTCGGCGGGCACCGCTCCTCATCTTTTTTCGACCCCGCAGTTCCAACATGCGGTGAACTGCACTTCGAGGCGTTCGCCACAGTTGGCGCAAATCCAGGTTCCCGAGGCAGCCGGGCGGTGTGCGGTCATTTCGCGCAGAATCGAACTCGCGAGGCGACGGTCAGCGTCGTTCTCCAGAACCAGCTGTATCGAACACTCGGTAAACGGCACCTCACCCGCAAGCGTCGAGAGACGTTCGTTTCGGAGTCTGCAGCGGATTCCGGCCGATTCGAGTAGGTTCTTGAGATGGTGGATCTCGTGCGCGTTGAGCGACACATAGAATGCCTTCATGGGTTGCCGTTCCCTTAGCTGAACACGGCTCGTCCGCTTTCTGCGGTGACGATCCTGTGGAACAGTTCCATGCGTCTCGGGTGAATCTGGCCAGCTGCGCAGGCCGAGTGAAGTGCGCATCCGGGCTCGCTGCGATGCGAGCAATCGTGAAAGCGACACCGACCGAGGAGAGGCCGAAACTCCGGAAAAGCGGCTTCGATATCGTTCCGTGCAAGATGCGCCAGTCCAAATTCCTGCAGCCCGGGGCAATCGATAATTGTGGCCCCCGCCGTGCGGTACAGCCGCGCGTGGCTGGTGGTGTGGCGCCCTGAGGCGAGAAAGGTCGAAATTTCACGGGTGGCCCGGTTCGCTTCCGGAACGAGGGCGTTCAGTAGTGTCGACTTGCCCATGCCCGACTGGCCAATCAAGACCGTGATCTCGCCCGTCAATTCGTTTTCCAATGCCGTGGTATCGCCTTTCGCACTCATCACGATTACCCGATAGCCAGCCTGATCGAAGGGAACGAGGCGCTTGTGCGCGGCCTCCAGGCGGGCCTTCAGATCGGCCTTGTTCAGGACAATCAGGGCTTTCAGTCCCTGGTTTTCGCCAGCCACGAGCGCGCGTGCCACCAGTTCATCGCTGAAGCTTGGATCCGTAGCGCAGATCACTGCGAGTTGCGTGACATTGGCAGCGATGAGTTTGGTGCGGTGCGCGGTGGACCGGAACAGTTCGGTGGCCCTCGCCGCCACAGCATCTATGACGCCGTGCCCACGCGAGGTCAATGTAACGCTCACGCGGTCGCCGCAGGCGAGAGTACTCTTCTTGCCGCGGGGCACACACAGCAACAGACCCCTGGACGCGCAGTCGACGAGATACTGTCTGCCGTAAGCGGCGACTAGTTCTCCGTAAACATAATCAGCGCTTTTCAAACCGGTCTCGAAACAATACGGCCGACGACGTTGGCTGGAGCGTTACCCAGTTAGCCACTGGCAATCTGGAGCCGCGCGATTCGAAGAGAGGCCGGTGGGTGGGAATCGTAAACGGCAGAGTGCAGCGGGTCTGGAGTGAGCGTCGTCGCGTTGTCGCCATATAGCTTGACCAGTGCCCGCACCAGATCCGAGGCCCCGGCATGGCGCGCCGCGTATGCGTCGGCTTGAAATTCATGGTGTCGCGAGTAAAGACTCATGATCGGCTGCAGCAGAAAAGCGAATGTCGGAACCACCAAGAAGAACAGCACAAGCGCCATGGCATTTGTCTGCGACTGGACATTCAGAGCATGGTAGAACCATCCTTCGTCGATCAGATATCCGAGCAGCCACAATAATCCCAGACTCGCGCCGAATAGCACCGCCATGCGCTTCCAGACGTGGTGATAGCTATAATGCCCGAGCTCGTGTGCGAGCACCGCCTCGATTTCAGGCGGTGCAAGTCGGGTAATCAACGTGTCGAACAGGACGATACGCTTTGCCGCACCGAAGCCGGTGAAATAGGCGTTGCCATGGCTTGAACGACGTGAACTGTCCATCACGTACAGGCCTCGCGTACGGAATCCGCAGCGCGCTATCAGGTGCTCGATCCGACTCCTGAGGCTTTCGTCCTCCAGAGGGCTGAAGCGATTGAACAGCGGCGCGATCATTGTCGGATAGAGCATGACCACGATCAGGTTGAATCCGACCCAGGTAAGCCAGGCATACAGCCACCAAGCCGAACCCATTGCCGCCATCAACCACAGCACGCAGAATATCAGTGGCGTGCCGAGCAGCAGTCCTATGAGAGCCTGCTTTGCCAGGTCCACGAAATACAACCGCAGTGTCATGCGGTTGAATCCGTAGCGAGACTCAATGACGAACGTGCGATAGAGTCCGAATGGAAGATCGAAAATGCCACCTATCGCCACGACGGCGAAAATCAGCGCGATGCCGTGCGCGTAACCCCCGGTCTGGAGGAACCGATCGAAGACTGAAGAAATCGCCTGCAACCCGCCACCAAGCGTAAAGGCAAGGAGCACTAGTGCACCCACTACCGTTTCCAACATCCCGATGCGGGTGCGCGCGCAGGTGTAATCGGCCGCCTTCTGGTGTGCCGCGAACGTTATCTGGCCGACGAACTCTGGTGGCACCGCGTCTCGATGTGCGGCGACGTGGCGCAGGTGGCGCGCGGCGAGCCAAAGTTGCGCAAGCGTCGTACAGCTCAGGGCAATCAGAAAGGCCAGAGTGAATGGATGCATCGGTCTTCCTGGGGTCCCGGGCTGTGCTTATGAGACAATTGCATGCCTGTAAGTGGGCGGCAGGCGATTCCGGCTGCGAATTCGATTTGGCATGCGGCCTGGATTGAGGGGTTGGCGATTAGAAAGGACGAGTACAGCCTCTTGCGGTTTATCCGCGTCGTCGTAGGCTGGCATTTTACACGCGCTTGGTACGTTGGACTGTAGCGAAATGGCCCAGGATCAGAACAATCTCATCTGGATCGACATGGAAATGACGGGCCTAAGTCCGGATGCGGACCGCATTATCGAGGTTGCGGTTGTAATCACCGATTCGCAGCTGGTCATCTTGGCCGAAGCGCCAGTTCTTGTGATTCATCAGGAGGACATGGTGCTCGATTCGATGGATGCCTGGAACACGGGTACGCACGGCCGGTCAGGCCTGATCGAAAAAGTCAGAACTTCTGCGCTTGCGGAGGCCGATGCGGAGCGACTGATGCGGGATTTCATCGCGCAGTACGTGCCCGCCAGAACCTCGCCGATGTGCGGGAATTCGATTTGTCAGGATCGACGTTTCCTGGCGCGTTGGATGCCCGAGCTCGAGGCTTACTTCCACTATCGCAACTTGGATGTCAGCACTTTAAAGGAATTGGTCCGTCGTTGGAAACCCACGCTTTCACGGGGGGTGGTCAAGAACGGCAAGCACGAAGCGTTGGCGGATATCTATGAATCGATCGAAGAAATGAAGTATTACCGGGAAAATTTCATCAAGCTCTGACAGGCGGCGGAAAATCCGCAAAGCGGTCCTTTCGCGAAATGGCATGCCGGCCCGAGCTTCGCGCTACCTCCGATTACCGTGTCGGGCTCAGCGGAGTGGCGCCTTGCATCCGGATCTGAACGCGGCGTTTGGCGCAGGGCTGCAGCATCTTATGGCGCGACCATTTTTCCGGGATTCAGCAGACCCTCCGGGTCGAACGCGCGTTTGATCGCGGCCATCAGGCTTAGAGCTTCGCCGTGCTCCGCGGCCAACCATTTCATCTTGCCGAAGCCGACGCCATGCTCACCGGTGCAGGTGCCTTCCATGTCCAGGGCGCGATTCACGAGTCTCGCGTTCAGGGCTCTTGCTTCGGCGAGGTCCGCCTCGTTGTCCGGCCGAACCAGGATCACGCAATGAAAGTTGCCGTCGCCGACGTGCCCGAAAAGGGGTATGGGCATCGAGGCGCGGTCGATGTCCCTCGTGGTCTCGACGATGCACTCGGTGAGACGCGAGATGGGCACGCACACGTCGGTGGAGACACAGCGTGTTCCCGGGCGCAACTGCAGACAGGCGAAATAGGCGTCGTGGCGCGCCTGCCAGAGCCTGCTTCTTTCCTCGGCCCTGGTCGCCCACTGGAATTCCATGCCGCCGTTTGCGCGCGCGAATTCCTGTACCAGCCGAGCCTGCTCTTCGACGCTGCCATGCGTGCCGTGGAATTCGAGGAACAGCATGGGCTGCTCAGGGTAATTTGTCTTGGAATAGGCGTTGATCGCGCGCATGGTGGTGGCGCAGAGCGCCTCGCAGCGTGCAATCGGTATGCCTGACTGCAGCGTCTCGATTACGGTGTCGACTGCTCCTGCGATATTCCTGAACGAACACACGGCTGCTGACATCGCCTCCGGAATCGCATACAGGCGTACGGTGACCTCGGTGATGATTCCCAGCGTTCCCTCCGAGCCAACGAACAGACGCGTCAAGTCGTAGCCCGCGGACGACTTGCGCGAGCGGCGGGCGGTCTTGATGATGCGACCGTCGGCGAGCACGACCGTGAGGGCGATAACGTTCTCGCGCATGGTCCCGTAACGCACAGCATTGGTACCCGAGGCGCGCGTTGCGACCATGCCGCCCAGAGTCGCGTCCGCCCCGGGGTCGATAGGGAACATTAATCCGGAATGGCGGATGTGCTCGTTGAGTTGCTTGCGCGTGACGCCGGCCTGAACGGTACAGTCAAGGTCGGCCTCGTGAACGGCCAGGATTTCGTTCATCTGCGACAGGTCCATGCATACGCCGCCGTGGATGGCGAGCACGTGACCCTCAAGGGATGTGCCGACGCCGAACGGGATGATCGGGGTGCTGTGCATGCGGCAAAGGTTGGTGATGTCGCGCACTTCCTCGGTGGAGCGCGGGAACGCGACGGCATCGGGGGGAGCATAGGGGTAGTACGATTCATCCTTGCCGTGGTGTTCACGTACGCCACGCGAGGTGGTAACTCGCTCTCCAAGCAGCGCACGCAGCGACCCAAAAAGCGTCGTATTCAGTTCGCGAGCTTGGTTCATCTGTTTCTCCGAAAACATCGGCGGGAAAGCTGAAATTATGCCCTGATACCGCATTGGCGGATCGTCGGTCCGCGTGCAATGTAACGGGGCGATCGAACGGTCCTTCGCTCGGACGTGCGGTCCGGGGAATACGATCACTGTCGCGCTGGCGCGCTTTGCGTGAGGGCTGTCATTGTCTGCGGGCGTAAAGCCGATAACGCTCTTTGTCCCGGGGACGGTTTCCTTCCCATATCCGCGTCCATCCGGCGTCGCGCAGGCGAGCCATGTCGTCTGCATGGGCCTGTACCAGAAGAACCGGACAGCGGGCTTGGTCGTTCAATCCGGCCGGACGTGCTTCGGCTCGGCGGGTCACAATTTCGGCATGGTAGTCGAATGCCGCCCGCTGAGCTTCGCCCAGGTTACGGGATTCGATGCATTGCGCACCCGGGGGTAATGCCGCTCTTGCAGCGAGTACGACCGGTCTGTACGTTCTGCCGTAATCGATCCAGTCTATCCACAGCGTCATGATCAGGCCCCAGAGCAACGCCACACCGGATGCCCAGACGGTCACGCTGCGGAAGGGAGAACGCTCGCTGCGAAACGCGACGAATAGCCATGTAATAGTCAATGCGGCCGCGACAGCGAACTCGAACCACTGGAACTGCGGTACATGTCCGGGCTCCAGCTTGGCAAAGTTGCGCTGGATCTGTTCCGGGATCCCGGTCATCATCGCGATCCACCCGAGCCAGACCAGTCCGCCGAAAAAGCTGAAGGTCATGGCGCCGAACCACGTGAGCGCATTGGCAGCGCCGCGGCGCAGCGTGGGCACGCCAGCACCCGCCAGCAGCGCAAGCGGCAGAAGCAGCGGCAGCGAATTGATTTCGCGATTCCCCGGGATCATCGCCACGACTGCGGCGCCGACCACCAGCGCCGCAAGAGGGCAGGTCGTGCCGGGACCCGCGAAACGCCTGCGCCGATCCCACAGGGCCCACATGGCGATCGGCCACGCGGGCCACCCTGCCCAGGAGAGCGTGACGCCATATTCGATGAGAACGGGCCCGGTAAGGGCGGTTAGCGCTTGCGATTGGTAGCCGACCCATTCGTTCAACGCGTCGGGGGCATACAGGTGCGCCACAATCAGCCAAGCGCCGCATATTGCCGCACCTGCGCTGACGCCAATCGCGAGAGTCGCGCCATATCGTCGCACGCGCCAGTCACGGCAGGTGAGCGGCAGCAGAACCGCCGTCAGCCCGGGGATCAGCGCGGCGCTCAAGCCCTTGCACAGAAACGCAGTTCCCCAACCGATGGCCAGGAGCACGCCGGCCAGCACGTGCCTGCGCCGCGCCAAGCCCATCGCAAACAGTGCCAGCGCAAAAGACGCGAGCACGCCGATTTCGGCCAGATTTTCGTGCGCGTGCACGAGCAGTCCCAGCGAACCGAGTAGAACCAGCGCTGTCGCGTCGCCTTCGGGTCTTCCGTAGAACTCGCGCGCGGCGAGACGTATGAATGCCAGAGCTAGCAGCATCATGGCGCCGCTCGCCAGGCGGGCGCTGCTGTGCGGTTCGAACAGCGGTGATCCTATCCATGCAAAACCGGCGGCGACCCAGTAATAGAGCGGACCGTCTTCCAGGAATGGCTCGCCGGCGAGGTGGGGCACCAGCCATTCGCCGTGGTTGAGCATCTGGTGAACGATGCCGGTCCCTACCGCATCCTCCGTCTTCCAGGGATCGTGGCCAAAGAGTCCCGGCAGGATAAACGCCAGTGATAATGCTAGTAGAAGGGCGGGCGTGGGATGCAACGCCAGGCGGAACGCCAGGAGGCGGTGTATGAAGCTGTTCATTCCAGGTCGATCACCGATCGTATCGAATCCGCAGGGTCCCACGGACATAGCGTATGTGCATTGACCCGATCTTGAGCGAGGGTTGGGCAAACAGTCGATCTGGCCATCGCGGTTCCCGCCAGCGGTTTTCGGTCACCGTGCAAAACAAAAGGGCAGCCGAAGCTGCCCTTCTTGCGTTCGCCGCAAGACTCACGCCACAGCCGACTTGGCGGCCTTGGCAGACTTGCCTGCGTATTTCTGGCGGAACTTCTCGACACGGCCAGCAGTGTCGACGATCTTCTGCTTGCCGGTGTAGAACGGGTGGCACGACGAGCAGACCTCAACCTTGAGCGGCTTCCCAAGCGTCGAACGCGTCGTGAACTTGGTGCCGCAGCTGCAGGTGACTTCCACTTCGTTGTATTCGGGGTGAATATTGGTCTTCATGGCTCAGATCCTCTCGATGGACTGTCAATGCAGCCCGGGAAACGCATAATTATGCCGATTTGAACCGCTGAGCGCAATTCGAATGATATAAAACAACGGGTTATGACGGGGTTGCTGCGGGACTTACTGCCTGCGCATCGAATCGAAGAAATCCCCGTTCGACTTGGTGGCCCTGATCTTATCGACCAGAAATTCGGCGGCCTCCAAATCATCCATCGGGTAGAGGAGTTTTCTCAGTACCCAGACCTTTTGCAGAATTTCCGGTTTGATGAGAAGTTCCTCCCGGCGTGTACCGGACCGGTTGACGTTGATGGCTGGGAATATCCGCTTTTCGTACATGCGACGGTCGAGATGGATTTCCATGTTGCCCGTTCCCTTGAACTCTTCGTAGATCACGTCGTCCATGCGCGAACCAGTGTCGATCAGCGCGGTGGCAAGAATTGTGAGCGAGCCGCCTTCCTCGATGTTCCTCGCCGCGCCGAAGAAGCGTTTCGGGCGTTGCAATGCATTGGCATCCACGCCTCCGGTGAGCACCTTGCCTGAGGCCGGGACCACCGTGTTGTAAGCGCGCGCCAACCGCGTAATCGAATCAAGCAGGATTACCACATCCATCTTGTGCTCGACCAGGCGTTTGGCCTTTTCGATCACCATTTCGGCCACCTGCACATGGCGTGACGCGGGCTCGTCGAATGTAGAGGCGACGACCTCGCCGCGCACGGTTCGGGTCATCTCGGTCACTTCCTCGGGCCGCTCGTCGATCAGCAGTACGATCAATACACATTCGGGGTAATTGGCGATAATGGCATGCGCCAACTGCTGCATCAGCACCGTCTTTCCGGCCTTCGGCGGCGACACGATCAGGCCGCGCTGACCCTTTCCTATCGGTGCAATAATATCGATGATGCGGCTGGTGATGTTCTCCTCGCCCTTCATGTCGCGTTCCAGCTTAAGGTGTTCATCCGGATGCAGGGGCGTCAGGTTTTCGAACAGGATCTTGTGCTTTGAGGCTTCCGGTGCCTCGCTATTGACCTTGTCCACCTTGACCAGCGCGAAATACCGCTCACCGTCCTTGGGCGTTCGGATTTCTCCCTCGATGGAATCTCCGGTGTGAAGGTTGAAGCGACGGATCTGGGAGGGGCTGACGTAGATGTCGTCGGTTGAGGCGAGGTAGGAGGTGTCGGGGGAACGAAGGAAGCCGAACCCGTCGGGAAGCACTTCCAGCGTTCCATCCCCGAATATCGATTCACCTTTCTTGGCACGGTTCTTGAGCAGGGCGAATATCAGTTCCTGCTTGCGCAGCCTGTTGGCGTTGTCGATTTCGTTGGCCACCGCCATTTCCAAAAGCTGGCTGACGTGGAGGGTTTTCAGCTCGGATAGTTGCATATGGGCTTTTGCAGGATGAACCCGGTCCTCAGACGACCAAGGAGGAAACAAAGCTGGAAGGAAAATGCGCTTCGAAGCGACTGCCCGGAAACGCTGGGCTATCGGCGGCCGCGGCAGAAAACCACTGCGCCGCCCATTTTGGATCGAAGGGTAAAGGGTTCAGATGTTGCTGTCAAGAAAGGCGGTGAGCTGCGGTTTGGACATCATGCCAAGCTTGCTTGCCTGGACGTTGCCGTCCTTGAATATCATCAGGGTCGGAATCGCTTTGATGTTGTATTTTCTGGCGAGTTGCTGGTTTTCGTCCACATTGACCTTGGCAACCTTCAGCTTACCGCCGTAATCCTTGGCCAGGTCTTCGAGCAGGGGCGCGATCGCCTTGCATGGGCCGCACCATTCAGCCCAGTAGTCGACCAGCACCGGAACGTCCGATTTAAGGACGCTGGGTTCGAAAGTGTCGTCGGTCACGTGTTGGATAAAATCACTCATGAATTCCTCGATATCAGGCGGCTGGGAATGCGCGGCGGGCGTCGCAGGTTTCGACAACCAGGGCGGTCATTGCAGTTACCCTCTAATACTAGCAAAAAAACCGCTCTATCGCCCGCCAGGCCCCGGGACATAGGCGGCGGCTCGCTGCTGCCGATGTTAGCTGTCGCGCGTGCTAGAATTTCTCCGCACTAACGCGCGGTTCTACGGAATTTGTTTGTCGACCACCACGTTCGAGGCCGCACTGTCATGGCTTATGTTGTCACCGAAACCTGCATCAAGTGCAAGTACACTGATTGCGTCGATGTTTGCCCGGTCGATTGTTTTCACGAAGGACCGAACATGCTCGTCATCGACCCGGACGAGTGCATCGACTGCACGCTTTGCGTCGCCGAGTGCCCGGTCGAGGCGATTTTCGCCGAGGACGACGTACCGATCGAACAGCGTGAATTCATCGCTATCAACGCGGAACTTTCCGGGAAATGGCCGCAGATCACCGAGCGCAAGGAAGGGCCGGCAGATGCGGACGAATGGGCGAAGCAGAAGGACAAGAAAAATCTGCTTGAGCGGTGAGCTTTTGGCGTCGTCCATCGGATCAGGCGCGACATTCGGGCGGCCATGAACGACGATCGGGAAGCGCATAACGATATGCCCGGCCGAGATCGCCCTTTGCGCTGCGGGGCCGCGGCCATGCAATGGGGTAGCGATGCGATCGCGCAACTGCTGCGCGAAATCGGTTGCGAGTACATTGCGGTCAACCCCGGCGCGAGCTATCGGGGACTGCACGACAGTATCGTAAATTATCTGGGCAACGAGCGGCCGCAGATGCTGACCTGCTTGCACGAAGAGCACGCGGTGGCGCTCGCGCACGGGTATGCAAAAGTGACCGGGCGGCCGATGGCTGCCGCTGTGCACAGCAATGTAGGCCTGATGCATGCGAGCATGGCGATCTACAACGCCTGGTGCGACCGTGTGCCGGTGATCGTGATCGGTGCGACCGGCCCGGTGGACGCCACGCGGCGCCGGCCGTGGATCGAGTGGATTCACACCGCGCGCGATCAGGGTGCGCTAATCCGTAACTACGTGAAATGGGACGACCAGCCGGCGTCGGTTGCGGCCGGGCTGGAATCACTGGTGCGCGCGAACAACCTTGCCCGCGCAGCGCCCAGCGGACCCGTCTATCTGTGTCTTGACGTTTCGCTTCAGGAGGACAGGCTGTCGCAACCGCCGGTAATGCCTGAGCTGGCGCGTTATGCGCTAGCATCGGAGCCCGCGCCGGATGCTCTCGAGATCGATAAGGTGGCGAAACTGCTCGACTCGGCGCGCAGCCCGGTGGTGCTGTCGGGCCGGGTGTCGCGCGATTCGAAGGCGTGGGAAGAGCGCATCCGTCTCGCCGAGCGACTCAATGCGCGCGTGATTACTGACTTAAAGACGGCGGCATCGTTTCCGACCCTGCATGCACTGCACGGCGGCGGTCCGGGATTCAGGCTGGCCGCCGAAGACAAGGCGCTCCTGAGCGAAGCGGACGTGATCCTGAGTCTGGACTGGATAGATTTGGCGGGAGCGTTGCGTCAGGGTTTCCGCGGCCAGAAGATGCGCGCGCGCATCGTGAACGTCACGCTCGATGGCTACCGCACCAACGGCTGGAGCATGGACCACCAGCAACTGCCCATTGCGGATCACGCCATCAGCTCGACGCCAGAACAGGCGGTCAGGCAACTGCTCGAAGTCCTCGGGGAAAGGAATGGTGGGCCGCGCTTCGCGATGAAACCGAGGGCCTTACCTGAGATCCCGACTCGCGGAGCCGTGGATCTTACCGCCCTTGCAGCATGCCTAAACCTGAGCATGCGCGGGCGCAAAGTGTCGCTGCTGCGGTTGCCTTTGGGCTGGCCCGGCGCGTTGTGCGAGTTCTCCGATCCGCTGGATTACCTGGGCTACGATGGCGGCGCTGGAATCGGGTCCGGGCCCGGCATGGTGGTCGGCGCGGCGCTCGCGTTGCGGAGGACTGATCGCGTACCGGTGGCTGTGCTTGGCGACGGTGATCTGCTCATGGGTGGGATGGCGCTTTGGACTGCGGCGCGGCACCGGATTCCACTGCTTGTAATCGTCGCCAACAACCGGACGTTTCATAATGACGAGGCGCACCAGGAGGCGGTAGCGCGAACGCGACGGCGGCCGCCGGAGAACAAGTGGATCGGGCAGCGCCTGGATGACCCTGCCGTCGATCTGGCGGGCCTGGCGCGGTCGCAGGGTTGGGATGCAGGCGAACCGGTCGGCGACGTCGCGGATCTTCGAGCGGCGCTGAGCGAGGGAATGCGCGCCGTCGAAGCGGGACGCTGCTTCCTTGTCGATGTGCATACCCAGCCCGGTTACGTCAGCAAAATGGGGTCCGACGAATATTGAACCGTGAGCGCGTCGCCGCGCGGGTTGTGCTGCCGTTGCTTGCGTCGGGCGATGCTTCGCGTGGGGGCGAACCGATCTGCCTCCGCACGGCCCCAGCGGCCGATCCGCGCTAAAGTAGCCGCTCATGACCCAGAGCGCCGATTTTCCACAAATTGAGAAACGCGCACTGTTGGAGCGTCTGGCAGAGCGCGACTGCGCGCGCACGACCGTGGTCACCCCCAACCAGCGTCTGGCCGCAGCGGTGAGGCGCGATTTCAATGAGCGCCAAGTGGCCGCCGGTTTCACAGTCTGGGAGACTGCCGACATTCTGCCGCTCGCGGCATTCACCGAACGGCTCTACGAACACACGCGGTACTGCGACCTGGCGATCAGGCCGCCGATCCTGCTCGCACCGGCGCAGGAGCACGCGCTCTGGGAAGACATCGTGCGTTCTTCGCAGGCGGGAGGTGCTTTGCTGTGGGCGCAAGACGCCGCGGCGCTGGCGCGCGAGGCATGGCAGCTGGCGCATGCCTGGCGCCTGATGCCGCGGCTCAAGGACTATCCGGCCAATGACGACGCGAGGGCGTTCTTGGATTGGGCATGGCGTTACGAAGGGGTTACGCAGCGCAACCGGTATTGCGACCGCGCGCGACTGGCCGATGTCGTTGTGGCAAATCTGGCACATCCGGCGCTGAGGAAGCCCGCCACGTTGGTTGTCTATGGCTTCGACATGCTCAACCTGCAGCAGCACGAATTTCTCGGCTCGCTCGCGAAGGCGGGCGTGGAGATTCTCGCGGCCGGTCCGGAAACGCGCAATTCCGACGTGCGCCGCGTTGTCTTTGCTTCCGCGAAGGAAGAAATACGCGCGGTGGCGAAATGGGCGCGCGCTCGACTCGAAGCCGAACCTCGGGCGCGAATCGGTGTCGTCGTACCGGAGCTGGAGCTGTCTCGCGCTTTGGTGATGCGCATATTTGCGCGGGTGATGGAGCCCGCTCAAGGGTTGGCGGGCACCTTGCCGTTCAACCTGTCGCTCGGTCAACCGCTCACGTCGTACGCGCCGGTCGCCGCGGCGATGGGGCTGCTGAAGTTTGTCCAAGGGGAGATCGCGTTTGAGCAGGCCAGCCGGCTGCTGCTCTCGCCTTTCATCGCCGGGGCTGAATCTGAACTGGCGCAGCGCGCCAGGCTGGACGTCGCGCTGCGCAAGGTCTCCGCCGCGCGAACGAGTCTGGAGCGGTTGCGGCGCGTGGTCTCCAGGCTCACGGCCGATGCCGGTGGGCACGAGGTGGTCTGCCCGATACTCTCGCAACGCCTTGCCGATCTGTCGAGGTTCGCCAGGGAAAACCTGCATGGGGCGAAGCGACCCGACGAGTGGGCGAAGTTGATTTCGGCGCTGCTCGCTGCGGTTGGCTTTCCGGGTGAACGAACGCTCGATTCGATCGAGTACCAGGCGTTGAAGAAATTTCACGCCGCGGTCGCCGGCTTCGCTGCCCTGGAGCGTGTGACCGGGCGCATGCGCTTTCGCGAGGCGTGCTCGCGCCTTGCACGGCTCGTCAGCGACATGCCGTTCCAGCCCCAGGCGCCGGAGGTTCCGATCCAGGTGCTCGGCGTGCTCGAATCGGCCGGGCTCGAATTCGATCATTTATGGGTGACCGGGCTCACCGACGAGGTCTGGCCGATGCCGGCGCGGCCCAACCCCTTCATTCCGGTTGCGCTGCAGCGGGCTGCCGCAGTACCCGAGGCCTCGTCAGCAGCGTCGTTCGAAGTCGACGCGCGTATCACCCGAGGCTGGCGGGCCGCCGCGTTCGAAGTGGTGTTTTCGCATCCGCTGCGGGAACAGGACCGTGAACTGGTGCCCAGCTCGTTCATCGGCGGTTTGCCCGAATGCAGCGTGGAGGACCTCGTGCTGCCCGAGTATGCAACGCTGCACGAAATGATGCGGCGCGGGCGCGGCGAAGAGCGCGTGCCGGATGCCCGGGCGCCGGCCCTCGTGGTGCCTGCGAGCACCTCTGGTGGCACCGGCGTGTTCCGGGATCAGGCCGCATGTCCCTTTCGGGCCTTTGCAGTACACCGCCTGCGGGCTGAAGGGCTTGCAGCGCCGGCCTCGGGGCTCGATGCCGCCGACCGCGGAACGTTGCTGCACGCGATGCTGGCCAAACTCTGGCAGGAGTTGAAATCCAAGGCGCGGCTCGAAGCCGCGTCGGATGCCGACCTGGACAGCTTGCTTGCAGCGGCTGCCGGGCACGCGCTTGCGCGCTTGCGGGCTCGCCGCCCCGACGCGATGGAAAACCGTTTTGCGGAACTGGAGCGCTCGCGGCTGGTGAAACTCGGTCGGGCGTGGCTCGACGTCGAACGCGCACGCACGTCCTTCGAGGTTGCCGCGATCGAACACGTGCGCGTGCTCAGCTTCGGCGGTATCAGCGTGAACGCCAGGCTCGATCGCCTCGACCGCATTGCGGAGGCTGGTGGGTCAGGGCAGGCCTGTAACGCAGTCATCGACTACAAGACGGGCAGCGCGAACGTCGGCGATTGGCTTGGCCCGCGACCGGACGATCCGCAGTTGCCGCTGTATGCAGTGAGCATGGGTGAGCGTGAACCGGTGTGCGCCGTGGCGTTCGCGCGCCTGAAGGCCGGCGACATGGCGTTCAAGGGGATCGCTCGGGAAGAGGGCCTGATCCCGGGCGCGATGCCCCTGGCCGGACAGCGCCTGCAGGCGGCGAAGGGCTACGAATCTTGGGAGGATCTGATCGAGGGTTGGCGAATCGAGCTCGATACGCTGGGGAAGGAGTTCGCATCGGGCGAGGCGCACGTCGCGCCCAAACGCGGCGACGATACCTGCCGCTACTGCGAACTCAAGCCGCTGTGCCGCATCAGCGAGCGGGCGCCCGCCGGCGGTGACGAGGCGACCCTATGAACGAATTTTCCGGCGTCGCAGACCTCGAGCAACGCCGCCGGGCTCTGGATCCGCAGCGCTCGTTCATCGTCCAGGCGCCGGCAGGTTCGGGAAAGACCGAACTACTTATCCAGCGCTATCTCGTGCTGCTTTCGAGGGTAGACAGCCCCGAGGAAATCGCCGCGATCACGTTTACCCGTCGTGCGGCCGCGGAGATGCGCAAACGCGTGCTCGACGCGCTCGCCTGGGCACGCAGTCACGATGCGCCGCGCGAGCCGCATCGGGCATTGACCTGGGAACACGCGCGCGCGGCGATCGAGCGCGACCGCGCGCTCGGCTGGAAACTGCAGGACAATGCGGCGCGGCTGCGTATCCAGACCATCGACGCTCTCTGCGCCTCACTGACCCGCCAGATGCCGGTGCTCGCTACATTCGGCGCGCAGCCGCAAAGTATCGAGGACGCGCACGCTCATTACCTTGAGGCCGCGAGTGCCACGCTTGCGCTGCTGGAGGACAAGGCAGAGAGACAAGGTCATGCAGCCGATGTGGAACGGTTGCTCGCACACCTGGACAACGATGCCGACACCGCCCGCAGGCTCATCGCGGGCATGCTGGAGAAGCGGGATCACTGGCTGAGAAATCTGCGCAGCGCGGACGATCGCGCAACGCTGGAGCGTGCGCTCGCGGGCGTGCGCCGCGAGTCGATGGCGCGCGCACGCCTGCTCGTGCCCGCGCAGGAGGCGGTCGAGTTACTGGCGCTGGCCGGTTACGCTGCCGAAAACCTGGCTGTCGACGGCGTGGAATCTCCGATCCGGGAATGCGCCGACCTCGCGGCGTTGCCAGGCACGGGCGATGCGGACCTATACGCGTGGCTGGGCGTCGCCGACGTGCTGCTCAACTCGGCCGGCGAATGGCGCAAGACGGTGAACGTAAAACAGGGATTTCCCGCTGCCACCGACGGGGCGGGCAAGGCAAGGACGGCGGCCAGGGAGTGGAAGCGGCGCCATGCGGCGATGGTCGGTCGTTTGGCCGGCGCCGAAGGACTGCGCGCGGCGTTGGACGCGCTGCGCTGCCTGCCGCCTGCGCGCTACATGGACGCCCAGTGGGAGGCGCTCGGGGCCATCACGCGGCTGCTGCCGCGTGCGGTGGCCGAACTGAAGCTCGTGTTCGCAGCGCGCGGCGAGGCGGATTTCGTGGAGATTGCACAGGGCGCGCTGGCGGCGCTCGGTCAGGCCGACGGGCCGACCGATCTGATGCTGGCGCTGGACTGCCGCATCCGCCACATACTCGTGGACGAATTCCAGGACACGTCGTTTACGCAGTTCGAATTGCTGGAGAAGCTCACAGCGGGCTGGGGAACGCCGGGGCGGCACGATGATGACCGTACACTGTTTCTGGTCGGCGACCCGATGCAGTCGATCTATCGCTTCCGTGAGGCGCAAGTCGGGCTGTTCCTCAAGGCGCAGACCCAAGGCATCGGCCAGGTGGCACTGGAACCGCTCCGGCTTTCGGCGAATTTCCGTTCGCAAGCGGATATTGTCGACTGGTTGAACCATGCGTTCGTCGAGGTCATGCCGCACGCCGAGGACGCCGGCACGGGCGCGGTGCCGTACTCGCCTTCGGAGCCCGTGCACGATGCCGAAGGCGACGCCGTTCACGTGCATGTCTTTTTCAACGGTGATGCGCAAGGCGAAGCCGCACGGGTAGCGGCGCTGGTCGAGGCGGCCCGTACCACCGATCCTGCGGGCACCGTCGCCGTATTGGTGCGCAGCCGGGGACACCTGGAGACGATCGTGCCGTCGCTCAAAGCGCGGGGCTTGCGCTTTCGCGCCATAGAGATCGAGCGACTCGGCCATCGCCAGGTGGTGCAGGACCTGCTCGCCCTGACGCGGGCGCTCTTGCATCCGGGTGACCGCGTCGCGTGGCTGGCCGTCCTGCGCGCTCCGTGGTGCGGCCTCACGCTCGCTGATCTGCACGCGCTGGTTGGCGCGCCCCGATTTGCCAGCGAGGTCAACGCGGGGGGGGGACGCGCCAGTGTCCAGCACGACTTGTTTTCCGCGCTCGAGGCACCGACAGCTCGGACGCCGGATCCGGTTGTCGAACCCGATGGCCGGACGGTCTGGGAATTGCTGCGCGACAACGCGCGGGTCGAGCGTCTCAGCGCTGACGCGCGCGCGCGCACGGGCCGCGTGCGTGACATCCTCGGCTACGTCATGTTGAATCGGCAGCGCGGGTCGCTGCGCGAAGGCGTCGAGTCGACGTGGCTCGCGTTGGGCGGTCCCGCATGCGTCGAGAATGACAACGATCTCGAAGACGCTGAAACATACCTTGACTTTCTGGAGAAGTCCGAGGCGGCTGGCGAGATCACCGATCTCGCAGCCTTCGAGGAAGGCCTCGCCAAGCTCTACGCGCTACCCGATCTGCAAGCCGATCCGCAAACCGCCGTGCAGATCATGACCATACACAAAGCCAAGGGACTGGAGTTCGACACCGTTATCATTCCCGGCCTGGGCCGCGTCCCGCGCAGGCGCGATCCGAGCCTTTTCCTGTGGACCGAGCGCCCCGTGAGCAGCCATGTCGCAGCACCGGCGGATCCGGCAGACGGGGCTATTGCGCAGCTGCTGCTTGCGCCGATCAAAGAAGCAGGCACCGATGCGGACAGGATCTACGACTACCTGGTCCGTCTGGAGGCTGAAAAGGAAAGCCACGAAGACGGGCGTCTGCTCTATGTTGCTGCCACTCGCGCGCGCAAACACTTGCATTTGCTTGGCGATACACGCCTCGTCTCAACGGACGATGGCAACTTTGGCGTGAGATTACCGAGCGCCGCTTCCCTGCTCGCGAAACTCTGGCCCGCTGTCGAACCGGAATTCACCGCGTCTGCGCGCGCTGCTGCTCGCCGTACCGGCGAGCACGCACCCGTCCACGAGGCAAGTGAAATCAACCAGGACCTGCGGCGCCTCCCGTCAGGGTGGCCCCTGCCCGAGGCCCCGCCCGCTGTGCGATGGCACGCTCCCCATCATGCGGCGCCTTCGCAGGACGCCATCGAATTTTCCTGGGCCGGCGAAACCGCGCGCCACGTGGGCAGCGTGGTCCACCGCTGGCTGCAGCACATCGCCGACGACGAAATGAAAGGGTGGAACTCGGCGCGTATCGAGAAAATGAACAATACGTTTCGTGATGAACTGGCGGCGCGCGGCGTGCAGGAGCAGGATTTGGCCGCGGCGACCGAGCGCGTCGCCAGGGCGCTCTCCAATTCGCTCGACGATCCGCGCGGCAAGTGGCTGCTCGGGCCGCAAAGGCAGGCGCGCAACGAATATCGGCTCACCGCCATCGTCGAAGGCGAGCCGCAGGAATTCGTCGTCGACCGGACGTTCGCGGATTCCGAAGGCAGCCGTTGGATCGTCGATTACAAGACCAGCGCTCACGAGGGCACGGATATCGACGCGTTTCTCGACCGAGAGCGTGCGCGTTATGCGCACCAACTGGAGCGCTATGCGCGCGCGCTAGGCGGCGAAGGTCACGTCGCGCTTGGCCTTTATTTTCCGCTTCTCTGCGGCTGGCGCGACTGGAAGAATTTCATCGAGGGTCGCCGCTAGACCTGGCCGCCCCGTCATCCGCACGGCCACGGAGTTCGACCACTGCGCCGACCGGCACCGCGACCACCGCCTGCGGAAGGTGCACCAGCCGCAGGCGGAGTTCGAAAAAACGATCGTCGGGTCGACCCGGGTCACGTACCCGAGATCATTTCCGAGCCCACCGTGAAACCGAGTTCCTTGTAGGCCTTCAGAGCGCCCGGATGGTAGGGCATCCCGCCCTGCACCCCCATATCCTCGACCTTGAGGCCGCGAAACGCGGCGAAACTCTTTACGAGCTCAGGCTTGTTCGCCGCGATGGTCTTGACGATCTTGTAGACGACATCGGCATCGGCCTTTGCGCTTGTCACCAGCATGTAGCGCAGTTGCATGATGTAGGTCGGTTCCACGATGCCCGGCATCTTGGTGTTTTTTTCTAGGACGATCTCACCGGCAGGGACCATCTTCCTGAACTTTGCCTTCGCCTCGGGCGAGGTATCGAAGTTGATATAGCGCCAGCCGCCCCGGCTCTTGAGTTGGGCCATCGCCTTGCGTCCCGCCCCGGACCCCATGCTGATCCATGTAATGTCGGTCTTGCCCTCGCCGATGGCCAGCATTCCCTTGACGAACCCGGATACCGGAACGTGCTTGAAGTCCTCGAAGGAAAGGCCTGCCGCGCTGAGACCCGATTTGAGGTAGGTTTCGATGATGGTGAGGTCGGTGTACCCGGACGTGACGCGCAGCCCTTTATGCTGGCGAAGTTCAGGCACCGACTTTATTCCAAGGTCGCTGACGACAGCGATACCGGCCCGCAGCGGAAATACCATCCCCACGTAGCGGAGATCCTTGTTGGGCTTGCCCTCGAATGTCCCGGTCCCGTCGTAGGCATAAAGCAGTTCCTGGGCATTGGTGAAGCCGAAGTTCGCTTCGCCCCGGGCAATCATCGGAATATAGGTTGTGGATCCCCCCATGGGCTGCGCCCGGGCCTTCAGATCCGTTTTGCTCTCCAGGAGCTTGCTTATCGCAACGCCAGCGAGGTAGGCGAGGCTACCCTGAGCATTGGTGGCGAAAGTCAGGACCTGCGCGTTGGTTGGGCCGGCCGCAATGATAGCGAACGCAGCCCCGACGGCCATGATGTGTCGTTTCATCATAATTGGTTCCCCCACGGTGTTTAAAACGGACCGGGCGCGTTTCGAACAGTGCCACAACGTCCTCCTCGCGCCCGGCGTCACCACTCTAGCACAGACAGCTCCGCCTGAATATCGCGCCCCCGTCAGGTCGCGGTGCGTGCGCGCAGCCACTCGTGCCCGAGGATGATCAGCCCGAGCACGACGCCTGCTGCGTCCACGATGCCTCGGAAACCGAGGGCGGGATCGGGCAGCAGCGCGGCAACGCCAGCAATCATCAGCAGCACTCGTATCATCCAGCCCAGCCGGCGGGTGAGGTAGCCCACCATCGCGACCGAAACAAGGTAGACGCCGATAGTGGCGGTCGCGAAATTCACCGCGACCGCCAGCGGCGCACCGAACATCATCAGGGTCGGGGACAGCACGAACAGGAACGGGATCACAAAGGCCACCCATCCCAGGCGCATGGAAACGAAGCCGGTCGTCATCGGATCGGCCTTGGTCAGAGTCGCCGCCGCGAACGCAGAAAGTGCGATGGGTGGTGTGATCATCGACATCATGCCGAAATAGAGGACGAACATGTGGGCGCAGATTCCGGCGATGACCGGGTCGTCGATCCGGCTGCCGATGTGATCCATGATGACCGGCGCGATGAGCGCGGCGAGCAAGATGTAGGCGGCCGCGGTGGGCATGCCCATGCCGAGAATAATGCAGGTTGCCGCTCCGATCAAAAGGACAATCCAGACGTTGCCGGAGGCGAGTTCTCCCAGCCAATTGGTGAGTGCGAAAGCAAACCCGGTCAAGTTGAGAATGCCTATGACGATTCCGGCCGAGGCCACGACCATCAGCAGCGATACCACGATCATTCCGCTCTCGGCGAGAATCGGGAAAAGATCGCCAATCCGGATGCGTTGGCCGTTGTAGGGAATGAACATGGCCAGAACGAGCATGGCGCCCGATGCATAGATCGCTGCTTTCTCGGCCGGCATGTTGAGTTCGAACAGACCGTAGACCAGCACCACGAACGGAACCACAAAGTGAGCACCCTGCCGAAGCACGTTCCAGAAACGGGGCAGGATTTCGGTCACGTTTGCGATGCCGTCGCGGCCCGCAATGAGGTCCACCTGGACAAACACCGCAAAATAATAGAGCAGCGATGGCAGGATGGCCGCGACGACGATTTGCGCATAAGGAATTTCCAGGAACTCGGCCATCAGGAATGCGGCGGCGCCCATGACTGGTGGCATAAGCTGCCCCCCGGTGGAGGCGACGGCCTCGATGGCGCCTGCGTGGAGCGCCGAGTAGCCGGCCTTTCTCATCAGCGGAATGGTGATGATGCCGGTTGTGACGACGTTGGATACCGCCGAGCCGGAAATCGTGCCCATGAGGGCGGACCCCACAACGGCGATTTTCGCCGCTCCGCCGCGCCGCCGACCCATCCCCGCCATTGCGAGGTCGGTGAAAAAATGGCCGCCGCCAGCCCGCATCAGGACTTGGCCAAACAGGATGAACATGATCACGATGCTGGTTCCCACCTGAAGCGGAATACCGAATATCGCGTTGGGATTGAATCCGAGGTTGCTGAACAGTTTCCAAACCTCAACCTTGGGGGATTGGAACTGGCCGGGCACCAGATATCCGATCGGAGCGTACAGAAGGAACAGGCCCACGACCGCCAACATGACGTACCCCGATGAACGCCGGAGGCCTTCGACGATCAGTACGGTGATGACGAAGCCGAGCGCGATGACCTCGTCGGTGCTGTTGGAAAAACCGTTTTCCTGAAGATCATGGAAATTCAAGCCCACGTAGAGCAGCACGACGAGCGAGATGCCCGCGATCGGCGCGTCGAACCATGGGACGCGCCCGCCCTCCAGTCGGTCATGTCGGTAGTGGAGAAACAAGACAGCAAGCCCCAGGCCCAGCACCACCGCGTAGAACTGCTCGGGCAGCCATGCATAGCCGAGCCACTCGGGGACATCGACGTTCCAGAGCACAGAGAGTATGGTCATGAGGCCGGCAAGGGCCTGGATGACGCCGTGCGCGAAGGGCTGCACGGGCCCGCTCGGCTTTGGGGAAACGTCTTGCTCGTTCATGTATTGCGATATCCGCGTGACCAGGCCGCTGTTCGCCGCAAACGCCCGCTACTTTCCCTATCCCGAAGAATTGGGAGCGCCGTCGCGACCACGACCGGGAGTTGCCTGGGCGACTCGCTCGCGCACCTCACCGGCGCTCCAGGCAACGATACGGCCGACAGGTATGATCCCGGCGCTGCCCGTTGGTTCTCCGCCAACATCCGAATGTCCAGACGACGCAGTTCGCCGTCGTGTCCGCGGCTGCTTGCATCGCGGTGCCACAGGTCGAGGACGAAGGATGAGAAATTTCAAGCCCTCTCTCAGGCGGTCCGGAACTATATCGCCGGTTCAGGTATATGGTCAATATTGCGGCTGCACACGCGCGTGAATACAACCACATGCCCGCGAAAGGTGGATCGTTCGATTCCTAGCCGTTCTCGGACGAACGAATGCCAGTGCCGATACGTCGCCGCGTTGAGTTGCCGGCCGCCTTTTTCGGAGCAGACGTGGTGACGACCGAACACCGGCAAGTCTGCCGAGACTTCGCTACCTCTTGAGTAGGCGCCGCGCATTGCCGTTATAGATCTTTTCCTTGTCTTCGCCTGACAACGGCAACCCCTTCATCCACTTCGTGCCGGGCGGGTTCTCCACGAACGGGTAATCGACCGAAAACAGCACCCGATCGATGCCCATTCCCATCAGCGTGCAGGTCAGGGCCGGCGTGGAAAGTAGGCCTCAGCCATCGCTTCGTGAGGCGGACTTCGAAGGCTCAACGTGAACGCGGATTCGAGGGGGCCGGTCCCGACGATCGCGGTCCGGAAGATGTGCCCTGCACGCCCTTCGGGCGGTTCAGCAGGTTCTTGCTCTGCGGCAAGCGGCCAGCACCGGCGCTGCCGAAGCGATCGGCCGGCCTTCCTTGGACCAGCCGAGGATTCCGTTCTTTACGTTGTAGACCTTCGTATAACCAGCATTTTCAGAAAGGAACTTGCTCACGGCCCTGCTGCGATTGCCGCTTCGACATATAACGATCAGCGGATCGCCTGGCTTCGCGACGGCTTTTGCCTTTTGCAGCCATGCGGCCGGATCGGCGTTGCCGCGCGTGTCGAAGAAGGTCAGCAGGTGGCTGCCCGGCACAATACCGGTTTGCTCCCATTCCGGGGCAGTGCGTACGTCGATCAGCGGCACGCCCGACGCGGCCAATTTCGCCAGCTCCGCGTTGTCGACATCGGTCACCTCGGCGCGGGCGGCGAAGGCCAGGATCAGGCAGCAGCAGGTCGCCACAAATCGGATCATCAGTTTCGTTCCTTGATTCGGATTTCACGAGCGGCTTGATTGTATCCAATCAGGTGCTCGCCAGGCGCAAGATGTAGCGTTCAACCGGTACCGTTTGCCGCCTCGTCCACCCCGATCGCAAATATCCCGGATAATCACGCTACGGCAGTTCGGAAGCGCCGCTGCGGTGCTTCATTCCAAGACGAGCGGGGCTCGGTGCCTCTATATCTCCTGATCTTTTTTTCTACCCTTAGCCATTCGGCATTCATTGGCTGCCGGGTAATCGTATCGCTGTACGCGATCCATCTTCAGGGCACGCCGTTTACCGTCGGAACGCTGATTGCGTTGTTCGGGTTGTTGCCCATGCTCCTGTCCCTGGCCGTCGGGCGGCTCATCGATCGTTTGGGGGGGCGCATTCCCATGCTCGTTGGTTCCGTGTTCGTCGCCGCGGGGATGCTCCTCCCGCCACTGGTTCCGGGCATCGCAACGCTCTATCTGGTCTGCCCGCTGATCGGTCTGGCGTATGTGACTTGCCATCTTTCAGTGCAAAGCATGGTCGGATTGATGGGAAAGGCGGAGGACCGCCCGGCAAATTTCAGCCATCTGTCAATGGCCTTCTCGGTATCGGCATTCCTAGGACCGATGTTTGCCGGGTTGTCGATCGACTGGCTTGGTTACAGTTCTGCTTTCACGATACTTTCCCTGTTGCCGCTGGTGAGCGCGGCCGCGTTAGTGACCAATCGGCTGAAGCTACCGGCGCCCCGCGCGCGTGGCGATCAACCGGGTAAGCCGCGTGTCGCGGACCTGTTGAGGCACCGCGAGTTGCGCAGCGTTTTTGTCGTGACCGGGCTGCATGCCATCGCCTGGGAACTGTTCAGTTTCATGACCCCGGTCTACGGGTCGCAGGTCGGGCTCTCGGCATCGGCCATTGGCGTCGTGATGGCATCGTTTGCGATAGCTTCATTCACGATACGGCTCGCGCTGCCCTACATCAGCCGGCGAATCACGCCATGGCGCCTGCTCAGGGACACGATGTTGCTGGCGGCTTTGGCATACGCGCTGTTCCCGGTCATGACGCAGCTTGCTCTGTTGATGACGCTCGCCTTCGTGCTGGGCATGTCCCTGGGCTGCTCGCAACCGATGGTGATGACGCTTTTGCACGATACGGCGCCGGAGGGCCGTACGGGCGAGGCGGTGGGCATGCGCGCCACGATCGTCACCACCGGGCAGACATTGATGCCGCTGCTGTTCGGTGCGGTCGGCTCCGTGCTCAGTGTGGCCGCCGCCTTCTGGGCTACGGCACTGGCATTGGGGCTGGGCAGCCGCGTCGCCTTGAGACGCCGCGTACCCTGAGCGTAGCCGGCGTTCGAAGAGTGGCTTGGGGTTCCTGCTCGCTGGGAACGCGATCGGCTGCCGATAACGCACCTTGCCGGTGAAATGTGCGAAGGTATAGCATACAGTCGGTTAACAGCCGCAGGCGGCGTCGCTTACGGCAACGGAACAGGAACTGGAGGAAAGCCATGACTCGCATCTCTTCTTCTGCGGCGCATCCAAGACGATTGGCATTGGCCGCGGGACTGCTGGCCGGTTTGACCGCGTTGGTGCCGGCGGCAACGGCAAACGCGGCGGAGGGCGATTTTCTCAAGGGCGCGACGGTCCACTTTTTCGTTGGCTATGGACCCGGCGGCGGCTACGATTTTTATGCGCGGATGCTGGCGCCCCATTTCGCGAAACGAACAGGTGCTACCGTGGTCGTCGAAAACAAGCCCGGCGGCGGTGGCACGACTTCGCTGAACCATTTGTTCCGTTCGAAGCCTGACGGTTTGACCATGCAGATGCTCAACGGCGAATCGGCGATTATTGCCCAACTCACCAAGCAGCCCGGCGTCGCCTACGACATGGCGAAGGTCAGCGTCTACGGACGGGTGCTCGAGGAACCGTCGTTCGTGATCGTCAACCCGAAATGGCCGGACACCATGAAGGAAATTGTCGCCACCGGCAAGAAGATAAAGTTTTCGGCCGGCAGCCGCACCGATAACCTCGGCGACTGGGCAGCCGTGACCTGCGAGGCGCTGAAGATGAACTGCCAGATCATCACCGGCTACAAGGGCAGCAAGGGGGCCAGTCTCGCGGTGATGAACGGAGAAGCCGACGCGCTCACCATTTCGGAATCCTCGGCGATCAACTACTCCAAAGGCGGCCGGACCAAGATGGTGGTCACCGTCGGGCATACGCGTTCGCCGAAGCGGCCGAACATTCCCACCGTGTACGAGATGTTCCAGCTTTCGCCCGAGGGCAAATGGTGGTTCGATTTCCGGCTCGGGATCAAGGCCATCGGACGAGTCGTGGTCGGGACGCCTGGAATTCCGCGTGACCGCCTTCAATATCTGCAGAAGGTATGGAGAGAGATCCTGACCGATCCGGCGGTGATCGCCGAAGGTGCCAAAACCAGCCATGACGTCGAATATGAAGCGCCGGACAAACTCGACGTGAAGGCACTGCTCGATCGGCTGCCGCCGCAGAAGCTCAAGGAAGTGCAGGAAGTCATTCTGAAGAAGTATTCCTCCTAGGAGTATGCACCGCGCAATACGCGCCTGGCGGGTCGCTGCCACCGCCGGGCGCGGCGCAGGTTGCGCCCAACGCGTCGTCGCACCGGGACAGCCGAACAGTAGGTAATCGACCCCGCGGAACAATAGGATGTTCGACGCATTTCTTTCGGCGGCGGGGCAGTTGCTCACGCCAGTCGTTCTGTCTGCGATGTTGCTGGGGCTGCCGCTCGGTCTGGTCATCGGATTATTGCCCGGTCTGAGCGGCATTACCGCCTTTGCCTTCCTGATTCCGTTTACGTTCGGCATGTCGCCGCTGGTGGGCCTTGCGTTTCTGCTCTCCGCATATGCCGCAGTGTCGCAGGGGGGGTCGATGACAGCGATCCTGCTGGGGATCCCCGGGGAGGTGCCGAACGCGGCGACCGTCATCGACGGGTACCCGATGACCAAAGCCGGCCGCGCTGGGGAGGCTATCGGCGCCGCGCTGATGGCCTCGGCCCTCGGCGGGCTGTTCGGCTGCGTGTTGCTCGCGGTGCTGCTGCCGGTCATCCAACCGATCGTACTGTCCTTCGCGTCGCCGGAAAACTTCTTCCTTGCGCTGGCCGGTATTGCGTTCATCGCCGTGCTCAGTTCGGAGGCGCCGAACAAGGGCTTGATCGCCGGCACGTTCGGCATCTTCCTGTCGATGTTCGGCTACTCGCCGACCGACGGCGTTCCGCGATTCTGGATGGGCTTTGAGTACATGCTCGACGGATTCCGCCTGGTGCCGCTGGCGATGGGCCTGTTCGCCATGCCCGAGATCCTCGATCTGATGACGAGCGGCAAGTCGATTGCGCAACCGCAGGCGCTGGAACCGATTTCGCTGCGGCAGGTGGTGAAAGGCGCTGCTGCCGTGTTCAAGCACCCTGGGATCTTCTTCCGTTCGAGCGCGATCGGTTCGGTAATCGGCATGATGCCCGGTGTCGGAGGATCAACAGCCCCGTTCGTCGCGTATGCCGCGGCCAAGCAGACGGCGCGTGATCCGGACAGCTTCGGCAGCGGCCGGATCGAAGGCGTCATCGCACCGGAGGCGAGCAGCAACGCCAAGGAAGGCGGGGCGTTGGTGCCGACGCTGGCACTGGGTATTCCCGGAAGTGCATCGATGGCGCTGCTGCTCGGCGCCTTTATCATCCTCGGGCTGCAGCCGGGACCCGAATTCCTGGTCAAGCACATGGACCTGGCTTTCGGCGCGGCGATGATTCTGGCGTTCGGCAACGTTGCGTCGAGTTTCCTGATGTTCCTGCTGTCCAAGCTGCTCATTTTCATTACCCGCGTGCCCGGGCATGCGCTGGCGCCCATCCTTCTTGTGCTGGTGATGATCGGCAGCTACTCGGCCGAGAACAGTGCGATCGACGTGCTGTTCGTTTTTGTCTTCGGCGGGCTCGGCGTGGTCATGGAACGTTTCGGCTATAACCGGCCGGCGCTGCTGCTCGGTTTCGTGTTGGGTGAAACCATCGAGCGCTATTACCAGGTTTCGATGAATGCCTACGGCAGCTATTTCTTCATGCGCCCGATATCGATCGGAATCATCGTGGCGGCGCTGTTGTGCATACTCTGGCCGAACCGCAAGCGCATTCTGGGGTATTGGGGATACCGGTGAAACGCGGCCAGATCGTCTTTCCGTCACTGATCCTCGCGTTTACCGCGGTAATGCTGTCGCTTGGCTATTTCCATTACCAGTATTCGTGGACCGCGTTCGCTTTTCCCTTCGGCGCCGGCCTCGCGGTCTGTATTCTGTGCGCCGTTGAAATCGCCAATTCGGTCCGCGGGCGGGGCAATCGGGCGCCGCGCGCGTCCGAACTGCCGCCTGTTTCGCTTACCGGAGTGGCCTGGCTTTTCGCGCTTGCCGTCTTCCTGTATGCATTCGGGTTCGTATTCGGCGCAGCGCTGTACCTGCTCGTTGCCCTGAGAGGAAATGGTTTCTCGTGGCGACTTTCGGTGGGCACGGCGGTCGTCGCGCTGCTCGTGACCTGGGGCATATTCATCAAGGTACTGGGCGTACAGCTGCCGATCGTACCCTTGTGGATCGATTGACGCGGCGCACGGCAGCACCATCCGTCGGTGCCGCGGCACAGGACATATCTTCGGCTCCTGCGGCGTTTCGAAACAATTACTGATCCAGCGTGCTGGCGGCAAACAACTGCTCCAGCTTCACCTGCCGCGGCGTCAGACCCTGTTCGTGCGAATACTGCGCGGCGGTCTCCAGGACCAGCCGGTTCGCCTTGACACCGTGCTGTGCCAGCGGCGAGCGCAGCGACTGCCTGGCCTCGGTGGGCAGCAAGCCCGTGTCTAGATAGTACTGGGCGTGTTCCACCCGTTCGCGGTCGGCGATTTCATTCGCGCGCACGAATGCCTTGAGCAGGTTCAGGATCACCCACGGGTGGCGGCGCGCGATTTCCGCGCGGATCACCATGCCGTGATTGATCGGAAACAGACCGGTCTTGCGGTAGTAGCGGACGGTTTCCGCGGCTGGATCCGGAAATATCGGTTTGATCAGCGGATGCTGCCACAGATTCTCGGTGCTTCGATCGATGAGGTTGGCATTGACGATGTAATGGATGACGGCTTCGAGTTCGCCGGAGACCATCATGCTGCCAATGCTCTTGTCCGCAGGAATCTGGTGGATCGTTACGCCCGGCGGCGTTTCGAATCCGACGGCACCCCGATGGCTGTGCGAGGGGACGCGTTCCATCCAGAACTCCATGTCGCGGGGCTCGACGCCGAATTCGTGCTGCAGCGCGCCCCGGGTCCAAAGCGCCGCGGTTTGCTGGTACTCCGGTACCCCGACGCGGCGACCTTTCAGATCAGAGGGCTTCTCAATTCCCGAATCGCGCCGCACCAGGATCTCCGCGTGAAAGAACCGGCGTGTCGTGAAGACGGGCAGCCCGATCCATCGATCATCGCCTTGTGACACCGCCATCATCAGCGAGGACATCGACATTTCGGAGACGTCAAAGTCGGCGAACTTGAGTTGGCGCCAGAACAGTTCGGAGGCGAACACCGGACTTGGTATGAGATCGATGCCGTCGGGATTCACCCTGCCGTCGAAGATTGGCCAGGTGCGCGGATTCGATGCCATGCCGATGCTGAGTTGCAGATTCATGTCGTTCCTATCCTGAGAGAAGATGCGAAGTGTGATCCCTTGTGGCGTCCGGCGGGCAGTTCTTGGCCGCGAAACGGCGTCGGCGCGCGGGGCTCGGGCGCAAAGGTTCGACGGCACGCGGTCCGGGGTGTCGCGGGAGGAGCATCAGACGCCGAACGTGAAGCGGGTAGCGACATTGGAATAGACGACCTTTTCCGGCATGCGCTCGCGCAGCATCTGGATGAACGGCACGCCGGTGCAGTGCATCGGGATGATCACGTCGGGACTCAGCGCCTCGAGTTCGCGCAGAGAGTGCTGCAGGTATTCCGGCTTCGCCATTCCGAGGTGGAAGCCGCCGACCACGGCGTGGACGCGGTCGACGTTGGCCGCGGCCATCGCGGTCTTGACGGTATTGACGATGCCGGTGTGGCCGCAGGACGAGATGACCACCAGGCCGCGGCTCTTGACGATGTAGCAGGTGGCGTGCTCGTCCGGATGCATGTCGCGCACCAGTTCGCCCCTGCGCTCGGCCTCGCTGTAGTGACCGCCGTCGTCCTGCACCAGCGTACCGCCGGTGACTTGCTCGAAGGACTGGCGCTCGATGTAGCCTGAGCTGAAGGCACCCTCAAGCACACGCGGCGTCGGGCAGCAGACCATGGCGACTTTATGCGCCCGCAGCGCGCTGCTGTTGACCGCACCCCAGGGCTCGGGTTCGCCATCCGGATCCTTGACCCACTTTTCCCGCAACGCGGTCTCGCCGCCGATGTACAGTGCCAGGTCGCTGCGCATGCGGCTGCGATGCTGCAGGATGAAACCCTCCATGCCACCGAAATGATCGCGGTGGCCGTGGCTCAGGATCAGTCCGTTGATCGCGGCCGGATCGATGTTGAGCAGATCGATGTTGCGGTTGAGCACCTCCGGTGTGTAGCCGAAATCGAGCAGGTATTGCGCCCTGGCACCGGCCCGCACCGAGGACAAGTGCAGTGACAACCCCCACTCGGCTGCAAGTGTCGTCATCTGTCGCCCGGGGATTCGTCCGACATGCTCGATGCGAACATGCGGATGCGAGGCTTTGGGCAGGAAACGCTCGTAGTGCGAATCGACCACGACGCGCACCGACAATTCGTCGACAACGGGGGCCTCGAACGGGGTCGTGGCTTGCATGGCGGATCTCCGGGAATGAAGGTGCGCGCTGGCGCCGTGACTGAGGAGGACAAATGGTACAACCTAACGCGGAGCGTCGAAAGACGGCAGACTGGCGTGAGAGCACAGCTTTTCCCGTTGCTCATCGGCTGGAGATGCCGGTCGTAGCGCTCGACGCATCCTGATCGCTTGCCCGGGTTCATGCGGCCTGGACTTTCCTGATCGGTCCGCTGCAGCTTGTCCAACGCGCATATTGACGGTTACCGCCGATGACTGGCACATTCGCGGGACAGGGAGTCAGGCACGCGCGGTCGCCAGCGCGAATTGGTGAGCGACACGGCGGCGCGACGTGCTCGACCCTGACTCACCGAACCCGGAATCCCGCTCATGCCACTGCCCATCGAAGCCTACGCACTGATCGGAAATACCCGCACCGCGGCGCTGGTGGGAAACGATGGTTCAATTGACTGGCTTTGCCTGCCGCGCTTCGATTCGCAGGCATGTTTCGCCGCGCTGTTGGGCGAATCAGGCAACGGGCGCTGGCTGATCGCGCCCCGGGGTGCGGTGCAGCGGACCCGGCGCCGATACCGCGAAGCGACCCTGATTCTCGAAACAGACTTTGAGACCGATACCGGCTCGGTGCGTGTCATCGACTGCATGCCGATCGGCAGGGATCACTGCGGCAGCGTGTTGCGCATCGTACAGGGCCTCTCGGGAGAAGTGGCGATGCGCATGGAGCTGGTCATCCGGTTTGAATACGGATCGGTGATTCCCTGGGTGCAGCGATCCGGAAAGAAGCTCAGTGCGACCGCGGGTCCGGACGCGCTGGAACTGCGCACGCCCGTGCATACCCGCGGCGAAGACATGACAACGCGCGCCAACTTCGACGTGCGGCAGGGCGAGTCCCTGCCTTTCGTGCTCACCTATTATCCCTCGCACCAGAGTGCCCCGAGGGGATTCGCCGCCCAGGCGATGCTCGAAGCGACGCAGAAATGGTGGACCCGCTGGTCGGCGCAATGCACACACGTTGGCTCATGGCGCGAGCCGGTGCTGCGTTCTTTGATCACGCTGAAAGCGCTCACCTATGAGCCGACGGGCGGCATTGTCGCCGCGCCCACTACATCGCTGCCCGAGCAGCTCGGGGGCGTGCGCAACTGGGACTATCGCTACTGCTGGCTGCGGGACGTTGCCTTCACTTTGTATGCGCTCTTGTACGCCGGCTATCGCGACGAAGCGAAAGCCTGGCGCGAGTGGCTTCTGCGCGCGGTGGCGGGACGGCCGCAGGATCTGCAGATCCTCTACGGCATATCCGGCGAGCGGCGGCTGCCGGAATCCGAGATTCCCTGGCTCACCGGCTATGAAGGCGCGGCGCCGGTGCGCATCGGCAACGCGGCCAGCAGCCAGTACCAGCTAGACGTTTACGGCGAGGTGCTGGACACGTTTCACCTGACGCGCGCAGCCGGCGTTGCCACGCAGTCGCGCGCATGGGAAGTCCACAAAGTGCTGCTGGACTTCCTGGAATCCAATTGGGAGCGCCCGGATGAAGGTATCTGGGAAGTGCGCGGACCGCGGCGCCACTTCACCCATTCGAAGGTGATGGTTTGGGTGGCGTTCGATCGGGCGGTGAAAGCGGTAGAGCGCTTCAGTCTGAGCGGTGAACTCGAGCGCTGGCGGGCCTTGCGTGCAGAAGTGCACGCGCAAGTGTGTCGCGACGGGTTCGACGCTGATCGCAATACCTTCGTACAGCACTACGGCTCGAAGAATCTGGACGCGAGCCTGCTGATGATCCCCATGGTCGGATTTCTGTCTGCCGAAGACCCGCGCATGCGCGGAACCGTGGAGGCCATACGCTCCGAACTTGCAGTTGACGGGCTGATCCGGCGGTACTCCACCACCGAAGGCATCGATGGGCTGCCGCCCGGCGAAGGCGCGTTTCTGCCCTGTTCGTTCTGGCTCGCCGACAATCTCGCGCTCGCCGGCCGCCACGGCGAAGCCACCGCGCTGTTCGAACGGCTGCTTTCGTTGTGCAACGACGTTGGCCTGATCTCGGAAGGATATGACACCGAGAGGCGGCGCCTGGTCGGCAACTTCCCCCAGGCAATGACGCATGTCGCGCTGATCAACACGGCGCGCAATCTCTCGCTGCCAAGAGCGCCGCAGGACCGCAGGGCGCAGCGGCGACCGTAGAAACGGGTCGAGGCCGTTCCCAGGGCGCCGATGGAAGGCCAAGGCGGCCCGCTGAGTCGCGTGCAAGTGGTCGCCGACCTGCTCGCGCATCCCGCGCGTGTCACAATTGCGTCAGGTCGGAACCAAGCGAGAAAACCCATGGCACTCAAACGCCCCAAGGGCTCGAGCGGCACCCTCGTCGTACTCGAGCATACGTCGAAGATACTCAGGCACAATCCACTCGGTGATCCTCACGTGCGCAAGCTCGTGGTCTGGCTGCCGCCACAGTACGACGACGGCGCGCGCAGGCGCCGCTTCCCCGTGCTCTACGACCTGGTCGGGTTCACCGGCTCTGGGCCTGCGCATGCCAACTGGAAGCCGTTCGGCGACAACGTCCCGGAGCGTGCGGCGCGGCTCATCAACGAGAAGAAAATGGGCCCGGCGATCTTCGTGTTCCCGGACTGTTTCACCGCACTCGGCGGGAACCAGTACGTGAACTCGCCGGCGATCGGCGATTATGCAGACTATCTGACGCGAGAGATTATTCCGTTCATCGACTGCGAATTCCGCACGTTGGACGGACGCGAGCATCGCGGCTGTTTCGGAAAATCATCCGGCGGTTACGGCGCGATCGTGCACGGCATGAAATACGCGAAGTATTGGGGCGCGATCGCGAATCATTCCGGTGACGCGTATTTCGATTTTGTCTATTGGCACGACTGGCCGAACACGCTCAACGAGCTCGCCCGGTATCGTTCGCCGAAGCGCAAGCCGGGAACCTATGACGCGCTGCGTGAATCGAACCGCAAGGGCCTCGCCGAGGGGCTCGACGACGGGCGCATACGGCGTTTCCTGGCGCAGGTTTGGAAGAAGGAAAAGCTCTCGGGCGCCGAGGGCTATTGCATCATGAATCTCTGCATGGCGGCGACCTACGACCCGGATTCGAAGGCGCCGCTGGGATTCCGCGTTCCATTCAACCTCGAAACGGGCGAAGTCATCGAGCGGCGCTGGAGCCGGTGGCGCGCGCACGACCCGATCAACCTGGTCGCGAAATACCGGAGCGCTCTGAAGTCGCTGCGCGGCATCTACATCGATTGCGGCTGGCGCGACCAGTACCACATCCATTACGGTGCGCGCATTCTTTCCAGACGTCTCGCCGCAGCCGGCATCAGACACCGCTACGAGGAATTCGACGACAACCACTCGGACATCGATTATCGGATGGATACGAGCCTGCCGTTTCTGTACCGGGCGTTGCGGTCCTAGGGGCGTCCGGGCACAACGGTCCGATGGCAAGCCGGGTTGGCCAAGCGCCCAAAAACGGTCAAACTAGCAGCAGGACAAACATCTGATCGACCGGAGGCACGATGAGTCACTCAAAGATGTTGCATACCAGGCGCAAGAAGCTGCGGGTAAGGAGGGAACTCGCCGTGGCGGCCAAGCGGGAAAAGAAGCTGAGAAAACAGCAAGCAAAGGCATCCGGTGCCGGGACCACGAAGTCCGGCTAGGCCTCGTTCGATGCGGGCCGGTAAGATCCTCCGACCGCGACGCACAGCAGGCGCTCGCGATCGGTCCTGAGTTCACGCGCCGCGCAATGTGGGTATCCGGCCTGCGGCTTGCGAGGCGGGTGCAACGCTTCGGCGTTCGCTTGCCGAACCGCGTGGGCACCTTGACTGTGCCGCGGCTTGCCTTGCTAGAGTGAGCACGTCGGACCGGACTTGCGCATAATTGCGCGTGCACGCTAAACCGTGATTCGCATGTACCAGAGCTATTTCGGCCTTTCTGAAGCGCCGTTCTCCATTGCGCCGGACCCGCGCTACCTCTATATGAGCCGGCGCCACCAGGAGGCGTTCGCGCACTTGCTCTACGGGGTGAATGCCGGTGGCGGATTCGTGCTGCTTACCGGCGAGGTGGGGGCGGGCAAAACGACGGTCTGCCGCTGCCTGCTCGAGCAGATTCCCGAGTCATGCGACGTAGCCTACATCTTCAATCCCAAGCTGACGGTGGCCGAGCTGCTCTCGACTATATGTGTGGAATTCGGCATCGCGTATCCGAGCGGCACCACGAGCATCAAGGTGTACGTCGACTGCATCAACAACTACCTGCTGGAGGCCAATGCCAGGGGCCGGCACACGGTGCTTATCATCGACGAGGCGCAGAATCTTTCGGCCGATGTGCTCGAGGAAATGCGGCTGCTCACCAATCTGGAAACCAACCAACGCAAACTGCTGCAGATCATCCTGCTCGGCCAACCGGAGCTGGCGACCATGCTGGAGCGGCCGGAACTGCGCCAACTCGCGCAGCGGGTCGTCGCGCGCTACCACCTGGGAGCATTGACGAAGGCGGAAGTTTCCGCTTACGTGCGCCATCGCCTGGAGACGGCGGGCACGCAACGACAGCTGTTTCCTTTCGCGCTGATGGGCCGCGTGTACGCATTGAGCGGCGGTATTCCCCGGGTGATCAATGTGCTTTGCGACCGGGCGTTGCTCGGGGCTTACGTGCAGGGCAAGGAACGGGTCGATCGTGCGACTCTTGTGCAGGCGGCGAGGGAGGTGTTTGACCAGCCGCGAGCACGCCGCGACCTGACGCGTCCGCTTCTGGCGGCGCTGGTTCTCGCAATCGGCGGTGCAGCGGCGGTGACGGTCTACCAAAGCGAGCGGCGCTCCGCAGAAACAGCACCGGTGGCTACCACCGCCACCGCTGTTCGACCGAAAACGCCTGTTGCCGGCACTAACGCGATGGCCGCCGCGGCGTTCACCGACGCGCCGCAGTGGCCCTCGGACGTGCCGCAATCGCAAAGCAAGGAATTCGCGTACGCGGCTCTGTTCAAAGCCTGGGGCGCGGATTATCAGGGAGGTGACGCCTGCAGGCAGGCCGAATCTCTTGGCTTGCGGTGTCGGACGGCGCGCGGGGGGCTGGACGAACTGCGCCAGTTCGACCGTCCCGCGGTACTGCAGATGCGCGATGCCCAGGGGCGGGGCTATTACGGCACCTTGATCGGCCTCGACGACAAACGCGCCACATTCGCCGTGGGTGCGAAGACCATACCAATGCCGCTCAGCGTCTTGGCGGGGCAATGGTCCGGGCATTACACGCTGCTCTGGCGGATGCTGCCGGATGCACCCAGGACGGTTCGTCCCGGCGAACGAGGACCGGCTGTTAAGTGGTTGAGCACCCATCTGGCGCAGTTGCAGGGCGGGGCGCCCGACGCCGATCCGACATTCGACGAGTCGATGGCACGCCAATTGAAACAGTTTCAGCTCGACCACGGATTGGTGCCCGACGGCACGCTCGGGCCGCAGACACTGACGCGGCTGAGCATCGTGGCGGACAAGTCGGCACCGAAGCTGGTGCGCGCGCAGGGTGGGTAACAGGCGTGTCATACATCCTGGATGCCCTCAGGAAATCGGACCAGCAGCGCCGGCGCGGCGCTGCTCCGACGCTGCAGACCGCACAATTTTCGGCGGCCGAGCCTCGATCATATGCAAACTGGATTTATGCTTTGATCGCTGTACTCCTGGTCGCTGCCGGTATCGCAATTGGCTGGCTGCACGGAGGGCAGCCGGAGCCCGGGCCCGGCGCAGCGAACCCGGTGTCGGGAGCCACCGTCAACGCGCGGATCAGCGTTGCCGAGCCGAACATAGCGGGTAGGCCTCGGCACACCGCGACCGTTGCTGCGCCGGCGGTGCCCCCCGTACGTATGGCCGATTCAGCGCAGTCGAATGAGGCGCCGCAGGAACAGATCCGAACGGTGCAAAGTGCTTCAGCGCCCGCATCAGCGGGGTCCGTCAGGCCGGAAGAAAGCCGCGGACGGGCGGCCGTGCGCGACATGCCCAAGGGAACGCCTGCCGCGCCTTATGGACAGCCGCTCAAAGCCACCGACGCGGAAGCGACCTCTCCCGCGCAGGAGCCGAGGGTCATGCGGATGGGAGAGCTCCCGGAATCGATTCGGCACGAGCTTCCGGACATGCATGTCTCGCTGCACCTGTATTCGACTCGCCCCGGGAACAGGTTTGTCAGCATCGACAACCGGATGCTGCAGGAAGGAGCGGACGTGGCGCCAGGACTCAAGCTGGAGAGAATCACGCCTGAGGGCATGGTGTTCAGCTACAAGGGATATCGCTTTCGGCGCGGCGTGCAGTAGCGCACGGTTGCGGACGCTGCAGGCCGGACGGGGATGCCGTCAGCGGGCTCCATTAGCCGCAGCGGATGGGTCCGGCTCGCGGAACTGCGCCTGGATCTCCTTCACCCTGTCGGTGTTCAACAGTAGCGCATCGACGCAATCCTCGTCGAACTTGGACCGCGCGAGCCGGCGCAGCCATGCGTAGGCCTCGTCGTTGCTCCATGAAGGCTTGTAGGGCCGCGGGCTGGTGAGCGCATCGAAGACGTCCGCGACGGCGACGATACGCGCCTCCAGCGGAATGTCACGTTCGCGCAGTCCGTGCGGATATCCGCCCCCGTCCATTGTTTCGTGATGCGATTCGGCGATGTGGCGCAGCAGGTCCAGGCCGTCGAGCTGTCCTAGGCCAAAGTTGTGGGCGATCGCGTCGATCATCTCGGGGCCCCGTACGGTGTGCAGTTTCATTTCTTCGCGCTCCGCGTCCGAGAGCCGGCCTGGCTTGAGCAGGATGCGGTCGGGCAATGCGAGCTTGCCGATGTCGTGCAGAGGAGCGAACTCGAATATGCGTTCGATGGTGGCATCTTCCAGCGAAGCTGTGCCGGTCGCGGCGAGGTGTTGGGCGATCAGGCGCGCGTAGCGGGCCATTCGATCGATGTGCCCGCCCGTTTCCGGATCGCGGAAGTGCACCATGTCGTGGGCGGTCTTCACGGCGGCTGCGAGGATGCGCACCGCCAGCATTTCCGCGGTGACGATCGCCGAGATCAGGTGGCCGTATACGTCCAGCGTTCGCAGCGCGTCCTCGGTAATGGAGCACGCCGTGCGCGAATTGAAGAATATGAACCCCCAGAACGCACCATCGAGAAACATTGGAACGGTGTAGCTCGACCGGAAGCCGTCCTCGGTGATGATCTTCGTGTGCAGGTGGCGTCCCTGCCGGAACAGTTCGAGGTCGTCCACCACGCGCGGGCGGCCCGTGCGCAGGATATCCGCGAGCGAGGGCGATTCGGAAAGGCGCGCCTCGTAGCGCACCAGATGGTTGTGGCCGGGCGAACTGGCGAGGAACGTCTTGAGCAGGTCGGTAGCCTGGTCGTACGCGGCCACGGCGATCCGGTCAACGAATTCGAGCTGCGCGTAGAGGGACTCGTGGATCGAGGCGAGCTTCGCGTCCAGCGAAGCGCTCCGGTTCAGGGCGTCGAGCGGGTCCTCGTGCCCATAGAGTCTGCTATCGTGTCCGGACACCGTGGATGTCACCGTAGCGGGTTGGATGGAATTACTGCGCTATCGTTGCGCGAGAGTGCGGGTTCAATGCTACTGCGTGCCGGACGCGGCCGGGTCTCGTCACCGCGCAGGCGCCGCCGGCGCGCGCGTGAGTTCGCCGGACTGATAGTCTCTGATCGCCTGTTCGATCTCCTCGCGCGTGTTCATCACGAACGGGCCATACTGCACGACGGGTTCACCCAGTGGCCGGCCCGCCAGCAGCAGAAAGCGGGCGCCGCCGGTTCCGGCTCTGACTTCGACCTGGTCCCCATCCGCGAGCACGGCTGCCGCGTGAGTGTCCAGATTCTTCGTTGCTTCCGCGGGGCCGACATCGGCGCTGCCTTCGAAGATGTAGATGAACGCGTTATAGTCCACCGCTATGGGTTGCGAGAATGCAACGCCTGCAGGCAATTCGACATCGATATAAAGCGGATCGGTAGTCAGTCCCTGTATCGGCCCGGGCACCGGCCGTCCGTCCATGTATGTTGTGCCGGCGATGATCTTCACGCGGCCGCCTCCGGGGAGATCGACGACGGGGATTTCAGAAGGATCGATGTCGCGGTAGCCGGCGGGTTTCATCTTCTCGCGCGCGGGCAGGTTGATCCAGAGCTGGAAACCGCGCATGCGGCCGTCCTCCTGCTGCGGCATCTCCGAGTGGATGATGCCGCGGCCCGCGGTCATCCACTGCACCGCGCCCGTCTTCAGATCTCCCCTGTTGCCAAGATGGTCCTCGTGCAGCATATGGCCGTCGAGGAGGTAGGTGACGGTCTCGAAGCCGCGGTGCGGATGCGACGGGAAGCCGGCGATATAGTCGTTCGGGTCGAACGAGGAAAATTCGTCCAGCATCAGGAACGGATCCAGTCGCGCGAATTGCGAGCTGCCGAGACTGCGCCGCAGCTTGACGCCGGCGCCGTCCGAGGTGGGCAGCGCTTGGATGATCCGCTGCACTGTGCGGGTGCCGGTGCCCGTGCTACCGGTGTTGCTCATGATGTTCTCCTGTGGACGTGGGTGCTGCGCCTTGGCTTCACGATGTTTCGTCCGCGAATTTTGGCTGCTGTTATTGTGCGCAGTCGCGGGGCGGATTGTCAGCAAATTGTAAGCCACTCTTCCACGCGCCTGCCAGCTCAAGGTCTATCACATTTCGGATCCTGAGAAACAAATAAATGCTTGATTCAAGTCATACCGACCGGATCGGCCGTCCAACAACATCGCCGCAAGTGGAATATTTTCCAACATCAACGGACAGCGGTACAGCAAAGATCCGTTCGCAGTCATGCGCAGTGGCCAGGCCAGGACGCCGCCTCGATTAGGTTACGTCAAGGGAGAACTTTAATGCGGCTTCTCTGGTTGCGACAGATCCGGGTGTCCCGTCTTGCGCGTGTGGTTTGCAGTCTGCTGTTCCTCTATCTTGCGTCGCCCGCGTGGCCGTTCGATTTCGTCGATAACGGAAATGGAACGATCACGGACACTGCAACGGGATTGCAGTGGATGCGCTGCACGATGGGTGAGCAATGGACCGGATCGGGCTGCTCTGGGAGCGCGACTTACTACACTTGGGCGGCCGCGAATGCCCTGAGTTCCACCGTCACTTTCGCCGGCGCGAGCGACTGGCGCCTGCCAACCATCGACGAGCTCAAGACCCTCATTGACAGTTCCCACCGGCCGGCGATCGACCCGACGGCGTTTCCAGGAGGGTTGTATTCGGCCCGATACTGGAGTTCAACCGTCCACTCCGCTTACCAGGACTATGCATGGTACGTCATGTTCGATGTGGGCAATGACACCGCGAACGCGCAGACGGTCAGCATCAATGTTCGCATGGTTCGCGATCCGGGCACCGGCGGATCGCAAACGGGCAGCACGTTCGATGTCACCGCTGCCGCCAGCGGCGATGCGTCCGCGCTTACCTTGAGCTTGACCTTGCAAGTCAACGCCGCCGATGTCGGCAGCCAGGGAAGCATCTTTCTCGGAGCATTGGTGCCTGGCGCGGCGCCCGGGGGGGCATGGTTTCTGCACGATGGCAGCGGCTGGGGGCCATGGAATGACGGGCCACTTACCGCACACTCTTCCGGATCGCTACCGGCGAGCAAGACGATCCAGTTGTTGAGCAACACCGACGTTTCCGGGCTGGCCGGCACACAAGTCTTTGCGGGCTACGGTCGCAGCGGCGACGAGATGCTCGCGCGTGGGCAAGTCAAACTCGGCTATGTCATCCCCAGTTCGACGCTTAGCGATGTGGCCTACGCCCAGGGCGCACTGTTCGGCCAGGATGCGTTCTTCAGTTCCGTGAGCGATGCTACGGCGAAGACAACGGGCGCGCTGTTGCAGGCGATCCTCGCGGTAAATAGCGTGCTTTACACCGACCCGACCGTCTCGCATATCGATACCTTCACCGCGCGCAAGGAGGCGGCCGACAACGCGCTCAGCATTCTGGAAAAGTACGTGCAGGAAGCCGAGGCCGTTCTCGCCGCGGACACACGTTCCGCACGACGTACCGCCGCACGGGCGCTCAATCCCGAGGATGTACTGGCTACGGTTGCGGCCGGCCCGGTGACAGGGCAGCTCAAGACGCTGATGAGCAAATATGGCGTCGGTGCGCGCGAGGCCAAGACGATCCTTGACAACGCCATGGCCGGCCTGAGCAGCGAGTACAACAACAGCGCAAATTTCTACGACAAAGCCGCACGTACCGCCCAGTTGGTGAAGGAAGGCTCGGGCCTGGCTCTGACTCTGGTCGGCACGGCAGCGACCGCCGGTGCGGCGGGGGGAGCGCTGACGCTTGGGGAAGCGACAATAACGCTAATCACCGGCACCGACGGCGTCGTCAAGGTGACCAAGGCAGGCATGGAATTGATCAAGGGGGCAGACATTCAACTTCCCGACGGTAGCACTGCCAGCGCGGTACTTACGACGTTGTCGGACACCTCGGAATTGATTTCCTTCGCCGATTTGAGAAAGTGGGGCGATCTGTCGCAAGCGATCCCGAATGTGGTCAACATCACGCTGAAAACCAACGATGCTCTGCAGGATGGCGAGCTGAATCTCGGCGCCCATACGTTCAGGCTCAAACCGCTGGCCAAGCCGGTGTCGTCCGCTGTTACCGACAAGTTGGCGCCCCCGCAAGGCACCATTCCCTCGACGATGACCGGTAAATACCGAATTGAGGGCAAAGCGGTGGAAGTCACCGCACAGCCCCAGCCCGTCAAGGACGTCATCGCGATGCTGCCGCCGGAAGACCGGCTGGCGGAGATCGCCAATATCCCGCCCGGCGATGGCGCAAGTGGCAATGGGCAGTTGCAATCGATGACGTTGGTCTACAACTACACGCGGCAGGACAAGCCGTTGGTACCCTCCGGCTACTGTTACGGCAGCAGTTCGGCCACCAAGGGTAGCTATTACTTTACAAGCAATACCAGCCAAGGCGGCTCGAACTGGGGCTACATCACCAGCAGCGGCAGCAGTTTTACCGCCAGTTGCACAAATGCGAACTGTACGACCCAGATTTCGTGCCAGGGGACGATCAGCGGCACGACGGGTTCGGCGGGTCTGAGCATGACGTGCACGCAGGGAAGCACCACGCTGAATATCACCGGTACCACGAGTTCCGGCCTGAGTCTGGTGTCGGGTACCGGCTCCGGGCAAACCTACGATCAGACGCAGGGAAAATATGTGACATGCGACGGATTGAATGTCAGCGGTACCGTGTCCGGCAGCTTCGGGGTCGGTAGCGCAGCACCGTAGGAGGGCGGGCAGCGCGGCTGCAGATCGATGCGGTCTTTGACAGGTCGGATTGTTTTGGCTCGCGCAACCGGCACGGGTGTTCTCGTCGGCGCCCGGAGCGCGGCGATCGCTGCCGCCTGCGCGGCGCCGGCGGACCGTGCTGTAAGGTTCCAGTCAGCTTCACCCCGACGATTTGGCCAAACAGCCATCTAATTTATACTCGCACCGAAGTTCCAAGCAAGGGTCCGGAAACTGCTGCTGAGAGATACGGTGTTACGCGACCCACTTAAGTTGCCAACTTGTAGTGCGGGAGAAAATGAGATGACGACGATTCATTGCGTGCGCAGATGGCTTATGGCGATCGCCATTGGCGTGATGGCTGTCTGCGCTCAAGCGCAGGCGGCGGAGGAATGGAAGCCCACCCTCGGCCAACCCGGCAAGGATGTGATCTGGCTGCCCTCGCCACAACTGCTCGTGGACAAGATGCTCGATATGGCGAGGGTCACGCCTGCAGATTTCGTCATGGATCTGGGTTCAGGTGATGGCCGCACCGTCATCACCGCGGCAAAGCGTGGCGCGCGTGCGCTCGGCATCGAGTTCGACCCGAACATGGTCGGACTGTCCCGACGCAACGCCGCCGCCGCAGGAGTGGGAGACAAGGCGAAATTCGTCGAGGCGGACATTTTCGAGACTGACCTTTCGCAGGCAACTGTCATCACGCTGTTCCTGCTGCCCGAACTGAACATGAAGCTGCGCCCGAAGTTGCTGGACATGAGGCCCGGCACGCGCATCGTGTCGAATTCTTTCGACATGGAAGATTGGGAAGCTGATCAGGTAGCGGACCTCGGATGCGAAACGTACTGCACCGGCTTTCTGTGGATCGTACCCGCCAAAGTGCAGGGCATATGGCGGCTCGATGACGGCAATCTCGTTCTGCAGCAGAAATTCCAGAAGCTCACAGGCGCTCTCGCGACTGAATCCACCGCTGCCAAGATTACGGCCGGACGGATGCGCGGAAACGAGATAAGTTTCCTCGTCGGGCGCTCGCAGTACCGGGGACGCGTCGAGGGCGCGGTGATAAAGGGCACCGTTGCGACGGGTGGCAGCATTACGCGATGGACTGCGCGCCGCCAGACGTGAACAGCAGCCGCTCGGCACTGGCTGTCAGCGATTTCGCAGCCACCGAAAGGAGATAGTGGCAAGTCCGTCAGCGCCGTTCCGGCGCTGCCTTCCTGCTCGGAAGCGCGCAGTATCGCTTCGTCTTTGCGTCCGATCCATGTCTTGAAGTTCGCCTAGAGGATCGAACGCCGCCTCTGTAATTGCCGTTGATGGAGCGAGACCGTGTAATGGGTCCGCCAGCGCCACGTGGTGACGGAATCTCCTATAATCCCCGTGCAGCTATAGTCGACAGTATGAGGGAAGGAACGACATGAGCTACACACTGCCGGAGTTTCTCGCGCACGCCGTGGCCCTGGAGCACGAGGCCGCCGAACGCTATCTCGAACTGGCCGACATGATGGAGTCCTACCGCAACGACGAGGTCTCGTCGGTGTTTCGGGACATGGTCCGTTTTTCGCAGATGCACCGCGACGAGATCAAGGCGCGGGTCGGATCGATCGAACTGCCCAAGCTCAGGTCCTGGCAGTATCGGTGGCGCACGCCGCCGGAGATGGGCGGCGAAGAGGGTTTCGACTACATGATCGAGCCCTACCACGCCCTGAAATATGCGCGCGGAAACGAGGCGCGCGCGATGGAGTATTACCGCTCGGTCGCGACCGAGTCGAAGGATCCCGAGGTACGGCGGCTGGCCACGGACTTTGCCAACGAGGAAACGGAGCACGTTGCCGCGCTCGACGCGTGGCTGGCGCGCACGGCTAGGCCCTCGTCAACCTGGGAATCGGATCCGGATCCGAATGAAGCGTCGGCCTGAGCGCGAACGGGACACTCGGCGCGCCGAATACAATATCTCCGGAGGGCCGTTTCGCATCGCGCGGATCATTTTGAAATAGATTCTTTGGGGCCGGCGGTCACAACGAAATACTGTAGTCCTTCTCCCGCAGCTTCGCCTGCGCGGCCGCCAGTCGCGCCACCGGGACGCGCGGTCCTGAGCACGAAACGTAGTCGATGCCGATGTGGTGGCAGAAGTGGATCGAGACCGGGTCGCCGCCGTGCTCGCCGCAAATCCCGATCTTCAGGTCCGGTCGCGTCCGCCGACCGTCCTCGACCGCCATCTGCATCAGCTGACCGACGCCCTTGATGTCGAGCACCTCGAACGGATTGTCCTGCAGGATGCCGGTCTCGTTATAGGCCGGCAGGAACTTGTTTTCAGCATCTTCGCGGCTGAACGAGAACGTTGCCTGCGTGAGGTCGTTGGTGCCGAAGGAGAAGAACTCCGCATCCTCGGCCATGCGGGCCGCGCGCACGCAGGCGCGCACCACTTCCAGCATCGTGCCGAACTTGTGTTGCACATTGATTCCGTGCGTCAGTTCGACGATCTTGTGGCTGCGCTGGACAAGACCGTGGATGCGCTTGAGTTCTTCCACCGTCGCGACCTGCGGCACCATGATTTCCGGGTAGATCTGCGTGCCTTCCTTGGCGCACAGGGCGGCCGCCTCGAGAATCGCCTGTATCTGCATCGAGTAGATCTCCGGGTAGCTGATGCCCAGCCGCACGCCGCGGTGCCCCAGCATCGGATTGACCTCTTCCAGCGCGCGCACCTTCTTCAGGATAGCTTCCTTGCGGTGGATCACGTCGTCTTCCAGGTGCGACTCCTCGAACGCGTGCAGGCCGCCGACCAGTTTGGTCAATCCGTCAGCGTACTGCTGGTAGAGCTTCGGGCTGAGCAGTTTCAGCGTTTCCGGAAGGTCCTTGAGGGCCTTGATAGAGTCGTGCAGCTGGTGCAGGTGCGCAATTTCCACCTCGAGCTGCGCCGCGCTGGGCAGAAACTCGTGCATCGGCGGATCGAGCAGGCGCACGGTCACCGGCAGGCCCTTCATCGCCTTGAAGATGGCCTTGAAGTCGGCGCGCTGGATGGGCAGCAGGCGGTCAAGCGCCGCCTGGCGCTGCTCCAGCGTTTCGGCGAGGATCATTTCCTGCACGATGGGCAGACGATCGGTGCTGTTGAACATGCGCTCGGTGCGAACCAGTCCGATCCCGACAGCGCCGAACTGCCTGGCGCGGGTCGCATCCTCCGGCGTGTCGGCGTTGGCCATCACCTGCAGTCTCGCCACGTCGTCCGCCCACTTGAGCAACGTCACCATTTCGCCGGAAAACGTCGCTTCCACGGTCGGCACTTCGCCCGCGTAGACGTGCCCGGTACCGCCGTCGATCGTGATGATGTCACCCTCGTGCAGCGTGGTTTCGCCGATGATCGCGTTGCGCGCCTTGTCGTCGATGACGATCTGCTCGCATCCGGAAACGCAGGGTTTGCCCATGCCGCGGGCCACCACCGCGGCGTGCGAGGTCTTGCCGCCGCGGCTGGTGAGGATGCCCTGGGCATGGAAGAAGCCGTGGATGTCATCGGGCTTCGTTTCCTCACGCACGAGAATGATCTTCTCGCCGGCCAGGCCGCGCGCTTCGGCGGCGTTGGCGTCGAACACGATCTTGCCCGAGGCCGCGCCGGGCGAGGCGGGCAGACCCTGCGCCAGGGACTTGCCGTGGAAATTCGGAGAGAGCTGGGGCACGAGCAACTGCTCCAGCATGGCGGGCTCGACCCGCAGCAACGCTTGTTCTTTGGCGATCAGTCCTTCGCCGAACATTTCGACCGATGTGCGAACCATCGCGCGGGCATTCATCTTCCCGTTGCGCGTCTGCAGGCAGTAAAGCGTGCCCCGCTCAATGGTGAACTCGAAATCCTGCACCTCGTGGTAATGCGACTCCAGGCGGTTGTGCAGCTCCATCAACTGGCGGTAGATCGCCGGCATTTCCTGTTCCATCTCGGCGATCGGTCTCGGGGTGCGGATGCCGGCCACCACGTCTTCGCCCTGGGCGTTGACCAGGTATTCGCCGTAGATGACGTTTTCGCCGGTGCCGGGGTTGCGCGTGAATCCCACGCCGGTGCCCGAATCGTCGCCCATGTTGCCGAACACCATGGTGCAGACATTGACCGCGGTTCCGTTGGCCATGTCCTTCGTGATCTTGAACTGCTTGCGGTAATCGACCGCGCGCTTGCCCATCCAGGAACGGAATACGGCGCCGACGGAGATTTCCAACTGTTCGTAGGGGTCGGTCGGGAAAAGCTTGCCGGTCTGCCGCTGGACGATCGCAAGAAACTCGGCCGACAGTTCCTTCAGGTGTGCCGCCTCGAGATCGACGTCCTGCTGCGCGCCGTACTTGCGCTTGATCGCGGCCATGCGTTCGTCGAAATGCTTGTCGGCGACATCCAGCGCGATTTTGCCGAAAAGCTGGATGAACCGGCGGTACGCATCGTACGCAAAACGCTCGTTTTTCGTCTGCTTGATCAGGCCCTTCAACGACGTCTCGTTGAGTCCCAGGTTGAGTATGGTGTCCATCATCCCCGGCATGGACATTGCCGACCCGGAACGCACCGAAACGAGCAGCGGATTCTCCGCATTGCCGAAACCCTTGCCGGTCTTCTTCTCCAGCGCCTTCATGTGGCTCTTGATGCCGTCCATCAGGCCTGCGGGCAACTGGTTCTTTTCCAGGTAGGCGAGGCACGCCTCGGTGGTGATCGTGAAGCCCGGCGGTACGTTCAGACCGATCTGCGTCATCTCGCACAGGTTGGCGCCCTTGCCGCCCAGGAGCAACTTGTCCTTGCCGTCGCCTTCTTCGAAGGTGTAGATGTATTGCTTGCTGGTCATGGTCGCGTTCCTGTGCGTTTTTGGCTGCGGAAATACGCAATTATAACGGCGAGGCGCGGCAAGCTCGACCGCCGAGGCACCCAGCGGGGCGTGAACGGGTTATTTTCCGGAGCGAAACGGGCGGGCCGACGTGATCATCGACCAATCGTGGGCGGCAAGCCCAACCTACGTATAATTGCGCAATACAAATCTTATCCAGCGAGAAATCCTCACATGAGTCTCCGTATTCTTCTCGTGATCTCTTGCGTGTTTTCCGCCGCGGCGATTGCTGCCGATGGCATGCCGGCGGGGCATCCCCCGATCGGGGCGAAAGCCCAGGCGCCAAGAGGGCAGCTGCCACAGAAGGGCAAGGTGGTCAGCGTTATAGACGTGCCTCAATATACGTATCTTGAGGTCGCGCAGGGCAAGAAGATCTCCTGGATCGCCGCGCCCCGCGTAACCGCGAAAAAGGGCGACATCATTCGATTTGACAACGGCATGCCGATGGGCGAATTTCACAGCAAGACGCTGAATCGCGATTTTGCGAATATTTCCTTCGTCAGCCGGGTGGTCGTCACGAAGGAAAAGGAATAGCACGCCGCCTGGCATTCGGGCATCCCGCAGAGGCGGCAAGCGGCCGACGGGTGACGGGTATATAGGGAGCTAAACATATGGCGACAGATGAAACCAGAACCAAGGTAACCATCCTCACCGGAACCTACCGCATCAAGGGGTACATCGATCTTCTTCCGGGTGCGCGTCTGACAGACTACATCATCGAGGCCAAGGATTTCGTCGCGGTGACGAGCGCGGAAGTCTACGAGTCGACTCTGGGAGGCCGTCAGGTTTTCGCCGCGCCGTTCATCAACGTGAACCGCGACCATATCCAGATTGTCACGCCGGGGCATTGAACGGTTGGACGTAATTGCGTCACCGTCGTCCCGGAGTTGGGATTTTGCACGGACGAACGGCCGTACGCGCGGTTTCCCGATCGAGTACTGGATGAAGTACCGATGAGCGTCTACGCGTCGCGCAGCGGCCAGCCCTCCGTGTCGGCCATCCAGAATCCCGGTACCGGCGGCCAGTTGATGTCCGCCACCGGCGGTGCCACCGGCGCGATCTCTGCGGCATCGGGTACGACGGGCAGCAGCAAGTGCGACGGGTGGTCCCGGTCGTGGAACAGCGTGTTTTCCACCGGCCAGGGGAGAAGCTGAACGTCGATCTGGCGCATGTGGTTGTTGTACTGAATGTCCTCGCTCGCGATCTGCACTTGCAACCGATGGCCCGCGCGAAAGGTGTGGAACATCGGCACGAGCTCGATCTGGAATTCGTAAATCGTCTTTGGTTCGAGCAAATCCTGCCGTTCGAATGGATGGAAAGGCTGGCCCGGCGCTGACAGCGAATCGTCCAGCGCGCGGTACGACGCCCGCAAGTTTCCCTTGCTTACCATCGCGGCGGTGCCGTCCGGCCTCAAGTCCATGACTTTCACGAACCACGTGGTATCAATCTGCGAGGACGCCGCGTAGAGCGTCAGGCTCAACGGTCCCCAGACGCGCAGATCGGTTTCCAGCGCGGGCGTCGCATAGGCCGCCACCGGTTTGCCGGCGCTGAGTTGGGCGATGGAGGCGGGCAGCGCGTATGAGTCGGGAGCCTCGCGAGCCGGTGCGGCGCGGCTGAGCATTCCGTAGGGTGCCTGTGTGGCCGGTCCGCTCGTCCCGGCGCGAAGGTAAAGCCGCGTCCATTGCGCGCGTTTGATCGGGTAGGCGTCCTCGTGGCGCCATTGTCTGGTGCCGGAATCGAAAATCGCGACCTCCGGTTCATCCATGATGCCGGTGTCAATGCCCTTCAGCCAGTGGTCGAACCAGCGCAGCATCTGCCGGTTGAGTGCGCGGTCCGTAAGGTAGCGCACGTGCGACCAGAACCCGGTCGGTGGAACGACGATGAGCTTCTTGGGCGCGCCGATGCGCGGGTAGCCCCAGAGCTGGCCCCGGAAGTGCATCTGCCCGCCCTGCGGCGCGATGCTCAGCACCGGCACCTTGATCCGGTCCAGCCGTGTCCATGCCGAACGTTCGCGGTAGAACGGCCCGTCGTACGGATGCAGGTGCGCCTCGTAGCTGAGGTTCATCGGCGGGAGTTTCCCGTTGACCGGCCCCGGCCAGGCCATCATGGCCGTGTGGTAGGCGATCCATCCGGTCAGGAACTGGTGGTGGTAGATCCCGCCCTGGAAACAGACGTCGCGATAGAAATCCGTGGTCGCGTCCTGCTGGCAGATGCACCGCAGGTGCGGCGGTTGTGCAATGGCCGCAGCATACTGACTCCAGCTCCAGTAGGAATCGCCGATCATGCCCACGTTGCCCGTACAGCACGGCTGCGCTGCGATCCACTCGATGAGATCGTAGCCGTCGGTGCGTTCGCGCTCGTCGAACCAGCGCCACTGCCCCTGCGACCGCCCCGCGCCGCGTCCCTGTGCGATCACGTGCACGTAACCTTTGGGCACGTAGAACGACGTCGCGCCGGATTCGATCGCATGGCTCCAATGCGGCGGTTTGCGCTGGATCTCCTTCAGATAGGGTGATAGCGACAGCAGCGCCGGATATCGGCCTTCCTGCTCGGGCAGATAAATATCCACCGCCAGACGGACCCCGTCGCGCATGGCCACATAGACGTTTTCAAGCACCCGAATACCGGCAAAAGGCGGTGGAGCCTGGACGAGCGCCTCCGGGTAAAGGGGCGCTACGGCTGGATTGTTTTCGTTGGTCATGAGAGGTCCTCGGATTGGCCTGCGCTGCAGTGGCGTCGCCGATCTGCGATCCGACCATTTTAAGCCGGTCGAACTTGCACTGACGCGGCCCCGGCCGGAAACAATGGTCCACAACGCCTGACGGTACGGGAATGCGGAGGCGCACGACCGCTGATTATGACGTGAGCATTGCTGTCGGCGCCGCGTAGTAGAATGCGCTCATGGTAGACGCATCCTTTGAACTGGACCTGAGCCTGCAGGTCGGCAAGTACGACATCCGGAAGCAGCTGGGGCGGGGTGCGACCGGAACGGTCTATCTGGCCGTCGATACCTTCACCGGCGAGGAAGTCGCGCTGAAGGTCATCGAGCCGGAGGTGTTCCGTGATCCCCAGTTCGGCACCGTTTACCGCACCCAGTTTCTCAACGAGGCCTCACTTGCCGGCAAACTGCGTCACCCGCACATCGTGGCCATTCTAAACGCGGTGGTGCAGGAGGACTCCGGGCACATCGCGATGGAGTGCGTGATGGGGGGGGACCTGTCGCAGCACGCGACACCCGATACGCTGCTGCCGATCGCCGATGTCCTGCAAATGATCTTCAAGTGCTGCGGCGCGCTCGAATATGCGTTCAAGGAAGGCATCGTGCACCGGGATATCAAGCCGGCCAACATCATGATCGCGCAGGGAACGAACGTCAAAATCGCCGATTTCGGCGCCGCCCTGCTGCGCAAGGCGCAGGCCGTGCAGACCGCATCGATCGGGTCGCCGTATTACATGTCCCCGGAGCAAATGGAGGACAGACCTCTCACGCACCACAGCGACATGTATTGCCTGGGCGTAGCGCTGTACGAGTTGCTGACCGGCCAAAAGCCGTTCGAGGCCGATACGCTGCAAGGCCTGGTCCACAGGGTCATGAACGAGGCTCCACCGTTGCCGAGCATCGTGCGGCCTGAACTGCCGAAGGAGGTCGACGGCGTCGTGCTGCGGGCGATGGCCAAGAAACCCGAACAGCGCTATGAGACCTGGGCGGATTTCGCGAGCGAACTTTCGAAACTCGTCAAGCTCGTGCTGCCGCCCGACGCGATTTCCGACAGCGAGAAATTTGTCGCGCTCAAGCGCGTGGAAATGCTTTCGGTGCTGTCGGACGCCGAGATCTGGGAGTTGGCCAATGCGGGAACCTGGTCGCGCGTCGCGCCCAGACAAACAATAATCAAGGAGAGCGATCCCGGGAAGAGCTTTTTCTTCCTGGCGCACGGGCAGGTCAGGGTGACGCGCCACGGGCGCCTGCTGAACACCATCGACGAACGGGAATGTTTCGGCGAGATGGCCTATATCCGCGGCGGCGAACTGCCGCGCCACGCGACGGTGGAGTCCGTGAACGACATACTGATCGCGGAATTCGAGCCCGACGCGCTGGCAACCATGACCCTCGGCGCTCAGTATTACCTCATGCGCGCGCTGGTGAGAAACCTGGTCGACCGCCTGGAACTGGCCAATACGAGGCTGGTGCGGTGAACGCCGGAGGCCGCTGACCGGGCCGACGGGATGCACAGACGGTGCCTGCCCCGGAGGATTTCAACCATTCAGATCATCACACGGGGAGAACGCATCGTGGGTACCGAACAGTCATTGCGAAACGACGTCGCCGCTGCCAATCGCATCATCGAGCGATTCGGGTTGTCCAACGCGTTCGGCCACGTGAGCGCGAGGATTCCAGGCACCAACACTTTCATCATCCCGACGCGACGCTCCCCGGGCCTGGCCGACGCGGACAACCTGCTGGTGCTCGATACCGACGGGAAGATTCTGTCCGGCGAAGGCACGCCGAACAGCGAATTCTGGATTCACGCGCGAACCTACGCGGCGCGGCCCGACGTCGGCGGGGTCGTGCACGCGCACCCGCCGGCCAGCATCTGCCTGACCCAGATCGGAGAACCGCACCGCGTCGTCCACAACAGTGGCGGCCCGTTCATCGACGGCGTTCCGGAATATGATCGCATCGGCCTCATACGCTCTCGCGAACTGGGCGATTTGCTGGCCGGGCGCCTCGGAGCCGGAATCGCGGTCATGATGCGCGGACATGGATTTACAACGGCGCATGCCGACGTCAGGAGCGCCACCGTGGCGGCCTGTTACCTGGAAGAGAGTGCGGCGCTGCAGATTCGCATGCTCGCAGCGGCCGGAGGCGACGCCGGGCGCATTCGGACCTATACCCGTGCGGAAGCCGAAGTGGTTCACGGGCAGATCAACGAAAACGTCGTATCCCGGGCCTGGGAGTACTACTCGACCGCTGCCGCCGAACTGCCGCTCGGGTGCAAGTAGCGGCGGGCCCGCGCGGACGCGCCTGCGCACCGGTGGATCAGCGTTGGCTCAGGAGCAGCGCGGCAAGATTGACGAACACGAAGACCGAAAGAACAAGCATCGTCCAGCCGATGGCGCGTGGGTGGGCAATTGCCCAGTTTTCGAACCCCATGTGCATCGTGTCCGCACTCTTGTCGAATTTCCGCGTTGAATACCATTGATTGGCGCGGGCTTCGAGCCCGGCCAGAGTCTGCGGAGCCGCGATCATCGCGATTCCGACCACGATCGCGAACGCGTCGCCGATCAGCAACGTCCATTTCGCGGTTCGTGCTGCCATTTCGATCACCACGGCCCCGGAATCCGGCCGAAACGCCGCAACGATTGCGGCGACGTCGAATCCGTTGACGAGCGCGACGAACGACAGCCCGGCTCCGACAACGAACACCGCGCCGAGAATGCGGCTCTGCCGGTGCAGAGCCGCGTCGGCATCGCGTGGTACATCGATCGGTCGCATCACCCTGCGGAGCGAGACCCAGCGGTTCATGACGCCGAAGAATTGGAGCATCGCGGCGATACGCAGGATCAGGCCCAATCCGATCACGAAGGCAAATACGCTGCCGATCAAGAGGAAAATGACCAGCGTCGGAATCAGCCACTGGTCGACGAAATAGTTGCCAGAAAGTCCCATTGTCTTTCCCCTGGTTGGCTCGCACGCCCGGTTCGCGCCGGCACCTTGCTTCGGATTGTCCTGATCGCAGGTACTGAGGGCGTTCTCATTGTACCTTTTTCAATTTCACCGAAATCCACGCGTCGCAGGCCTGCGCAACGATCTGTCTCGGCGTAGGGCAGGGCAACGGCGGTCGCTCGGTGTCTTCGATTCAATGACATGTGGATTATCATCACTGATCGCGCACTCGATCGATCGGGGGATAAATGGAACGTACTGCGGTGGGGCTGCTGCATCCGGGTGAAATGGGAGGCGCCGTCGGGGCCTGTGCGCGGGCCGGCGGCGCGCGCGTACTGTGGGTTTCCGAGGGACGCAGCGCGAGCACGCGCAGGCGCGCCGACGAGGCCGGGCTGGAGGATGCGAAGACGCTTGCCGGGCTGCTGGCGGCCAGCGAATTCGTGCTCTCGGTCTGTCCGCCTGATCGCGCGCTGGAGGTCGCCCGCACCGTCGCAGCGCATCGTTTCGCGGGCGTTTATGTCGACGCCAATGCGGTCGCCCCGGCCACCGCGCGGCAAATCGGCGCGACCGTCGAGCAGGCGGGGGCGACGTTCGTGGACGGCGGTATCGTCGGGTCGCCGCCGCATGGCCCGGGACTGGCCCGGCTGTATCTGTCCGGCCGGGAAGCCGCGCGCGTCGCGAAACTGTTTGGATCCGGGAATCTGGAGCCGATCGCGCTGAATGAGCATCATGGTGCGGCGTCAGCGCTCAAAATGGCGTATGCCGCGTACACCAAGGGCGGCAGTGCGCTGCTGATCGCGATCCGTGCGTTCGCGGCCCGCGAGGAAGTCGACGATGCGCTGCTGCGCGAGTGGGAACGCTCGCAGTCCGGGGTTGCCGCGCGCTCGGAGCAGGCGGCGAGGGCCAACGCACGCAAAGCCTGGCGCTTCGTCGGGGAGATGGGGGAGATCGCCGCGAGTTTTGAGGATGCCGGCCTGCCCGGTGGATTTCACCGGGCCGCTGCCGAGATCTACCGGCGTCTGGAGGGCTACAAGGACACGCCGTCGCCTCCTCCGGTCGCCGAGGTCATCAGAGCGCTCAACGCGAGGAAAAGCGCGCCACGATGAAGCGTTGCCGAGCTCAAGTTGGGCGTGCTCGATACTGGACTCCTCGGGAAAATGCGCAGGGAGTTCATCGGTCGACACGGGATGTGACAGCACCCCCGCCGCTCCGGTCCCGGGTAAGTTCACCGGCACCGGTGCGTTCAGTCCTCACCCAGGCCAAGCAATGCGGCGTTGCCACCGACGGCCGCCGTATTGACCGTAAAGGTGCGTTCCACCGCGAAACCGTGAAGGTAATGAGGCCCGCCGGCCTTGGGGCCGGTGCCCGATAGTCCTTCACCGCCGAAAGGCTGAACGCCGACGACCGCGCCGATCTGGTTGCGGTTGACATAGGTGTTGCCCACGCGCGCGCGGCGCTGGATGTAGCGCACGGTCGCGTCGATGCGTGAGTGGATGCCGAGCGTGAGGCCGTAGCCGGAGCGGTTGATCGCTTCGATGACCGCATCGAGCCGGTTCCCGGTATAGCGAACGGCGTGCAGGATCGGACCGAAGACTTCGCGTTCGAGCAGATCCAGGGCCGCGATCTCGAACAATTGCGGTGCAAAGAAACTGCCGCAACCGGTTTCCGGCGCGAGCCTCGCGCGGCACAGCAACTTGCCCTGATCCCTCATGCGCGCGGCGTGTTCTTCGAGCACGGCCCGGGCCGCGTCGTCGATCACCGGCCCGACGTCGGTCGACAGCAACGCCGGATCGCCGACCGAGAGCTCCTCCATCGCCCCATTGAGCAGCCGCAGCACGCGCGGCGCGATTTCTTCCTGCAGGAACAGCACGCGCAACGCTGAGCAGCGCTGTCCGGCGCTGTTGAATGCCGAGCGCAGGGCGTCGATCGCCGCTTGCTCCGGCAGCGCCGAACTGTCCACGATCATAGCGTTCAGTCCCCCCGTTTCGGCGATCAGCGGAACGATCGGGCCGCCGCGCGCGGCGAGCCGCCTGTGGATTGTCCGTGCCGTCTCGGTAGCACCGGTGATCGCCACGCCTGCAAGCCGCGGGTCCGCGAGCAGGCGGGTGCCGATGCGCGCGCTCGGGCCCGGCAGAAAGTGCAGAACCTCTGCTGGAATGCCGGCTTGGTGCAGCAGCCGCATGGCGGTGTGCGCGACAAGCGGAGTCTGGTTCGCGGGCTTGGCAACTACGCTGTTGCCGGCGACGAGCGCGGCGGCGATCTGCCCGGTGAAGATCGCAAGCGGAAAGTTCCAAGGGCTCACGCAGGCGAACACGCCGCGGCCGTGCCACCGGAGTTCGTTGTGCTCGCCGGTGGGCCCAGGCAGCACCATCGGGCGCGCCAGTTCGGCACGTGCAAGATGCGCGTAATAGCGGCAGTAGTCGGCGGCCTCGCGCACTTCGGCATCGGCGTCGGGCACACATTTGCCGCCCTCGCGCACCAGCAATGCAAGCAACGATGCTCGCTCGTGTTCGAACAGATCCGCCGCGCGTTCCAGGGTCGCCGCGCGTTCCGGCGGCGGCACGTCGTCCCAGCCGGGCTGCGCGCTTGCCGCGACATCGAGCGCGTGCGTCACGGCGGTTTCCCCGGCTTCGATCACGTGCCCCACCGTACGGCGGCGGTCTGCCGGGTCGGTGACGGGGCGCGGCGTACCGTTCAGCGCCTGCCCGCCGATCAGAGGGGCTGCGGTAGGCGGCACTGCGAGCGCGGCTACCATGTCGCGCATGCACGGTACCAGTGCCTCGACGTCGTACAGACTCAAACCGGCCGAGTTCTTTCGATTCGAGTAGATTTCGGCGGGCAAGGGGAGGCGTGGATTCGGCTTGGGATCCGTGTGGCGCAGCTTCTCGATCGGATCAGCCACCAGCGCATCGACCGGTATCGCGTGATCGAGCGCATGGTGCAGGAACGAAGTGTTGGCGCCATTTTCCAGCAAGCGCCGCACGAGGTAGGGCAGCAGATCTTCATGCGAGCCGACCGGTGCGTAGACGCGGCAGGCAACGCCATGCTTTTCCGGTCCGATGATTTCGGCGTAGAGCGCCTCGCCCATGCCGTGCAGGCGCTGGAATTCGAATTCGCGCACGCCACCCATGAGTTCGAGCAACGCCGAAACCGTTTGCGCGTTATGCGTCGCAAACTGCGGGTAGACCGCGTCCGGCGCTTGCGCCATGCGCCGCGCGCAGGCGAGATATGAAACGTCGCTTGCGCTCTTGCGCGTGAACACCGGATAGTCGGACAGCCCCCGCTCCTGGGCGCGCTTGATCTCGCTATCCCAGTACGCGCCTTTCACGAGTCGAAGCGGGACGCGGCGCTTGGCCGCGCGGGCAAGCTCGATCAGCCATTCGACCGTCGTCGCGGCACGCTTCTGATACGCCTGCACGGCAAGGCCAAAGCCTTCGTAATCGCGCAGGACGCGATAAACGGCCTCGAAGACGTCAAGCAATGGTTCGAGCCTGTCGCTTTCCTCGGCATCGAGCGTCAAACCGACCCCGGCCGCGCGCGCCGCTTCGGCCAGTGAATGCACGCGGGGCACGAGCTCGCGCATGAGGCGCTCGCCTTGCGCGTACTCAAAGCGCGGGTGCAGCGCGGACAGCTTAATCGAGATTCCGGGTGCTTCGAAGGCCGTACGTGCCGCCCCGGCGGCCGTGCCTGCCGCTGCGATGGCGCGGTGATAGGACTCGAGATAACGCTCGGCGTCCGCGCGAGTGAGCACCGCCTCGCCGAGCATGTCGAACGAGTGCCGGTAGGCCCGATGGCCGGGGGCGCGCGCGCGCTGCAGCGCTTCTTCAATCGTGCGTCCGGCGACGAACTGGTGCCCGAGGATCGCCATCGCCTGCTTGAGCGCGACGCGCACCGCGGGCTCGCCCAGACGCGCTGCTAGCCGTTCGATAAGCGATGGCAGCCCGCTTGCGCCCTGCGCGTCGAGTTGCACCAGCTTTCCCGAAAGCATGAGGCCCCAGGTCGACGCGTTCACCAGCAGCGAATCACTGCGTCCGAAATGCCGTTCCCAGTGCGCCGAGCCGAGCTTATCCTGGATCAGCCGGTCAGCCGTGGCGGCATCTGGAATGCGCAACAGCGCTTCCGCCAGGCACAGCAGCACGATCCCTTCCTCGGTGTCAAGGCCGTATTCCTGCAGAAACACTTCAATACCGCCGGCGCGCCGTCGGACACGCATGGCCAACACGAGTTCGCGCGCCCGCGCCTCGATACGGGCCCGCGCGGCGGGTTCGAAGCGCGACTCATCGAGCAGCGCTTCGATCGCGAGAGTTTCGTCGGCGAGATAGGTCTTGCGGATCAGCGCGCGCAGCGGATCGACCGGCCGCGGCGGCGTTGCGAAGATCATGCGGTCATTCATGGCGCCCTGCACGCGATTCAACGTCGAAACGCACGCCCTGCGCGAGCGGCAGCGCCGTTCCCCAGTTGAGCGTCACGGTCTGGCGCCGCATGTAGGCTTTCCACGCGTCGGAGCCCGCCTCGCGTCCGCCGCCAGTGTCCTTTTCGCCGCCGAAGGCGGCGCCGATCTCGGCACCCGAGGTCCCGACGTTTACGTTCGCGATACCGCAGTCGCTGCCTCCTGCGGACAGAAAACGCTCGGCGTTGCGCAGGTCGAGCGTGAACAGCGCGGAGGAGAGCCCCTGCGGCACGCCGTTCTGGATCGCGATGGCCTCGTCCAGTTCGCGATAGGGGATGACAACGAGAATCGGACTGAAGATCTCGCGCTGCAGGATGGGCAGGTGGGGCTGCGCGCGCACGATCGCAGGTTCCACGAAATAGCCGGAATGCCCGATGACCCGCCCGCCGCACACGATTTCGCCCCCTGACGCCTTGAATTCGTCGAGCGCCGCCGAATGACGTTTGACCGCGTCGCCGTCGATGAGGGGCCCCATCAGAGTGGCCGGTTTGAGCGGATCGCCGATCCGGATTTGGCGATAGGCGGTCACGAGCCGCGCGAGCAGCTCGTCAAAGCGCGACTCGTGAACGATCAACCGGCGCGTGGTGGTGCAACGTTGGCCGGCGGTGCCCACCGCGCCGAAGACGATCGCACGAACGGAGAGCGCAAGATCGGCGCTCTCGTCGACGACGACGGCGTTGTTGCCGCCCAGCTCCAGTATCGTGCGCCCGAGCCTCTCGGCGACGCGCGTCGCCACACGCCGCCCCACGGAGGTCGAACCTGTGAACGACACGAGCGGCACCCGCGCATCCGAAACGAAACACTCCGCGAGCGTGTCTTCGTGCGTCACGAACAGCGAAAAGATG